>Ga0190286_1000030_pt1 | contig 83618 bp, 97 predicted proteins | sample 48691834_MG_FD_183241 | JGI IMG/M metagenome (GOLD analysis project Ga0190286, IMG submission 183241) | Hydrothermal vent microbial mat bacterial communities from Southern Trench, Guaymas Basin, Mexico - 4869-18-3-4_MG | ecosystem: Environmental > Aquatic > Marine > Hydrothermal vents >... | reverse complement strand
AGCGAAGGTCAGAGCTCCTGGAGGCATTAGAAGTAGAATTCCTGGGCCAGGAGCAACAGCAGCGATAAGAGGACTATCTAGGGCTGGTCTACTTATTTTAAGAGTGGAGGATGTTACTCCAATTCCCCATGATGGAACCAGGCGTCCTCATGGAAGAAGGGGTAGGAGGGTCTAAGTAGTACTTTATATTCCACCTCGCTATTGAGTAAAGATAGGGTTGATAACCTCACCTAAGAACCTTGGAGATCTCATGCTTAACTGGTATCAGAAGCAGCTTGGTAGTAGAGCTGAGCTTTCAAGACCAGGCGACGATGAATATTCTGTTTATATTCATATTGATGATTTTAAAGGTGGTAGAGAAGTTCTGGCGATATTTCTAGTTCCAGAGACCGTTGATGAGTTCATTGAAGCTCTTAAAAACAAAATTAAGTATTTAATGGAGAAAGAGATCTTCGTCGATTACATCGACGTTTGGATACCCCATGATTTGGTTAGCAAATTAGAGGATGTTGTTGAGAGCCTAAACGAGGAAAATAAAGATTTTCCTATAATCAGGCTTAGAGATTCAAGTCAGTTGAGCATTCCAATTTCTGTGATGGAAGATATAATATCAAGACCTAAGATCTTGGAAGCGTCCTCTTTTCTATCAAAATCTTCAAAGAGACATAAATCTAGATTTTTAGAAGATAAGAAACCAGCTTTACAACGAGAAAAGAGGGCCTCTGTAGCTCAGGTTACGGAGGAAAGATTAGAAGAAATTCTTGAAAGGGTTATAAGGAGAGTAGAAGGGGAGAGAAGGATTAATAATGTGGAGAGGACTGTCGACGAGTTGCAAAGGAGAATCTCCTTACTAGAGGAAATTATAAAGTTCCTCATATCTTCAAGAAGCTCCTTACCACAACCAACTTTAGAATCATCCCCCGTTCTTTCTGAACAGAAGGCTATCGAAAAGAAAGTGGTGAAAGAGCCTGTTAAGCTTGAATCTAAACAGAAAAGGGAATTTAGGCCAGAGCCAAGGGAATTAAGGCCAAAGAAGTACTCATTGGATCTCATTGATGAATTTGTGAAAGATAATCCTTGGGCCGAGGTTTTAAAGGAAAGACGTAGGAAAGAGGAGGATGAAAAAACCAAATCTTGAGTGATGGGAAATATTATAGCCTAAAATTACCTGCCCCATATCGTCGTTCGATGGGAGTGTCATGATTATGAAATGCAAAGTACTGGAGTATAGACCTGATTTTGTCAGATTGCTACTAGAGGATACTAAACCAGCCTTCGCTAATGCCTATAGGAGAATCTTACAATCTGAAGTTCCGATCCTAGCGATAGATGAGGTAATATTTCTTGCAAACACTACTGCATTCTTCGATGAGTATATAGCACACAGGCTTGCCTTAATTCCCATAAGAACTCCGCGTAAAGTGCTGGACTTTGGTGAGGATTTCTCGGTCAGACTGAAGCTTGACGTAACCGCTCAGGAAGAGCAAACAACGGTCTATTCTCGGGAGTTAGAGAGCTCCGATCCTGAAGTATATCCAGCCAATCCAAACATTCCAATCATCGTCATGAATAAAGGGGAAAGACTTTCGTTGGAAGCTATAGCAAGGATTGGAAGGGGAAAGGAGCATGTGAAGTGGCAGCCAGTGGTAGCGCTTGGATACAGGTATTATCCTATTTACATTTTTGATCCTCTGAAATGTCCTGAAGCCAAAGAGCTTGCAGACAAAGTTAATGCAGAGATGGTCAAGGAAAACGGTATGTTACGGGTTTTGGATGCACCATACCATCCCATGCTTGAAAAGGTTCTCAGAAGATGTTCCATAGATTTAGGAGAACAAGCTGTTAGGATAGAATACGACGACAGCAGGATTATCATAAAATTTGAATCGTCCGGTGCACTTGATTGCGATGAAATCCTCCTTCTTGCGGTCGAGGAACTCATAAAGAAGCTAGAAATTTTTGAAGATTCTGTTAGAGCCGCTAGCAAATCTTAACTCTAAAGTTTATAATTCTGTTCTGACATCCCTACGTTATTGAGCGGGGGTAGCCAAGCTAGGTCCAAGGCGCCAGCCTGAGGCGCTGGTGGGCGTAGGCCCGCGTGGGTTCAAATCCCACCCCCCGCACCATTTTAAACAAGTATTTGAACAAACAGAGGCTTCTTATTCCTTTAGGCGATAATAAGGGTGTGTTCTGAGCGGGTCGACTTATGCTAAGTATTATTATATGGGTGGTTCATCCACTTGCAGGAATCAAGAGTAAAGGCTTGGCAACTTTGAAAGAGTAGGGAGGTAAGAGAGATGCCTAAACCAACTGGTCCAACAAATCCATCAGTCATCAGGCTGATTAACCTACTAGAAAAGAATGCAAGGTTGAATAAAGCTGGTATATGGAAAAGAGTTGCAGAGATTATACGAAAACCAAGGAGAAGGAGAGTTGCAGTGAACGTTTGGAAGATAGGTAAGTATGCCCAAGGGGCAAGTGCCATTATAGTCCCAGGGGTAGTCCTTGGATATGGGGAGTTGGATAAGCCGGTCACCGTTGCTGCTCTTAAGGTCTCTGCAAAAGCAAGAGAAAAAATTGTAGAGGCTGGTGGAAAGGTCATTTCAATCGAAGATCTCATAAAAGAGAATCCAAAGGGTTCTGGGGTTAGAATAATAGTCTGAGGTGTTCTGTGTGGGTAACTATGATATCATAATTGACGCTGATAGGAAAATCTTGGGTAGACTTGCCAGTTTTGTCGCTAAACGTCTTTTAGAGGGAAAAAGGGTAGCTATTGTGAACGCTGAAAAAGCAATTATTTCAGGAAATCCGGAAACCATCCTTGAAAAGTATCAAAAAAGGAGAAGCATTGAAGGGAAGCCAAAACCAACAAAAGGACCAGTTCAACCAAGGACACCGGACAGGATTGTTTGGAAGACCATAAGAGGAATGCTTCCAATGAAGAAGGCTAAGGGCAGAGAAGCTTTGAGAAGGTTGAGGGTATTCATAGGAGTGCCTCCAGAGCTTAAGAAAGCTGAGCCACTGGAACTTCCTCTTGAGTACACTGTTGAAAACTTAAAACCTAAAAAGCGAAGGAAAGAAGTGACCGTTTATTGGTTGGCCAAGAGTCTAGGGTGGAAAGGATGAGTGAAGTCAGGGAAGCAGGAAAGGGGATTGCTACAGCATCAGCTAAGAGGAAAGAAGCGAGAGCTTTTGCTGTTATAAGACCTGGCAAAGGAAGGCTTTATGTTAATGGATTTCCAATTGAAGTATATGCTCAAAACGAATTTGTAAGGATGAAGATACTTGAGCCCCTCTGGTTAGCCAGGGATTATGCAAAAGAGGTTGACATTAAAGTACGGGTTAAAGGCGGAGGTTTCATGGGTCAAGCTGATGCCATAAGGATGGCAATAGGTAAAGCCTTGGTTAAATGGACTGGATCTGAGGAATTGATGAGAACATACAAGGAGTATGATAGAACTATTTTGGTAGGCGATCCAAGAAGAACAGAACCTAAGAAGTTTGGTGGACGCAGCGCAAGGGCTAGGTTCCAGAAGTCTTATAGGTAATCCCTTCTTAGAAGGATGTAGGAGGTTGTCATAGATGGCGATTACTAGGATGTCTGCTAGCGAGTTAAAAACAGGGAGTTACGTCATGATAGATGGTGAACCTTGCGTTGTTCTGGATTTATCGAAGTCCAAACCTGGAAAACATGGTGCGGCAAAGATAAGGATAGATGCTCGTGGCGTATTTGATGGGGTAAGGAGGAGCAAGATCTATAGAGCAGATGAGTCCGTGGAGGTCCCTATAATTGATAAAAGAACTGCTCAGGTCGTAAATGTTACGCCAGAGTCCGTCCAGCTTATGGACATGGAAAGTTATGAGATGTTTGAGATAGAACCTCCAGAGGAAGAGGAAATAAGATCAAAACTTGCCCCAGGGACAGAAGTTGAATATTGGACAGCTCTAGGCAGAAGAAAAATTGTCAGAATAACCGGAGGAGCATAATCCTCGTTAGGGGAGTTTAGAAAAAGTGAATCTGGATAAGGTAGAAGAGAAGGTATCTCAGAAAGATAAAATCGCTAAAGATCTAGCTCTAGAACTTCTCTCAAGTTATCCTTTGTGTGAATTCTGTCTTGGAAGTCAGCTTGCTACTCTTTCGAATGGTTCACCTTGGATGTTAGGCAGAACTGTATTGGAGTCTTTATCTAGAGAAAAAGGAGTTGTAGGAGAGAACGCGGCTAAAGGGTTAAGTGGGGAGTGTTGGGTGTGCAAGGGTCTCGTAACTTCGATCCTTCCTAAACTAATAAGCAAGGCTCTCTTCTCGTTATCAAACATAGAATTTGAATCGTTCAAATCTGGCACTAAACTTCCAGCAGATATAGTTGAGAGAGAGGATGAGTTAAGGGGAAGATACGGTATATGGACAGCAGAAAGCCTTAAAGTTGTGATAAACAAGTATGTTGACGAAACAATCGCAGTCAAGACCGGATTAAAGGTTAAACCGGAGAAACCAGATGTTCTAGTCAGCTTAGACTTAATTCTTAAGGAAGTTAAGGTAATTCCATCTCCAGTATTTATTTATGGGCGTTACAGGAAGTTGAAAAGAGGTCTTTATCAGACTAGATGGGTTCCAGGAGCAGAGGGCACAATTGAGTCCTATATTGGAGAAATAATGAGGGCAGCCTTTGAAGCGGAGGATTACAGGCTTCATGCTGCTGGAAGAGAGGATTTTGATGTCAGGATGTTGGGCAGTGGGAGGCCCTTTGTGATGGAACTAATAAGGCCTAGGAAGAGAAAAGTTGATTTGAAAGCCTTAGAAGGAGAGATTAACTCGAGACTAAATGGTATCATAGGAGTATCTGATCTTAGGAAAGTAAGTAGGAGGACCGTGGTTCTCATAAAGGAATCCTCAGGCATTATGAGGAAAGTATATCGCGCGAAAGTAGTCACTGATGGAAAAATTTCGCCTGAGAAACTCAAAAAACTCGAAATAGAATTTTTCAACGCGACGATAAAGCAGAAAACACCTAAAAGAGTGCTTCATAGGAGGGCTGATTTACTAAGGGTGAGAAGAGTATACAAAGTTTCTACAAGGCTTTTATCCGAGAACTCCTTCGAAATGATTATAGAATGTGATGGTGGGCTTTATATAAAAGAACTGATTGATGGAGATGGGGGTAGAACCAAGCCTAGCGTCTCTGAGATTTTAGGAGAAAAAGCTTTTTGTAGCGAACTTGATGTTATCGACATAATTGTCCCCGATGAGTTGATGAAAGAGGTAGAGGTGCATGGGTAGGAGATCAGCAGGTTTTTTGCATAAGTCTAGGAAGTTTCTCAAAAAGAAACCACGAGAGAGGGGAATGCCTCCTCCTTCTAGATTCCTTATGAAGTATGAGGTAGGTCAGAAAGTTGTCATAGATGTCTTTCCCTCTCCTAAGGAGGGAGGATTTCCTCATAGGAGATACCAAGGGAAAGTAGGTGTAGTTGCAGGTAAGAGAGGTCATTGTTACTTAGTAGACGTGAAAATGGGGAAGAAGGTCAAACATCTCATAGTATCTCCAATCCATCTCAAGCCCCATCAAGAACAGAGGTGAAAGAGTTTGTCATTAGAAAAGGCTCCTCCAGAGAAGAAGCCCTTGACCTTAGCTGAGGTAAGGGCTCTTATTCACGAGAGATGGGCTAAGGATCAGTCTATGCTTGCAAGGGATCAAAAGAGACTATTTGAGTATCTCTCAAAGTTTGTAAAGGTAAGAGATGCGGGCGCATGCCGTAAAGCAGTAGAACAGCTAATGCAAGAGATTGGATTGAGTGAAGAAGATGCTGTTATGATGGTTAACACCATGCCCAAGAACAAAGATGAGCTTAGACCAATGCTCTTTAGATCTTACCCTTTGCTTGATGCTAAATCATATGATAGAATTCTGGAGATACTCAAATCCTTGGAAGAGAGGGAGGAAAAGTAGATAATGTGGAGATATGATCCGAGAAGACAGAGCATGCCTCATGACAGCTGGGCTTATGTGCTAGCCGTATACGGACATCCTCTTAGCGCTCAAGTTATAGGAGATAAATATTTCTCGTTGATGGAGTTTTTGGCAAGACCTGAAAGTGGGATAAAGGAAAGCATGAAGGTCTTCGTTGGAAAGGGGCCCAGACAACATGTTAGCAGGTTTATCAGATATTTAGATTACGAAGACCTCATCCCACCCGCTAAGTCCAATCTTCCAGTAATTGTGGCTAGGATAATTACCGAGAGGGAGAGTTTTTTCGTTTCTTTTTTTAATGAAAGCGTTCCAATTACTCCTAGACTACATCAGCTTGAGCTATTGCCTGGGGTAGGCAAGAAAACTTTAATTAAGATACTTGAGGAGAGGGCAAGGCTTCCTTTTGTTTCTTTTGCGGATATAGAGGAAAGAGTTGGTCTTAAGGACCCAACTGGTGCTATAGTTGAGAGAGTCCTCATGGAGATAAGGGGAGAGGACAGGTATAACATCTTTGTAGCTACGAAGTCGATGTTTGAGAGGAAGTATTCAATCATTTAGCAAGGATTTCAGTTCCAGCAAGCCCTTTTAATGCCTTCAGAAGATCTCCTTTTTTCTTGTAGCCAGAAATCCTAACTTTTTTCCCTTTTTCTGCCAAAATCATTCCTTTCTTGATCTTTTCTTTTATTCCTCCTGTTACATCCTTTGCTAAGTCACGGACTTCTTCTAAATGAGCTAGATCTTCTTTGTGAAGCTTTCGAATGATTTTTCCACTTTCATCCAGCACTCCAGGAACGTCTACTAGGAATAGAATTTCGTCTATCATATCTAGAAGCAAGAAGGGGATATCATCGGCTGAAATTATTGATACCCCCCTGTTCTCATCAAAGACAACATCTCCCATCAGCAAGGGGGTAATTCCATTCATTAAAGCGAGCTTTATTGGAGAGGAGTAGAATTCCCAGCCTTTAGAGGACTTATAGATGAGAGAGGATGGATGAAATACTACAACAGGAAGCCTTATCTCTAGGAATTCCCTTAAAAAGATCTGTGAGAGTTCGGTAAGCCAAAATCTCGTTTCTGTTATGCCTATTCTACATTTAGGATTCAATCCTCTATCTAGACCATATTTTGCCGCGAAAGGGTGTGCATAGGACCCTCCACCATGGGCAAGGATTAGGCTAATCCCTAAATCAACTAATTCCTTGACTTCCCTGCAGAAATCCTTTATCCTCTCAATTCTAGGCTTTGGGTAACCTAGGCTCTTTTCAGTAATTGTTGAGCCACCTATCTTTATGTAAATTGTTTTTTGAGATGTCATTATTGACTGAGAGATGTACCAAACAGTTCGCTCATAAAGATTAATTCCCCCCACAATTTCGAAATTGTGATGTCGACATACGTTGTTGATGAATACATATTGACCAGTAGTAGCTTGACCGATAAAGAAACCCTTAGAAAGCTAAGGGGCTCCACTATTCTAGTTCCAGAAGGGATCGTTAAGCATATGGAGATAAGAGCGAATAAAGGAGACAGAAGGGCGCTTCAAGCGCTTTATCAAGTTCTTAAGCTGCGAGAAATGGCTTCAAAGCTGGGAATAGAAGTTAAAATCGCTAAACATACCGAAAGAGGCTCTAGAGCTCTTGAAGAGATCGCAAAAAAGCACGATGCAAAGATCCTTACGAGTAATTCCATAAGATGGCTAGCTCTCAGGGCAAAAGGGATTCAAGCCTCGTATTTTGGAGCTGGCGATTGGAGACCAGTTCTAGAGGAATTCTTCCAAGAGGACGTAATGAGCGTACACCTAAAGGAGGGCGTACCTCCTATGGCTAAGAGAGGACATCCAGGGCACTTTAAACTCGTTAAATTGAGGGAAGATCCGATGAAGAAGGAAGAGATGTTGAAACTTGCCTATGCTCTTATAGAAGGAGCTAGATCGGATCCAGAAGTCTTTATCGAGATTCAGAGAAGGGATGCATACGTCATCCAGTTAAGGGAGTACAGGATCCTTATAGCACTTCCTCCGTTCTCCGATGGTGTTGAGATCACAGCAGTAAGGCCTATCGTTAAAGTTACGTTAGACGATTACGAGCTAAGTGCAAAATTGAAAAAAAGGTTAAAGGAGAGAGCAGAAGGTATCGTAATAGGAGGACCTCCAGGAGCTGGAAAAACTACGTTCACAAGCGCTTTAGCCGAATTCTACAAGAATTTAGGGAAGATAGTTAAAAGTCTAGAGTCTCCGAGAGATTTGCAAGTAGGAGACGAGATCACACAATATACGAAGCTAAATGGGAGCTTTGAGAATGCTGCTGATCTCTTACTTCTAGTAAGGCCAGATTATGTGTGTTTTGACGAAATGAGGAAGGACGATGATTTCAACATATACACGGACATGAGGTTGGCTGGAATAGGGATGGTTGGCGTGATACACTGTGGCTCGCCTATTGAAGCAATTGAGCGATTCATAAGCAGAGTAGATCTTGGAATGCTTCCCCACGTGATAGATACTGTGATATTCATAGAGGAGGGAAGGATAAAGAAGGTCTACAGCCTAAACATCACCGTAAAAGTCCCTCATGGGATGAGAGAAGAAGGTCTTGCGAGACCTGTCGTGTTGGTTAGGGACTTTGAGAGCGGACAAGTCGAATATGAGATTTACTCGTTCGCAGAGCAAGTTGTAATAATGCCATTGAGGAAGAGAAGGGCCCCTACGATAGAGATAAGGGAACCCTCTTTAGGAAGAGAGATCTACGATTTTTCGGTGAGAGAAGGAAAGAAATCTGTCATATTGGACCTTGGAGAGCAAGCTGCAAATAGAAGTGTGTCCCTTTACGATGGAGATAGGGAGATCACTACTTTAAAGCTAGGTCCTATGGGAAGAACTGCTGTAGGCAAGAGAAGGAAGGCTGGAAGACAGATATTAAAGGCATGGAAAGCTGGAACGCTTAGAGCTTTTTATTTATGATATTCCGCTCGTTGAAATTTTCCTAATACGTTCCTCTATTCCGATGGACTTAAGGAATTCGAAGACAGCAGGTGGAACTAAATGCTTCCAGGAGCTATCCCCCTTCAATATCTGTTCTCTTATGTGAGTAGCGGAGTATTTCTCTCTCTCATAGAACGGTATGGGAAGCACTTTTATTCCCACTCTGGTGAGATCCTTTATAGTCTCTGGATCGTTTGAATATGCTACATCTATCCTTGGTACCCTGTCTAACACAATCAATCCCCAGTCTTCTTCTGGGCTCTCCGTATCCGGGATGTTTACCAAGAAAACTTTTCTTAATGGGATTCTTTCTTGTCTAAGGGCTCTTACAATCATTTCATATCTTTCATCCACAGAAAGAGGATTTCTAAGCGTGTTAGAGTATTGAGCACTCCCAATAGCAATTACTATCTCCTCTACTTGCTCTAATATGTATTTCACTGCATGCAGATGACCATAATGAAATGGTTGGAATCTTCCGACGTATAGGCCTCTCTTATACAATTCTTACACCTGCTTTTTCCTACAAGCCTGACCTTTGAAGGTCAGGATAAAATCTTAACTCTTAGTTCAAACGTGATGTTAAACACAAGAATAGAAATAATTAGCAATGGCCTAATTGTCAAACAAATCGACTTAATTAGATTGCAGGGTTCAAATCTCATGTAAACATTGAAATCCGATCTTAAAGAAGGTCATCCGGTCTTATCACAAGATGTTCAGGTAATTCTTCCTTTATTTCTTCATAGGTGTGTTCGTCCATTATCAAAACGTTCCCAAATATAGTTATATTCTCTATGTGCCAATACAGAGGGAAAGCCTTCATCATTCTGTTTAATATTTCTTCAACCTTTCTCATCCTCCTCTCAATCTCTGGATTTGCCTTTCCTACATAAACCCACTTTTTCTTTCCTTTTGGAAAATATATTACCCTGTACCAATATCTCTTTCTGTAAAAATATATTCTCCCTTTCTTTGATACAACCTTATGAATTGTCCTTAGGTGATAACCCTCCAAGCCATAATCGTGCTTAAGGTTCCTAAGAACTCTATTTCGAATCCTTCTTAACTCAGTTATCTCCTTCTTGTACCACCGCGCGATGTCCTTGCTAACCCCAACTATTACAAGCTTGGGCATTTTGTGCAAGGTTCTTTTCATGTCTTCTGAGATACAAAAAGATAATGACTAAAGAAACTTCAGGAAAAGGGAGATGCTTCTCTCTCTATTAATAGATCTCTCACCTACATTATATTTTAACCTTGATTCTATGAAAAAATTGTAGAAAGCCACGGCTGCTTTTAAAAACAGGAGATCAAGCCCCTGGATAAGTTTAATTCTCAATGAGTCAATCTGATCAACCTATGCCAACAATAAAGTGCAGATCTTGCGGTGCTAAGATCCTAATAGATGAAGATGATTATGAAGGAACCGTTGAGTGTCCTGATTGCGGTGCCTTGATGTATGTTAAGATTTCAGCTGGTAAAGTAAAGGAAGTAGAGCTAGAGGAAGAGAGCGAAGAAGAACTGGAAGGAGAGGAAGAATGGTGAACTCAAGTGTTTAATGATCAAGAAAACCTGTGGTGATCTCAATGCCCACTGTAATGTGTCCAAGTTGCTTAGTTGAATTCGAGGTGAAAAGAAAGGACTACGAAGGGAAAGTTGATTGTCCTGCTTGCGGTGCTTCATTCACATAAAAATAGAGGAAGGAAAACTAAAACAAGCAAAGCTAGCAGTGAGCCTCAATGAAATACCGCTTTCTGAGGGGGAGCTGGAAGGTGAAGGAGAGGAAGAATGGTGAGAGGTGAAGATAATGTTAGAAGAGGAGAAGAAAAAGAAAAAGAAGCAAAGGGAGAAGAAAAAGAAGAAATAGTGTGGTAAATCGAAGAATCCTCCTTTCTCCCTTTTTTAAGCGAAGTTTAGAAACAGTATCCTTTGAATACTTAACCTACTACTTTCAGCCCCTCATATTTGCCATTTGGACGGTTTATAAAAAAAGAATAAGTTGTTGGTATTATATTCAACAAGAAAAAGGAATACGTTATGATAAAGGAGGGTTAGCCTCTTAACGATCAAAATCCTCTCTACTGCATGGGAGATTGAGTACTATACTGCTTTAATGTTTGATATCAAGCATTATTAAGTCTTCTTTTTTGTTAAAGTCTATTTAGGAATGATTTTCTACTTCGATTCTATTTAACTAACCTATTCTTAACATCGAATAGTTCAAATCTTAACTCATCTTAATTTAATGGGAATATCGATGAGGGTGGGATATGTTCAGACATCTCCTTTTTTAGGAGATGTAGCGAGAAATGTTGATTCTGCTCTAGCATTAGCCTCAGGTGAGGAAGCTGATTTGTTGGTCTTTCCAGAACTCTTCAATACTGGATATCTCTTTCTTAACAAGAAGGATCTAGCAAAGGTCGCAGAACCAATTCCAAACGGGCCTACCACAAAGAAGTTGATGAGATTTTCTGCAGAGCACTCGGTCTCAGTTATTGCGGGCATTGCTGAGAAGGAAGGCTCGAAATTCTATAATTCTGCTGTGATCATAAACTCTGATGGGGACTATTTAGGGACTTATAGGAAGTTACATCTATTTTTGACTGAAAAGCTGGTATTTGAACCTGGAAACCTCGGTCTTCAGGTCTTTGACCTTGGAAAGATAAGAGTTGGAGTGATGATCTGCTTTGACTGGATTTTTCCCGAGGCGGCAAGGGTGTTGTCGCTCAAAGGAGCCCATTTGATCGCGCATCCAGCCAATTTGGTGTTACCCTATGCACAGACGGCAATGTTAGCTAGATCCATAGAGAACAGGGTGTTCACCATAACTGCTAACAGAATTGGGCGAGAAGAGAGGGATGGTAAAAAGTTGCGCTTCACGGGAAGGAGTCAAATAACATCTCCAAACATGAGGATCTTGAAAAGGGCTTCTGAAAGCTTAGAAGAGGTAGGTGTAGTCTGCATTGATCCTAGAGAGGCGGAAAACAAGAACATAACCGAACTAAATAATTTATGGGAGGATAGGAGACCAGCCGAATACTCCCTTTTGGTTAGAGAAAAGTAATGGTGTGGGTGTCCTACATGTCCTTTGGTGAACCGCCTAATAGGGAATATCCTGAATCGCCCATGGTTGGGGTAGGAGGAGTTGTACTCAAAGATAATAAGGTTTTACTAGCTAAAAGAAGCAATCCTCCAGGCAGAGGATTATGGTCAATCCCTGGAGGACTTGTTAGGCTTGGTGAGACGTTAAGAGAGGCTGTTAAGAGAGAAGTCATGGAAGAATGCGGTTTAGAAGTCGAGCCCATAAGCCCGCTCAAGGTCTTTGACGTAATAGAAAAAGATGAAGAGGGGAAGATAAGATTTCACTACGTAATAGTGGACTATCTCTGTAAGATTAGTAAGGAAGGAACTATTCGTCCAGGGGGCGATGTTGAGGAAGTTAGATGGATAGGCATCGATGATGCTCTTCATCTAGATCTGACTAAAGGTACTAGGTCTCTGATAATGGGTCTTAAGAAAAGACTCTTAGTTATTAGGAACTCTGACATCGAGAAAGTTATGCTTGGAGCTCCAAAAGGACATAAACATATAAGAGGCCTTATTTTCCTGAAAAATGAAGTAGTAATCGTTTTTCAACAAGCTACTCTTGAGAACATAGCTCGTGGTGTGATAAATTTGATCACACATCCTCTCAAGAGGGCTCTATGCTTAAGATGTGTTAGATTGGAGAATAGGAAGGGAGATTTTGCAGAATATCAACTTATCGAAGAAGATAGATCAGAAGAGGACATAATAAACGAGATAACGTTTCTCCTCGCTGAAGAACAGCCAAACCTATAAGTGTGATACCTCCTTAACCACTTGGAAAGAAATACAGATGAGAGAAGCCAATAACTTCAACCCGTCCCCAATACACAATATCTTAGAAAGAGTAGAAGATGAGAGACTTCTTTCTTTCTTGAAAGAGCTGGAGGAAAGGAGCTCAATCAGCGTTGGCAACGTAAAGGTTAGCAGATTAGCAGCAGCCATGTATCATGATGCAGTTCCAGCTAAATATGAGGAAATAGACCTTCATCCAGATGTAAAGAGGATCCTCAGTAAGAGAGGCCTCTTTCCTCTTTTTACTCACCAATCAAAAGCAATAAAAGCGGTTCGAGAAGGGAGAAATGTAGCCGTTGCTACGCCTGCAGCTAGTGGAAAGTCCCTAGTTTACTTGATTCCAATTTTTGAGAGTTTTATAGAAGATAATAGAACGAAGGCGCTGTATCTCGCTCCAACTAAGGCTCTAGAAAGAGATCAGCTTCTTAAGATAATGGATCTTTCTAATTCACTCAAGGGGTTTAGGGTTGCAGCCTACGACGGAGGAACCCCGCCAGAAGAAAGAGCTGAGATCAGGAAAAATCCTCCTACCCTTCTTCTAACAAATCCAGACATGTTGCATTACGGTATATTACCCAACCATAGCAAATGGAGTTCGTTCCTCTCAAGCCTAAAATTCGTAGTTTTAGATGAAATTCATGAATATAGAGGGATTTTTGGAGCTCATGTGGCTAACATTTTAAGGAGAACAAAACGCCTTGCTGAGACATATGGATCAAAACCCATGTTCATAGCTGCCTCCGCCACTATTGCAAATCCTAAAGAACATGCAGAGAAATTAGTTGGTGAGAAGTTTGAAGTAATAAAGGAAAGTGGCTCTGCCAGGCCAGCTAAAATCATTCTTCTCTGGAATCCCGTACCTCTCTTCGATCCTTATACCGATGCTGAGCGTCTTTTCCTAGGAGCGATCTCAGCAGGTTTGAAAACGATCGTTTTTTGTAAGTCAAGAAAGGTTGTGGAGATCATGACAAGAAACGTAAAGAGACACCTCCTTAGGCTTGGTAGAGATGATCTTCTTGGTAAAATTGCTTCTTATAGGTCCGGATATCTTCCAAAGGAAAGGAGAAAGATTGAGAGGATGCTTTTTTCAGGACAACTTAAGGGAGTCGTTGCAACAAGTGCATTAGAGCTTGGAATAGATGTAGGAGAGCTTGATTGTTGCATTCTGGTAGGCTATCCTGGTTCAAGGATTAGCACATTGCAGAGAGCTGGGAGAGTAGGAAGGAGGGTTGGGAGAGCTGGCATCATCGTGATGGTCGCTATGGAAGATGCCCTTGACCAATATTTTGTGAAAAATCCGAAAGAATTGTTCTCTGGGGATGTTGAAAAGGCCTTTGTAAATCCTGAGAATGAGAGATTGCTTTCAAAGCATGTATTGTGCGCTTCCTCCGAATTACCCGTTAAGGAGGAGGATTCTCTGTACTTTGGGGAGAGACTTACTAGTATTTTAGAGGATTTGGAAAGGGAAGGAAAAGTAAAGAGAACGGCCTTTGGTTATGTCTCCCTAATAAGAAGGCCTCATGTCAAGGTTAGAATAAGATCTATAGAGGATCCCTTCACACTCGTTAATGTAGAAGCTGGCAAAGAGATAGGTTATGTGGATGGGGCTCGAGTTTTCAGGGAATGTTATCCTGGGGCCATCTATCTGCACATGGACAGGGCATACCTCGTTGTTGGTTTAGATATTGAAAATAGGAAAGTTCTCTTGAGAAAAACCATGTTAAAATACTATACACAGGAACTCGTATCCTCAAATGTGAAGATATCGCGGATTTTGAGGGAATTTAGTAGAGAAGATGTTAGAATAAGGCATGGGGAGGTTAGGGTCACTGAACGCGTCGTTGGATTTAGGAAAAAGCCAATAAGAGGGGGAGTTTCTAAAGAGATCGTACCACTTTCCTTGCCTCCCTATGAATTTGAATCTGAGGCAATATGGTTCGAACTTCCCTTGGAAATGCTGCATTATGTTGAGAGCAAGGGCATGGACTTTCATGGAGGGATCCATGGAAGCGAACATGCATTAATAGCCATGGCTCCTTTGTTCACTTTATCTGACAGGGCGGATTTAGGCGGTGTTTCAACGCCATATCATCCCCAACTTAGTGGGCCTGGCATCTTCATTTATGAAGGGTATCCGGGAGGAGTTGGTATAGTGGAAAAGCTGTATAATGACGCCTTTTCATGGTTAAAGAAGACCTACATCAACATAAAAGAGTGTCCTTGTGAATCTGGGTGTCTTAGCTGTGGTCTCTTGAGTCCTAAATGCGGAAATGAGAACCAGCCGCTGGATAAGGTGGCTGCACAATTCATATTGCGTTATATCCTAGAAAAAATAGGATAGGGATGGAATTAGGTTGAAAGGAACCTTATGTTCCCCTAAGACTGTCCTTGTAAGAATTTCTGAAAGAGAAGGGATTCCTCTTATTGGTGCAATTCCATTCGGTTTGATAGATAGAGGTACAAACGTCATTCAAGTAAGGCCTTCATCCATGTGTCCTCTTTCATGCGTATTTTGTTCTACGGATGCTGGTCCTAATTCCAGAACAAGACTTGCTGAGTACTTCGTTGATTTGGATTATATAATCGCATACTTTGAAAGGCTAGTTGATTTTAAGGGAATAGATGACATAGAGGGACATATCGATACAGTTGGAGATCCTTTAACTTATCCTCATCTTACGAATCTGATAAGAAGATTAAAACAGAACCCTAGAGTCAAGATAGTCTCTATTCAGACGCATGGACAGCTTTTGACAGAGGAAAAAATATATGAGATGGAGGAGGCTGGTCTAGATAGGATTAATCTAAGCATAGACTCTCTTGATGCTGAGCGTGCTCGATTTCTCAGCGGCTCTCCCTATTATGATGTTGAAAAGGTAAAGGAATTGGCCAAAATAATAACAGAGTGCACTAGCATGGATCTTTTGATAGCCCCGGTTTGGGTTCCAGGGATTAACGATAAGGATATGTTTGAACTCATAGAATTCGCTCTATCGGTAGGTGCTGGCAAGAGATGGCCGCCTCTTGGGATTCAAAAGTACATCCCTCACAGGCTTGGAAGGAAGCCAAGAAACGTTAAGCCAATGAGCTGGGCTAGGTTTTATTCGGTCCTAGAGCGTTGGGAATCCAGATTTGGCGTTAAGTTAATCCTCTACCCGGAAGATTTTGGAATACATCCAGCTCCTAGGCTTCCTAATGTGATGAAGCTCGGTCAGGTTGTAAGGGCTAAGATAGTTGGGTTAGGGTGGCGGAGAGGAGAAGCTCTTGCCGTAGCTAAGAACAGGATCATCATGATCCTCAATGCAGCAAGTCTTCCTTTGGGTTCTGAGGTAAAGGTAAGAATAATTAGGGATAAAGACAACATATATGTAGGAAAGCTCGTTTAAATGATCTGTCTCCAACATTGATTAATACCCAATTTGGAAGCTTCAGTTTTAAAAGGTGAAACCCTTGTTGGCATTGAAACCCATTCACTTATGATAATAACCCAAGAGTAAGAGAAGGAGGTTAATGCGAGAAGATGAAATCGAGTTCGATATCCAAGTATAAATTCAGAAAGCTGCTGAAGATGCTCAAGGAAAAGCAGGGAAGAGGCACCGAACTGATCTCACTTTACATACCTCCAGGAAGGAATATTTTTGACGTAGGAAATTATTTGAGGCAAGAACAAGACCAAGCGGGTAACATAAAGGATAAGCTAACTAGGAAGAATGTCCAATCTTCGATAGAAAAGCTCATTCAATACCTAAAGCTCTATAGAAAGACCCCTCCAAATGGCTTAGCATTGTTCTGCGGAGCAATTCCTCAAGGACCTGTAAGGGGAACGGAGAAGATAGAGATGTACGCGATAGAGCCTCCCGAGCCGGTGAGGTCTTTCATGTATGTCTGTGATCAAACATTCTATCTCGAGCCTTTAGAGGAGATGGCAAGGGAGAAGGATGTCTACGGTCTTCTAGTGCTGGATAGAGGGGGTGGAGCAATAGCTATATTGAGAGGAGCAAACTACACTGTCGTTAACAGAGTTTCGTCAGACGTCCCTCCGAAGCATAGCGCTGGCGGATGGTCCCAGAGGAGGTTCGAAAGAATAAGGGAGGAGAAAGTTCATAAGTTCTTCAAGAAGTTTGGAGAGGCTGCCAACAAAGCTTTATTGCCTTACATAAAGGAGCTAAAGGGAATAATCATAGGAGGTCCCGGAGACGCGAGGGAAATTTTTGAACAGGGAAATTACTTAGATTACCGTCTGAAATCAAAAGTTCTTGCCAATTTGCCTCTCTCTTATTCTGGAGAGGGTGGGCTCAGGGAATTAATTGAAAAATCGATGGATGTCCTGAAAGGCGCTGCCCTAGTAGAAGAGAAGGAAGCTGTTGATAAAATTCTCAGAACCTTGGCTAGAAATCCAAATCTAGTGGCATATGGGATAAGAGATGTGTTACAATCGTTGATGAGCGGAGCAGCAGAAATGGTAGTCGTTCTCAGCGACTTAGAATACTTACATGTTAAGAGAACTTGTCAAAATTGTGGTTTTGAGGAGGAGAGGCTCATAAAGGTGGGAGAGACAGAAACACAAGAGAACTCCGTGCCCTGCCCTAAATGTGGATCTACGACGTTTGAAGTTGAGAAGGAGGATATAATTGATTACATCGTTACATTGGCAGAATCAATATCAGCAGAGGTCGTAGTCATATCAAGCGAGACGGAATGGGGTGAGCAGCTGAAGGCCCTTGGAGAGGTAGCCGCCTTACTCAGATATGAAGCTGGTTGATAACTTTTTATTTGGCCAATGGAAAAATCTGTGGGCCGGTAGCTCAGTGGTAGAGCGCCGCTCTCGCACTAAGAGCGACAAATCGTCGCTCTTGCGGATAGCGGAGGTCGCGGGTTCGAATCCCGCCCGGTCCATCTTTGATTAAGGTCAAACTTGTTGTCTAACTTTCGTTTTAAGGTTAGTTATTGGATGGAGATGGAGGTTAAAGTTGCTAGAAGGCAACCTCTTCCTCATGCAAATAAGGACTGATATGCTTATTATGATGCATATATGGACGCTAAAAGAGATTTGTTAGGCTTGCTAAAGAGTTCCTGAAGCTATAAAAAAGCGAGAGTGTTTGCGATTGGAATTAAAAGAAACAGGGTCTACTCCTAGAACGGATATTAAGGGATCGATAAGAACCAACTTTCTAGCTCAAAAAGAGCCGGGGCCGGGATTCGAACCCGGGATCGGTGGGTCTGCAGCCCACCGCCTTACCACTCGGCTACCCCGGCTTGCTATAAAGAAGATCAATTTCGCTTATTTTAATCTTCCGACCTAATGTTAAAATGAGGAAATCACTGCTAACTTACCTTTTTAGGCAAGTTTTCCTTTTATTTCCCCTATAAGTCTATCTAAAGGAATTTCTGACTCCTCGCCCGAGTCCAGATCCCTTACTTTCACAGATTTCTTTTCAAGTTCCCTCTTTCCTAGCAAAACCACGAGTTTACACCCTTTTTTGTTTGCATACTCGAGCTGTTTGGATAAAGGTCTCTCCCTTAACTCCACATCGGTCTTGATTCCCGCCATTCTAAGGTCCCTTGCTATCTTGAGAGCGAGTGGCTTTAGCTCATGCCCGATGTATGCTACGAAGACAGGTCTCCTATCTCTTATCTCAACAACTCCTTTTTCCTTGGCTGCTTCAACGAGACGATCGACTCCAAATGACATGCCAACACATGAGACGTCCGGTCCTCCGTATAGGCTTATTAGATTGTCGTACCTTCCCCCTCCGCACACGGAGTAAGGTATTCCTTCTACTAGGACTTCAAACACCATACCTGTGTAATAAGCTAATCCCCTAACGATGTTGGGAGAAAAAAGGATCCAATTTCCTAATCCTATCTCTTTCCCGAGATCGAAGAGCTTGATTAGGCGTTCTATGACTTGTCTTAGCTTAGGCTCCTCCAACACTTCAAGAGCCTCTTCCGGTAATCTGTTCTTCAGACCTAGAAGGAACATTACTCTATCAAAGAGCTCTTTTCTTCCATTAAGAGCTGCTAAGAGTTCCCGATTAAACGTTTCATTAGAAATCTTGTTCTTCTTATCTATGACTAGCATTACTCTGTACTGTTGGTCTGAATCAAATCCCTCTTGCCTTAGCATTTCCCTGAATATCCGAACGTCGTTTACTTCAACCCTAAAATCCTTAAAACCTAGAGCTAACATCGAGTCGATTACTACGGACATCACCTCAAGATCTGATTCTATGGATAAAGCACCTATCAACTCGACGCCCGCTTGCCAGAACTCCCTATATCTCATTTTCTGGGGCTCATCGTATCTAAACACGCTTCCAAAGTAGCTCCATTTGACTGGTAGTTTGAGCTCTCCAGCCCTCTGAACGAAAAGTCTGGCTGCCGAGGGCGTAAGTTCGGGTCTCAGCGCCACCTTTCTACCTCCGAAGTCCGTGAAGGTATACATACGCTTCTCTATCTCCTCCCCTGACTTCCTTTCAAAGAGAGAAAATGGTTCCAGAGTTGGTAATACAATTTCTTCGAATCCGTACAAATTAAATACGGTCCTTAGTGTATCTTCTACCCTCTGAAAGATTCTCGCTTCCTCAGGCATTAGTATCCTGAAGCCCCTTAGCGTTGAGAAGTCCATCCCAAGAGTTGTTCGGCATGAATACTTAAATAAACCCTAGGTCTCTCTCATCACTGGGCCCGTAGCTCAGTATGGATAGAGCGGCGGCCTCCTAAGCCGTAGGTCGCGGGTTCGAGTCCCGCCGGGCCCGTTTTTAGTTCTGTTTTTTAGTCTGAAGCGAACCTATCGTGGTGGGTAGGATGAAACTAAGGAATTTGGCGTTAGCATGCTTTACCTTGGTCTTAATTGTTGTTCCAGCTGCTTTAGTCCGCAGTCAACAACCTCCAGCTTCCACATATGGGGCAATTGTTGTTAGAGGGGACATATATGCAGATTGGACCTTGGCTATGGCTTTTTCTATGAAAGAAAGGATACCTGTACTCACGCTGTTCAAAGAAGTGAATGAGGAAGAAGTTATTGGTGTATTAACCAGTTTGTTGGAGGCAAGACGATCTGTTCTTATCGTAGGGGATTCTATGGCTGTTCCAAGGGACTTCGAGATCATATTGAAATCCATGAGGATAGATGTGGATAGGGTAGGGGGCGCAACGAGGGCAGACACATCTTTACAAATGATAATAAGGGGTTTCTGGGCCGAAAGTAAGGAGCTAGTTGTAGTTGACGGTCAGAAAAGGGAGCTATACATACCAGCTCTTTCTCTATCATCGACAGCTCTAGCGCCAATAGTGTACTCTATTGAAGGCCACCTTCCTGAGAATTTTTACAAAGTTGTAGGGAACTACATGACAAAACTCGAGACCATATACGTTCTAGATAACTCTCTTTCGGAGGATGAGATCAAAAGGCTAATTAACAAAGGTTATACAATAAAAGAAATGAATATTACGACTGTAGAAGCTCCAAAGAGAAGTTTAGTTCAGCAAGCATCGTTATGGCTTAGAGAAAGAGCCTTAGGTATTGTTACTGGCCTTTTCATGGGGACTATTGCGTCTTATCTCATTTTATTGAGGAAAAAGAGATCTCCTTCTGAACTATTGATGAGTTTCTTAACAAGGGATGAGAGAGCGCTCGTAGAAATAATTAGGAGAAATAAAGAAGTAAGGCAGGAGGATCTTCCCGAATTGACAGGTTTTTCTCGTCCTAAAGTAAGTAGAATGGTGAATGAACTGGTGAGTAGGGGGATATTGGAGAAAGAGGTCTCAGGAAAGACTTATGTGTTAAGGGTTAGGAATCTATTTAAAGGGAGAACTTGACCTAACCCCTCAAGGTCGGAGGTTCTATTATGTCAAGAGAAGAGTTGTATTGCACTTCCTGCGGGAGAAGAGTAACCTATCAGCCTTCATTGGTCACCTTCCTCTGCCCAAACTGTGGTGAGGCTCTTATAGTACGGTGTAGGATTTGCAGACAACAAGCAAACCGTTATATATGTCCCGTGTGTGGTTTTGAGGGTCCCTAAGAGGTCGATGAAGCATGACTAAAATCCTAATGGAAGTAAGAGTCCTTTTGGAAGTTGAATCCGATCGTGAGAAAGTCTTAGAGTCCATAAGAGATTCCCTAAGGGAAAATAGTGCAGAACTGCTTGACTTCGATAAAGTTCCGATAGCCTTCGGAATTGAGGCTCTTAACCTATTCATAAGAGCTCCAGAGGAAGAAGGGATTACTACAAAAGTACTTGATGGGATAAGCAACGTAGAAGGGGTAAGTAGCGTCGAAATAGGTAGGACTTCAAGAGCGTGAGCTGACATGACTAGTTCCAGTTTATCTCTACCAGTTTGGTATGTGATTTATGATTTTCTAAAGAAGTGTAGAGAAGAAGGGATTACAGACAAGGAACTGTATGAAAAAGTAGTTTCCGACAATCCCTGGATCTCCCTACCTCAGATTTCAGAAGCCTTACTTAAGTTAGAAGCTGCTGGAAAAATTAGAACTGTTAGAGGGGGTAGGAAAGGCACTCTCATAGTTGAACTTATAGAAGGACGCAAACATAGATACGTCCTATCTGACGAGGACTAAACGCTAAAACCAAGCTTCCAAACCCTCTGAAGGTGGTTTCATTTTTCTAAGTTCTTCTAAGGTTTTCTCCACCCTTTTAGGGGAAAATTCGTGTTGATTTACCATGAAATCGTAAAGCTTCTCTTCATCAACTGGTTTAAGGGTTAAATCATAGTTATCTGAGGTAGGAGGATCCAAGAAGAACTCATAAATATCCTTTGGATCGATTTCAAACTCCCAATTCACGTGTGAGAGGATTTCATCTAGCGTTTTATACGTTTCAACTAACTTTAAAGCCTTCTTACATCCTATCCCTTTAATCCCTCCTGGATTATAATCCGTCCCAACAAGTATGCCTATTACAATTAGTTGCTCCCTGCTGATACCTAAGTTGCCCAAAGTTTCATCTAGAAGGATCTCCTCTGGATAGATTCTGACATATGCCTTCTCTCTCGGTAATTTTCTTCTCTCAGAGAATGTCAGATTCCTTACAAGCCTTGGTGAGCCAAATAAGAGGGAGTCATAATCTTGAGATCCTGCTGCCCATACATCGCCTTTCTTAGCCATATAGGCTGCTTGTGCCTCTCCTTCACTTGGTGCTTGGACGATGGGTACTCCCATATATTCAAGAATCTTCTTGGCGTCCTCTATCATCTCTGGAGTTAAGGAAAGAGCTGCTTGTGCGTACTTTCTTGCTTCTTCTAATCTCCCAGCAGCCAGTGCTTCCTTCCACTTTTTCATAGCTTCTCTCCTTACCTCCTCCCTCTCTTCTACAGTCGCCCTCTTGAAAGGAGGGGGCTCCCCGTCAAACACGTATATAGGTGTTATACCTGTTGTGAGAAGCTTAGCGGTCCTGTAAAAGATGCCGGAATGGACTGAAGTTATCTCCCCGCTGCTCGTCATTAATGGCGTTCCATCCTTCTGTCTTATGATAGATAAGAACTGATACATGGCATTAAAGGCATCGATAGCCACGGATTTTCCTTTAAGCTTTTCTAAATCTATCCTATGGGTTATAACAAGGTCACTTATCTTAACTCCCATCGGCCTTCGTATTATCTTACTTTGGTCCAAGGATAAAAACAAATCTGGAGGGATAATGTCAATGAAATCTATGAGATTAAGCTCTAGATACAAGCAAGTTATTGTTGTTAGAGGCGATATAGAAATGAGTAGAGGCAAGATTGCTGCTCAAGTAGCTCATGCAGCGTGTGAAGCTTTTGAAAATGCCAGAAAGATGGTCCCACGCATTTGGAGTAGTTGGAGAGAGGAGGGAGGGAAGAAGGTGGTATTGGTGGCAAGTGAAAAGGAGCTTCTAGAAATCTATAAAAAAGCAGAAATCCTAAATATTCCAAGAGCATTAATTAGGGATGCTGGTTTGACGGAGTTGCCCCCTGGAACTCTTACTGCAGTTGCGATAGGTCCTTTTGATGGGGAAAAGATAGATAAAATCACAGGGCATTTGAAACCCTTGAAATAAAATTAGAGTGCCTTAATTTTGATCAGAAGGTCTTCTCCTTTCTTTAACATATTTATTATAGGTCTTGGAATATCTTTTGCTGCAGCCGTTGCTTCTATAGCTATCGTGCGGCCGTCTATATAGGTAGATTTCCTAAATACCATCTCTTTTTCGGATAAAAACTCTAGTTTAGGGGATCCACGGGCCTTAAATGAAAATCTTCTATCGCCAACTGAAATCACGACTTCTATCTGACCTCCATTCAGCAAATGCTCCTTTAACTCAGGGCAGAGATCTTTCACCGCCTTATCGGCCATTATTCCTATTATACAATCAGCTCTTATCGATATTTCAGTCTCTTTGGTGATTTCTATCGTTGTTCCATGCATACCAGTTACGTTTGGATGCCCTCTGGCATGTATGATCTCCTCAACCAATCCAACAAAATTATCTCTAATCCTAGCATAAAAAGCAGGATGGTTGGAAAAGATGAAGAGTATGCTGTAAGACGAGCCAAATTAGTTGAAAGTTTGGTCAGGCAGGGAATAATCAGATCAGATTCGGTGAAAAGATCTGCTATGAAAGTCCCGAGAGAAAAGTTCGTTCCGCCAAGGCAAAGGGAATTTGCATATGACGATACGCCGCTTCCTATAGGAGAGGGCCAGACGATTAGTGCGCCACACGGATTCCCGCCGGGGATCCGGGCGAAACATGGTGTTTATGATGAACGAACTTCTTCGATTAGAAAAAGGTATGGTAGTATTCGAAGTGGGTGCTGGAAGCGGATATCATGCAGCAACGTTAGCGGAAATAGTTGCTCCAGATGATTTGCCCTTGGAAGAGTGGGGACACGTATATTCTGCTGAGATAATTAGAAGTCTTGCTGTAAGAGCCTGGAAAAATCTTATGGACGCAGGATATGCCGATAGAGTAAGCGTTCTTCATTGTGACGGAAGTTCTGGTTTTCCTCTGAACATCAAGGCTGATAGAATTCTAGTGACTGCAGCAGCTCCTTCCATTCCAAAACCTCTAATGGATCAGGTAAAAATAGGAGGTAGAATCGTAATTCCTATTGGTCTGGTCAGAGGCCTGTTCTTTGCTCAAAAACTTGTAGTTGCAGATAAGTTAGGGGAGGAAAAGTTCAATATTAAGGAGGTAGCTGATGTAGCTTTTGTCCCATTAAGAGGTAGATATGGATGGAGAGGTTGATAGCAAGCGGAGCAGAAGCAAAGATCTATGAAACTGATTTCTTCGGAGTTCCAGCCATTAAGAAGGTTAGGATAAGGAAGAATTATCGAGTTTTTGAATTAGACTCTCTTCTTAGAAAGAAGAGAACTTCCAAGGAAGTAAAGGCTCTCCATAGGGCCAAGAAATTTGGAGTCCCTTGTCCTTCGATCCTAGACGTTCATGAATTCGAAATTATCATGGAAAAGATCGATGGAGTTACGTTGAGAGATTTAATAGTAAAATTAAATGAAAAAGAACTTTCTGTAGTTTCAAATCTGTTAGGCGCGATTGTTGGTAGGCTTCATAAAGCTGGCTTAGTTCATAACGATCTAACGGGTGTAAACTTCATCTTAGTGGATCGAGATAAAATATGCCTCATAGACTTTGGGCTTGTTGAGTTTTCTGAGAATTGTGAGGATAGAGCGGTGGACTTGCACGTATTCAAGCAATCTGTAGGTGCTATCGACCCTAAAAGGAGGGATTTTATAATGAGCAAATTCCTCGAAGGATACTCTAAGGAGCTTGGGGAAAGAGCCAAAGAAGTGATTTCTAGACTTAGGACAATCGAGAGAAGAGGAAGGTATAAGATAAGGTGATGAGCATTGGAAACGCTTAAATTTGTCACATCAAATCCCCACAAGTTTCGTGAGGCAGAGGCCATTTTGGGGGATTTTGGTATAGAAGTTAAATGGATGAACCTAGAATACCCGGAACTTCAAGCTGATACTCTTGAAGAGGTTGTCCTTTACTCCTTAAAGTGGTTGAGTGAAAGTAAAGGAATAAAAGAACCCTTCTTCATAGAGGACGCTGGGTTATTCATCCGTTCTTTAAAGGGATTTCCTGGTCCTTATTCTTCCTATGTATTTAGGACCATAGGCAATGAAGGGATATTGAGGTTAATGAATGGCATAGAAGACAGGAAAGCTAAGTTTAGATCAGTTATAGGTCTTGCTATTGATGGAAAACATTACACATTCCATGGCGAGACAAAAGGCTCAATTGCTGATTCTATTCGTGGAACATTGTGGGGATTCGATCCAATATTCGTTCCAGAGAATATGGGAGGACTTACATATGCCGAGCTAGGTGTAAGAAAGAATTTGGTCTCTCATAGAAGGAAATCACTCGAGCTTATGGCCTCTTGGTTTTCAAGAAAAGTTAAAAAATCGTAAAATAAGAAGGGATGGATTAGGTGAGTCCTTTGGAAAGAAGAGAGGAAGAAGCGCACAAACATTTCTCTGGCAGAGAAAAGCCAGAATGGGTTTCAATGAATCCAGATGACGTTGTCTCATTGATCGTTAAAATGGGAAAGAGAGGAGTCCCTCCAAGCCAAATTGGGATGATCTTAAGGGATGTGTATGGGATACCTTCTGTCAAACAGATCTTGGGCAAGAAAATAACTGAAGTCTTGGAGGAGCAGGGTGTTGCTCAGAAAATACCTGAAGATCTGCTTTCTTTGATGAAAAAGGCATATAAAATCAGGAAACATCTTGAAACCCATAGAAAGGATTTCCATTCGAAAAGAGGGTTGCAGATTACTGAGTCTAAGATAAGAAGGCTGGTTAAATACTATAAAAGAACTGGAAAACTTCCTGAAGACTGGAGATATGATCCAAGCATGTTAGAAATGATTATAACGTGAGAGGGAGCCTCCTAGATGGAAGATTTGGATAAAGTATGGAAGTCATTGAATTCAAAGGCTAAAAGAATTGCGGATCTCATTTATAGCGTTGGAAAAGAGTCTCCAGTAAGAATAATTACACATATCGATGCAGATGGGTTATGTGCTGGAGGTTTAATTGCGAAAGCTTTGAAAATGTTAGGTGTCCCCTTTCATCTCTCTTCAGTAAAATTCCTGAGTAAAGAGCTCATTTCCCAAATACTGTCTGAGAAATACAGCCTTTTCATATACTTGGATCTAGGATCAGGATACTTAAACGAAATCAAGGATGCTTTGAGTTCTAAGAAGAATAAAACTGTTTTAGTATTGGATCATCATCCTCCTGTTAAAGCGCAACAAAATAATCGCTTTTATTTGCTAAATCCATTCGATGAAGGCATAAATGGAAGTTATGAAATAAGCGGTGCAGGAATTGCGTACCTCGTTTACAGACACCTCATCGGAGGGGATGATGAGAGCATTATTATGGCGCTTACCGGAGCTTTAGGGGATCAACAAGCTGGTGAGAATGGATTTTCAGGAATAAATTCCATGTTTGTCGAGTTGGCAAAAAAACTAGGTGTTCTGGAGGTTAAAAGGGACTTAAGGCTCTTTGGAGGTCCAGATTACCCTTTAGTACCAGCTCTTCAGAGAACTTATGATTTAGTTCTTCTTGGACTATTCCAAGAAGCTAAAGAAGCTGTTAATTTGTTAGAAAGACTCAAAATCCCTTTAAAGGTGGAAAATAGGGCCATAAGACTATCTGATCTATCTGTTGAACAAAAAAGAGAGCTTTTTAATGAGATTGTGAAACGGATGGTTTCTAAAGGAGAGAGCGGCCTTTCAGCGCTAACAAATCTCTTTGGAGATGTATATCTAGCAGTTTCTGAGCCAATCGGTTCGCCGACAAGGGAATTGAATGGCTTTTCAACCCTTCTAAATGCCTGTGGTAGAATGGGAAGACCTGATTTAGGCATAGCCTTAGCAATGGGTTTAAGGGGGATTATTCTTGATTCAGCCCTGCAAACCCTATCTGATTACAGGAAAACTCTAGCAAAAGCTCTATCTCATATAATGGAGGACTCCGGCGAAATAACTAGGAAAGAAAATGGTATTCTCTTTTTAATAGGAGGAGAAGAGATCAGAGATACAATGATAGGTACGATAACTTCGATAATATCAAAAAGCAAGTTTTCAAAGGAGTTCCTCATTGTAATTGGCTTAACAAACAGCGAGGCAGTTGTGAAGATATCTGCTAGATTGACAGATGTTGGGATTAGGGCTGGAATAGATCTAGATCATTTGATGAGAATGAGTTGTGTGAGGGTTGGAGGCATTGGAGGGGGACATAAGCATGCAGCTGGTGGTTATATCCCACAAGGTGAGGAAGAACGTTTCATCAAGACAGTTTTAGAATATTTAAACGAGGCCAAGGCTCTCAAGTAGTTGTTTTAGCTCCTTTCTCGTCTCTGATTCTTCCTTCTTGTACCTCTCCAGCAAGGTTTCGGTCAACTCCTTCCTTGATTTCAGATCCTCAAGGAGTTCTTCCTTGTTCCTTTTGATGAAAACGTGTCCAGCTCTTTCATAAACCTCTGTATCTCCCTTAATCTTCTCCAATTTTCTCAAAGCCTCTTCCATAGATCTGAGGTCTAGCTCAAGAGTTGTTATTTGAGTTCTAAGGGACTCAATCTTGCTAACAAGCTCTCTATATTTTGCCTGAGCATACTGCATGTTTTCATCCGAAGCCAATTGCATCACATGGATAGCTTTGATAGCAGATCTTTTAATTTGATCCTTTCGACGAAACCTATCTCTCAAGTTCTACTAGCGCCGCTTTCTCCAATATGATTAGTTCTAACCTTCTTGAGCATGATGATAGGTTCTCCACGCCTAATTTCCTTGCCAAGCTTTTCATAGAACCGAATTCATTGGTCTGCACAGCTCTTAGAGCATCACACACTCTAACAGCGAGTTTATTCCAGTCCAGCGGCTTAGCTGAAATGGCTATGAAGACAACATTGTCAGTCCCTATCGGATTTGTGAATCCTAACGCTTTATGGATCTGCCTCTCCCCTGTAAGACAGACAGCAATTTCTGACCTTAAATTTCTGGTGATATTTTTCCCCTCTTTAAAGGCTCTTAAAGCTCTATATGTTGCTATTGCCGCATGTCTATAGGAAGCTACTGATGATGATTTAATGAAGACTGTTTTAATGTCCTCTACGAACTTTTCTGGGATTTCCTTTAGGGGTTCGGTGAGCTTTAGGGACATGACAGCGATGTACCCTTCTGAGGTTTCGAACACTTCCACTCTTCTTACACCATTAATTTCCCCTTATCCCCCCTAAGACTTGCTAGACAGATAATATATAATTTAGGTAACTTCGCAGGGCTTGTCTATTAACAAATTGGGTCATTTGAGCATACACAGGTCTTACAGGCATATACCCCAACAAGCTTATAGGATGTCTTGAATTCCCGTCATGGGGCGCCAGATGGACATAGGACCTATAGAAGAACTTTCATCTAACAGGATCTTAAGAACTGCATGGTACTCTATTGTGGTCGGTTTCTTCCTCTTGTTCGTTCTAATACCTCCGATATATCTTTTTGCATATCTAGCTGGAAGTTTTGACAAGCTCCCCCTTGTATTGAATAACCCTGAGATAGTTAAGGATATGAAAAGCGCGATGAGTCTAAGCTATGCTATTGCAGCAACTGTTACCCTCATAGATTTGATAGCCGCTCTTCCTATGGCTTGGATCCTTCTAAAGAAAGAATTCCGTTTAAAGCGATTTCTTGATACTCTATTAGATCTTCCTATGGCTCTCCCAACATCTGCATTGGGATTCTCAGTAGCGATGTTTTGGCTCAAAGTGGCCAATCTAAGGAGCGCCTTTTGGGCTGTGGTTGCTTTACATGTAGCAATGAGCTATCCTTATATGCTAAGAACCCTAATTGCATCATTGAAGGCCGTAAAATCTCAATATGAGATCGCTGCTCGAACCTTGGGCGCCCACCCTTTTACGGTAGCTAGAACTGTTACTCTACCGATCGCTAAGCCTGGCATAATCGCTGGATGTATCCTTTGTTTTGCGAAAAGTTTGAGTGAAACTGGGGGAACTGCGGTCACTCTATCGATAATAGGGGTGCTAGAACGGACAGGACCTGTTCTAATTAAGACTTGGAAATCGATCACAGAGCAAACTGAAGTTTTCATTTTAGCTGGAGGCATTTTAAGTGCAATTTTGATTATTTCATCTTTAGTGGCTTTATACTCGTTCAAGGTGTTAGCATCAAGGTGGAAGATACCGATAAAAAGGATTTGGCCTTGGGAGAAGAGAATAAGCCGAAAGCCATTTACTTCTATTAGAGATTTCTTCTCAGTATTTTTCTCCATCTTTGTTGTTCTCATTCCTTCTATATTCATAGCACTTTTTCCTTTATGGTTGAAGGTTGAAGGGCTGCCAAGCGGTCTTTTTTCTGCGATCTGGAACTCCGTTTTAATAGCCTCTATAACGACGGTGATAAATCTGATAACAGGAGTTCCCCTCTCTATTCTGATCGCTCGATCCAGATCTTCTGTTATAACAAGCATATTAGATGCGTTAGTTAACATACCGCTCATAGTTCCAACTACAGCCTTGGGCTTCTCGATCTCTCTTTTTTGGAGTAGAGGCGTTGCATTAGGTCTTTCTGATTTAACTGTTATCTCCCTTGCTCACATATCATTTACGCAACCCTTACTTGTTAGAAACGTAATAGCCTCTCTAGAACAGTTAGATCCATCGTTAGAAGATACCGCAAGAACTCTAGGTGCGAATCCTCTGGAAACCTTTAGGAAGATTACTTTTCCTTTGATAAGTCCCGGTATAGTGGCTGGAACCATTTTATCCTTTACAAGGAGCTTAGGAGAAACTGGAGCTACTATTTCAGTGGTTCCAATAGCGCATACTGCTCCAGTTTACATAGTCGAACTTGTGAGCAAGAGGGCTTATTCCGTTGCTGGAATATCATGCATAATTCTCCTCTTGATATCTGGAATATTGCTTTACGCTTTAAAGAGGACAGGGAGGGGTTCATAGGTTGCCAAGGGTGGAGTTAAAGGGAGTAACCGTGAGATATGGGAGAAAAATAGCGCTAGACAACATTGATATCAAGATAAAGAGTGGAGATTATGCTATAGTTGCTGGTCCTACTGGAGCCGGAAAAACAACTTTGTTAAAAGCCATTTGCGGCTTAGTTCCCTTAGTTAAGGGAAGAATTATTGTAAACGGCGAGGATATCACCGAAGTTCCTCCTGAGAAAAGAGGCATTGGTTATCTACCTCAAGGATATGCCCTTTTTCCCCATTTAGATGTATGGGGAAACGTTACATTTGGTCCGACCAGCAGAGGGTGGGACAAAAGTGATGTTGAGGTCATTGCAAGAAGAATCTTGAATATGGTTGGCCTCATTGAGCGAGCTGACGCATATCCCCATGAGTTAAGCGGTGGAATGGCCCAAAGAGTTGCTTTAGGTAGGGCCATAGCCTCTGGAGCAGATCTAATCCTTCTAGACGAACCTCTTTCGGCCCTTGACGTGATGCTCCGCATGATATTAAGATATGAAATCAAGAAAATGGCCAAGGCCCTTAATCTCACCGTAATACATGTGACTCATGACCAAGAGGAGGCCATGAGTATAGGAGATCGCATATTTCTTCTTAGGAAAGGGAGGGTCCTCGAGGAAGGATCCCCTGAAGAGCTATTTAAGTCTCCTGAAAACCCATTTACAGCATATTTTATAGGAGAAAGCAATTTTTTCATCGGTTATGCTGATAATGGGGTCGTTAGAATAGACGATCTTGAGTTAAGAAGCACATCTAGGCTTAGAGGGGAAGTCTTAGTTGCAATAAGGACAAGAAGAGTTAAGATCTTCATGGGCAAGGGAGAAACTCTCAATTCCATTAGAGCAAGAGTTGAGGAAATTAGGTTCTTTGGAAAAGTGACTAAGCTTCTGTTAAACGTAAATGGTTTGAGAATAATTAGCGAGATGCCTACTCTGAAAATTAGGGGCTTAAAGCAGGGAGAAATAGTCTTCATCTCCATAGATCCAATGGATGTATTGCTGTATGAATTGGAAACCTTGGAAGAATATCCTGAGATAAAGGAGGTGATCATGAATTCCTGAGATAGAACTTAGGAACATTAGAAAGACATTTGACAGGATCATAGCGGTCGACAGGGTGAATCTTCTCATAAGAGATGGGGAATACTTGGCTGTCATAGGACCTAGTGGTTGTGGAAAGTCAACCCTTCTCAAGATAATATCTGGGATCTTAGAACCAGATGAAGGTGATGTATTGGTGGATGGAAAGTCAATCCTCGGAAAGCCGCCCGAAGAAAGGAACATTGGCTTCATATTTCAGGATCTAGCTTTATTCCCTCACATGAATGGTTTTGAGAATGCAGGATATGGGTTGAAGGTTCGAGGATTGAGTGAAAAGGAAGCATATCAACGCATTCTTGAATTTGCAAAGGAATTTGGATTTGATATAGGATTTAATAAGCTTCCTGATGAAATGAGCTCAGGAGAACAGCAGCAAGTAGCTTTATTGAGGGCGATTGCTTATGGAGCAAAAATCCTTCTTTTAGATGAGCCTCTTTCGGCTATAGATAGAAAGGTTAGCGAAGAGGCGAGGGAAAAATTGAGGAAAATCGTCAAGTCTAAAGACCTAACAGCAATTCATGTAACACATAATCAAGAGGAGGCCATGGCAGTTGCCGATAGAATCGCGGTTATGAGAAAGGGAAGGTTTATCCAAGTAGGCACTCCAGAAGAGCTATATTATCAGCCAAATACTCCTTTTGTCATGACGTTTGTCGGAGACGCAAGTTTCCTTGTAGGTAGAACGGAGAGAGGGAGGGTTGTGGTGAGAGGTGGTTATGAGATAGGATCTTCTAATCTTCCAGAAGGCGAGTTGCTAGTAGTAGGAATCAGGCCAGAAAACGTAATCTTTGGAAAGGGAATACCTGGGAAAATCAGGTTGAAAAGTTACCTAGGGGCTCTTGTGAGATATGAAATAGAGCTTGCGAATGGGGATGTTATTATAGCAATAACGGAAGAAGAGTTTGAGGAGAAGGAGGTAAAGGTTTGGTTCTCGGACTATAAACTCTTTAGGTACCCAGAGGAAGGATTAAGTGAGGCTATCTCACCGGGGTGAAATTTGTGGGAAGTGTTAAGAAGTACCTAGATTATTTCAAAAGAAAAGAAACAGCAGATCTTATTCAAAAGCTGAACATGCACGGTCTTAAGATAAGAGATATAGTTGAAGAGTTGAAGAAAGCAATAGACGCTTATAGAGATGGATTATTAGAGGATTCAAGATCTGCCATCCAGAGAGTTAAGTCATTAGAGGAAGAAGCAGACTCCATCCGTCGGGCAATAATGCTTGATATTGCTCGTTCTGAATTAAAGGTAGGAGATGCAGAGATCATAGCTAGACTTTCTTCAAGCGTTGATACCGTAGGAGATGAGGCTAAGAATGCTGCTCTTACTCTAGAAATAATATTAGAGAAAGAAGAGTTGCTTATGGAAGAAGGGATGTCCATAGGACATAAGATGAGGAATAGGTTAAGTTCGATGGCTGGTGTTCTAGTAGAAGAAGTTAGAGCACTTGCAGAGGCTATTAGATGCCTGTTTGAGGACCTAGATAGGTGTTATGATCTCATCTTAGAAGTAGAAAGGCTTGAACACGAGATTGATCTACAATATCACGAGGCAAAGAAGGAGTTGCCGGTTGAAATGGGGATAAAGACGTTGTTCTTGCTTAATGATATATTGACGGAAATAGAAAGTTCTTCTGATTTGGCAGAAGATGCTTCAGATGTAATAGATATGCTTAGAGTGAGATTTTCTTTACCGGGAAGACTTTAGTCTAGGTTAATTGATGCTTGGCTCTAAATTGAAAATCTTGAATGAGATTTTATTTCAAGAACTCCATTCTAAATCGCTGTAAACAAGCCTTAAGGTAGTTTAGGCCAATAAATTTGAGCATGTGTTAGGTTAAAACTTCCAACCGGTGAAAACGGTGCAAGACTTCCTTATCCAGCCCAAAAAACTAGTCCTCTTGAACCCGCATTGCTCCATAAGCTTCATATAACCCTTAGCTGTAGGAGGCATTTCAAATCGCTCTGGATCTCCCAAATGCATCATTACTAAAGCCATGTGTACGAGCTGATAGAAGGACTCCGACCAATCTGCCTTGGGGACCATGTCCTTCATCACAAAGACCCCCTTCTCAGATAGAGCCTTGTAAATGTTCTTGAAGATGGAAATAGCTTCCCTTCTGTATGGAAGCATATCGGAGGAGAATGCTAGATTGTACTTTCCTGGAATGTCCCTGGTAGCATCTCCTTCTATGACTTTCAGCTTGTCTTCAAGGCCATAAGCCTTGATGAACCTCCTAGTGATTGGGACTACATCTGGAAGATCCATAATACAGCCCCTTAACTCTGGATGAGTCTTGACAAAGCCTATTGAGAAGATTCCGTGACCTCCTCCGACATCTATGAAATTCCTAACATCTTCGAAGATCCTGGCATTTTCCATAAGCTCAAGCGTCCTCTGGAATTCTCCGGAAAGTGCTCTTAAGGCATAAAGCCTCTGTTCCTCAAAATTTCCCCAGAAACCGATTTCTTCACCCTTTCCTTCCCTTATAGGCTCTATCTTCCCTTGAACGAGCATTCTTCCAAGCCTGCTCCAGAAAGGGGAGTATCTTAGCTGGGAGTAGGTGTATCCCCACTTGGCAAAGAGGGCTGAGGTCGATGTGTTATAGTAGAACTCGCCCCTCTTTTTAAGAAGATTTAACCCAACAAGCCCGTCTAAAACAACTCTTAAAACCTTTTCATTCATGTTTAATGAGGAAGAAAGCTTCTTAACTGTAGAAGGTCCTTGGAGGAGGGCTCTAAATATTCCTTGCTCTACCCCAACCGTGAAAAAAGCCCATTTCGCAGATCCATAAGTGAGATCGCCTATAAGGCCGAGATCAAATTCAAGAGGCTTCCTAAAGTCCTCTATCATCGGAATCTCTTTTATTTTCATCAGAAAATGTCAAATTCCTCGGATTTTAAAGGTAAGTCACATCAGGTTAGTTAATTAGTTAGCTACTTGATGGATGTGCAGAAGTAAACATGAGCTAGGGAGATAGGCAGAGTATAGGCTCTGTCCATGACTACTCTCGAGAAGCTATCATGCAGAATTCTCTCCACATCTGACCTCTGATGGAGAACTCCTATTTTAGGAAAAAGTTTCCAGAGCATTGTAGAAGCTGAGCTAATCAGCTTTTTTGTAGTAAAGAATTGAGTGATGAATAAAAGACCTCCTTCTTTAAGAACCCTTGAGAACTCCATTATGACCCCTTCGATGTCTCCAATTAAGTGGAGGGTGCCTATGCAAATAACCACGTCAAAGGTACCGCTTCTAAAGGGGAGACTGGCAACATCTGCACCTGTGAAGGAGATTGAAGGCTCAGCCCACCTTCCGTACTCCAGGGCCTCCAAGTCTATGTCTATTCCAATGAACTCCGCATCCCAACCCCTTCTGATGTACTCCATCATCTGCCTGCCGTACTCACAACCAGCGTCAAGGAGTCTTGGTCTTCTTGAGGACTCAAGTCGCTTCTTTATCATTTCGAAGTGCTTCCTTCTTATCCTCTCAACGTAGGAGAAGGTCTCAGGATCCCTCAAGCTGTGTCTTATAAGCATCTTAGGCCTGACGAACCTTATCGAAGACCTAACATCATCATCTTGGATAACTTCTGAGCCCCTCTTCCTCGCTTTTCTAAATGAGAAAAGCCTGAAAGAGTGCATTATGGCGAGCAGGAAGTCTTTCCTTCGCTCATCACTCATCTCAAAGCCCATTTCATCTATTTCCCTGCTAACCTCATCTAAGTAGGATTTGATTATCTTTTCTGCCTCTTCTGTAAATGATATGGCCACCAAAGAGCCCAACCTTACTGGCCATTTTCATTTTCTTTGCGTACTGGTTCTGTGGAAATCTCCCTTATAAGGGGTTCTCGTTTGCCGCCTTCGATTTCTATTTGGGCTCCTGGATATTTTTGCTGAAGCCTTTTCCTAAGCATGTTTACGTCCATGTCTTTCCCAACCTTCACCTTGACTTTCGTGCCTTCTGGCGTCTGGGTTACACTTATTGAATAGCCGCTGGCAAGTTCGCCTTCTGGAAATTCTCTGAAAAGTTCATCCATTTCATCGAAAAGGGAACCGCCGAAAAGTTCGTCTATTATGTTTTTTCTATGCTTTTTCCTGCTGCTCATGGAGGCTCACCTTCAAAATGAACAGTAAAAACGTGCTTAAAAATTTAATTAGCCTCTCTTGGCTATTTAGGGTGACTTCAGCCCACAAACCCCAGAGAAAGTTCTTTAAATTCTAAAGGAGTATGATGGTGAAAAGGAGTTTTTATAACTATGGCTGAAGAGTTCGACACCTTAAGCAAGTGACAGAAGGCCCATGTACTACGATGGACCTTCCAAAGAAGCTAGATGTCCTGAGCTTTAGAGATCGGGGGTTATAGCTGACCAAGCTGGAGCGCAGGGTCTAGCAGTCCCATTTTTCCAAATACCTATCTAACCATATCCAAAGCCTCTTTAGCTCTTATGGCAAGTTCCCCCGCCCTCCCAGCCAATGTAGAGTCCTCTGTTACAAGCTTCAGGCCAAGTTTCTTGGCATAATGTAGGTACGATGAATCGTAGAAGGTCAGCCCTGTCGTGACCGAAAGTTCCTCTATCTCCAAGAGATCCTTGGGGTCAATCCTCTGCATAGAGACGAGGCGAAAAATATCCTCCAGCGCCTTAGTAGGGACCTTCCAGTCTGAAATAACTCCTCTTCTGTAATCCCTCCACACCGCATTTCCAGCTTCGTACAGAGTGAGGTCTAAGACAACGCTTCTCACAGCCACCTTCTCAGCCCCATCCATCTTAGATAGGGGATAAAGAGCTGAAGCATCCAGTAAGAAGGTGGGTTTCAATGTTCCTCCCTTGCCTCCCTTATCGCCTTTACCCACTCAGCCTCGGGAAGCCCTTCCATTGACTCCCTGAACTCTTTCAGAGATCTCCTCAATAGTTCCTCCCTCTTCTCGAATATTGCTTTCTCTAAAGCCCTCTCAACGACTTCCTTTATGTTTATCCCCATCCTCTCTGCCTCTTCCTTTAGTTCCCTCCTCACCCTAACTGACAGCACTTTTGTAGACATCGTTAATATGTATACAGTAATCATATAAACATATCTCTTTATAACTCAGAATCTTCCTCTTGAAGGTCTTCAAGGAGCCTGAAAGGTACGAGAACAGAAGTTATGTGAGGAGGCGCTTGATTCGTGCAAGAAGAGAAATTTTCTATGACATGCGGATTGAGCATCTTGAAGTTCTGAATAAAACTCGCGTCATGTTATCAACCTTTCCTCCTCAAGGTGTTTTGCTAGGTCTATTAGCCTCTATTAGCCTCCTTATTACGTTGTACGTCTCTCCCTTCTTCCCAAGCTCCTTCAATATCTCCATAGTTTCTTTCGAAATCTGGATGGTTATAAGCTCCTTCCCGGCCTTGAATTTCATCCCGCTTGGCATCATGAAGTTTTGGAATTTGAAAGATTCATGATGGCATGATAATTAGATAATTTAGATATAGGAGATGATAGAAGGGTTTTGGGATCTTTATTTAGATCTCTTTCCAAGTATTCCAAAAATTATTAAAGAAAATGATGCAATTGGAGTTAATGAAATGTTATAGGCTACTACCTGTTTTAATTTTGCTCTTACTTACCCTCTTTCCTTCAATTAAAGCACTGCAACAACCTTCTCCTCTATACTGTATTAGAGGAATGTGCAAAGTATGGAGCATAAAGGTATCAAGAACCACCATACTCCCTTTAGGTAGACCAGAAAGAAAGATTCCTCTAATATTATCTTCTACTATTATCAGTATTTTTTTAAAAGTCAGTTATATCATTGACTGTTATGTATACTGATGTATTAATAATCGGTGGTGGACCCTCAGGAATAGTTACCGCTCTTACTGCAAGAAAAAACTATCCTGATAAAAAAATCGTTGTTCTGAGAAAGGAGGATAAAGTAGTAATTCCATGCGCTATTCCCTACCTTTCTTCATCTATAGAGTCTGTTTCAAAGGACATAGTTTCTGATGAAATTTTAACAAAAAATGGCATAGAATTGCTTAAAGGCGAAGCTAAATCCATAAACAGAGGTGAAAAATACGTTGAAACGACTGTTGGAAAGATAAGTTACGATAAACTCGTCTTAGCTACAGGTGCGACGCCTCAGAAAATCCCAATTGAGGGTATAGAGTTGGAAAACGTATTCTTCATAAAAAAAGAAGTCCCATATCTAGAAAAACTATTCAGAACAATTAGAGAAGTTCAAAACATAGTAGTAATAGGTGGTGGGTTTGTTGGTGTAGAATTCTCAACAGACGTTGTTAGGCTAAAGAAGAAAATTTCAATCGTAGAGCTTTTACCACACGTGGTGCAATTAAACTTTGATGACGAATTTTGCATGCAGATAGAAGAAAAATTGAAAGAAATGGGTATTAACGTTTACACAAACACGAGAGTGGAGAAGATAATTGGAGAGAGGAAAGTTGAAAAAGTTCTTTTGAGCAACGGAAAAGAATTGGAAGCCGACATGGTAATAGTATCAGTGGGACTAAGACCAAACGTGGAGCTTGCAAGAAATGCTGGAATAAACATCGGTAGATGTGGAATCGTAGTCGACGATTACGGAAGAACCAATGATCCCAACGTGTTTGCTGTAGGAGATTGTGTTGAAAGGAGAGATTTCATTACAGGAGGCTGCAGAAGCGTAATGCTTGCTTCATTAGCATGCAGGGATGCAAGAGTAGTGGGAAGTAATCTTTTTGAGATGAAAAGACTAAGGAGAATAGTTGGTGACTACCCGATTTTTTCAACGATAATCGGTGACACAGCGTTTGGGTGTACAGGGTTAACTGAAAGACAGGCAAAGGAGATGAAAATGGAAGTTGTGAGTGGTGAATTCTTAACAGTAAATCGACACCCTGGTTGTCTCCCTGACGCAAAACAGATCAAAATCAAACTTCTGTTCGATAAGAAATCTCATCTGCTTTTAGGTGGTCAAGTGAGTGGAGATAAAGCCGTGGCAGAGATAACTAACTTAATAGGTGTTGCATTACAGGCAAAGTTCACCTGTGAGGACATATATTTGATGGAAGTAGGAACACACCCCATGCTAACTTCTTCGCCCATCGTTTATCCCGTCATTAAGGCTGCAGAGGACGCTTTGATGAAACTTAGCGCCTAATTCTCTAATTTTTCTTTTTTCTTTTTTCTTTTTCAAACCAGCCTACTTCCCTCATGATTTTTGAAGCAGCTCTATTGCTCGGTCCATCTCCCCTTGCGACGTTTACAGACACACCTTCTCCAACGGCTTCTACTACTCGAGCTACCGATTTATGCGTGAAACCTGGGCATAAGATAAATGCGTGAACTCCTTCTTTTTGAGCAAGTTCCTTGCATACCTCAACTGCTTCATCATCATCTTTAACTAAAACGCTTGTAAGTTCGTAGAGAGAAGTCCTAATAACACACCGGTGTTTAGCTGGATCAGCATCCGGAACATGTGCTATAAAGGCAGCCCTAAATACTCCAACCATAATGATCCTATGTTTAGGGCATGAGCCTCGTTAAAAAGTTCGGTTTTGAAAATCTTAGCTCTCCATCTTACTCTCTCCTTTCCTCCATTAATCTACAGGGTATTAGCGGACCTGTCCTTCTAGAGCGCATGAATGTGAGGGGAAGAAGAGAATATTAGGGCTATAAGGAGTTCCAAATTAGAGAGAACTCCTTATGGAGGTCTTCAAAGAACTAGGAAGTTAGGGAGATAGGAAACTTTAGGAGGAGGCTTGGAAGCTTGTAAGGGAGAGGTTACCTAGATAACCGTCAGGAATTAACTGTAGCTAACCTTTATTTCCGATCCCTCCCTCCATATCCTTTTTTAATCTAAGTATAGCTCTATACGCTCATGGATCTTGCAAGAGCTTGAAGAAGGTCTCTATTATTGTCTTCTCTCGACCTATTGCGTACTTTAGGGCCTTCTTGCAAAGTTACAAGCCGGGCTTTGAGGCCTTTGGATCTCCGCGGGTCTTCTGATATGCGTAGAATTAGGACCACCATAAATGCCCTCATGAGCGCTTATCTTTTCCCAGATATTGGTAAGAAAGTATAAATAATTGCAAAAAATTAGAACCTATGGGTTATTCTCGCGCGCTCTATTATGGTGGACCAACTTGGTTAGATTCGTCGAGATAGAAGCCAAAAGCATTTTGAGGAGATACAAGTTCAGGGACGATTGGTTCTGGAACAGATACGGGATAAACGCATATCGGGGGTGTCAGTTTGCTTGCAACTACTGCGATGCCATAACGGAGAAATACTTAGTGCATGAAGATTACAGGGACTTCTCAAGGACAATATATGTGAAGAAAAATGCCCCAAGGCTCCTAGAGGAGGAGATTAAGAGAGCAAAACCCGATGTTGTCTGCATGTCTGGTGTAACGGACCCCTATCAGCCGGCAGAGAGGAAATATAAGCTGACAAGGAGGATATTGGAAATCTTGGCGGAGCATAAGTTTCCCGTCCACATAGTGACTAAGAGCGATCTGGTTTTGAGGGACATAGATCTTCTGAAAAGGATAGGAAAAGAAACCTGGTGTGCAGTCTCCTTGACCATAATAACCTTCAACGAGAAGCTTCTGCCCTACCTTGAACCCTTTGCTCCTCCTCCTGAGAGGAGGCTGAAGGTTGTTGAGAAGCTGAACGAGGAGGGAATAATGTCTGGCGTTGACTTCACTCCCATAGTCCCCTATCTATTGGATGAAGATGAGAACATCGAGGAAGTAATAAAAAAGGCATCTTGGTGCGCAGAATACATTTTGATAGGTGCTGAGATGACGTTGAGAAGCAACCAACGGTTAAGGTTTTTCAAACTATTAGAAGAAAATTTTCCTGAGCTTCTAGAAAAATACAAGCGGTTGTACGGTGAAAAAGAAAGTCCCCCGCAGGATTACGTCCTGAGGCTGAACAAAAAAGCATTTGATTTCTGTAAGAGATATGGCATAAGGAATTACATCCCACCTCCTAGCTTTGAGAGGAGATACAGAGAAAACTTCGATGTCGCCAATCACCTCCTTTTGATAGCCTTCTTCAAGGAATTCAAATCCGCTAACCCATACTCAGCATGGGCATACCATAAGGCATCTGAGCAAATTGAACATTTAGATGAGAGCATTAGGAAAATTTATGAGAGAAGAGAGTTGGAGAAAATTCCCTGGGTGGGAAGAAAAATCGCCGAGATCATAGAGGAATTTTTGGTTCATGGGAAGACGGAAAGGTTGAAGAAAGAAATGAATGCTTGGTATTGACACTCTCCCTGCTGAAGCAGGGAGATTCTTGCTTCTAAGGTGTTCATCGGTTGGTTGTTCATTGCCCTTCTAGACTCCCACCTCATCCCATTCCACCTTAGAAGCAAGGGACGTGCCATCGCCCTGTTAATGGCTCCCGCAGGGAGTTCGGCTCCCTGAGCGAGCCCTATATTCAAAACGCCTACGGCGTCCCTATGGGCTTCCACTCCGCAACTTATGCATTTGAAGAGTCTGCCTCGCTTAACCGTTTTGTTTGATCCACATGCTGGGCAGATACTCGATGTTTTGTGCTCATCCACCTCTATGACCTCCATCCCATACTCTTCAGCCTTCTCCCTGAATCTCTGGATGATGTAGGCGTGACTCCAGAAGTTATGTATCATCGAGTTTGCCTTCCCGTTTTTGTGGTTATTCTCCCTTATTCCTCTTAGGTCTCCCAGAATTATCTTTGAGATGTTGAGTTGAGCGGCACCGTCAACTATGGCTTTAACCATAGCATTCACGGCGTGCCTGAATCGACACTTCCTAATCCTGAATAGTCTCCTGAGCCTTCTGGAGGTTCTGGCCTTGTTCACCCTTGCAAGCCTCCTCTGCTCCTTCGCTATTTTCTTTGTCCAATACCACCAGTCCGCTAGGATGGCCCTGCCAGAGAAGGCTATAGGCTGTTTTAAACCCTCGAACCATACTGTGGCCAAGTTTATCACGCCCAAGTCGATATATAGGGGCTTGTTGCTTCCACGCTTGGGAGGCTTCTCGACCTTAACAGTCATAAAGCCCCTCCACACTTCATCCACATCGTCGTAGATTATCTCTAGCCTTCCCTGCCTGCCCATCCATCTCAGTCTTCCCTTATACCTCAGTTTTAGTCCTTTAGGGAGGTGGAGGAAACCGTTCTCGAGCCTGTAGCAGTCGCTTCTAACGATTACTCTGAGCTCTCTCCTACCATTTCTCTTCCAGTATCTAGGCATGGAAACTCTGGTTATATGCGGCGGAAGTTTCCCCTGAGCCTCAAGCCTCTTAAGTGCTAGAAAGCTTTTCCAAGCCTCATTATTCTTGTTAATTATCTGTTGGGCTGTTGCGGAGCCTATCAGAGGAGCATACTTCTTGTAGAGATGTCTAGGATACCATGAGAACTTCCTATAATGTATGTACGCCTGCCTCCTCTCGAAGTTAACCTCATTCCAAAGCCTAGTGCAATTGTCTGCTAGCTCACAAAGGGCTGGGTTATCCTCAACTATGAATGTGTTCGTCCTTTTCACTTCTTTCCACCTTGCTCTTCTATATACCTCTGGATGGTCTCTGACGATACGTGCCCAGCAGTTGAGACGAAGTAGCTCCTAGTCCATAGCGATGGAAGCTTTAAAAGCTCGGGAAACTCGCTTCTAAGCACTCTAGATGTTCTCCCTTTAATCCTCCGCAGAACTATGTGCGGAGACCAGTATGGCTGGGCTGATATGAATAAGTGGACGTGGTCTGACTTAATCTCCAGAGCTAGAATTTCCCAGCCGTACTCTTCAGCTATCTCCCTGATAAGTTGTTCCAGCCTCCTCTTAATAGCTCCAACCAATACTGGCTTCCTCCTCTTAGGAATCCACACGAAATGATAGTTACAGAGATATACTGCATATCTAGTTCGTCGATAGCTCATCAATATCTACAATAGACTGTCGATTATTTAAACCTATCGACGCCATTCATCCCCCCACTAAGGTAGGGGGCTTTCTGGCGTCATTTTTGTAAAAGCTTTATTTTGCCTGGTGTGAATTGTCGTGTACGTATAAAACAGAGAAGAGAACCCCATGTGGTAATTAGCGCGCGTCTATGAAGGTTCAAATTCAGGTTTCTCCAAGTGTTCCATAGGGGTAGTTCCATAGGTTATCTTAGCTATGTGTTCCAGTTTTTCAATTTGAGGCTTCTTGAAGCCGATGTAAATTCCGTCATACTTTCTGCCAACCCAAGTTACTGTAGACTCACCCGTCTTGAGGATTTTATTTAGGATAGGATGAAGCAACTCTAAGCTACGAACTAAAATTTTGGATTGACCGAGGTTTATTTCTGTAGGATGTTTCAGCCTAATCTCTATTCCACCTTGAACTCCGGTTATTTCCAGCATGTTTCCTCTACCTCGACGTATGATTTTGCCTAGAACTCTATCTTCAACATCCAGATGAGTAACTTTCGCTCTCATATATCCCTTGACATGAATATAAACAGAAGCTTCCTTAACTTCTAACTTCTCTCCTTGAGATACTACATAGACTTTAGCATCTATCCTTATTTTTCCAGGGCTTTTCGTCTTTTCCAAGATCTTTTTCGTGTTCAGAGTTTCCACCTAGAAAATCTACAAATGGCACTTAAAATTTTGTTACGAAAACCGTAACAAAACGGTTGACCAAGTCAACCATTTCAAGAGGATAGTATTTTAGCGCAAGGTCCCAAGCCGCGTATGTCTGAACCTCAACCGCTTGTTAAGGCGAGGGTGTTTCGCTTATTGTTTTTGATGAGGCTCATAGGGCCAGGGGGAACTACGCTTACGTCGCCATTGCAAACTACTATTTTGGGCAGTGCCGGCAGCCCTTGGTTTTGGGTTTGATGGCTTCTCCAGGCGGATTCTCTAAATTTTTGTTAGAATCGCTTTTAGGTGAAAAACAAAGCCCCAAAAACGGCGAATTTCACATTTGGGTGCAGAAAAACGTATTTCCCATGTGAAACTTTTAAAAAAGCAATCTTAAGCTTTTCACTTTTCAGCGTGAAGCTGACAAGCATGCATGAATATGGGGCGCTATGTTCTGTTAAAAGACATAAATGGCATGTAGCTGATTTTTCAAGAGCAGGATTTGCCCGTTATAATAGCTACCCGAAGAAGTCTTTTTCATTGAAGACTAAGGGCTTAGCATCTGCGTCCATCCATGCATCCAGAACCTTTCCTATGAAGAGTGTTAAGCTTCCAAGGTCAACGGAGGATATTACTTTACAGTCGAGGTATGCAGCGACATCATTTAGAACTGGTGAACCAGTTGTTTTTATGGTGTTTGGAATATTGGCAAATTTATCTGCCTCCTTTCCAGATGCAAAACCAAAACGTTTTCCTATATCGACTTGGCCTTCCCTAAGAATGTTCACCGCGAATACCCCACTTTTCTCCATCAGATTATGGGTGAAATGATCCTTTCCTATGGAAACACAAACCAACGGGGGATCAAAAGAAACAGTGGTTACCCACACAGCAGTCATCCCATTAACCTTGTCGTCACATCTTGTTGTTGTGACGAAGACGCCATTCACAACTTTCTTTAGAACTTCCTTTATTTTTTCCACGCTATTCATCTCGTGTTATAATTAGGTGGCGCTCTAAATTTTAAGTCAATGCTATGCCCATGCGACGTCTTTTCGCGGTATTTTTATATGGGCATATATGAAACCCTTCTCAGCCCTTTCTTCCTGTTCCTTGACCCAAGCTTCAAGTCCCATCTCCTTCAGTCTTTTTCCATCTTCAATGCTTATAGGGTAAAATTTGACAGGGATCGGGTGAGGAAGCAGCTGCTCTTAGCGGTCATAATGATAAGGTTGGACTTCATCCTAAAGGGAAGCGTTGCAAACGCAATATATCAGCCCATACTAAGAAAGGCAACCGAGTTCTAGGGTTGAATGACCAGCTGGTCATTCAACGTTTGTCATCCTTTCTTCGTCTGTGTGGTTCTCTGGAATCTATTATACTGCTTCAAGATTAAGATTCTCCTAAAATCCAAATCAAAGGAGCCATCTCAGGCCCATACTTGACGCTACAGCAAGTGTAGAACATTGGAGGGCGCAACTCATATCTCCTTTCCACCTTGATGGCGAATCCTCAGCTCGCGCGGAATGCCTCTAAGGCGTTGAGGTCACCGAAGGCACCTTTAACTTTGATTCCTCTAAACCAAAATACCTTGCAAGGCGAGATGCCTCCAATTTCAACTTCTACGATGTCCGTTCTAAGTAATCATTTATCTAACCTAGCAATGGAAGCGTGCATTTCTCTTCTAATGAAGACCCCTAGCATTTATGGAACTACATTGGCTTGAGTCGAGTTATCATAAGCTTTTACAGGGGGGAACAAGAGGAGATCTCCCTCAGTTCTTCCCCAGTTAAAGGGAGAGGAGAGAAATTATCCCGAAAATGGTAAGGATCAATCAGGATCTCTAGATTAGAGCAATAAAAAAGAGGGTAGGTAAGTTAGCCCTTGAGAAGCTTGAGGAATTCCCTCATGAAAGCTGGAAGGTCTGGCCAGGCCCTACTAGTTACCAAGTTTCCGTCCACAACTACCTCCTGATCTGAGTACTCCGCACCAGCCCTAATGACATCCGGGCTCACAGCAACGTAGCATGTCATCTTCCTCCCAGAAGCCAGCCCAAATCCGGTGATTACAAGGGGTCCGTGGCATATTGCTGCTACTGGCTTGTTGGCATCGAAGAAATGTTTTACTATCCTTTCGAGCTCAGGGTTTGTCCTTATGTATTCGGGAGCCCTACCTCCCGGTATTATCAGGCCATCATACTCCTCTGGATTCACCTCCTTGAACTCAAGGTCAACCCAGTTGAATCTGTACCCTGGCTTCTCCGTGTACGTCTCCCAGCCAGGCTCGAAGTCATGAACCACGGTCATCGCAGTTTTCTTTGTGGGCATTGCTACGTGAACCTCTATCCCTTCCTCCTTAAGCCTCCAGTAAGGATAGAAGAGTTCTTGGGCTTCTACACCATCCCCTACAACTATTAGAACCTTGGTCATTGAATCTAATAATTGATAAAACAATATAAGTATGAGCTGGCGATCCTGTCGCAGGAAGTCCAACAGTCCAGATCCCTTTGCAAGACAGCCAACAAAGCCCAAATAGGACGAACAAGCTCATTTATTCCTATTGCAAGCTCTCTACGCCATTTCAGTCCATGAAACATTAGATCAGTAGTCTTATCATATCTTTAAAGAAAGTCTCTGTGCTTTGTATTGTAAAAAGTGCTAAGAACTAGAACTTAGCATCATTTTACTGATTTTTCTTGGCCGATTTCCATAATCTTTAAACTTCTCTTAAATATCTTTATGCTAATCGCTGTTCATTTTAATCAACCTAAGCGAATTTCTTCTTATTAAAAAGCACACGGGAATGGATCCATTGAAAAGCCAATTCTTTTTTTTTAATCTCAAAGATAAGAAGGAATCGGGTAAAAAAATGGCTTTGAATGGAGAAGGGATTCCTAAAAGATGTTTAATTAGATCCTTCCCCAAATCAAACCTCTGGATTCGTTGCTTTTCTGAACATTCCTTTGAAGCATCCTTTCTCGCTTAAAAGCCAAATAGATTCCATATTCAATCCCTTCTTCGAAATCTTGGAAAAAGAAATGGCTTAGATGAAGGAATGGTTCCTCTCTAGGCTTAGAATCAAAGCCCATATTCAAGTAAGGATCCATTAAAGCTTTTTTGATGGATCTTCAAAGCGAACTGAATTTTTCGAAATAGGAAGGAAAAATTGCTGATGCTAAGACGGGACTAATGCTGAGGAAAGACTTGCTGGCATTGAGAGAATTGTTGACATTCATGCCCTGCACATAGGTAATAGCCCAACATGTGATTATCTGCTTAGCTGATGAAGTTGCTCGAAATTTTGCAAGGAGCGGGAACCTTGTCAACTCAAGGAAGCCGAAAGAAGGTGTTATAAGGGTTCACGAGTTAGCCGATCAAAAAGAGGAGAAAAAAGCAAAGGAACAGGATCAAGTGAAAATAACGGAAAACTATAATACTGGATCCATTGAAAGCCGTCCGAATTGAGGAGAAAATAACGGAGCGGAAGGACCAGCAAGAAATAATTGCTCTACAAAGGAACCATGTAAAATTAGATGGCTTGCAACCAAAAAGTATTATTAGGGGCGCTAAATATGAAATTCTCCGAATTAATAGCTTCCAAGAAAAGGGTGCTGTTTCTCCTCATTCTCATGGTGGTCCAATATCTTACACGTAAGAATCCTAGATGTCTCGAAGTAACGGGCCATTTGACAAAAATCTTTTATCGACGCTTTCATGCTCCCAAACATCAATGTTATGGCCATTTGCATCAAATCATTGCTGTAAATCATCCCTAGGACCTGGTTTTGCTAAGATGAAGATCTTAGGAGGTGAGAATAAGAAGACAAAAATTAATATAATATAAGTAACAATGTGTGAGATTTTTTGAACTTATTATACCTCATTTTTCGCATTTATGATCAATTTCTTTATTTAAATTTTCTTGGCATGGTCTGAGAGATTTAAGCACGCGTATCATGTACGTAGAGAAATCTATGTAGTCTATCTTGACTGTAAGAAGGGCCTGAAGTGGATATTGGGTGTTATTAGAAGCTCTAGGGTTAGAGGAGAGCTTCTCATCGGGGTCTTCAGGGAGCTGGAGAGCTACGGGGATAAGGGATTGTGGGAGAAAGCACTCGAAGCCTGTAGAAAGATGGGTTTTCTGTGATAGCTGATCTAATTAGTCTCGGATCTTGAAGGACCTCTTCGAGGAGACGAACCTCTCATACTCCTTCAGTGCTTCCTTTAGGGTAAGGGATCTATCCCTCTTAAACCACCTAGTCCTCCCTTCTCCCCTCCTATATTCACATCTTCGGATCCATTCAATCGCAGTCCTCTTCCTCTTAAAGTTCTTTAGGATGTAAACGATGTCCCTGAGCTTTTCCATTTTCCTCAGTATTGAAAACCCTATTTTGCTGTAAAACTCGAACAAATCACAGGTAGTAAATATTTGATCTTCACTGATTAAGCTAAATTTACTTAAATCTAGCCAGAGTGCTGCTTTGGTTCCTTCTAACTCTTAATATCCCATCAAAAATGCGAAATATCTCGAACTAAATAAGGCGTTACCAAGAAGGACATGAAGTATGATGCCTTATTTTTCCATTGCTAGGGAAAAGGGTCTATTATAAGCGTCCAACCTTGGAGTTTTATTATGAGTGTTTTATGGTAGTTCGAAAGGTAAAGACAATCAATGGAACGACTGTACTCATACCAGAGTCCTTCATTGAACATGTCGTTAGAAAACACAGTGAGATACTCTCGATGTTGAATCTCTCAAGAGAGGAATTCTTGGACCTCGTGCAGGAGATATTAAGGTTGCCTAGCGAAGTGTATCTGGATGCTTTAAACGTCAAGTACTTCCTAAGAAAGATCAATGATCTCTACCTCAATGTGATAGTTAAAGAGAAGATTGTCAGGACCTCTTACTTAATAAGCCAGAAGACATATGAGAGGTTGGGGAGGAAGAAATGGCTGCAACGTCTCTTCTAGAGCTTGATATTAAAAAAATTCTTGGAAAGGCTGAAGAATTGGCCGGAATAAAACTTCCAAGAAGAGTTTTAGAGTTAATCCTGGAACCAGAGCTGGAACTCCTGTGTATTAGGTATAAAAGACCTAAGGAAGGCGAGGTTGGGGAGCCAATGCATCCTCAAATCCATATCCTTCGAGAGATCGGTACAGGAGAGATAACGGCTGTTGAGATCTTCAACCCTGAAAAATTATAAGGCTCCCTTTTCTCTGAGCTAGAACGAGTAAAAGCGGAGAAAAAAGAGAGCTCAGAGCTCCCTCAGAGATGTATTGAACATAGCTTTCACTCTACTTCCTCCAACATTTCTTCTGCCGTAGCTTTTATCTCCTTGTCCTTTAAAAAGCCAAGTCAGAGCTGTAGCCCACGGAGTAATGCGCTTAAGGGATTCCTGTAGCTTATGCTTTTTGGCTAATGTAGGGGAGATATCATCACATCAATTTTATCCAAGCCCATCGCCTCCTGGCTATGTGAAAGCCCAGACGATGATACATCCTAATGGCATCCCGTAGAATGATCCCGGTGTCGGCAACGGCTTTAACGAGGCTGTGCCTTTGCATCTCTTTTAACAGATGATAGAAGAGGGTTGTGCCAATTCCCTTCCTTCGGTGTTCAGGGAGAACTCCGGGAATGCCGATCCTACCGTCCTTGAAGAATTCCATTGCACCCACCGTTTCTCCCTTGTACTCGGCAACTAGAGTAACCTTGGCACGAGAATTGTGCAACCAAGAAAGGACTTCTTTGGCCGAAGGTTTTGGTCCATAAACCCAGGGAGAACATTCACCGAAGATTCTAATCAAGGCACCAAGGTCCTCTTCACGGGGCGTTCTGACCTTAACATCAGGGTTTAACCTGATGTCCTTCAAGGGCTTACTCAAATCTAGCTCAGCATAGACGCTATCAAATGCGAAGGGCTCTTGCTGGGAATAATCCTCATAGTAAAAGATTTCCTCGTGCCTGAACCCCAAGCTTGACAACAAAGCCGAGGCAGCTTCATTGTCATCATAAGCGTAGGCTGTGGCTATTTCAACACCCCGATCTTTGAAGTGCTCCAAGGTAGTACGCAAAAGAGCCTTACCAACTCCCCTTCTCCTGTATCTAGGCACAACTGCTATCTTGCTCTGACCCATGTCCCGGTCTGTAAGCTCATAGAGGAGGTGGAGAAATCTGCGCCTACCTCGAATCTCCTCGACCCTACAGTGGACGTATCCTGCTAGAACACCATTTATGTAGGCCAGCCAAAGGGTATTGCTGGGTTTCTGGCTCCAATCAAGCACTTCTTGAGGCGTAACCTTGCGATATGCGTATGCTTTGCCTAGTTTTCTGGCCCATTCGTCGAAGCTAGCGTTGTGGATCTGAGCTACCAACGTCTCTTGACCGGGATGGAAGGGCTCGACATAGATCTCGGCCATTCAAATTCCCTTTCGACTAATAAGCTTATTATCTAGCTATGAACCTTACTCCATCCCTTTTAACCCTTATCTCAACCTTGTCTATTACATCGAGCCTTCCAAGGACATGAGGAATGTTTTCCTCGTCTGAAAACCCTACTCTTGTCTTGAATACAATTTCTCCTATCATCACCGATTTTTTATAAATCTTAACAAAACCTATGCGCTGGCATTATGTTAACTTCATCAAGGTAATATCTATGACAACACTATTACATTGCCCCTACTGTTCCCTATTATCAAGAAACGTAGTCTTTTTTGAATACCAGTTTACACGTTCCTTCAGGCTAATACGTTAGCGCGGGCGTATGAGAGGACGTAAGAATGTTATCTTTCACAGGACAATAGTATAAAGGGACGAGCTATATAAAGGAATGTAGGGAAAGGAAAGAAACGTAGTTTTATGTTTCTTGAGTACGCAGTTCATATGCTCCTTCAGGTCTAATACGTTCCTAATGTCTTTGGGAACGTTCCACACCGTTTCCCATATTGTCCTGATGTTGTCTTATATAAGGTAACATACCGGCCAGTCCAGGATGCCGGGACGGTAAGGACAATAGGGATAGGAGAATAGTGTTGTCTTGCGCAAGTTAACATAATGTTGGCTTGTATGAGAGGACATAAGAATGTTGACTTACATAAGACAACATAAGGAAAGGTAGGAAGGGTAAGAGGGAGGTGATGAGTTAGGTAAGGATTATGAATTCCCTGCCTCAGGATTAAAGGGCGCGCTGGGCACTTGATCCTCTATGAGAAGCCAGAAGTGGTCAATAGGGAAATAGAGAGATTTGTAGCATCCCTATCGACATAAAAAATCTGAGCTTACTCATGTTTAGCGACGCATAATCGTTTTCAATGATATGTTTTATGCAGAAGCCGAGGACTTTATCTCATTCCCTTCCGGGCAGAAACACTTGAATGATGAGTCCTATTACATCCCCAACGAAATGTGCTACTATAACCACTGTTAACGAATCCGTTATTAGGAATATTTCTCCAAGCAGTAGACCAGCTATCAGCGGTAGTAAAGCATTAAGAATTCCTTGATATAGGTGGGGGATTGAAAAAAGAAGAGCCTGTACAATTAGAGCAATTGTAGGAGAGGTTAATAAAAGCAAGTTGCTAAGTAGGTAGCCTCTGAAAATTATCTCCTCAAAAATCGCAGCTTTTAGAGAGGTAATTGTTAGAAGAGCAAAGGATTTCCTTCTTGATCTGGGTAAAGAGGCCAACATTAGTTTTTTAACCTCCTCCTCCCTTGTGGGCTTGTAGTAAAAGAAGAATTTGCGGTGCAAGAGGGAGATTAAGGAACCAGCAACTAAGCACGTGATAAAGACGAGAATTCCTCCAAGGAAGCCTAGAAGAGGTACTTCTCCTGTTAAATTCAGGCGATTCAAACCGAATATAGATATAAGATCCCGACCAATGAGCAGGTTCAAAATTATGAGGATTACCACCAGGATTAGTGTCTCCAGTGTGGAAATCAACATTAAAAAGTAAAATGAGGGAACCCTCTCGTACTTCAATGAAAATCTCGGGTCCTTCTTGTATGCAAAGAGAAGGTAAAAGGCATAGGCAATTAGAAAGATGATAAATCCTTGGATGCCCATTAACGTACTTTCCAATTGGGTATCTACCTCGCCTTATCTTCCTTACATTTAAACAATCATCTCTCCGATCATTTTTCACCGTAAATTATGTATACGTTTCTTTTCTTGGGATAAGAAATTATGATCGGATGGAATTTAACGTTCTTGAGACCTAACTCCTGAAGTTTGGCCTTTAGTTTATCATCAACAACCCACCCCGTCCATCTCTCTTTTACAGGTTCTACTATCGCGAATTTGCCGCCAGGTTTTAGTACACGAATCATTTCCTTTAGAGTATCTTCTCTGCCCTTACGTATAATGTGGATGGCGAAACTTGATACAACTATATCAAAATAGTTATCAGGAAACGGGATGTTCCTTGCATCTCCCTCTTTAAACCTTACTCTATCAGAGACCCCTTCGATCTCTGCATTTCTCAAAGCGTTCTTGAAAGAAGTACCTCCACCAAGTGGTATCCACTTATCAATCCCAACGACCTCTCCCCTCTTTATTGACTTAGCAAATCCTATGGCTAATAGACCGCCTCCCGTCCCTACATCTAGGATCCTATCCTCCCCCTTTGGTTGAACTAACTTTATAAGTTCCTCCCTGATCCTGACCCTTTCTTCAAGGAATCCTCCTTTCCTCCATTCTAATGCACTAATGAAGAAATATATGGAAGGAATTATCAGTAAATACAATAATGGGTGCTTAAATAAGCCTCCAAGAACGGCGATTAAAAGTAGCAGCAAGCCAGCAATAAAGTTTGAGAAGATGTGCCAGCTAGGTGCACCATAATAGGGTTTCTCCATCTTAGATCCACAAATATAAAGAAGAAGAGCTTATTATATTGTTATCTTTAAGGCTTGCAAGACTTCCTCATGACTTCCCACTGTCTTTTTCACAGTTATAAGGTCGGAGTTGACATCATGCTTTAATATGAATTACATGAGAGCGAGCGCGCTCGATCAAGTCTGGGTTGACTGGATCCATTCTCTATCAGAAGGAGAGCTTTCAGAGGATATAAGGGTCGAGCTTTCTTTACCACACCCAGCTCAGAGGGTTTTAGGAACTTGGAAGGTCTTTTCTTTATTATATGATGGCTCATCCCTTATCTCGTACAGGATAGAAGAGTTTGAAGTTATCGAGGGAGTTAAATCTGAGTTTCTCTACCTTCTAGCCACTAGTATAGTAATGATGAGCTCTCTTTTAAGTCTCCTTCAAATACAGGTGAGGAGAAGGGAGTTAGAGGAGAGGTTGCGGGAGATTATGGAGCGAAGAAGGGAGCTAGAAGGGCTATCAAAAGAGGAAGGTGGAAGTTAGAAGAGAGCACCTCCACTCAGATCCGTCCATGATATCGAGGATCCTCCTTCCCTTCCCGCGAGCCGTACCTCTCGCTCCTCCACCTCCTTATGACCCCATACGCTCGAGCTCCTTAAGACGCCTGTGAGTCCTCTGCCATTCAGGAAGATGCTCGAGCGCATGGATGGAAAGGGGTAGGAAGTGATGTGTTAGCGCTGCAGGAGATCAGGAGAGCAAGAAGGCTATCAGCATGATGAAGACTCCTATCTCAAAGAAGACTATCGCCATAGATCTGTCAATGAGCAGCTCCTTCAGCCTTTTCCTATCCATTGGATCCTCAAGTACTCTCTCCACAAGCTCGTTTAATAATCTTTCGTCCTCTCGCTTCCTCAACCAACCCCAGATCCCAAAGAGAACTCCAACCGCCAGGGGAAGGAAAGACACGTGTTCGAGGGCCTGACCTACTACCTCCCGGATGAATGCCGCCATCCCCATAAATAAAGCCATGGTCGCCAGGGTTATGCTCACATCACTCCTCATGTCCTCCTTGAGTTCCTGAAGCATCGCAACAGCCATATCCGGATATATGTTTCTCTTCTTCAGATCCTCAAGCCTTTCGATCAGCCTCTCTATTCCCATTTCTCACACACCCTCCATCATCTCCAATACCCTGAGCCCCTTCTCAGTGAGGCTCAGGGTGTGTGAGACAATTAATGGAGTCGATGTTCTGGATCTGTTCAAGTTTTTATGGGAGAGTTAGGTACTTGACATACATGGAAAGGTTAGCTCTAATTAAGAAGGCTGTAGGCCTAATTCTTTTAGTTCTTTTGCTGGTTCCTGCCCTCCTAGTCAAGCAGCCTGGGATGCCTCCCCTTCTAATTATGATGTTCATGCCCCCTTTCCTCTTATTCACGATACCTTATCTAGTTGCCTCACTCTACCTTTTGTTCAGCAGAAGGGTTAGAAGAGCTGATGTAATCGCCATCTTGATATGTGCGGTGCTCTTGCTCCCTTCCCAAGTCTTGAGCCTTCCCACACCCGGCTTCCTGCTTTCTTACTCAACGGAGCGAAAACTAACGGTCTATACCGAGAACGTGACCCTGGAGGTGGTAGTATTGGATCCTGAAGGAAGACCAGTTGTGGGGCTTGAAGTTGATCTGTGGACCATCGAAGCTAATCCCGGGCCGCCAGATGTCGGTTTCGCTAAAACTAACGAGAGCGGAGTAGCAACATTCAAAATTTCTCCAGGAGATTACAAAGTAGGATTTAACCTCGAGAACTTCCCTGAACAATTCATATGCCCGTCCTGGACACCTGTGACTGTTAGCGAGGGAGAAACCAATGTTAAAGTGATAAAGCTAAGCTATAAAGGAGGATGAGCGCACAAAATTTTAAGATGCAGAGATCATGGCTCGACACGTGGCTCGAGCCACGGTCAGGATCCGCGTCAACATCAACGCCTCCCAAAGGTGCGTCATAGTAACGAACTCAATCTAAATTCTTGAAATCTTGTTTTCAGGTGGGAAAAAATATTTAGTCAAATGAATCGGTAAGTATGCTTGGAACATGAGACAATGAAGAAGTATTCTCAGAAAGACTATTATGATGCTGTAAGTGAACTAGTTAATGTAATAACTGAAAGATATGGAAATAAGATTAGGGCTATTTATGCTAGCGGAAGCTTTGCAAGAGGCGACTTTGTTCCTGGACGTAGTGATATAGACCTCTATGTCGTTGTAGAGGGCAGAAAGGAAGAATTCCAGAGAGATTTGCAACAGGAAGCATTAGAGATAGAAAAGAAATATTTTAAAGAGCTAAGGTCCATTTTTGACGAAGTTTTGAGCGTCTCCATAACTACGCTCCAGGAGATTCGGGAGGGAAAGTCCTTCTTAGGCGCAGGTTTTGAATACTCTAACTTTATTAGAGAAGGGAAACTTCTTTGGGGAGAAGACATTAAGAAACTTATTCCAAAGTTACCGCTAGAAAAACAAAAGGAATCTGCAAGAAAATACTTAGATGAAGTTTTTGAACTGGTCTCAAACAAGGAGAGAAGCTTCAAATGGTTTAAATGGGTTCCCTTCAAACTTGTGCCAAAGAAAAATAAATTACGTTGGACTCGCCAGGCTTTTAGTTTAATCTTCAGAACTGCAGCGCTATTTCTTGGCAGCAAAGGCATCAGCGTAAGTAAGAAGAAAGATATAGTATCCGTCTTCACGCGATATATTAAAGAAGAGGAACTTTGTAGCGTAATCTCTTCCACATTGTTGTTATGGGAAAAATGGAAAACAGAACCGCTTAACGATAAAGAGATAAAAAAGTTACTTGAAAACTCCTTAAAGTTTGTCAAAGGATTACGATTACTACAATAACCTACCACAAAAGTGAAAGAGTTGCGTTTCCAAAAGTGCGGGGTTTAGGTTCACATATATGTTTACAATCCACGTTTCTAGGCATTGTGGTAGTAAGTTTAAATTATTGATGAAAAGGCTTCTTCCTCTATGTTTGCGCATTCATTATTGTCTTTTCATGGCCTTGAAAATCATCTCTTCTACATTTTTAGTCTGACTTGCTTTCAAAAGTGAACGGGTGGTTTCAGACCGAGCATCGGCAGAGTTGGAAGCGCGCGCTTTTTTGGGTCATTTCGCAAATTTACTCCTTTCTCAAGATCCCTATTACCCTTTACTCTTGTTTCTCAAAAAATGGTTAGGTCTATTCCCATATCGATTATCTCCTCACTCTATGGAACTTTTGGATTTTAATATTTGAGAGTAAGCCTTAATGGAGGTATGAGCTGGTGCCATGAGTAAGAGGGACAGGAATCGAATCATCTTTTTAGCGGTAGGCTTCCTGACATCCATTGCCTCTTCAACATTGAGCCCGCTCTTTCCTGCTTACATCAAATCTGTCGGAGGGTCGCTTGCCGATATTGGAATCTTCTTCACGGTTTATTCCCTGTGCTGGGTTCCCCTGCAGGTAGTGGCCGGTCATCTAGCTGATAGGTTCGGCAGGAAGATTATAGCTTGTTTAGGTCTCGCTATCTTCGGTACCTCCACCATCCTCATGGTCTTTGCTGATAACATCCCAAGTCTGGTTGCCTTTAGGATTTTTCAGGGTATTGGCTTGGGCTTGTTCGGACCATCTATTCTTGGTGCTGTAGCTGGCTTGGAGGAAGCAGGGAGGTCGTTCGCGGAGTTCAGGACAGCACAGGTTACGGCCCTCATAATTGGACCCCTGCTCGGGGGATTCTTAGCCGACGTATCCTTTGATCTCCCACTCATTCTAGCCTCGATTGGAGCCTTTTCATCCATACTTCCACTAGTCTGGGCAGAAGAAGCCGCCTGCAAGGAAGATGTCCACCTAGCGTCTATTAGAGAGCTTTTCAGAGATAGACCTCTTTTAACGATCTGCCTAAGTGGCTTCCTAGCTGAATGTGTCTTTGCTTCCTTCGACATTGTAATCCCTACACCAGGCTTCTGGGTTGGCTGGTCTATGAAGGAGACCGGCGAGGTACTCTTCTCCTACTTCATCTCATTCATCCTCACCCAAATTCCGCTAGGTCGTTTAGCAGATAGGTTTGGAAAGAGGAAGGTGGTTACCCTTTGCCTTTTAACATCCTCAGCCATTAGCCTTCTAATGCTAAAGTCAACCCGTCCTATGATCTTTGCCCTAGAAATGGCGGCTTTTGGGATGACCTTGGGAGGTGTGTTTGTCCAGTCGACTGCCATGGTTGGAGATCTAGCTCCAGAAGGTAGCAGGTCCCTCTACATGGCTCTCTTCGACTCTTTAATAGACTTAAGCTTTCTAGTCGCTCCCTGAATTTCAACCTTGTTTTTAGCCCTAGATCTAAGGGCTAACTTTGTGCTTTGGACGACTATCTTTCTCCTGGCTGTTCTCCTTCTGTGTCTTGTGGAAGATTCAGAGCAAAAAGGGTTGTTCGAGGTCAAGCTCGTTTGAAGTGTTGATTAAGATGAAGCAAGCAATATTTGGAATATCCCTCTTAATCGAGTGAAATAGTGCCTATTCTAATGCCTTGGCATTAGAAACTGCATTCTCCTAAAGAGGATTTTCTCTGATTTTTAATTTTCAATATCCGATTGATAAGGTTAGGAATTTAATGATAGCTCCTGTAGATGTTAAGCTAGCCTTGGGACTCTTGCTCCCGGTCCAAATTATGACAAACTACTAAGGCCTAGGCTCGGTGAATTCTTCAATTTTTCGTGTAACAGCAAATAATTAATTAAGTAAATTTTAAAATAATGGCAAACAATTAAAGTAAATTTTAAAAAATAGTTAGGTGCCCATGTAATTCTAGTGGTTAGGTTTGCCTAACTTTAAGCTATCGGAAGTTGAGGGATACATTAGGCTAGCGGGCACAGAGCTGGAACTCAAGCTGTTAAACAAGCTCATATCCATGGGCCTTGCCCACGGTAGGGAGGTCTCGGTGATCTCAAGGGGAAGCTCAGGGGTTCTCCTAGAAGTAGATAACTCTATGGTATTCGTTAGCGGAAAAGTAGCCCGCTTGTTATTCTGTGAGGTGGACGGTCATGGACGCTAAAGTTGTCCTGTTCGGCCATCCTAACGTCGGGAAATCCGTCCTATTCAATCAGCTGACGGGACTTACTGCTATAGTGTCCAACTACCCGGGCACTACGGTAGAGATTTACGAGGGCGAGGTGAGGGTTGAGGGATTCCGCCTAAGGATATCAGATGCGCCTGGGGCTTATTCGCTGTTAGCTACGAACGAGGCAGAGGACGTGGCCAGGAGATTACTGTTTGAGGGCAAGCCAGATGTAGTGGTTCAGGTAGCCGATGCCACCAGCCTCAGGAGGCATCTTTACCTGACGCTTGAGCTCTTGGAGCTCGGCCTGCCCCTCATCCTCGTGCTTAACCAAGTAGATAGGGCTGAAAAAGCCGGGATAAAGATCGATAGAGAGGAATTAGAGCGAGCATTAGGGATCCCCATCGTCCTGATGGCCGCCGTCGAGGGAAGAGGAATCGAGGAGCTCCTAAAAACGATAGTCGACGTCCTGAAGAGCGAAAGAGCGCCAAGCCCTCTTAGGCTGTTCCCTGAAGTAGAGGAACGCCTCGCCGAACTTGAGGAGCCCCTTGGCGATAAATTACCACTTAAGCTAAGGAGATTCACGAGGGCTTTAGCCTCTCTAATGGCAATGGGTGATGAATTCGGCTACTTAACCGAAGATCTGCCTAGCGAGCTTAGAGATCGCCTCAAAGGCCTCGGCAGGGATTTGATGCTGGCGAGAGCTAAGCTAGCTAATGCCATCTATGAGAGGGTCATGGTCAGTGAGGGGAGAGCCTTCAAACCCAACGTTATTGATCGCTTACTGGTAAGGCCGATAACGGGCCTGATCGTCGCATCCTTAATTATGCTAGCTGTCATCTGGTCAATGCTGGGCGTCATACATGAGGTAGGACATAGGCTCCCCTCTATCCTCTACTATGGTTTTTATGAACCTATCCTCAGGAGTGGTTTAGATGCTGTCTTATCCGATGGTCTCCTCAAATATATCCTGATAGGGGATTCACCTGGCATATACTCCTCACTTGGTCTCCTGACCACGGGCGTCTTCTTCGTATTCTTCATGATACTCCCGTGTCTCTTCGTCTTATACCTCGTGCTCGGCATCTTGGAGGACTCAGGCCTCCTGCCAAGGCTGGCTATACCCTTTGACGCCCCCCTCAAGAGAATGGGGGCCTGCGGGGAGGCTATGTGCCCCATAGTGACTGGAAGCGGTTGCAGCATAGTAGGTATATTCGCCACGAGGATCCTCAGGACGGAGAAGGCCAAGTTCATAGCCTCCCTCATCCAGTGGATCGGGGTGCCGTGCATGGCCGAACAGGTCATGATATGGTTGGTGTTAGGCCATTATGGCCCAGCTTACGTGGCCTTCCTCTATGCGATTCTCCTGGTGTCTACGATCACGACTGGCTTGATCTTGAACGCTCTACTGCGAGGGAGAGAGGGGCCGCTCATCATGGAGCTGCCGCCCTGGAGGAGGCCTCAATTCAAGAACGTGTTAAAGAAAACGATCATCAGGATAAAGGAATTCTTGCTCAAGGGGACCCCTCTCGTGCTCTTGGGCGTGCTAATCGTGAACCTGCTCTATTACACGGGCTTGATAGATGTCTTAGCCAGGCTAATGGCGCCCGTGGTCTCGGGCCTCTTCAACTTGCCCGACCATGTCGTAGCCTCCATGGTGATAGGCGTGTTGAGGAAAGACGTGGCGGTGGGAATGTTGAAGACCGTGGCCTTGGACATGACAGCCCTCCAAATGCTGACAGCAGTGACTGTAGTGACGCTCTACTTCCCATGCGTGGGCTCCTTGGTCGTGACGCTCAAGGAATTAGGCCCTAAGCGTACCCTCCTCATGATAATTATCATGACTATCATCACGGCTGTGGTGGGTAGTCTCATGGGCTTTTTATCGAGGCTCTGCCAGGGCTGAACTCATTTCTCTGATGGCCTCAGTCTCGAGGAGCTCACTTGTATATCTCCACGCCTTCGGACCCTACCTTGATCTTGCTCATCATCGCCCTGAACCTCTTGCCGTAGTTCGTCCAATTTTCGTCGAATTTAGCGCGCTAGAAGTCTCGCGTGCCTGAGAAGAGCCTTACCAAGCTCTGTCAGCTCGTACTTCCCGTCCTTTCCTTTCTCAACTAGCCTATTGAGCCTGTCTAAGTGGAAGCCCACTTCCCTGCTAGATCCCATGTCAAGTTCCCTCATTATCGCGCGCGCTAAACGACGAATTGGCTCGAACTGCCCTCAATTACGTAAAGGAGTCCATGATGACCTATCTCGATCGTAAAAAGGGCCTCAAGTGGATATTGGGGGTTATTAGGAGTTCAGGGGTTAGAGAGGAGCTTCTATGGAGGGTATTCAAGGAGCTTGAGAGATACGGAGACAGGAAGCTATGGGAGGAGGCCTAGAACCTTGCGGGAAGAGAAGATACCTATAAGCATTGAAAGATTCTCCAATCTTCACGAGGGAAAGGCTTGTTTAAGGCATTCTGTTAGATGTGTGGGAGATCTAAGAAGCTTAAGGAAATCTGCATCTATTTTTAGACCTCTGTGGATGCTGTGAAGTACGCTATCCTTATAGGATCGAGAAACATCATTTTTCCTTGACATAGCCATGTTCCCCTAAAAGATGCTATAAAACAGCCCTTGAAGCAAGAAAGTAATCTCTAGGGAATCTATCTGTCTTTCCTCCATGAAAAAGCTAAGATCATAGGCCTTGTTACATTTTTAGTATAAATTTATAATGGAGCCATGGTCTTAGAGAAAAGGCAACGAGGATTCCTTACCTAAATCACTGATTTAGGAAGGGGTCCTCCAATGGCCAAAGGTGAGAACTTTGCCTTCCATTCGGAAGGTATCCTCATCCCTTGCATTATTAGCATTGAGTCTATTCCATATTTCCTTGCTAGGAGTTCCTTCTCCCCTAACAATCACATCTCCTAAGCCAGGAAATATTGCCTTAACTGGAGTTCCTCTCCCTATAAAATGGAGCGTCTCGTCAGGGGTTCCAGAAAATGCTTGGATAAAATTGGAGTACAGCACCGGAGGGGATGAATGGACAGAGATAACCTGTCTTCCAATAATGTCAGTGACGGGCGGTTCAGAATACCTGTGGAATGTTCCAAGGGACCTTGTGGGGAAATCCGTAACGATAAGAGGTCTTTTGTTGTCATCCTGCGGAGGAGGCATTGTGACAAGTTATGGAGGGGACGAAGTAGGGCCCTTGCCAGTGAAGGAGGGGTTCATCGTGGTTGTTACAAATACAACTGAAAATAGGGAAAACCTAGAGTTGATGGGGATCTCAGTTCCAGAAGAAGAGAGGTTCAATCTTACCTTTAGAGAGCGATGGGAGACTTACGTTATTAGAAAACCGTCTGCATCGCCAGATGGGAAGTACGTGGCTTACATTAAAGGAACTTCCATCTATGGAGGTAAGGACGATGAAGTATATATCATGAGCTTGACAGGTAGTTGGAACGTTCAAGTAACTGAAGACTACCTAAGGCAGTGGGATCCAACGGTTGCTCCGGGAGGAGAGTTCGTTGCATATGTGGAAGAGGATAGGTCGGGTCTTCCTCACAAACTCATTCTTAAGAAAGTTGTTGAAAACGGATTGGGCTTTGTCGAGAGTCAAGAAACCTTGATATTTAGTCTTCCAGAGAATTCCTTGGGGAGCGTGAGAGATCCATCCTTCTCAGCAGATGGAAAAACCCTTTCTTTCTCCGTTAGCATGGATGGAGAATCTTACTCGATATATCTCGTGAACTTGGAGAAACCGGGCTTTCCTGTCGCGAGCATAACCGAAAACTTTCCGGATAGGTCATTCAGAAATCCATCCTGGTCCCCTGATAGTGAGTGGTTAGCCGTATCCGTAGATGTCCCGGGACCTACTTTTCCAACCGACAACTGTAGGATAGGATTGCTCAAAGCAGATGGATCTACTCTCATCTTAATCGAGTCCGATAAGGCTGAGTTCAATCCTTCATGGTCTCCTGATGGAAATTACTTGGTTTACCTGAGAAAAGGTTTCTCTCCAGAGATAAGCTACTACTACACCGAATTATGGATGGCTAGGGTCGATAATGCTTTGACCCCCGCCGCCCCGCAAACCCTAACTTCAGGCCAACAGCGAGGCGTTTACACAGCGAGCGTGCAAAAACAGAAGCTAACTAACCTAAAAAATTCGTTTTTCGCAGAAGGTAGAGAAGATGCGTCTCCTTCATGGATGTGGTGCACTGCTCCCGTAATATTGGATTCTAAGTTAGAGGGAAAGGTTGGAAGGTATTTCTCTCACAAACTGAGTGCGATAGGGGGAGTTCCTCCTTACTCCTGGTCTCTGGCTCCTGGCAGTACTCTACCGGATGGACTTAGACTGGAAAGCAGGGGTAGCATAAGGGGAACTCCTACAACACCAGTTGTCAACCATGAGTTTGTCGTTCAGGTAACCGATAGCAATGGACTTACCTCTAGTAAGGTCATCACGATAGATGTGTTGCCTGAGGAAAGCTTGGAGATCACAACAACTGATATGCTATTCATAATAGGGCCGAATGCGACGGAAAAAACTGCTAAAATAGAGTTCGAGGGGGGAGTTCCACCGTATAGTGTTGAAGTTGGCTGGGGATTCACCGCAGACGCGGACAAGTTTTATTACGTCACGCATACTAATCCTAGAACCTCTGGAGGGTTTGTGGAAATAGGCCCGAGAATAGATTTTGCGAACGATCCTCTAAGCGTTACATGCACAGTTTCAATCACCGATTCCCTTGGTTTCAGGACTTATCGTAGCTTCAGCATTTACAATGTGATAATTGAGCCCATATCTACGGCCTGGGACAAGGGTAGCTTCTATATAAGGGCAGATTCCTTTCCAGATCTCGCAGGCCTATCACCAGATTATTTTTATGCGACGTTTGAGGCTAAGGGCAAGGAAATACTTCTTCCAATCCTCGAATTTAACGCTCCCAGTCCTTCATTAGGCAGGGACTACGCAACTTTCAAGATAACCATGCCAGGAGGTTGGAACTTCCCCTGGCGTCCAGGAGAGTGGACGGCAATGGGCACCTTGAAGCTGCACATCGATATCCCTGGGGCTGAATACACCCGCGTCTCATGTAATATGCCCGTGCACAGGTCTTGGTTCAGGTTCGACTACGGCCTTCAGATGGGAAATCCGCTGGGGAAGCCTCCAGTATCTTGGGATGAGTGGTGCTATTTCTTCGGGGATGAAGATTGTTGCTTCAGTTCATGGATCTCAGACTGCCCAGACTGCTCTATAGGTCCTTGGTTTGCGCCCAAGCCAATTAATTGGCTTGTATATGAGATAGCCAGGAGTTCAACCGGAAATGGGTATTGCTTTGGGATGTGCGTCACTGCGAGGGACCTTCACGATGGGGAACTGAAGCTCTGGATAAGCGGATCAGAAGACTCTCCACGCCTGGCTCCTCCAGACGACTACCCTTTCCCACACGAGTATTTTGATGAGCTGCTCTGGAATGGTAGGATTTCGAGCAGGCATGGCTTTTACTTGGAGGATGCGATTAGGAGGAACCATTTATGGCAATTTAGCATGGAAGCACTTCCCCATATTTTGGACGCGCTCATTCCAGGGCTGGCGGAATCGATAAGTCGCATCTCAGGAGAAGGCGTCTTTCAAATGAACGAACTTCTCGAAGAGATAGATGAGTTCAAGTCAGGTGAGGGGGATCCGCCAATTGTGTGCATATATAACGGCATCTTGAATGGACACGCATTGTTGGCTTACGACTACGAATATCTTCCAGATGGAAGGATAGCCGTCAAGGTCTACGACCCGAACAAGCCGTTTCACTACTTAAATAGGTCAGATCATAAGAGCACACTCTACCTAATACCAGGTGGAGGCATGGTTGACTGGGAGTATGACATGTCAAGCAGCCCTGACAGTAGTGATATATGGCACGGAGTGGAGCAATGGCATCCTTTCGTGTGGAGTCCCTTCGCGGTAGTCCCACTAGACGATCTTAAGGGAGATCCTGATGGAATAGATATGTATGACATCCCTGAGATAGGATTGGATCTCCTGTGGGAGATAGTGGTAGGGTCAGCGCACACCGAGCAGATAACAGATCCAAAGGGAAGGTTCTTCTACAATGAGAAAGGGCTGAGAAATTGGGATCTCGCCACGACTCTGCCGTTCTCCGCAAGAATTCCTCTGCTTGGTTCTTCGAAGAGTGCTCCAGAGCTTTACTTCCTAGCTACGAACAACACTTACTCCTGGACCATCGTTGGAGACTCTGAGGGCTCTTACAAGTTAATAGGTCAGATGGTCAAGAACGCAGTTTTCGGATTCGAGGGAGTAGAGACCTCTCCAGATTCTAGGGACCTAATAGAGATAGATCCAACTCAAGTTAGGGTCTCAATAAGGCCAAAAACCGAGAGCAAGGGCTTCTCCTTGAGATACATAAGGTGGGACGAGGAAGGATCATACGTCAGAGTTGTTACCTTGAGGCTCCCTAACTTCCCCAGAGAAAGCTGCCTTGAGGGAATTGCTGATCCAGAACAAGATTTCATCTGCATCAGAAACGATGGGCCTCTGAGCACGACCTACGACTTATTAATAGAGTTCCTGAATCCATCCGGTCTCCAAAAGTTCGAGTGCGATGGTATATCAATTGGCCCAGGCGAGACGCACAGAATAAAGCCGGACTGGGATAAGTTGCAGTCAGCAACCCTTGAAATAGACGTAGATAAGGATGGGACTCCAGAAAAGAGCCTAAGTTTGGAGGAAAAAGTTGAAGGACCCGTGGCAGATGCTGGACCAGATGTTTTTGCGGTGGCTGGCCCTGACGACTTTGCTAAGGTCACATTGGACGGAACTGGGTCATATTCACCTACGGGAAGACCATTAACTTACACATGGACAGGAGGGTTCCTGGAAGGTAATGGATCAGCTCACGGATGCTCTCCCATCCTCACCTTCCCCGTTGGAGTATGGCCAGTTGAGCTTAGGGTCTCTGATGGAGAGAGAACCTCTTTTCCTGACATCGTCCTTGTGAGAGTTGTGCCCCATGCAACTAATCTTACTGATTCTGATGGAGACGGAATTGCTGACATGTTTGAGGAGGACATATTTGGAACCGATCCCAACTCCGCTGACACGGATGGGGACGGCATACCTGACTCTAAAGACAGGATGCCGCTAAGTCCAGGCGAGACAACAGGAACTCCTACTTCTAAGGCCAAACGAATCCCAATACTTGACATACTAGAGCAGAATTTGTATCTAGCCATGGCTGTTGGTTTGATCGTAGCTATCTTGATACTAATCCTTCTGTTGAAGTCAACTAGCAGGTCCTAAGGTAGTGTGCACAAATGAAAGTTCCTTCTTTCTTTTTTTCTTGTTTTTTGTAGTTTATTTATTATTGATAGAAGGGCTTTTCAAGGCATTATCCATTTCAAATGTGAGTTTCCTTTTTCAGAATAAGGCTCTCCTGAAATTCCAAGATAGGTTCAAGCAGCTGTCAACTACGTGAAGAGGTCGATGATCGCATATCTGGACGGGAAGAAGGAGTTAAAGTGGATTGTTGGTGTCATAAAAAGTTCAGGGGTTAGAGGACAACTCCTTTTGAATGTCTTCGAGGAGCTCGCAACCTACGGGGATAGGAGGAGGTGGGAAGAGGTCTTGGATGCTTGTAAGAGGAAAGGGTTCTTCTAATCGTGTGTCCATAAGACCTGATCTACCTAGACCTCTTTTCCAGCTTTGGCCAGCTCTATAAGTCTCCTTATTATGTCGTCGTAGGTCTCCCCTTCTTGCCAAGTTCCTTCAGCATCTCCCTCGTCTCCTTCGATATCTGGATGTAGTAAGCTCCTCCTTTCTCCACGATATCTTGATTACACAACATAGCAATGAGATTATTTCTTTTTCAAAAAAGGTCTTGCGTTGTGCACCCCCAGACCATACGGAGACAATAGCTCAAAGTGCCTGACATTCAGCGTCAAGAGTTCTAACTCGTTTTGAATACATATTGCAGCTATAAACAAATCTTTAGGCTCGATTTTCTTGCCCATTGATCTTAGCTCGACAGAGATTTTGGCTGCCAGAAGGGCAGCTTCAAATGTTAATGGATATGTTCTGAAGCCTTTCAACCCATCGAGAATCTTTTCTCCTTTCTGCTTGAATCCCTTTTGTATCAAGATATGGGCCCCGTATGCCTGTTCAAAAGCACTAATAACAGAAATAACAAAGTGGGCATGTGGAAACTCCCTACGTAAATCCTCTGCGGAAATTCGGGCCTTTTCCAAAGCTATTAGAACGCTCGAGTCTAGGCAAATTTTACTCAACTTGTCCACCCAAAGTACTTAGAAGCCTCTTTCACCGCCTCTTCAAAAAGTCGAGCCTCCTCCTCGTTTTCAGATAAAAGCCCAGCTAATTTTTCTAGCCCATAGTCAGCACCGCTCCGCTCCATTAATCTAGCAATTAAATCCGAAAAGCTTTCGCCCTCTCTTTTTAAGGATCTCAACCTCTCATAGACTTCACGGGTCACCAATAAACTCCTATAAGATCGTCCAGATCTGCCCATTTTATATCGATAATTATTATATATAAAGAATATATAAATTCTTTTTTCCACCAAGATTAGGAGGTAATTTCAAAGAGCGCTCCATCCATTCCTACAAATTTTGTAACCATCCTAGTAAGCAGCGACATTCAAACGGCTATTTCTCTACACAGACGCGCTATGGAGATGTTAACTATGTAAAAGAATTTATGATCGCCTACTTGGACGGTAAGAACAGCCTTAAGTGGATACTCGGAGTTATTAGAAGTTCTGGGGTCAGAGGAGACCTCCTGATGCGGGTCTTCAAGGAGCTTGAGAGCTACGGTGACAGGAAGCTGTGGGAGGAGGCCTTAGATGCTTATAAGAGGAAAGGACTTTTCTAGATGCACTATCCCACCTAATGTGACTACTTAGACCTCTTTTCCATATCTTTGGCTAGCTCTATCAGCTTTCTTATTATGAGCAAGCCACAAAAAGAGGAGAAAACAGCAAAGGAACAGGATCAAGTGAAAGCGCGCGCGCTAAAGAAATTCCAGCATAAAGGAAGTAGTGAACCGGTTTTCTTCATGTAGTACATGCAATACAAAGAATTCATGCTAATCCAAATGCATGGGTGGATCTCTTCTAATCTGTTAAGAATGTTCTTTCTATGAGGCCTCATGTCTTAAGACAGATTACTTTCTTAACGTACTTTAAGGCTATTTTGAGCTTCCTATAGGTCTCTTCGTCAATGTCGCTTTCTCTATCTTTTATAGGGTGCTCGAAAAGTTTTCTATGTTGTGTAATCAAGTTAAGTGTTCGAGTCCACTCCTATCTATGTTAGCGCGCGAATAATGGAGGTATTTGATCAGAGTGCCTTTTTTAGAGCGATGATCAACGATAGTAACATGGAAGCAAGGATCACCAATGCTAAGATGAGGGGTGCAATCAAGAAGGAACCCTCAGGCTTCAGGATTACTCCTCCGACTACAGCAGTTGGTTTTTGCACCACAGCCCTTATCATGAGGTCCCTATCCGTCAAAAGGGTCCAAGATCCAGGTTGTCCCCGGTAGGATCGATAATCGGGATCAGAAGTGTCAGCATCTATTGATGGTTGCGCAGGCGTCAAATATTCTATGGTTACGTAGAAATCTCCAGTCAAAGTTATACCTAGCGCGCTTAGATCTACATCGAACCATCCCGCGTCTGTTGGAGTAACAACCAAGGAAGCAAGTTCCGTAACCCCATCGCTGTCGTAAACGTGCGCTCGAAAAGTAGGGTCTACCCCCACTGGGATGGCATGGATGCTATACCTAACTTTGAGAAGCTTTGCCTCAGTCCAGCCGGAGGGGAGGGAAAATCTGACGGCCAGGTGATAGTCCTTATCCTGGTTGGAATAGCTATCTGAACTGCCGTCATCATACGCTATCTCCTGCACTGGCTGAGCTTCTACCCCCATCGTCCGTACAGTTGGAGCAGAAAAAAGGATTACCAATACACCTAGAAGGGCAACTTTAGAGTCCATTTCTAAGCCTCTCTAAGTGCCAGTGTGGAGATTGGTAAGATCATTAATTTTTAATTTTTTAGTTTAAAACGAGAAGATGCTGATAAAGTCATTTGCCCAGCTGGAGAGCATATTAATTAATATTTTAATTTTTTAATATATTTATATTGTGATCCAACATGCTTGTGTCGATTTAAGGTGGTTTTAGTGAGCAGGGAAGAGGAGGAAGAACGTTTACTTAAAAGATCGAGGGAATTTCTGGAAACTGCAAAGTATCAAATTGATAAAGGTTTCTATGACCTTGCGGCTTTCAGTTTAGAGCAGGCCTTGCAGCTTTTTTTAAAAGCAAGACTGCTGAGCGAAGGCGTCGAATATCCGAGAACACATAGTGTAAGGGCTTTATTGGAGATTCTGTCGGAAGTGGTTAATGAAGGTAAAAAAGCCGTTGTAAAGGGTGCTTTAGAAAAATATTTAATGGAACTTAGCGTCCTGGAGGATGCCTATATAACGTCGCGATACATAATGAGGGATTTCAGCCGACAAGAAGTTGAGAAATTGGTTAAAGCGGTTAAGGAGATAATGAGAGATGTCGCTTGACATTTTAATTAAAAGGGCGTTGAAGAGAAGAGAAGCTTTTAGAAGGCTACAGAAGCACCTTGAAACCATAAAAAGGGTTGTTCATAAGCTTGATCAGGAAGCTGAAGTGTTCCTCTTCGGTTCAGTTGCGGAGGGCAAGTATAACTACTCAAGTGACATAGATATACTGATAGTTACGAAGGTACATCCGGCTGAGATTCTCTCAGAGCTTTGGAAGGCTGGAATAAAGGAACCATTCGAAATTCATGTGCATCCACCAGAAAAAGCTGCTCTTTATAAAAAGAGGGCAAAGCTCCTAAGAGTATAGATTCCCCTAGCCAACCTAAGAATTTTCTAATCAAGAAGCTTGTTTGAGGTTTTTCCATAAGTTAAGTTCCGTTAGGGCGTAAAATGAAATGAGGAGCACTACCTATATTCCCCCAATAAGCCTAGAGCAGTTTTCTACAACCACCTCAGCCTCATCTAAAGCCCTTTTCGCGTATACTTTTGTATAGAGCCTTTGAGGAGGAAGTCCAGTTTCCTCGTCGCCGTACAAGCTTAGCTCCCTTTCTCTCCTCAGCCACGTGGAAGTTGAAGCTAGATCGCCGATTTTATCCCGAAACCAAGCTGGGAACCTTTCTTCGTTCTCAATTAAGACTGACTTACGTCGCTCCACTTTGGAGGCTCAACCCTCACCATTCTGAGAGCTGCTTTCAGGGATAGCTCTACGGCCTCTTGGCACTGTCTTATGCAGTAAGCAAGCTCTCCTTTCTCCAAAGCAAGTCTTGCTGTCTTAATTCTCCTCAATGCCTCTTCTATGTAAGCTCTCGCCATCTCCACGTTATTCAATTCTTATGACCTCCCCGAACTTGTAATCCTTCTTAAGCCTCCAGTACCACCTCTTGCCAATCCTAACCCTCTCAGCTTTAAGTTCCATTAGCCTTTTCCTGAGCCTTTCGAGGATCTTTGAGAAGAAGTCGCCTTGTCGTACAAGATCACCGCGTCTTCAACCATGTCCAAGTAGAGGAGAGTAATAATGGAGGCCTCTTCCCTTGACCTAATTATTGGCTGAGGAAAACGTTGTAGCCCTTTCTTCTCAAGCTCTCCAACAAGTGCTTGACCTTCTTATCTCTCTGCTCTCTCGAAGAGCTTAAACCTCTCATATCTATTGGATAGATTGTCTGCAACTATCGGCAAGTCTACATCGCTGTCCTTCCCAGCCTCTCCCCTAGCAACAGAGCCATAGATCACGACGCTAATTAGATTGAAGTGCCTTTCCAAGCTTTTAACGAGAGCATCCTGTAGCATGCCTGAAGTGCTAATCGCCTAGTCGTATTAAGGTTTTACAAGATTCGCGGAAGTTTGCTCAAGGAAAAGACTGCGCCTCTCCGAAGCCTTATTTTATTAGCTCCGATCTCTGGAACGCATCTGCTTTAAGGACAACATGGAAATGTTATATTGAATCTATTTTATTAAAAATCAAGAAAAAGAGGAAAGCAGGTAGATCATTAGAACTAAGAGGATTAAACAAGAATGAAGGGAGCGCATTATTACTTTAAACTTAAGCACGACATTCAGAATGATTCAGAGTTAGCCTTAGCTAGACTCGAAGTGTAAAGGATTATGGGAAAACCTCCAGAGGAAGTAGTCAATTTCGTTGATGTTCTTTCAGAGCCTCCTCTTAAGGACTTTTTGGCGAAAGAGGGACAAGGTCCCAAGATTATATCCCTCGTTTACCTTATTGCGGCATTATCTAAGGTTATTATATCAAAAGTAACATGCGAAATTGTTTCGATCTTATCACTAGACTCACATACTTCAAGGAATTCTACGTTTTGGTAGAACCATAAGACAAAAAACTTAGTTAAACTGTTGCTGCCCGATTTTGATTTGGATGAAAATCGAATTCACGGATGAAGTGAGATTGAGGGCCTTGATTATGTGATCACTTCCGACGAAGAGCTGTTAAGAAAGAGAGCTTTGGTTAAGAGCGTATCAGGATTAGAACTCCTCTCTCCTACGGAATTCATAAGCTTGAAAGTTTAGTGCATCGCTAAACTTTGCAAAGAGGCATTATTTGTAAAGAAGAGAATGGAGCCTTAAAACGAAGCTCGTATGCCTTACAAATATGACGCCAGAAAGCTCCCTGCTTTAGCGGAGGTGAATGGCGTCAATAGGTTTAAATAATCAACAGCTTATTGATGAGCTATCGACGAACTAGACATGCAGCGCGTGCAAGGTTAAAGGGCTGAAGGAATGTTGAAACTTCGAGAAGGGTTGTTTGAAAAAGAAAGGGTGAATGGGAAATGGTAAGAAACACAAAAAATAGTATAAAAATACCTGGTATGCTCTATATACTTGTCTCCTTCGCTCCATGGGTTATTTACTGGGTTCTGTGCGGTATGGGGAACAAGTTAGGTGTAATCATCCCTCTCGCAATTTCTTTAATTCTCGTAATCCCTCAAGTTCACAAAAAAGATTTCAACTTAATGGATCTCACCTCCTTTCTCTACTTCAGTACAGCCACTACCGCTACATTTATCTTCAACTTGAACATATTTGTCGAGAAAAGCGGTTTTCTTGGCTACTCTGCTTTGTTCCTGATGGAATTGTTTTCCCTAATTATTAAACAACCCTACACACTTCAAGTTTCGAAAAGAGACTATCCGGAAATCTACTGGAAGGAGAAATCATTTCTGACCATTAACAACATAATCACTGGAGCCTGGGCGGTGATCTTCATAGCAAACGCGATCACATTTTTACTTCTAAATGCAACTTACGCTGCAATACTCTCAAAAATATTAATTGCCTTTGGTATAGTATTTTCAATCATTTTCCCTTTAAAAGCACCAGCTTATTTCGCTACAAAGGAATTCAGGAAATACGATTGGAGTGTTTATGTAACTCAGAAGCCAAAAAGAGAAAACGAATACGATGTTATCATTATTGGTTCTGGTATTGGTGGTCTAACTTGTGGTGCTTTACTCTCAAAAAGAGGTTATAAGGTTTTAGTTTTGGAGCAACATCATCAAGTCGGTGGTTACTGCTCTTCTTTTAAGAGGAAAGATTTTGTCTTTAACACAGGAGTTGAAAACGTAAGCGGACTGTGGGAAAACGGACCTGTAACCTATCTTCTTAAGGAACTTGGCTTTGAAAAGGAAGAACTTTTCGTAAAGAATAAAATGAGATATATCTTTAAAGGTAAAGAGATCGATGCCAGCAACTTGGAAGAGTTCATAAAAGCTCTCTCAGAGATGTTCCCAGAAGAGAACATTTACGCCTTCTTTGATGAAGCTAAAAAAGCCTACGAGGAGTGCTACAAAGACTCAGTTTATGGTGCTCCACTACCAGCTGAACTAATAGTTAAGGTTTTTGGAGCTAAAAAGCTCTTGGATTATCCTAAGGAACATCCTCATTTCTTTGACTGGATGAACAAAACGTATAAGCAAAAACTTGATGAGTTTTTCACTAATGAGGATTTGAAGACCTTACTCTGTGCTCTTCTCGGTTATTTAGGAACAAAGCCAGAAGAAACGAGAGCAAGCAGTGCGCTTACCGCTGTAGTTTCCTACTACCTCCATGGTGGATATTTCCCAAAAGGAGGAGCACAGAGATTTGCAGATAGCTTAAAGGACTTTATAGAATACAATGGTGGCAAAGTCCTGACAAAACATAGGGTGGATAAAATATTGGTCGAAAACGGAGAAGTTAAAGGAGTGAGGGTTGGAAATAAAGTTTTCAAGAGTCCTATTGTTGTGGCTAATGCAAATGCAAAAACTACGTTTCTGGAGCTTGTTGGAGAGGAGAATTTGGATAGGGATTTCGTAGAGTACATAAAGAAGTTAAAGATGTCTCCTTCCTGTTTCATGGTGTTTTTGGGAGTAGATATGGATTTATCGGGCTGTCCGACGATCATTGAGAACTTGGATGAAGGCTACAGCATCGCTATAAACCCTAATGCCGATCCAGGTTTAGCTCCTAAAGGTAAAGCAAATGTTACAATACTAACGGGAGCAAACTATCATGATTTTCCAGAAAGGAGAGCAAAAGAATATTTAGATAAGAAGAGAGAGTTTGCGGAGTTTCTAATAAAGAAAGCTGAGAAAATTATTCCCAACTTAAGCAAATATGTAGTCGTTCAAGATGTGGCAACGCCAAAAACATTCGAGAGATACACCTCCATGCCGGAAGGAGCAATTTACGCTTTCGATCAATCAATTGATACCAAAAGACCTTATTTTAAAACTCCAATAAAGGGCTTGTATTTGGCAAGTGCCTCAACTTTCCCGGGTGGTGGAATAGAAGCGGTGGTAATATCAGGGATCATCTGTGCAAATGATATATGTAGTTGGGAAAATGTCTCATGAAAACAAAAAGGTGTAAAAATGGTAATAAAGGTTATCAAAATAAATGCAAAAGTGCTTTTACTCCAACCAAAATTCCGGGAGCATCTCATGTCATAAACCAATATATTGGATGTCAACATGCATGCAAATACTGTTATGCAAAGTTCATGTGTAAATGGTACAACTATCTACCACATGAGCGAAGCTTAGTTCTCAAGTCCTAAGCGCTGATGTATTGACATTCTGCTCTTTCGAAGGACAAACTTTAATTCTCAAGCTGGTATGAAGAGATGACTTGAGCTTGGCCGAACCATATAAGAGCATACTTAAAGCCCTTTTAGACGCTTTAAGAAGGAGATTTGGGGACAAACTCATTTCCCTTGTAGTTTACGGATCAGTAGCCAGGGGAGAGTTTAGAAGAGACAGCGATTTAGACATCCTAGTGATCATAGAAGGTCTTCCAAGGGGGAGGTTTAAGAGACAGGACCTCTTCATGGAGGTGGAAAAAGAGATTGAGCAGCTAATAGAAGATTTGTGGAACGAAGGATATTATGTCAGCATATCTCCCCTGCTCAGGACACCAGAAGAGGCATCGAGGCTAACTCCCATATACCTAGACATGGTTGAGGACGCGATAATACTATATGATAGGGACTCGTTCTTCAAGAACATCTTGAACAGACTCAGGAAGAGGCTGAATGAACTTAACGCCAAGAGAGTTAGGATGGGTAAGATGTGGTACTGGGTTCTTAAGGAACCATATGAGTTCGGGGAGGTCATAGAGATTGAATAACCTCAGAATGGCGCTGGCCAACATGCAACAATCTGAAGTAAGACTTAGAGCAGCAGAACACTTCTTTAACTTAGGAGAGTACCCATATGTAGTTAGGCAGAGCCAGGAAGCGGTTGAATTAGCTTTAAAAGGAGCTCTGAGGGCTGTAGGGATTGAACCACCTAGATGGCATGATGTAGGACCGATACTAAGGAGAAGCCAAGACAGGTTCCCAGAATGGTTTAGGGAGCTGATACCCAGGCTTGCTAGAGTCTCAAGGAGGTTAAGTAGGGAGAGAGAGCCTAGCATGTATGGAGATGAGGAAGCAGGACTCTCTCCTAGCGAGCTTTACGATAAGGAGGATGCTAGAGTGGCCTTGGAAATGGCTAGGGAAACAGTTGAGGCATGTAGGAGGCTCATCCGATCTTCTCAAACCGTTTAGTAGCATTCTTCCTTGGGAGTTCCTTTTACTTGCTTTTTAATCACTAAACATCGAATAGATCCTGACAATACGAATGTCTGCACAGAAAATTCACCAGTCAGCATAGCTTCGGACGGACTTATGGAAATAGGAAGAGATGGGAGGAGGCTTTAGATGCTTGTAAGAAGAGAAATTACATATGATAGCTGTCTAAATAGAATTCACTTATCTCCTCGATGAAAGGAACTTCTTATACTCCTCTAAGGCCTCCTTTCTGTTTAGCATCTTCTCTCTCTTAAACCACCTCTCCCTACCCTTTCCCCTCTCATACCTGTACATCCTGATCCACTCCACCGCAGCGTCTTCGGTAAACCCAAACCTCTCCAGAATGCTGGAAACATCCTTCAACTTCTCGTTCTTTCTTGGTATGGAGGAGTCTATCGTCCTCGCGAACCTGATTATGTCCCGGATTCTGCAGATAGCAATATTATAGCAGTTCCTCCTAGCCGTGATCCTTCCCCTGGAGGATATCAGAACCTTCCCTTTTCGGTAGGCTACCACCAATTTCCCTCCGATTCCGAGTCCCTTAAGCTTTGTTAAGATCGTTTCAAGGAGTTCAAGATCTGTATTTGTAATCCCTATTCTGGCTCCGAAGCGCCCATATGCATCAATAAATGCCGATATATAGCCTTCGCAATCGAAGAACGCCTTCAAGAACTCCAAAGGACTCTCTTCCAGGTACATAAGGACTTTTTCCCTTTCTAGGAGGTGATCCGCAAGCTCTCTAGAACTTACCTCCACGTAATACCTCCCATCCGAGAACCTTCCAACTGCATAGGGCTTTTCCCTGCCCATAACCCGGGCAAACACTTTGGAGGCCTCTTCTGCAAGCTCCCTGTCCTTGACCTTAAGCCTCAACTTCTTTCCTTCCTTGCTAACGTTTATTGTTCCATCTCCTGCGAATATCTCAGCTAACCAGGAGATTTCCTCTTTTTTGGAGAAATCCGGCTTGTTATAGGCCTCCCTTTCCGGTATGTGAATCCCTCTCACCCAGTAAGATATGTTTGATTCGCTCAAACCTATGCCATATTCCTCTTCTATCGCCATTTGTATTCTTCTGTAGGTTAATCTAGATGCACGCACTTCCTTCTTAAAATTATTCTTTTCACATGAATTTGCTTCAGTATTGAAATGCCTAAAAGCAACAGCTCTATCGCTCCCATTATAACAATTACATGAAATTCTTTACTTTTACCTAATAGGTCCTCATAATACAATAAACCTATTAATGTCATTGAAATAATCATGAAACTATAGACCATTTGGTCATAATCCTTCATACTGAACCCACAACTGGAGACTTCCTAATATAAAAAGGGGAGGGAATATGTGAATGGAGAGGTCTCAATTAGAAGAATTGTGGCAAAAAGAATTGGAAAAAGCAAATAATATCAAAAATAAAATTAAAAAAGATAAAATTTCTTGTAAACTTTTTTATCCAGAATTTTCTGATATTAAGCCTCCCTATACCTATCGCCCGCATGGAATAAAAGTTACAGAGATAATCTCGTTTAACAAAACCTTAATTGTGAACATTAGACCAATCAAAAAACCGCAAAGTTTCAAGGAAGAATATGGTCTAAGCGTAAACGACCTAATTTGGTTATATGAGAAGAGAAGAGTAGTGTTTAGAGTATCTAAACCTCACTATAGTTATGCAAATCTAGATTATCTAGATCCTATTTTGGAGTTATCTCCTCCTTACGCTGGAAGACATAGATTACTACGTATATTTCCCAATACCTACGAGAAATGGTGTAGAGAGATCTGGGAAGTCTTAGGTAGCTATTCAAGTGACCAAGAGCTTCTTACTTCTAAGGTTCTACAAATGCTTTATGGAAAAGATTTACATCCGCTATCTTCTTTTAAAGAAGCTCTTCAACGTTACTATGCAGAACTCTGTTATTTTCTAGGACCTAACTATACTAGAGAGCTAGTTAAGAGTGCTCTCTCAGGAACAATCTCACAGATTTCGCAGCTAGATGCCGCTATACTTAGCTTAAGATCCTACTCCTATTTTCTAATTTGGCCACATACCTGTTGCTTAGACGGTATTAACACAGTACCTAGCGATACTCTCAAATTTTTAAGAAAGGCAGGGCTTTTGCCTGTAGAGAAGCTTAAAGTTTTTCCCTATGAGATTGGACGAGCACTAATTGATCATTTTAGACTTAATATGCCTCAGGATCTAGACCTGGCTATCGAGATTAGTCCTAAGAAATGGTTTATAGCACTAAATGAGTTAGAACGTCTTATAGAGAGCCGTGAGCTAGATAGAGTAGGTGACTCTGTTCAGAATATAAAGAATGTGTTAAGAGAACTTAATGAGGAAATAAGAGCAATAAAAAGGAGAAAACAACGTTTAAATGAAGCTTCGATCCTACTGGGAGTAACTGGGGTTCTTATGGGTCTTATAAGGGGTCCTGGTATTATTCAGTCGCTACTAAGTATTGCAAGCCCTATAATTCCTCAAATATTTGATGAAATTGTTTTAAGATTTACCAAACCTAATCACATTCTTATTCTTTATGAAATACAACGAGAACTTGATACTTACAGGAAATAAAGGTACTGCTCGATATAGAATTATCCTTCTTCCAAGAGAGAAATTATTTCAAAGCTTTATTGGAGAAGCTGTCTAATGATCTCTAAGGGAATTTCAAACTATTCTTATCCTCTCTAAAACACAAGTCTAGCTTTTTTGGGGTTTATTCTAAAAGCCATGCCATTGTCATAAGTTCTTCCATCAGGTTATTGGTCAATTCTTAAATCAATACAAAATAGTACCATCGTTTATCAGCTCTTTAAATCTCTCAAAATCAAAAGTCCTTCACTTCATTCTAAGGTGGGAGGAGGTTTAGATGCTTGTAAGAGGAAAGGACTTTTTCTAGATGCACTAGCCCACCTAATGTGACTACTTAGACCTCTTTTCCACATCTTTGGCTAGCTCTATCAGTCTCCTTATTATGTCGTCGTAGGTCTCCCCTTTCTTGCCAAGTTCCTTCAGCATCTCCCTCGTCTCCTTCGATATCTGGATTGTCGTGAGTTCCTTCCTGTCCTTGGGCATCATGGCTATATGACAAGCATGAATTTTAAATCTAATCATATGAAAACTTTTCTTATTAATGATATTTATATATAGTTATATGCTACTAAGTAATATTAGAGAAGAGGTTGATGCCTGAAAGCCTTAAGAACCCAAAGACTACGCCTGGCGGCAGAAGGATACCACATGACCTCCGAGTAGAGCTTTACTATTTCGTTAGAGAGCTAAACAAAAACGGGATCGGCTACAGAAGGATCCAGAGGATCGTGAAGGAAAGGTATGGGGTCTGGATAAGCAGGTCCAACATCTCCTACTGGGTTCGAGGATTGCACTCCCCCCTCAAAGAGCCCTACAACAAGCCCGACTTCTCAAAGCCGGAGATGGCTTGGATAGCTGGCATGCTTGCTGGAGACGGCACTATAAAGGTGAGAAAGGAGGGAAGATCCATAGAGCTGAAGGCAAGGGATGAGGAGCTGGTGAAGGAGGCTGCTAGGAAGCTTGCGATCGTGATGGGAAGGGAGAAGCCATACGCAGTTAACAGGTTGGGGGATGGGAGGTACTACGTCAGCGTTCAGTCGAGGGAGCTTGTAGATCACCTTTCAGTTAGAGAAAATCTCCTCAAATACTTAGAGAGGAACCCAAAGGAGTTCATTCAAGCCTTCTTCGACTGCGAGGGGTGCGTTTCGGGCTATATAACTCAAGATGGGCTTTTCAACTTCCAGCTCAGTGCGGCAAACACTGATTTAAAAGTTCTTGAAGAGATTCAAAAGGAGCTGAAGATCATGGACGTAACATCCTCGATTTACATTAATCATCCAAAAGGTAAAGTGGTCATCACCAGAAAGGGAATTACCGTAGCTAGAAAAGAGTGCTACACCCTGTGCATTAGAGGACTTTTGAATTTTATGGTTTTTAAGGAGAAGATAGGGTTTTGTATAGCCAGAAAGAGAGAGAAGCTTGCTGATATAGTTGACATCCTCAAGACCTTTGGAAGAGGTCATAGAGCAGCTATTGAGTGGATTCGAAGATACAAATATGTGGCTGGAAAGGGCCGTGAGAGATGGTATAGGAGAAAAAAGCCGCTCAAGCTGGAGGACGCTGAAAGAGAGTACAGGAGACACTTAGCCCTTCCTTTGTAGGAAAAGAGCGATGGGATAAACTTGTAGGTCTTAATAATAGCCATCCAAAGCTACTCTTTGCAGAAATCACTTACATCAGCTCAGCTTGTAAAGATGCTGGGCAAAGCTAAGCTGCGATCAACATAATGCATCATGTAAAGCCGCGTCATCAACACCAGATATAGTAACTAGAAAGCAATACTAACTTAGGTTCTCGTTCTCATTTCACCTTAGATAACGCTTATCGCTTAATTCACTTACATTTTCAAGAAAAAAGGGAAACTTTTGAAATCTAGTTTGCGATGATTGAGAAGGGAGTAAAAAATACCCCGAGTTAGATGTAATTCCTTGAATTTAACTTCGTTATAATAAATAAAAAATCTACAAAAACGATATAATTAGTTAAAAATTTAGCGGGGCGAGGATTTGAACCTCGGACCTCCGGGTTTCGCAGGCTCTCAAGCACGTGCTTGAGAAGCCCTTATGAGCCCGGCGGGCTACCAGGCTGCCCCACCCCGCTACCATAAACTGAACCCTCATCTGATTTATAAAGTTTAAAGAGAGTGGATTTCTAAATAAACGGCCTTCTGTTCCCTATTTAATTGGAAAAAGTTGAAAGTGCAACTTTTTTGTTTGTGTACCCTAGGAACTAAAGCCAATAGAGGAAGATCCGCCCGCAAGTAATTTAAAATTCCTCAGGAAATTTCTCGCTATCCGGATCCTCCAAAAGGTTCGGTCATCCAAAATACCACTTAGTAACCATGGCCGCTGTAAATTATCGGAGCGGCTGCGATCTTATGGATCGTGGAGCTCGAAACTCAGGTTCTTACCATCCAAAACCAATTTGACCTTGTTTAGGATGTCTCGGCCTAGGAGCGCATCCCTTCGCCTAGCCCCTATTACCTCCACCATCCTGCACCCGAAACCATTGAACCAGATGTTTACGAAGTAAGTGTACCTCGAGAGCTCCCTTCCTTCAAAGGAAGTTACGGAGACTCGGCTTGCTGGGATGAGCCCTAGCTCGCTTATTGCTCGTTGGGGAAGCACGGTCATGTCTGCTCCGGTATCCAATTTAGCCTGGAGTTCCAGTGAGCGGTTTGAAAGTGGCTTTGAGACCCTTACTATCATGGAAGGAGCTGGGGGAGAGTGCTCAAGGCTGTACCTGTGCTTCACCACTGCTCAACTCCGGCGAAGGGATCTCCACCCTTCTCTCTCCAGGAGCTACCTTATCTATGTATATTGGAACGTACCCGTATTTCTTGTAGACTGATTCGGCCAGCTTCCCTTTATCCTCGTCGAACCCAACTACTTCCCTATTGAGGATGGCTACGTACTTCCCAGCATATCTGGGGTCGATTATCAGCCTTTCCCTAATCTTGAGAAAAGCTTCCCTTTCCTCCTCAATCAGCATGATTTGCTCCAGCTGTTGAGGGTTGACTGAGGACAAACCCTTTTTTCAACGTATTCTCTTATGAGCTCAACTATAACCTCTTTTTTCTTCCTTCCTCCCCTCGCTGAAGGGAGGGATTTCCGTGAGGTGTACCTTATGACGCTCTCACGTCATAGTGAGTTGTATCTTTCTTCTCGCTTCACTAACCCTTTTCATCCAATCTATTTGGCTGCTTCTCCCTCCTCTGCGTTAAACTTGCGATAAATATGAGGATTAAGCCGAGAACTATGCTAACCATTATTTTAAATGGCTTGTATATGTCCATGGATAAGAAGAAAGCGAACGCACAAACTCCTGAGACGCAGGATAGTCCGTACATTATTATGTGTGGTTTTAGCACTTCTCTAATCTCTTTGCCAGTTTTCCTAGCCGTGCTTGCCAAATAACCCAGCCAAACAATGAGGATAAACAAAGCTATCGTAGCAACCAATCCAAGCATTAAAATCCCCTCTCCTCAAAGTACTTGCCAAAGGAAGCGAACATGATCACCAGCAGTATTAGGATCAAGAGCTTCCCAAAATCCGAGAGGTACCTAACGTACTCAACTGCCAGATATATCACCCCTGCAATGCACATTAAAATCCCAAATCCGTACAAAACGTAAGTTCTAAGTTGCTTCAATCCAAGATCCCTCCATCGATTTAATTGGAAGGTTTTGGGATCGCGGTTTTATGGAAAATCATGTATAATGTTCTTTCAACTTCATTTAACTTTATCCTTAGGATGTATTCCCTGTTGGGCTCAAATTCTTCAGTTTCCAATGTCCACTCAATTTCAACGCTTTGAAAGGGCTCTATAGACTTCTTAGTTGAAAGAAGCTTAGTAATTAATTCTTCTTCCTCGAACATCGATACCTCAACGCTTATGATGCACCCCTTGAATCTGTTATTGGAGATCTTGTAGCTGAACCTTAAAACATCCCCGTGCTCCGCTCCAACGTATTTTGGATGAGGCCTGTCGAAGGCTATTTCTTGCCTCCATCCCCTTCTTATGACGTATAAGGTCTCATGTACACCCATTACAGCGTCAAAGAAGAAAACTGCTGCAATTCCGAAGATGCACAACAGACCAACGTATAGACTAAGATGTTTCATTTTCTTTGAAATTTAACGGATACAATTAATTTAAATGAATCCCTTACTTTCTAAAAACTCTTCAAATTCCTTTTTCGCCTTCATCTGAACTTAGCTTTTGAATTGTAAGCCACCCTGAACAAGCTAAACGCTTTTACTCAGCACCCAACAAAGGCCTTGATTTTCGAGGAGGGCCGGAGGTCGGGGCTTTAGCCCACCTTCTGTAGCGCGCTTTCATTCTGAGCTTAAGGAAGGGCTTCTTAAAAGAGTCCCAATTTGGTAGGAATTAAATCGGGAGCCCTCTAGTAAGCCCTCAGAACTAAATAAACAGCCTTCTTTCACCAACTCATATCTGAGGATCATATCTTTCTCTGTGGATAAAAAGAATCCGACTTTCCCTTAAGATATCGACCTAAATCCTTCTAAAGCTTGTTTTAGAGCTCGAAGACACCTCTAGGTTTTCGCCTTTAATCCTCAAATAAACCCATGGACCCTTGCCATAGGTGAGCGTCTTGGATCTAGCCCTCCAAGGAATCCATCGGCTTCTAGAGGTAAGAGAGCTGGTTAAGGAGGGAAGATATGCCTACTCAGGTAGCTTCAACGCCCCAACTTGGGTGAAAGGAGACGTTCTAGCAGCCTTCCCTTTTAAAGTCAATGGCTACAGGATGACCTGTGTTGTAAACGAAGAAGTCTTCAACACGTTTGAAGGCATTGTCTTAGCGCGCGCTTACATACGGCTTTCCGTACGGTGAAACAAGCTTCATTGAGGCTTATTCTTCCTTCTTGGAGGGTTTTGAAGGGGATTTTGACCTGTTAAAAAGGAGCAGGGCGGTGCTTAGGGACGTCTTGTCCCTTCAGGACTTCGAGTACATGGTGTGGGTGGAGTGGAAGGAGGGATTCGCTAGGTTTTTGGAGAACAGAGTGAGAAGCCTCCTAGGCTTGGAGGAAAATCACAGGGGAAGAGAGGTTCCCCTCAACAGGGAAGTCTTCTATGAAGGAGGAGCCCTGCTTGCAGATCTACTCGTTAGTCGGGATGTAAGCTTATACGAGGACCTAGAGAAGCTCTTTTGGGAGATGTGGAGGCTATAGCACTTCATGATGGCTTTTTAGCGGAATGGTTAGTTTTACCTGAGCCGTTGATTCATACCAGTCAGAATGGGGTTACAGCCTTCTAGGCCTCCTTCCTTCAGGGAAGGTATCTTGCCGCTATATAGGTGTCCCCGTTTAGAACATGATCTCATATTTCACAAAGAGGGATGGATCCTTTTCAACCATTTTTATCAAGCTTCCTCATGAGCCTGATCAGAGAGTGAGTTCTGGGATACGTTCCTGTTTTAACTAGCCAGCTTGTATTTCAAAAAAGTTGTGAGAACGCCGCCATATGCCAGAACTCATCGGTGATCTTCCATAGGCTCTAAAATGTTTCAAATTTTGATATTTTAAGTTTTGAGCCGAGGGCACTTAAGGACTTGCCCAAGAGGAAGCGATAGCTGTTATCGGCCCTTCCTTGTCCATCATAACGTTAGGGATCTATTGTGTAACGGGTTTGGATCCATTTGGTGCTCAGCTTAAGCTGAGGGCTGAACTCTCCGAACTATTAGATCTTCCGTAGGTGTCGGGCTGATAAATGGTCTCCTGCTCGGTTCGTTAGGAAAGATCTTGCATAGTCCCGGTAAAAAGCGCGCAGGATCTTCTTCGATGAAAGGAGGTTTAAAGTCAAGCAAAAGAGAGCCTTTTACCTTCAGTTAAATTATATAACTAAAGCTCCTCAACTCGAGCTGTGCTGAAGACAGTAGTCTGTGCAAAGTTCGTCAGGAAGGTAAGCTCTCCCAACACCCTATTGTACCATCCCTCGGAGCCGTGCGTGTCATAGGCATCCACCAAGCCTCTTCAAGGAGGTTAACGTGGGGCAAGGTGATTTAGTTTTTCTCTAAAGAATCCTTTCGAAGCAGATCATATTACTTGTCCCTAGTTCCTTGAAGGAACTTTTCAATCAGCTTTATGAGGGCTGATCCAGCTATGGAAAAGAGGGCTGCATTGGAGAGCTCGTGAGCTAACGAGAAGGGAATCCCAGCGATCAATGCTACCTTGAGAGGGATATTGAAAGTGAGGGAGAAAGCGAGGTTTGTGAGGATGTCATAGCACAACGTGCAGAGCAAGCCTATAAGGGCTAACTCAGCCTTACCAACTCTAAAGGGATTTTTCCTGATGATTCCCCCCACGATCCCGTAAATGGTCTCAGACAGCATGGTGGCGATCCAGATGGGAAGAATCCAGCCGTAAGGGTTAAGGAAGCCGTAAACCATCCAGCTCAACGCTCCGACCATTGCGCCATCCAGTGGGCCAGCTACGAAGCCAGCTACGAAGACTAGCAGGTCCATGAGTTTAACGTTTGGAATCCATATCAGGGCGTAGTTAGACGATACCGAAAGGGCGACAAGCAGGGCTATCAAAGAAGTTCTCTTGGAGAAGGCTAAGGTTTTGGCAAGGGGCTTATCGATGTGTCCTCGTAGTACCAAAGCAATACCTCCTTGTCGCTTACTACGTACTTATCTGCCGCAACTGGACCCTCCTGCCAGCCACCCCAGTCAGTCCACATCCACCACATCCAGTAAAACGGGTGCTCGTTCTTCAATCCGAAGATGGATTCGACGAACGCTCCCATCCCTGGATAGATGGTGTAGTTCACCTCAGCCACCTCCATGGTCAGGTCGAGCAATGTCGAGCCAGCTTGAACCTTGGTCCCGTTGAACCACCTTATCGTTCCGTTCCAGAACTTTACGCCAAGGTTCACTTCAATTATTTCCTCACTTAAGGCCTCTTTCAGCTCTTTAAGCTGATGATAAGAGTATATTGCGAACATGCTTGAAGATATAGCCCATATCATCAAAATAACAACTGCAATATATGTCTTTCTCATTGGATGGATTATCCATCCATGTTTATAATAAATGTTTTGGAACAACCAGAAAGCCATTTCAAGGGTAAAGGTACTTCACTTAGCTGAACTCCTCTTCCACACCTTTTTAGTCCATTCATGAAAAATCAGCAAGATATTCTGATGGATAATTCAGGTTCTGGATTGAGGGATTGGTTCCAGGAGCTCTCGTGCCTTAAGCTTTTGAATCCCTCAAGTCAACTTCAAAACCTATTCAGCCCTTCTAATGCACACAATCGCTCTTTTTCCAAAGAAAAAGAGATCAAAGCGATCTATGACATTTCTGCCTAGCAGCACTTGGAATGGCAACTCAGGAGAGATCTCGATCTCTGCCGCCCTAACCTCTAGCTGAGTTCTACCGACGCTTATTGATGCCCTAAGGATCCTTCTGGGAATAGCCCCAGCCGCTGTCTGGATAACCTCTTCCCCAAGCCCTTTCAGACCTGCTGAGGTTGAAAGAGATCTATCTATTAGGGTTATGCCGGCCGCAGTATCTGGAAAGGCTGCTGCGGTCATCCTTCTTCTTCCAATGATCTCAATAGGGATTACAGGAAAGGTCATTCCGTTCAGCTTGAGGTATGGCCAGCACATCATCTCCTCAGCTAAGAAAGCGTACTCCACCCTCCTAGGTGGAGGTCCTTTCCTAACTATACGGATGGGACCTTCAGGAAACTTGGAAAGAGCCTCTGCAGCTGCTTCTGAGGCTGTTTTAGCTAAAGAAACAACTGCTCCCTTTACCAAAGCAACATAGCTTCCATTAGGAACCCAATCCGGTACCTCTTCCTCTTCGTGAGTTGGGATCTCGGTGACGGCGATTTTCTCCTCTATTAACTCCCTAATCAGCTGGCTTACGGTTTTTCCCTCTCGAGCTGCAAGCTTTTCAAGTTTCTTCTTTAGCTCCTCCTTTACCCTGAGGTTTATCAAGGGCACATGTTGTAAGACTTTTTGTAAATAAAAATTGTATTACAATTTTTTCTGATGCCTGCTATGCTCTTTATTCCTTTAGTATCCAGACAGTTTAGAATATGGTAACCCAGCGATTGTCCAAATCATGAGTGGAGCAAAGTTTTCAATCGAGAGAAAGGCATGCCCGCACGGCCGGTTAAGCAAGTGTTTGATGAATTGAGGAGAAAAAGGGAGAAGTTCAGAGGCCGGGGGTCGGGGCTTTAGCCCACCTTTTGTACTTCGGGGGGATTGGGCTATGCGCCTTCCCCGCTTACCCAGCTACTCATTGCGGGGAGGCTTACCACCGGGCGGCCACCCACGTTTCACCGGATTCCTTATGGTCCTCTGCTGTTGCCAGCTTCATTGCCATGACATAAGGGCCGTGTCGTTTCTGTGGGTGGGCCTTGCCCTCTCGGGCAACCATAAGGG
>Ga0190286_1000029_pt1 | contig 84387 bp, 72 predicted proteins | sample 48691834_MG_FD_183241 | JGI IMG/M metagenome (GOLD analysis project Ga0190286, IMG submission 183241) | Hydrothermal vent microbial mat bacterial communities from Southern Trench, Guaymas Basin, Mexico - 4869-18-3-4_MG | ecosystem: Environmental > Aquatic > Marine > Hydrothermal vents >... | reverse complement strand
AAAAAGGGTTAGTAGCGATACTGGCCCTGCGGAGTGCGGGGATGGGAGGGGAGAAAGAGTGGTCCTGGGCCTGGGGTCAAATGAGAAAGCTCCTTTGACCCTCCCCCGACGATCCTGGGACACACCCACTCAGCGCCTTGCTTTGACAAAAGCATAGAGTTCTGGTAAAATATCCTCGAGATGAAAGAATTTAGCCAAAATCCACTGGGTTAAGATCGATAGCGAAGGCTAGATTCCTGTCAAGGGAGCTCTAGCCTTGTTTTTTTACTGGTTGCCCGATTAGGCGGTTGAGCTGAGCCTTGCATTTTGTGGCCGCCGGACAATCGGCCTATCGGCCGCCTGATTCGATGAGGAAAGGAGGGTAAAGTGAACGGACTTACCGAGATCCGCTGGCATGGCCGCGGTGGACAGGGGGTGGTCACCGCAGGGGAATTGCTGGCAGAGGCGGCTATGGAGGAGGGGAAGTACTTCCAGGCCTTCCCCGACTACGGCCCCGAGCGCATGGGCGCACCTATCAAGTCTTACACCCGCATCAGCGACAAGCCCATCGAGGTCCACCACCAGATTCTGAACCCTGATGTGGTGATCGTGGTCAACCCCAACCTCATAGGGGTGGTGGACGTCACCGAGGGGCTCAGGGAGGATGGCGTTCTCATCGTTAACACACCCGAATCGCCCGCCGAGATTCGGAAGAAGCTGGGGTTTAAGGGCGGCAAAGTGGCCACCTTGGACGCCACGCGCATCGCCCTGGATACTTTGGGGAGGAACATCCCCAGCACCCTCATGCTGGGCGCCGTGGCCAAGGTCACCAATTTGGTATCGCTGGACAGCATCGTTCGCCGTGCTAAGGAGCGTTTGGGGGAGAAGCTGTCTAAAAAGGTGGTGGAGGCCAACCTAACCGCCCTCAGGCGGGCGTACGAAGAAGTGAAAACTGAAAGCTGAAAACTAAAAGCTGGTAGCCAGTTTTCAGCTTCCAGCTTCCAGTAACCAGCAACCGGAACAGGAGGGATAAAATGGCAGTGAACTTAGAAGCCGGTTGGAGGGAAGCTTCCATTGCCGGGACAGTGTTCGAGGCGGGGAACTCCGTCGAGTACATCACCGGCACTTGGCGCACTCTGCGCCCTGTACGCGATGAGGAGAAGTGCACTAACTGCTTGATCTGCTGGGTCTATTGCCCCGATTCGGCCATCCTTGTGGAAGACGGCAAGATGGTGGGCTTCGACTACGACCATTGCAAGGGGTGTGGCATCTGCGCCGCCGAGTGTCCGGTGAAGGTCGATAAGCACTCTCACACCGGCCAGCCCGGCAAGGTCATTCAAATGGTGGAGGAAGTAAGCCTTTAATGCAGGAGGAACCGAAATGGCAAAGTCAAAGGTTATGGCTCTGGACGGAGCCCATGCTGTGGCCGAGGCCATGCGCCAGATAAACCCTGACGTGGTGGCCGCTTACCCCATCACCCCGCAGACCGAGGTCGTGATGACCTTCTCCAACTTCGTGGCCGATGGGCTGGTGGACACCGAGTTCATCCCCGTGGAGAGCGAGCACGGGGCTATGAGCACCTGCATCGGCGCCTCGGCCGCCGGCGGGAGGGTGATGACCGCCACCGCCTCCGTGGGACTGGCCTTGATGTTGGAGGCGGTATATGTGGCCGCCTCTTTGCATCTGCCCATTGTGATGGCTGTGGTCAACCGCGCCCTCTCTGCCCCCCTCAACATCCACTGCGACCATTCCGACTCCATGATGGCCCGAGACGCTGGTTGGATCCAGCTCTATTCCGAGAACCCTCAGGAGGCCTACGACAACGTCATCCAGGCGGTGCGCATCGCCGAACGCCTCTCGCTGCCGGTGATGGTCATGCAGGACGGCTTCATCACCGGCCATGGCGTGGAGAGGGTGGAGGTCCTCGAGGACGGGGCGGTCAAGGAGTTCATAGGCGAGTATAAGCCCAAGCACTCCCTGCTCGACGTGGACAACCCTGCCACCTACGGCACTTGGGACATGTACAATTTCTACTTCGAGCACAAGCGCCAGCAGACCGATGCCCTCTCCAAGGCGATGCCGGTCATCGTGGAGGTGGGCGAGGAATACGGCAGGTTGACGGGGCGGGAGTACGGCATCTTGGACACCTACGGGATGGAGGATGCGGAGATGGCCATCGTCGTCCTCTCTTCCACCGCGGGCACGGCCAGGGTGGTGGTGAGGGGGCTGCGGGAGAAGGGGGTGAAGATCGGCCTCGTCAAGCCGCGCGTCTTCCGCCCCTTCCCTGCGGAGGAGCTCGCCGAGGCCCTTGCCCATACCAAGGCGGTGGGGGTGCTGGACCGCTCGATCGCCTTCGGGTCGATGAACGGACTTGGCGCAGGGCCGATATATCTGGAGCTTTGCGCTGCCCTCTTCGCCGCCGGCAACACCACAACGAAGGTTGTGGACTACATCTTCGGCCTCGGTGGCCGCGATATCGTCCCCGCCCACATCGAGAAGGTGGCCCGTGACCTGGCCGAGATAGCGGAGACGGGCAAGGTCAAGCAAATGGTCGATTATCTGGGACTTAGGGAATAGAGGTCTCGCGGGAACTCATAGCCATCGAGATCCTACGGGTCCTTATCGGTTTTAGGAGGAACGAAATGGCCATCAAATTGAAGGAGATCGCTGGTAAGGAGGAGAAGCTGGTTTCCGGACACCGCCTCTGCGCTGGCTGCGCCGAATCCATCATCGTACGCCAGGTGCTCAATGCCATAGATGAGCCGGTTGTGGTCTCCGCCGCCACCGGCTGCTTAGAGGTGGGCACTTCCATGTACCCGTTTTCGTCCTGGCGGGTGCCCTGGATCCACAGCCTGTTCGAGAACGCATCCTCTACCATCGCCGGAGCCGAGGCGATGTATCGCTCCTTAGTGCGTCAGGGTAAGATAGAGGATAGGGGTTTGAAGTTCATCGCCTTCGGCGGTGACGGGGCCACCTACGACATTGGCCTGCAGTGGATCTCCGGCTGCTTCGAGCGCGGCCATAAGATCCTTTATGTCTGCCTGGACAACGAGGCTTATATGAACACCGGCATCCAACGCTCCAGCGCCACCCCTATGGGTGCCCACACCACCACCTCTCCTGCGGGCACGGTCATCCCTGGCAAGGTCCAGTGGCGCAAGCCCCTCACCGAGATCTTCGCCGCCCACAACATCCCCTACGTGGCCCAGGCTTCGCCGAGCCATTGGCGCGACCTGATGGAGAAGACGAGGAAGGCCATCGCCGCCGACGGCCCGGCCTTCATCAACGTCCTTGCCCCCTGCCCCCGCGGATGGCGGCACGACACCAACGAGACCATCGAGATCGCCAGGCTGGCTGTGCAGACCTGCTTCTGGCCCCTCTACGAGGTGAAGGACGGCGAGTGGCACCTCACCTACAGGCCGCGGGAGAAGAGGCCAGTGAGGGAATGGCTGGAAAAGCAGGGGCGTTTCCGCCACCTCTTCACCCCCAAGTTCGAGCACCTCATCGATGAGATACAGGCTGAAGTGGATCGAAGATGGGAGAGGCTGCTGGAACGCTGCGGGGAGAAGTGAAAGCGAGGGGCGATGAACGATGGGCGATGAGGCAACGAGTGATGAGGGAAAGGGTGCTCGTTGCCTCGTTCTTTATCGGCCCATCGGGCCTAAGGGAGGTCTGATGGCCAATCTCTTCATATCTAACCATCCCCTGATCCAGCACAAGCTCACCCTTCTGCGTGATGTGGACACCGAGCCCAAGCGCTTCAGGGAGCTGCTGAGGGAGATGACCTGGCTCCTCCTCTACGAGGCGACGAGGGATTTGGCCTTGCGGGAGAGGCCAGTTACCTCTCCCATGGGGGACGCGGTGGGGCAGGTGTTGAAGGAGAGGATCGCCTTCGCCCCTATCCTGCGGGCTGGCCTGGGGATGGTGGCTCCGGCCCTGGAGCTCATCCCCACAGCTCAGGTCTGGCATATCGGCCTCTATCGGGATGAGAGAACGCTCAGGCCCATCGAGTATTACACCAGTGTCCCCCGGAAGCCCGCGGCGGACATCGCTTTTATCCTCGATCCCATGTTGGCCACAGGAGGCTCTGCGGTGGCTGCGGTGGATATCCTCAAAGGGAGCGGGGTGGGCCGCATCAAGTTCGTGGGCATCATCGCTGCCCCTGAGGGGATCGAGCATCTCTCCAATGCCCACCCCGACGTGGACATCCACGTGGCCGTCGTCGACGACCGCCTCAACGGGATCGGCTACATCGTGCCCGGCCTGGGCGACGCTGGGGATCGCCAATTTGGGACGTGAGGCGAATACCCGATGAGCTGGGCCGCTCCTCCTGGAACAAGTGGGGCGGAGTTGAGAAGATGCTCCGCCCTAAGCCATTTGACAGCCGATAGGGGCCATCGTAAAATCAGGGTTGGGAAGCCCAGGAGGCGATAATGGAGGTTCCGGCAACTACTCTTGAAGAAGCCTACGCAGCCGTGGAGCTTTTTCCCTTGGAAAGCGGCGACCCACGCTATGTGGATTGCGCCCAGGTGCGGGGTGGCCCCGATGCCAGGCTCGATGAGGTGATGGGTTGGCGCATCGAGGTGGCCAAGCAGCCTATCCACCAGCTCCTGAGCGGTCACCGTGGCTGCGGCAAATCCACCGAGCTCCTCCGCCTGGCCCGGCGCCTGCGGGACAAAGGCTATTTCGTCATCTACTTCGCCGCCGATGAGGATATCGACGTCGGCGACGTGGAATACACCGACGTGCTCCTTTCCATCATCAAGCGCCTGGAGCGGGCCCTGGCCGAGGAGGGCATCGAAGTAGACCCTGAGTTGGTGAGGAGCATCCTCCTCTGGTTCGCCGAGGTGGTCTACGGGTGGACGGACGAGAGGGAGGTGGAGCGGATTCTGGAGGCGGAGTTCGGCCTTGGGGCCATGGCCCCGCTGCCTCTCATCGCCAAGATGCTGGCCCGGCTGACGGGACACATCAAGACCGGCCGCGAGGTGAGGCGGGAGGTTCGCCTCAAGCTGGACCCTCAGATCTCGCAGCTCTTGGAGCGGGCGAACCTCTTCATCCACAGCGCCCTCACCGACCTGAAGAGAAAGGGCTGGAAGGACCTAGTCATCCTCATAGACAATCTGGACCGCATTGCCCTGCGGGTGCTGGACGAGAGGACGGGGAGAACCTCCCACGACGCCGTCTACCTGGAGCATGCCGATCAGCTCAAGGCCCTCGACGCGCACATCATTTATACCGTGCCCATCTCCATGTTTTATTCTCTTAAGGCCACTCAGCTCACGGGAGCCTTCCCCAAGCACTTCATCCTGCCCATGATCAAGGTGCAAGAGGAGGACGGTCGTCTCTGCGAAGAGGGGATAGCGATTTTGCGGGAGGTGGCCGAGAAGCGCATCGACGTGGAAAGGCTATTCGCCCCCGGCGTGGTGGAGTACCTGGCTGCGAAAAGCGGGGGGATGATACGGGACTTCATCCGTCTCCTGGGCTACACCATCGAGATGGCCTCAGCCAGGGGCGGCAAGTTGCCCATCGAGAAAGCCATCGCCGAAGGAGCTTTCCAGCGGCTGGTAAACGAATATGGGCGGATGGTGCCCGACGAACACTTCCCCCTCCTGGCCAGGGTGCACCGGGAGAAGCGAGTTAAGAACGACGCCGAGCATCAGGCGATGCTCTACAACTTGAGCGTGCTGGAGTATCTCGACGGAGAGCGGTGGTGCGACGTGCACCCTGCTGTCCTGGAATTGAGGGAGTTCAAGGAGGCCTGGGAGCGTGAGAGAGGAATCGCCCATTAGCCTGGAGAACGAGGTGAGGTTGCTGGAGTTGGCCCAGCTCATCAAGCTGGCCCGAGGCTTCCGGCTGGGCATCGTCAAGTGCAACCAGCCCGTCCAGCGCCGTCTGCTGGCGGAGCGCCTGCGGAGGATGCTGGCCGGGGAGGTGGCCATAGTGGAGGTGGAGCTGGATGGCCCGGTGAGGAGCCTGCGGGAGGAGCTAAGGAAGCGGCTGCCACTTACCGACCAGAGGCAGGCCATCTTCGTCTACGGCTTCGAGCATTCCATCCCCTCGGAGGGCCCGGCCCCGGCACTGGAGGCGCTGAACTTCTCCCGCGAGCTTTACCCCCGCGAATTCCCCCACCCCTTCGTCCTCTGGCTTCCGGACTATGCGGTCACTCGCCTGGCCCGCGAGGCGCCCGACTTCTGGGCCTGGCGCAGCGGCGTCTACGAGTTCGTGCCCGAACGAGGAGTGATGGAAGCGGTGGCCGTGCAGGCCGTCTACGCGGGGGAGACGGCGAGCCTCCCCCTGGAGGCCAAGCGGGAGAGGCTGCACATCCTCAGAGGGCTCCTGGAGGACCTGGCGGAGCTTCCCCCCGGCGAGCGAGAGGAGAGGATAAAGGGGGATACCCTGTGGAAGGCGGGGATGGTGCATTATGAACTGGGCGAATATGGGGAAGCGAGGCGCTGCTACGAAGAGGCCCTTTCCATCTTCGAGAAGCTGGGGGAGGAGGGCCGGGTGGCCGGCGTGCTGCACCAACTGGGCAACGTGGCCTATGTCCAGGGAGACTACGCTGAGGCCAGGAGGCTCTACCAGGAGAGCCTGAAGGCTTTCGAGGGGTTAGGGGCAAAGAAGGAGCAAGCCGCTGTCCTGCACCAACTGGGGATGCTGGCCCAAGCCACCGGTGACTACGCCGAGGCCAGGAGGCTATACCAGCAGAGCCTGAGGATTAAGGAGGAGCTGGGCGACAAGGGCGGCATCGCCAGCACCTTGCACAACTTGGCTGCTATCGCCCAAGATCAAGGCGACTACGCCGAGGCCAGGAGGCTTTACCAGGAGAGCCTGAAGATCGAAGAGGAGCTGGGAGACAAAAGCGGCATCGCCAGCACCTTGCACCAACTGGGGATGCTCGCCCAGGACACGGGCGACTATGCCGAGGCCAGGAGGCTCTACCAGGAGAGCCTGAAGATAGCTGAGGAGCTTGGGGACAAAAGCGGCATCGCCATCACCACTTGGAATTTAGGGACTATTGCTCATGAGCAAGGTGATTACGAGGAGGCCAATAACCAATACCAAGAAGCTTTAGCTGCCTTTAAGGAGCTAGGCGATAAGAAGAGTATGGCTGGCGTCTTGCACCAACTGGGGGTGCTGGCCCAGGACACAGGAGACTATGCTGAGGCTAGGAGGCTATACCAGGAGAGCCTGAAGGCTTTCGAGGGGTTAGGGGCAAAGAAGGAGCAAGCCGCTGTCCTGCACAACTTGGCTGCTATCGCCCAGGGTCAGGGCGACTACGCCGAGGCCAGGAGGCTATACCAGGAGAGCCTGAAGATAGCCGAGGAGCTGGGCGACAAAAGCGGCATCGCCATTACCCTTGCTCAAATGGCTTTATTGGAGGAACAATTGGGCAATCTTACCAAAGCGCTGGCGCTCATCAGACAGGCCGAGGCGCTCTTCCAGCAACTGGGCAGCCCAATGGCGGAACAGGCGAGGAGGGACAGGGAGAGACTGGAGGGCTCGGTCAACGAACGAGTAACGAATTAACGGATGGGAGGGGTGGGCGGATTCGTTTGTCAACGGATAGGCAGCGGATTAACGGATGGAGTTGCCGGGCGGTATCCGTTAATCCGTTAGGCATCCGTTGACAGCGTTTTGGCGGAGGGAGGATGGCCTTTCCCTTGGTCTTTGCGGTGGCTTTCGTATTGGCCCTGGCGCTGACGCCGCTGGGCGGGTGGCTGGGGCGACGCTACGGCTTCGTGGCCGTTCCCGGAGGAAGGCGAAAACATGTGGGCAGGGTGCCGAGGCTGGGAGGCGTGGCCCTTTACGTAGCCTTCACCGCCTCGGTGGTGCTGGCCCAGTTCCTGCCCGTGGAGCGCCAGGATCCCAAGGAGCTGACCAGGCTGATGGGGCTGATCCTGGGCTCCACCTTCATCTTCCTGGTGGGCGTGTGGGACGACAAACACGAACTCTCACCAGCCCCTCAGCTCATCGCCCAGTTCATCACCTCCCTCATCGCCATCCACTTCCTCATCTTCATCGAGGTGGTCAACAACCCCTTCACCAACCGTCAGGTCTGGTTCCCCTGGTTCATCACCTGGCCCCTCACCATCTTCTGGCTGATGGGGATGATGAACACCGTCAACTGGCTGGATGGGTTGGACGGGCTGGCGGCGGGGATAGGGGCCATCCTCTCGGCGGTGCTGGCCGCCCACATGTACCGCGAGGGGCAGTTCAGCGTGGCCCTTCTGCCGCTGGCCCTCCTCGGCGCGACCCTGGGCTTCCTCCCCTACAATTTTCACCCCGCCAAGGTCTTCATGGGGAGCTGCGGCTCCTACTTCCTGGGCTTCTCCGTGGGGGCGCTGGGAATCATCGCCGGGGCCAAGATGGCCACAGTGCTCCTGGTGATGGGCATCCCCATCCTGGATGTGGCCTGGCGCATCTTCGACCGGCTGCGCCGGGGGCGCTCCCCCTTGGTCGGGGACAGAGGGCACCTCCACTTTCGCCTCCTGGACCTCGGCCTCTCCCAGCGCCAGATAGTGCTGGGCTACTACCTCTTCTGCGCCCTCTTCGGCGCCTTAGCCCTCCTCATCTCCTCCCGACTTTACAAATTCCTGGCCCTGTTGCTGCTGGGGGCGATAGCGCTGCTGGTCCTGCTCCTCGTCTCCCACAGGTCGCGCTAACAGGGGACCCGCCCTCATTGGCTCTCCGTGAGCCTGCGTCGCCTGTACTTCTCGTAGTCGGGGACGAGGCGAATGTACTCCTCATCCATCAGCGGCGAGGAGATCATGAAATCGGCCGAAGCCCGATTGCAGGCGGCAGGGATATTCCAAACCACGGCCATCCGCAGGAGGGCCTTTACGTCCGGGTCGTGGGGGTGAGGCTCGAGAGGGTCCCAGAAGAAGATCAGGAATTCGATCTCCCCATCGGCGATCTTGGCGCCAAGCTGCTGATCCCCGCCCAAGGGGCCGCTCTGAAGCTTAGTGACCTTGAGTCCAAGCTCCTGCTCCAGCATCCTCCCGGTCGTTCCTGTGGAATACAGCTCGTGGCGGGACAGGAGATCTCGATTGAACCTCGCCCATTCGAGCAGTTCACGCTTCTTGTTGTCGTGCGCCACAAGGGCGATCTTCTTCCGGTGCCTCATGGGGAACTCTTTGTATCCCACTTCACCATCTCCTTCCCGAGATCGTCGGTCTCCTTGAGGACCAATCGCCCAGCCCAAAGCGGCTGAGCTCGGCCGCATTATCGCACTGGGCGGCAGAGAAGTCAAATCCGAGGCCCATGCCCCCTTCCCGTCAAGGCGTGCACCAGGGCCTCCAAGGCCACGATGATGGCCAGGAAGATGGCATCCACGGCCACTGCCAGGCAGAAGATGTAGGCCAAGTAGCCTGTGGCGGTTAGGAGCCGCTCGGCCACCGCATCGGGGATCTGGCGGATCAGGCCGGTTATCCAGAGCGAGAGGGCTATCAGGCTCAGGAAGAGGAGGACCACCCCCCATGGCCGGCGGTCGGCCTCGCTGGGGAACATGGCATTGGAGACGGAGAAGATGAGGTAGAGCCACAGCCAGAAGTCAGGCACTCGGATGTAGGCCGATAGCCCCTCCTGGAGTCCACTCCATGTCCCGCCGAACAGAGCATCCTTCGCCTCCCCCAAACCCAGGGCCAGGTCGCCGATGACGAGGATCACCAGGCTGCCGCCGATGAGGGGGGCCAAGCCGACCAGGCTTTCGCGAATGGGGTCGGCGCGGGCCACTTTAAGCGAGCCCATCCGCACCTTGTCCCCCTTTCCGGAGGGCCAAATGGACAGCTTGCCTGTCCTCATCCTCAGCAGTTTGGCCATCAGCCAGTGGCTCAACTCGTGGACGATGATCCCTGGAAGCATCACCACGAAATACAAGATCAGGGCCATCTGGCTATCCTCGAAAAGCAGGTAGCCCAGGCCCTGTAGGTGGCGGTTTATCCAGCGCTTCATCGGTAACAGAAACGCAGAGGCGATACTAAGCCAAATCAAAGGCGCCCAATCGCCTAACACGACGCTCCTCACAGGCTCGTGTCCACATTGTGGAATGGACGCTGCGCTTTACAGGGGCATTTCCGAAGGGTAGCACCGGGGCTTAAGCTGGACGATTAGCTGGCTTGATTTATCCCCGCTTCCCCCTCAACTTTGGCACCAGCCACTTGATCGCCTCCACCACGATGAGGGCGCTGCTGGAGATGAGGGTTATCAGCAGCCAATCGGCCAAGTTCAAAGCGGCGGTGCCAAATATGGATTGCAGGAAGGGGATGTAGATGACCGCCGCCTGTAGGAGGATGGAGGAGAGCACCGCCAGAACCAGCCAACGGTTGGCAAAGGGGCCAACCTTGAAGATGGAGTGCCTCTCCGAGCGGCAGTTGAAGGCGTTGAACATCTCAACCATGGTCACCATGGTGAAGGCCATCGTCTGAGCCTTGACCAGCCCCTCCTTAGGCACAAAGGAGGCGAAAACCGGCACCGTCCCTATCGTCATCAGGATAGAGATGACGGCGATGAGGAGTTTGACCGGCAGGGTGAAGACGCTCTCCTCGGGGTCGCGAGGGGGTCGATTCATGATGTCGGGCTCAGGCGGGTCGACTCCCAGGGCGATGGCGGGGAGGCCATCGGTGGTTAAATTCACCCACAGAATCTGCAGGGTGACGAGGGGGAGGGGCAGCCCCATCAGGCTGGCTACGAACATGATCAGGATCTCCCCCACGTTGCAGGAGAGCAGGTAGGAGAGGTACTTCTTGATGTTGTCGTAAATGGACCTCCCCTCCTCGATGGCCGCCACGATGGTGGCGAAGTTGTCGTCGGCCAGCACCATGTCCGAGGCCTCCTTGGTCACCTCGGTGCCGGTGATGCCCATGGCCACGCCCATGTCCGCCCTCTTGAGGGCCGGGGCGTCGTTCACCCCATCGCCGGTCATGGCCACGATGTGCCCCTTCCTCTTGAGTGCCTCCACGATGCGCATCTTGTGCTCCGGCGATACCCTGGCATAGACGGCCACGTCCTCGACAATCCTGTCGAATTCCTCATCGCTCAATCTATCCAGTTCTAAGCCGGTGAGGGTGAGGCCGCCTTCCTTGAGCATTCCCAGCTCCTTGGCGATGGCCACGGCGGTGAGCTTGTGGTCGCCGGTGACCATGGCCACCTTCACCCCCGCCTGCTCGCAGAGGCGGAGGGCATCCCTCACCTCGTCCCTGGGCGGGTCGATCATGGCCATCAGGCCCAGGAAGACTAAGTCCCTCTCGACCACGTCCTCTGACCAGCTCGCTCGCCCTAGAGGGGCCTCGAAGGCTGTCGAGATCCCGCGAGCGAGCTGGTCATCGCCGAAGTCGCTGGCATCGGGGGGAAACTCCTTGTAGGCGATGCCCAGCACGCGGAGGGCATCGGCGGCCATTTCCTCGTTGGCGCGGAGGATCTCGTTTCTCTCCGCCTCGCTCAGTTCGACGATGCGCCCGTCGCGCCAGATGCGGTTGCACCTGGCCAGCACGATCTCCGGCGCCCCCTTGGCGCACACCATTTTCGTCCCATCGGGGGTGGCATGGATGGTGCTCATCCGCTTACGCTCGGAGGTGAAGGGCACCTCGGCGATGCGGGGGTAGAGCGTGTCCAATTCCTTCTTATCGAGGCCAGCCTTGGCCGCCGCCACCACCAGCGCCCCCTCGGTCGGGTCGCCGATGATGGTCCAAGCCTCGCTTTCTTGCTCCAAATGGGCGTCGTTGCACAAGAGCGCCGTCCTGAGAAGCAACCTCAAGCCTTCGTGGGAATAAGGGTTAAGGGAGGAGGGGAGATTGCCCCTTGCCCCTTGCCCTTTATCGCTTGCGACGACGAACTCGCCTTTCGGCTCGTAGCCAACGCCCGTGACCTCAATGGTGTCGCCGTCCAGCCAGATGCGGCGCACAGTCATCTCGTTCTTGGTGAGCGTGCCGGTCTTGTCCGAGCAGATGAAGGTGGTGCAGCCCAATGTCTCGACGGCAGGGAGCTTCCTGACGATGGCGTTGCGTTTGGCCATCCTCTGCACCCCGATGGCCAGGGCCCCGGTGACCACCGCCGGCAGGGCCTCGGGGACGGCGGCCACAGCTAAGCTCACCCCCCAGAGGAACATCTCCAGAAGCTCGTGGCCCCTGAAAATCCCCAGGGCTGAGACCACCGCCACCACCGCCAGCGAGCCGATCCCCAGCCATCTGCCTATCTCGGCCATCCTCCTCTCCAGGGGAGTCGTCTCCTCCTCGACCAGCTGGATCATCTGGGCGATCTTGCCGAACTCCGTCTCCATCCCCGTGGCCACGACCACGGCCTTCCCCCGCCCGTAGGTGACGATGGTTCCGGCGTAGAGCATGTTCTTCCTGTCGGCCAGAGCGGTCTCGGAGGGGAGGACTATCACCTCCTTGTTCACAGGCACCGACTCCCCTGTGAGGGGGGCCTCGTCCACCTTGAGGTTGAACTCCTCGATGAGCCTGGCGTCGGCGGGCACCTTATCGCCGGCATGGATGAGGATGATGTCGCCGGGCACGAGCTCCTTAGCTAAGATGCGCCTCTCCCTTCCACCCCGTATGACCAGGGCCTCGAGGGCGGCCATCTTCTTGAGCGCCTCCAACGCCTTCTCAGCTCGATACTCCTGGAGGAAACCCAGGAAGGCGGAGATGATGACGATGGCCATGATGGCCGCAGCGTCGAGGACCTCGCCGATGAGGAGGGAGACGAAGGTGGCTCCCAGAAGGAGGATGATGAGGAAATCTTTGAATTGATCGAAGAAGATGCTCCAGGGGGATTTGCCTTTCTCTTTCCTCAGCTCGTTGGGGCCGAACTTCTCGAAGCGCCTCTGGGCCTCCTCCTCACTCAATCCGCCCTCGGTGGCGCCCAACCTTTGTAACACTTCATCGATGTCAATGGAATGCCAATCCATTTCTTCCACTTCTCCAACTTAGAGGCCAAAGCGATGCTTTCTCTCCAAAGGGTTTGTTTGCACGGCTGCTTACCTCGCTCTAAGGGCTTTCGGATGCGCAATCGTATTCTATCACATCCCTGGGGTTAGAGCAAGCCTGAGCCCGACGGCCGGCCGAATAGAGAACCTCACGCCTACAGCGAACTGTAAGCGTGAGGTTCTGCAGATGGAGCGTAAGCGGTCAGCGTGCCTATCTCAGGAGTACATGAAATCCAAGATCGTAGCGGTATAGACTTTGATCTCCTTGATCAGGTCCTCAACCGGGGCCGTCTCGTTGTAGGCATGGGCTTGGATTAGGGACCCCATCCCGTAGTGAACCGCGGGCACTCCCCTCATCCTGAAGAAGCGGCCGTCCGTTCCCCCTGTGCTGAAGTAGGGTCTTGGGGTTATGCCTAATTCCCGCTTGACGTTATCGCTGAGGATTTTGACGATCCTCTCCCTCGATGGCGTGTAATTCGGCTCCGATGAGACAGGCACTTCGTACTCGACATCGCTCAGGCCTGATTCCTTCAGGAGGCTTTTCACTCTGCGTTCAACGTCGGCCGGCGTTATCCCGAACGGCAACCTCAGGTCTATCTCGACGCTGCAGGCCTCGGGAACGATGTTAACCTTCGTTCCGCCCTTGATGACCCCGACGTTAATGGAGATGTGGTCTAACAGTTTTCCCGCCTCCTCCGCCCTCTGGGGATAGCCCATCTTCTCCGCCATCTCCGAGAGCAGCTCTCTGCCGATCCTTATATCCTCAGCGACGATGCTCGGCGGTTCGACCCCCTTCATCTCGAGCTCTTTACGCATGAGCGAGACGATCTCCGTGATCTTCACTATGGCGTTTTCCCCCAGCACGGGCATGCTTCCGTGGGCGGGTTTGCCCCTGGCCTTGAAGGTGAGCCACAATAGGCCCTTCTCGCCCAGCCATATCTTATCCAAGTCGGTTGGCTCCCCTAACAGGCAGGCATCTCCCCTGATCCCTTTCTCCTCGACGAGCCATCGTGCGCCGTAATGCCCTCCGGTCTCCTCATCCGGCGTGGCCGTGAAGGTCAGGGTCCCAGGGAGCTCTATTCCGAGGTCGGGGAAAGCGACGAAGGCCGCTATGAGCCCTGCTAACCCGCCTTTCATATCGCTTGAGCCGCGGCCCAGCATCTTACCTCCCCTTACCTCGCCGCAGAATGGCGGGAAATCCCACCTGCTGCGGTCTCCAACCGGGACCACATCCATGTGGCCATTTAACACGAGGTGGGGGCCTTCCCTTCCACCCTTGATCTCCGATACGAGGTTGATCCTGCCCTTAGCGGTCTCATATGCCTCCACCTTTAGCCCATGCCCCTCGATGTATTCCTTGATGAAGGAGGCGATCTCGGTGACATCGCCCGGAGGGTTCTCGCTCGGGATTCGGATGAGCTTCGAGTATAGCTCGACCATCTCATCGTGCTTCTTATCAACGTAAGAGGAGAGCCTCCCCTTTAGCTCTTCAAGCTCGTTTCCCATTTCTCCCTCCTGCTTTAAGCCATCTGACTTAAGATTCGTAGGGAAAGCGCTCTGTTTTAAACCAACTCGATGCTCATGGCCACTGCCTCGCCGCCTCCTAAGCAGAGCGCGGCCAGGCCCCTTTTGAGCCCCCGTTGCCTCAGGGCGTAGATGAGGGTTACCAGGACGCGGGTACCGCTGCAGCCGATGGGATGGCCCAAAGCGATGGCCCCTCCATTAACGTTCACCTTCTCCCAGTCCCAGCCTAAGACCTTCCCATCGGCGAGCATCTGGGCAGCAAAGGCCTCGTTGATCTCCAGGAGATCGTAGTCGTCCAAGGTGGTCCCGGTCTTGGCAAGTAGCTTACGTATGGCGAAGATGGGGGCGGTGAAAACCTTAAGCGGCTCGACGGCTGCCTGATCGTAAGCGATGATGCGGGCTAAGGGCCTGATGCCCAATTCATCGGCCTTCTCCTGGCTCATCACCACCACCGCTGCTGCCCCATCGGTGATGCCAGGGGAGTTCCCAGCAGTTACCTTCCCCCCTTCCCTGAAGGCCGGCTTGAGCCTGGCCAGGGCTTCCATGGAGGTATCCCTTCGCGGGCACTCATCGGTGTCGAAGATGATGGGAGGCCCCTTCCTCTGGGGGACCTCCACAGGGACGATCTCCTCCTTAAATCTGCCGGCGTCTATGGCGGCGATGGCTTTCCTATGGCTGGAGAGAGCATACCTGTCCATCTCCTCGCGGGTGATGCCGAACTCATCGGCTATCCACTCGGCGCAATTGCCCATATGCTGGTTGGTGAAGGTATCCCACAGACCATCGTGGACGGTGGCATCGAGGAGCCTCCCATGGCCCAGGCGGTATCCTGACCTGGCTTTGAGGAGCAGGTAAGGCGCCCAGCTCATGTTCTCCATCCCTCCAGCGACGAAGATCTCCCCGAATCCCGTCTTGATCATCTCCGCGGCTAGCATCACCGTCTTCAGCCCCGAGCCACATATCTTGTTCACCGTGGTCGCCCCCACCGTAGGGGGGATGCCGGCCTTGATGGAGGCCTGGCGGGCCGGTGCCTGTCCCTGTCCGGCCATGATCACGTTGCCCATTAGTACCTCATCTATGGTGGCGGGGTCTATCCCCGCCCGTTCCACCGCCGCTCTTATGGCCACTGCCCCCAACTCAGGCGCCGGGATTTTGGAAAGGGCTCCTTGAAATTTGCCGATGGCCGTGCGAGCGGCACTGACGATCACTGCCTGACGCCCTAGTGAGTCCATTTCGCCCTCCTTGGCAAACTCGATGGCAAGGCCCAAAGGCTCGACCTTTCCAGGGCCTATCTCCGCCGCAGTCGCCAGATGACCCCCAGGGGGTAGCCGATCATCTTGGCCATGTCCCCTGTCACCCTGATGATGGGCACCAAGAGGATGGCCTTGATCTTGTCCCAGGTGCTATAATTGGCGATCATGGGCAGGAGGCGCTTATAGGGGGTCCAGAAGACGATAGCGCATCCAACAGGGAGGGGAAGCCACCACAAGGGCCCCCGCCTGAGGCCCAGGAAGATGATGAGCGGGATAAGCACCAGATAGGTCAAGTAGCGGACGGCGTGGCGTTGCCTCCAGAGGTCAGCCTTGCCGTCGCCTCTGGCATAGCGATAGTATTGCACGAAGAAGTCCCCCAAACTGGAACGGGGGCGGAAGTAAGCGATGGCCTTGGGAGCGAAGGCGAAGGGGCCATAAGCATCGCGCAGTTTGAGGTCGAAGACGAGGTCCTCGCAGTAGTCCAACCATTCGGGGTAGCCCCCCACCTTCTCCCAAGCCTCTTTGGTGAAGGCCATCGAGCGGCTGGAAGGCAGGAACCTCCGAAAACGCCTTTGGAGGTTGACCTCGCCCAGCGTTGGCAAGACTGTGGCCCCCATAGCGACTTCGAAGATGCTCTGAGGATCAGGGAGGAAGAAACCGCTCACGACACTCGGCGGATTCGGCCTCTCGAAAGGCTTGATCAATTCCTCCAGCCAGTTGGGGGAGAGCCTCACCCCCGCATCGGTTGAGGCTATGATCTCCCCACTGGCGGCGTCTACGGCTGTGTTGCGCCCTTGGGAGATGTTGGCCCCTGGACGCACCAATATCCGCAGAGGAAGACGGGCAGTATACTCCCTCACGACCTCCACCGTGTCGTCGGTTGAACCCCCATCCACGACCACCACCTCGTCGGGCCGACGGGTCTGAGCGCAGAGGGAATCCATCAACTTACGGAGAGCTCTTCCCTCGTTCTTGACGGTGACGATCACCGAGACTTTTCTCCGCAAAGCTTCCCCTCCCCTGTGCTAATGGACCGTGAACCAGACCGAGGTAAAGGGCAGCTGGGGTTGCTTTCCATCTTTGGATATCAGTTGGCCCCAGATCCGGTAATGACCCTTTGCTGCTCTGGCTGGGATGGGGATGTGAAACTGCCCTCGCACCACCTCCCCCTCCCGCCACTTGGTCGTGGGATAATTCTGGCCCGATGGTTGAGCCCTTTGAGCGTTCCACCAGAGGTTGCCTTTTTCATCCATTAATTTCAAGTTCAGCAGCCATTCGACTCTGGGCGCATTCAAGGCCTTCCAGTAAAGGCTCAAGTGCAGGACATCGCCGGGGTGGAGTGGGGCCTCTGGCTGATGCTCATAGCCTAACTTATTGAGGTCGTAACCCAGGAGGATGAGCTCGCCGCAGGCGACCTCCGCCTCGTGCTGGATGCCCAAGACGGCCAAGGAGGGCGGCTCTTCAGGGCGCAGCACCTCGATGGACTGCAGGATGATCTTGTCGTCGCCATCCGCCGGAAGCCGGAGGCCCGAGTACAGCTCATACATGCCCACCTGGAGCCGATAGCGGCCCGGAGGTGTGCCTGGCCGGATAAGGACTCCATAGTTGTCGGCTATCAGCTGTCCTGGCTGCCAGATGGTAGTGATCATAGCCCCTCCTCCCGGCTCGCTGTCACGCTGGCCCACGATGTGATTGGCCTCGTCCAATACATGTACGAAAACCTTGTAGCGCCCTTTGGGCTTCTTCAGGGCCTGCCAGAAGAGGGTGAGCTGTAGGATCTCGCCCGACCGCACCCGATCTGAGAGGAGGTTGTAGCCTAAGAGGGCTATCTCGTCGCCTAATGTCGCTCGGAGCGGGTTTTGGATCTCAGTTGAAGGGGGAGTTCTAGGCACGCTGTAAACGACCAAGCGTACGTTGCCACGCCATGTGTCAAGGGCTTTATAAGCGTGGGCGTCCAGCCAGCCTTCAATGAAGCGGGCGGGGTCGCTTTCGTCGGTGGCCCAGAAGACGGCGAAAATCCTGTCATGGCGAGCCAATATCTCCTCTAGCTCCCTGGCTGTGTCGGCTTCGTTCAGAGGGCGGGTTCTGGGGAGGGGGTAGATGGGGCTTCGACCTCGGTAGTAGTAGGTGAAGACTTCCCATTGGCCGGGAGCGTTGAGGAGGATGGCATCGTCCCTATCCTCTCGGACGGAGATGTATTCAGCGATCCCGCGATAGTCGTCGCGGGCATACCGGGGATCGAAGTAGTAGTTCCGGAGCGATCTGGCGGAGGTGACGGCGACGAATAGCAAGCAGGCAGTGGCCAGCAGGTGACGGGCAGGAGAGCATTTCCTGCTCGCCGCTTCGCTCGATCGTACGATCCCTTCTGCCAGAATGAGGTAAAACGCTGGGTTGCCCAGCAGGAAGAATTTGGGTCGATAGGTGGGCTTAATGAGGGAGAGCAAGCACATCAGGATCACGGGGGAGAGGCTGTAAAGGAGGAGCAGACAGATTCGATTTGTGAGCCGCGAGCTCGAGGGAAGAAGGCCGACTAGGAAAAGGAGGGCGAAGCCGGCCATGAACCATGTGGTGAGTCCTCCCCTCTCCACCGTGAGTCCTAAGCTGTAGAGGCGTAGGGCCTCGTTGGCGATGAATAAGGGGCTGTATGCCTTACTGATCGGAGGCCAACTGGTTAGCTGGCGATAGGTAATGGGCAGCCAGGGCAGATAGAGGATAATAATAGCCAGTTGAATGGCCAACCAGCGCCAGAGATGCCCAGAGCCCCTACGATTTAAAACCAACCATAGGATGTAAGCCAGATTCTCCACGAGGGGGATGAGGAGGAAGGAGTGATGGGTGTAGAGGCCGAGTGTGGTGGCCAAGATGTAGAGGAAATAGACCCATTTAGGTCCCTCTAAGCCTCTCCTCGCTAACTTGACGAAGAGGTAAACGGACGAGGCTCCCAGCAGCGTAGCGAGGATGTACATCCTGGCCTCCTGAGAGTAGTAGACCTGGAAGGGAGAGAGGGCGGATAGGAAGGCAGCTGCCAAGGCCACCCGGTGGTCGAAGAGCTGGTAGCCCAAGAGAAAGATCAGATAAACGAGGGCAACCCCCAAGAGGGCTGAGAGGGAGCGGACGGCGACCTCGCTCCTTCCGAAAGCCATCGCCCAGAAATGGAGCAGCCAGTAGTAAAAGGGAGGATGGATGTCATTGGAGGCGTTCCTGGCGATAGTAGACAGGTCTCTTCCGGCCAGGGCTACGCTGTTGCCCTCGTCTGCCCATAGACTCTGGCCATCCAGGCGATAGAAGCGCAGAGAGGCCGCTGCCAGGATGATGAGGATCAGGCCAAGCCTTACGAGGGCTCTTGCGGCTTTCATGAGTATCCTCCTTAGGAGCTCGCCCTTCCTGATCGAATCACTTCTGAGAAGCCTGCGGATATTCTACCATCTGTCCACTGGCCAGTCAAACAGGCTTTGACCGGCCTGGATGGATTCCGCACTCAAATCGGCTGAAGAGCGCTTTCGATTTGACACCTCACTTGGGCCAAGGTATAATGAGCGCAGATTAGCTGGCGGAGGTCAGGCCTTGGAGCAGAAGGAGCGTGAAGAGCTCACTGAGCGGGAGATAGAGGTCATCCGGCTGGTTGCCACTGGGGCCACCAATCGGCAGATCGCGAGTGAGCTCTTCATCAGTGTCAATACTGTCAAGGTCCACCTCAGGAACATCTTCGCTAAGCTGGGGGTAAACTCCCGTACCGAGTTGGCCATGTTCGCCGTCCGTGAGGGCTTGGTTGAAGGTGTATCTCTGCCCGAGGTCGAAGAGGTGGCCATCGCCGAGGATAGATCACGCAAAGCTGGGGCCTGGTTAAACTGGCGTCTCGGCCTGGCGATAGTGGCCTTATCTGTTGTGCTCGTCCTGGCCCTCTCTCGAGCCATCCTTAGGCCTACTAAGCCCATGGCCTCCTTAGACACCGCCGGTTCGATGGCCCTTGCCACCAGGGCTGCACAGGAGCGGTGGACAGCCAAGGCACCGTTGCCCACGCCCCGGATGGGCCTGGCCGTTGTCGCCTATGAGGGTTTTGTCTACGCCATCGGGGGCGAGGCCGCTGAGGGGGTAACCGGCGTTGTTGAGAGGTACGATCCGGAGGCCGATGAGTGGATTTCCCTGGCCGGGAAGCCGACGCCCGTGAGCGACGTGAAAGCAGCCGTCGTCGGGGGGAGGATCTACGTGCCTGGCGGCCGCCTCGCCTCAGGCGAGCTAACCGATGTCATGGAGGTCTACGATCCTGAAGAGGATAGATGGGAGGAGAGGGCACCTCTGCCCATAGCCCTCAGCGCCTATGCTTTAGCTGCCTTCGAGGGCAAGCTCTACCTATTCGGCGGTTGGGATGGCGAATCCTATCTGGCATCCGTATATGAATACGACCCTGAGCGAGACCTCTGGATAGCCAAGGCACCCATGCCCACCGTGCGGGGATTCACAGGTGCTGCCGTGGTCGGCAATAAGATCTATGTTGTAGGAGGCTACGATGGCCAGAGAGATCTGGCCATAAATGAGGAGTATGATCCCAGCAAGGACGGTTGGGAGGAGAGAATGCCCATGCCTGCTGGGAGGAGCGGGGCAGGGGTTGCTGCAGCGATTAACCTTATCCATGTCATCGGGGGGTGGGAGGGAGGTTCCTCTAAGGCCTTCAAATATAACATACGAGATGATAATTGGCAGAGCTTCAAGACACCTATCGAAGGAATGTGGAAAGGCTTGGGTTTAGCCTTTGTGGATACCAAGATGTACGCTATCGGGGGATGGGACGGGAACTACATGAGTGCTAATCAGGAGTATCAAGCCATTTATGTGATTATGCTGCCCAGGGTTCCATGACCGTAAGCACAGTTAGATTCTTCCAGGTTCTCCCGCCTCTTGCCTATGTTGCCAATCACTACCAGCACTTCATATATTCGAGAAATCGCAGCGAAGAGGTGGCAGAAGAGCCCTACCAGATGAAGATCCTGGAGCGAGGTGCCACCGATGTAGCAGGGATGCAACTATGATGAAACAAAGGGATTGGAAAGAGAGTGTTAAGCGCGACATGGCATTCCCGCCTCACCAGAAAAATGCGCAGCCCCCGCCGGAGTTGGCGGGGGCTACATATATACATATAGTTGATGCAGAAGCAACGCATTAATTAGGCAGATCTATGGCAACCTCTCCCAGCTCTGTGATCGCTCCAGCTTCAACAGTTACCAGAATATCCAGTTTCGTTTCTGGATTACAGACTACCCAAGATTTTGCCGGAGTCCATATCACCATTGCGTATGTGCCTGGCTCCACATCAAGGAAGGCGAAGTAGCCATGCTTGTCAGTCATGGTGCTGGGAGAGGAACAGGGCAACATCGTGATAACATGAGATTCGGAGTTTCCTATGCTCAGGGGAGATAGTTCGCCGAGATAGATGATCATCTCCGCTGCGGGTTCCCCAGAGATGTAGTCAACGAACCGACCGGTAATCGCTCCTTTGTCGGGTGGTGGGTTAGGGATTGGAGTGGGGACGATGTCACTTGTTATCGGAGTGACAAGGGGGCTGGTATATGCTATAGATGACTCGAGAGCCGCCCTGGGCGTCGGCTCTGTACCACAACTGGATAAGCCCATGCCTAGGATCAGTAATATCACAATGCTCAGCTGTCTCATTTGTACTCCAACTATTATACGCTCGAAGGCCACCAGATAGCCGGTGGCCTTCGAGGTTAGGGTTGACAAAGCCAAGCACCTATTGCCCGATGCCGTTGTAAGCATAGAGCATATCCATTATTTGGTCACGCTCCGGCGGCTCATTCATGTCCTCGTTGACGATGCAGACAATGGGCTGGGTAGAGGTTATAGTGGCCGAACCGATGAAGCCATCGCTCAGCAGAGGATCGGTTGGCTGGTAGAACATCCAGATACCATTTACAGGTACAGGATCAGAAGTCGTCGTCCCTGGAATACCACCATAAGATATGGACATGGTGGCAGCCGCAGTGCCGATATTCTGGCAGGTGACGCTGGTGTTATATTTGTAATAGCGCCGCATCACGATAGGAGCACGTACCGTCGTGCTTCCAGCGGCAAAGCCGGAGTAGCTGGCTGCACGGTTCTTGTCGTTAGATTCGTTCACCAGCACCACAATCGGCTGGCCATTGGTGCACTCAACTTTGGCTCCGGTCAGCAGGCCAGTGGCCAGGCCTTCGGCTGGCGTGTAGCGGCTATCTGCTGCCCCAGGAGCAATGGTAGTGGTCTTCACCGTGCCATCAGAGTAAGTGATGGTCACATCCGCATCAATGGTACCTAGATTCTGGATCACCAACGCGGTATTGTAGCCATAGTAGTCGTTCATGATGACCGGCGCATAGGCAATAGTTGACCCCCTAGCAAAGGGATTGTACGAGTAAAGCTGATCGTCACAGGGCCCCTTGCCATAGATGTTCACGATGGCCGCAATGTCACCCGTGCCAATGATCTTGGCTGAGTAGAATTGGTTGTCAGCGAGCTCTGTCAGCCCCTCCTGCTCCCAGGTGACAAAGCCATTGGCCGGTACATTGGATTTGGTATCGGTGTAAACCGGGGTCGGATTGCCAGGTTCGTAGATTTCCAATGTGATGTCATTCAACTCGCCGCTGGCGTTCTGCACTATCACATTGGAATAGTAGTTGTAGTAGTTATCGTAGATGCCGGGTGCATACAGGGTGTCAGCAACTTCGCTCTCACTTACGCCACTGTAACTCGCGCCACTATCTGGGTCGCTGAAGTTCACGACTGCTGCCACCTCCTGGTCGCAGCTTACCACGCCAGCATATTGACCGTCTGCTACCGTAGTATCGGTCGGCACGTAGACGTAGGCGCTTTCACCCACAGGGATTTCAGGCAGGGGGCCACTGGAGTATGCCTCATGACCATTAGCGTCGTAGAAAATGAATGAGCAGTGCGCCGGTTCGCTCCCCAGGTTCTGGACACGGAAGGCTGTATTGAAGGGTCCCTCAGGTGCCGGCACATCCGCACTGACAACAACCGGCAGAGCCGCCAGCAACAGCGCGACCGCTAGAACAATTATACACTTCTTCATTTCTTGAACCTCCTTTGTTTGAATATGAGGCAAGCGTGTGATTGCCAAGTTAAAATTCTAATCAAATTATAGCCCATAAGCCATCTCCAGTCAATAACCCATTAGTAGTAAATCCGCGCTGTCCAGGGCCGAGTTCGACTAAAAGACAGCCAAACAGATTCTCCTCCCCTACAAGCGGGTGCCCGCATCCTGCTGGTCGCGTCCAAGCACTTGTGCTATGGCCCACATCAATCCACCCCATACCAGATCACCAGCAATAAAGAGCATGCGCAGCAATAAGGCGATCAACAAGGCCGCCACAGTGGACACTTCCGGAGCCAACAACGCTGTCAGAGTTAACTCCCGAATTCCCATCCCGGCTGGCACGATCATTGAGGTCAAAAAGCTAATTCCACCTGTCAATGCCCAGATACGGATGGCGTCGGTTAGTGTTACGTTAGATTCCGGCGTCACGCCATGCATCAGCAAGAAAAGGATCAGCCCACCAATGATGTAGGCGATCGTGTACAAGCCCACCCACAGTGCAAGGTGCTTGATCTGCGGCATAGCCGTTACGGAGAGGCGACCCAGCCAGTGGCGGGCGAAGCCAGGTAGCCAATGCGGGTCTTGTACTGAGTTAAGAGCAGCCCTCAATCCCCAGAGACTACCTATGATCAGCAGAGTGATCATTATAAAGCCCAGTAACCACGAACCAGGGCCAGATAGACTCAGGCCACCATATATAGATACGGCTGCCACCAACAATAATAGCCATTCCAGCCCGCTGGCAGCTAAAGTCACGCCTGCTCCGATGCCCCGCTCACGATATATCACCGTCCTACCCGCCAGATACCAAAGGGGGCCCGGCAGGCGGCGCATAAGATGGGTATAGGCGTAGATTTCAATATCACGCCATCCACTGGCTATTTGTCCCAATCGCGCAATCATCATGCTCCAGGTCAAGGCCTGAACGCTCATTGATAGAGGATAAAGTAAGAACCCCTGCCCACACACTATCAGGTAGGCATGCCAATCGTCAAACTGGCGCAACTCCTCGCGCCCGTGAATCAACAGGACGACCGAGAACCCAATGGTGAGGAGCATCACGCCTATACTCACCCAGCGTCGTAGGCGTGAGTCGCCCTGCAGCCTACGCCATCTCTCCTGCAGCGTGTCAAGTCTGGACTTCATACCTATATCTCATCACTGGCCCGTTTCCGAGCAAAAAGTGTGATGACGGATGATAAACGCGCTTGGCTGATGGCCCAAAAGAGCGGCGCAAACGCCAACCGGGTTGGCATCGTGCGTCCCCATCGCAGTATCCATTGGGGCCAGCGCGTTGGCGGAGGATATCGATCTTCCAGGAAGAACTGCAAACTCAGCAAAAAGGCAGAATAACTGCCAGCAATGCAGCGGAACTCTTCCACGGTAAAGCCCAATTCGGAAAGTCCAGCGACCAACGCTCGCCGGGGAAAGAGGTAAAGATGACGGGGTAGGTCCCAACCCAGCCAGAACGGGCCAAACAAGCGCGCCTCTAGGCTCTCCAGGTTGGGAATGCGGATAACCAATAGCCCGTTGTCCTTCAGGAGGCGGTGCACCTCCACTAGATCAGCCCAGGGGGTAGGCAGATGTTCAAGTACATCCCACAATGTAATCACATCGAAGGCAGCACTGGGCAACCCGACTTGGCGCAATGTCCCAATGTAAATCTGCAGGCCAAAGCGCCGTCGGGCGTAATCGGCCGCGTTCAGATTCGGCTCTATGCCGACTACGTCCCAACCAGCCTGCTGCATCTCATGGAGAAAGATGCCAGTGGCGCAGCCTACATCTAAGAGGCGACCTTTGGGATGCAAGCGTTCCACTGCCCAGCGCCGCTTGAGGATCCCGTAGCGGCGGTCCCATCGCCGCCATAATCTGGGCTCATCTTCTATGGCACGGATAAAGCTGACGTAATCGGGGGGATAGTAGTAGCTAATGGTTTCGGCAGTAGGACGCGGGTTCTGGCGTATCCAACCACATCGCAGGCACTCAACTACCCGGAAAGTGCCCGGCAGATGGAGCAACCGGTCGGGTCCTTCGAACAATACCCTTTCCTCAGTCGCTCCACAGTGATCGCACGGAACATACTCGGATTCTACGCCAGGCGGGAACCAAGGGGTCATACTACCTACCTCTCTGTAAGAGTAGGTGGCAGGACTATGTCATCTACTGTTGGGATGGGGCCGAGCGGCTTGTTAAGCCCCTCACGTACGCCTGCCCAGAAGTACTTAAGCATGCGCGCATTCCCCTTAACCAGTTCACGAGCCATCAAGTAGCCCAAGTGAATAAGAAGCGAGATGAAAACCGGTCTCCCATGACGCCGGTAGAACCGCGTACTGCTCTCCCCCCAAACTTTCCAGAATAGCGCTTCCTTGCCGATCTCGCGGGTGCTCTTAGAGACCTTATGCCACATACGCGCTTCCGGCACAAAGATGATATTCAGGCCGTGGGCACGCACACGTTCTGAAAAGTCCCAATCGTCGAAGAAAAAGAAATAACCAGGGTCAAACAAACCCGCTTTTTCAAAAGCACGACGATGAATGAGCAAGCCACAACTGAGTGCGTACTCCAGGTAGAAAGGCTTCTTAAACACCTCACTAGGGCAACCTCGCCCCAAGGAGACATGGGCCGGCGGAAAAGCGCGGTAACGACCACCGATTGCCCAGATTACTTCAGGGTTATCATAATAGAGAATCTTAGGCATCAGAATGCCAGCATTGGGATCGGCTTGGGCCGCATCCACTAGACAGCGCAGCATCTGTGGATCAACAACGGTATCGTTATTGAGCATTAGGATATACTCAGCACCCGCGCGCAAGGCATAACTGAAGCCAATGTTGTAACCCCACGGTACACCTAAATTGCGTCCAGTCTCGATAACTTTCACATCGGGGAAATCGGTGCGGAGATTATCCGGTGTGCCGTCGGATGAGCCATTATCCACAACAACAATGGTCAAGTTCTCGTAGTCGGTCTTCTGAAGCGACTCTAGGCATTCGCGGGTGTCCTCATAGTGGTTGAAGGTAAGGATAACGGCGTAGACAGCAGGCGTTTCTGATGATTCTCTCATGGGCATTTCTCCTATAAAGCTAAATGACGGGGGTGGAGTCAGCCTTGCGGTTAGAGCAACTGCATTAGCATAAATGTCATCCAACTCCGAATGCTGGAACTCGGCTGACCGTCCCAGCAGATGTAGGTTGTTGAAGCGGGCCAATGTCTCTTTGGCGCAAGCCAAGCGATCGGCGTAAGTAAGGTCGTAAACGGCATAACCATACTCCTCATGCAGCACCATCGTATCAAGGATCTCGTCAGGCCGCACTAAGCCACATCGCACCACGTCATCGATGACCCGTTGTACGACATTTGCATGTTTGCTGGTAACCTCGGCACACAGGACAGTCTGATTAAGCGGCTGATCGACAGCACTGAGATTCTTGAATTCAACCAGTCGGTTGATGGCAAAGTCCCTGTCTATAAAGTAGATCCAGTGGTTATCAGAGACCAGCGGACGGTTCACAAGCAGATAGACGAAATTCACACCTTGGTAAGCCAACGAGAAGTCATGACCAAGCAACCGACCCAGGATAGTTAGCGGGAGTGTGGAAATGATTTGGTCAAAGGTCTCACGTCGGCGCTTGCCCTCCTGTTCATAGACAACTGCCTCTATGCGGTCTTTGCCGAGCTCCAGAGCACAGACAGGGGTGTTCAACCGCACATGATCGCGAATGTCGCGGTAGAGACGCTCAACGATAGCACCATATCCTCCGCGTATAGGGTAATAGAAATAGCTGAAGTGCTTCTTGGAGCTTTCGCGTAGAAACTCAAAGGGGCCTAAGATGCGGACCTTGCGGCGGGCCCAGTCTGCAGAGATTTGGTCGGCAGGTAGGCCAAACATCTTCTCGGTGTAGGGGCGGAAGAAGAATTGGTTAAGAGCAGCACCATACTTGTGGCGCACGAGACTCTCAAAGGAATCCTCTGTAACATGGCGCGGGCGAAAAAGATAACTTAGAATTATATGCATCGCTGTGACAGGGAAGTAGCGGTAGAGAAGTTCAACGACATTGACGGGGTCGTGGATCCATTTACCTGCCAAGTAAAGCCGGCTGCGGCGGATATGGCGGCCCATGGGCACGAGCGAAAGCAGGTAACGCAACACAGATTCATCCTGGGTAAATAAGCGATGCGCGCCGAGGTCGCAGGTGAAGCCATGCCAGCGGAAGCTGCGCGAGATGCCACCAACATAGGGACACGCCTCAAAGACGGTGATATCTACACTGCGCTGGTGCAGCAACCATGCGGCGAATAATCCGGCGGGACCGGCTCCAAGGATACCCACTTTCACGTCGGACACCCCCTTAAACAACCTGGCTTCCAAGTAATTCCACAAGGAAGCTTTCATTATCGCTGTAAGCCCTGACAGATGATGCTCTGAGCTCCCAAGAAACGAATAGATTGAAGCCGCTTTTCATCTGAGGTCGTATACTCTCACGAAATCCTTGACGAGCACGTCCCAGTAATACCGCTCCCGCATCTCCAACGCCGCCTCGGCCATCGCCTTGGCTCGATCCTCGTCTTGGAGCACGGCCATTATGCCCTCCGCCAGTGCCTCTGCGTCTCCCGGCGCGACCAAGAGGCCAGCTCGACCCAGGATCTCGCCCCGATCCCCCACGTCACTCGTCACTACCGGCACGCCCATGGCCATGCTCTCGAAAAGCTTGAGCGGTGACCTCGCCCGCGCTACCACGTCGTCATAGACCGGATCAACGGAGACGTCGCCGAGCTTGAGATAATAGGGCACAAAGTGCGGCTTAACTCTCCCCACCACAATGACCTTATCCCCTAATCCCATTTCCCTTACACGACAGCATATCAAATCATAATCCTCGCCTCCGCCAACCAACACCAAGACCGCCTCTTTGAGCCTTCGGCTCACAATGGCGAAGGCATCGAGTAATAACCCCACCGGGTGATTGGCCAGGCTCAGGCTGCCGACGTAGAGGACGACCCGCTTGCCCTCCAAACCCAAGCCGTCTCTCAACTTCTGAACCCCTTGTGGATCCACATTGTCGAAGCGATCCCGGTCGATGCCGTTGGGCACGTAGACGATGCGCTCCTTTGGGTAGCCAAGGGCTGCATTTCTCTCGGCGAGAAAACGGGTGTTAACCGTCAGCCCCTTAGTGAACTTTGGCAGGTTGTCCTCGAATAGGGCGAAAGCCCTCTCTTGCCAATCAGCGGAGAAATGGTTTGACTCCGCCTCGTAATCGTCACAATCAAGGTAGAGGGGCCTGTGGCGAAATAGCTTTGCCCCCACTAAGGCCGCCACGCCATTGATGGGATGCGGCTTCCCCAAATGTATGACGTCGGTATCGGTCAGCAAGGTCCTGATGCCCATCCGCAGACTGGAAGCCAGAGCCACCCTCACCAGGCCGGGGGTGCTGAAATAGGTCTTTTGGCTACCCACCTTTCGCACATGCATTTGACCCACATAATGCACCTTGACTCCACTCACCTGTAATCGCCGCTGAGAGAGGCCATTGAGGTTAGGGTGTAAGGCTAAAATGTTCACCTCGTTGCCCAATCTGGCCAACTCCTTGGTCAAGGGGAAGTAACGCCCCAGCCCCGAAGGGTCTTCTAAGCTCTGGGTAAGGAGAAAGGTGATCCTCATAAAGCTCAGAATCCAAAGCTTAAATCAATAGGAGAAATCTTCAATGAGACGCACTAGCGCTTCCCAGGACAAGGCATTTTTCTGAACCTTAACGTTGGCAGCAAATCGGGAAGCGCAATCTTCTCTGAAATATCTCACAATCGCTGCTGCGAGGGCCTCACTGTCCTTGGGAGGTACGATGAACCCTGTCTCTCCGTCGCTCACTACTTCGGGAAGCCCCCCTACGGCGGTGGTAATCACCGGCTTGTCGAAAGCATAGGCCAAAGAAACGATGGCGCTCTGGGTGGCATCAATGTAGGGCAATACCACCACATCCGCCGCAGAGAAGTACAAGCCAACCTCCTCGTTTGGAACATAGCGGTCAACGATTTCTATGTTCCCCTGTAATCCTAACTCCTCTATCGTCTTAAGATACGGTTCTTTGTCCTCCCAAAACTCGCCGACGATTAGGAGATTTACCTGAACGCTCCGCAACACCTCCGGCATTGCCCGAATCAGATACTCCAGGCCTTTGTACTTGCGAACGAAGCCAAAGAACAGAATCACGGGACCATCGAGCCCCAGGCTTCTCTTCGCCAAGACACCCTCCATAGCCTTTGATTGAAAGGCATCGTAGAGAGGGAGCGCCGTCTTCCGGACTTCGGCATTGGGCAACAGCTCCTTTAAATCCACCTGATCCTTTTGAGACTGAACGATGAAGCAATGTCCCTGTCCCAAGGTCATTTTAGCCGAGAGCCTATCAATGGCGCTTCCCTCGTGGGGCAGGACATTGTGGCAGATGAACAAGACTTTGGTGGGCGTAAACCTCCGCACCAAAAACGCGATGGTGGCGAACATTAAGGCCCAGTACGGCACCCACCACTGGAGGATCAAAGCATCCGGCCGATCATCCCTTATCCTACGAAAGGTCTCCAGCCATGTTAAGGGGTTCGAGGGATCGAGAAGGTACTCACAGTCGGCCCACAGAGGGAAGCAGCTAGGATCTTTATCCGTCCTGCCGGGAAACAGCAGAGCAGGGTATTGCCTCTTAAAAGAGTACAACTTCACCTCATGGGCAGCACTCAGGTGCTGATAAAGCAAAGTGGTGTAGTGGGAGATGCCACCTCGATAAGGATAAGTTGGTCCTATCAAAACGTATCTCATCGGGTCCTCTTAACGATCAGATCCGCCAATAAGCCTATCGCCCCCACCTGGATCGCCGTCAGTATCAGCATCAGTGTGATCCCAGGGACGTAGAGGCCGCGATAGTAAATAATGTCCCGAAGCAGCTTGATTGCTCCCACCACGATAAGAGTCAGGGCTACCGGCAGGAAAACCTTGAGGGGATTGAAATACATTATCGTCCGCACCACCAGGAGGAAGTAATTCCAGGCATCGCGGATAGGGTGGATGGAAGATTTGCCCTTTCTTTTGTAATAGTCAATGGGGATGTACTTGACCATGTATCCATCGCTCAGGAAGGCGATAGTGATAGTGCCCACCCAGGAGTGGGTGGAGGGCAAAATGGGCAGGAACTTCTCGGCGATGTCCTTCTTAAAAGCGCGGAAGCCAGAGTTCAGGTCAGGGATCTTCACCCCCGTTAGATACGAGGCTAAAAGGCGGACGGATAGTTTAACCAATGCCCGTAACCACTTAAGACTGCCCGTCTCGCGCTTCCTAGCCCCAACGACCATGTCGTATTTGCCGATGTAGGCCAGGAGGCGGGGAATCTCGTGGTTGGGATAACTCCCGTCACCGTCAGTCATGACGATGACCTCTCCCCGCGCTGCTCTCACCCCCGTAGTGCGAGCCGCCCCTACCCCTCGATTGTAGGGATGCTGAATGAGCCTGACTTGCGGCCTTTGCCGCACGATATCAGCGCTCCTGTCGGTGGAGCCATCGTCGACTACAATGATCTCATAATCCCAATCGCTGGCCTCCATGGTCTCGATGATAGTGTCTAAGTCATCGCCGATGGCGGCCTCCTCGTTGTACATAGGGATAACGATGCTGATCATTTCCACCTCAAACTCTTCATCACTGTCCGGCCTGGTCTGACTCGGATATCTCGAGGAATACGGGCTTCTCTCCCACCTCAAACTCGACCATCCCCATCTGGGCTGGGATAACGGTCGATTTATCTCCATCCCGGCTTATAAGAGTGGCATCGGTTGTAGAAGGGATTCTCACTGTCTCAGTTATCGCATTGGACCATAAAATGTAAAGCGAGCGTTCTGAGCCGATGAATTTATAAGCCTCAACGTCCTCAGGAACGCCCCTATAGGGCCCAACGCAGTGCATCCCTTCAAGCTCTCTTGCAAGGTGCTGGAAGGTACTATAGCCATTGATAGGTTCATGGTTGATGCTGATCAGCCAGCGATGCACTGCACCCTCTGAGGTGGGATGCTCCCTCGGATCGAACCAGAAGATGTTATCCACCCCGGCGCCGAAGCCACGGGCGAATTCCCGAACGATAAAATCGCGCTGGAGCTCTACACTCCCATTTAGGTTAACCCACATACCCGTCTCCGTTACCCATATCCTCTTGTTGTGAACTCCATTATTGGACATCGTATCGCGGATCTCATTCACTTTGTGGGCCATGGTAGGGAATTCCTCGGGATTTATAGGGTAGTAATGGAGGCTGACACCGTCGAAATACCGCCCTGCCCCGTTCTGCAGTGCCTCTTCGAAAAAGCCCCTTTCAAAGTGTGCCCAGTTATCGTAGGCTAATCCGCCGAAGAAGATCAGAGCATCGGGATCCAGATCTCTAACTTTGGAGTAAAAGATACCCAACTGCTGGGCGTATTCAGTGGGATGGAGGCCCCAACATCCTATCACTGGCCCATATTCGTGAGGCACCCTTCCATCTGGCTCGTTGATGAACTCCCAAGCATTTACTGCCTCAGCATACCGAGGGATAAGGGCATCGAGGAAATTCTCCAAAGCAACCGTGTCCGAGATAGGGCCGCAGTTCTGCTCGGCTGCCCAATCGGGAGCTCCGTAAACCACCACTATGCTGTTAAATCCTAACTCCTTTAAGGAGTCGAACACTGCATCGTACGTGTCCCAGCTGTATTCCCCAGGGGCCTTCTCTATCTCAAGCCAAGGGAGGAAGACTCGCACCCACTGTGCTCCCATCTCTTTGACCAGAGGGAGATCATTATCGAGCACATCGGTGTCCGTTATCAGGGCTCCGAAATCCACACCTAATTTAGCTTGTGGCGGACCGTGCTTTATGATCAGGGGAAGAAAAGCTGTGTATGTGCAGGAGCGAGATGGCTGTGCCGCCATCGTGTTGGCCCCAGGGAGCACCGTGGTGCCGCTTACTTTGGTAACTGGGTCATCGTATTCCTTGACCTCTTGCCTACCTGCCTCTATATGTGTTATCGCAGCTTTTTCATAATCGACCTGAAAGATCCATACCCCGTCTCGATGATAAACCAGCCGATAGCTTGGGTGATCGATAAATTCCTGGGGTCTGAGCTTCCAACTTCGTTTTCCGATGTAGATGTGGGTTACGCCATAGCGCTTTAGAAGTGGCAGGATCTTCTCGGCATCCGCTGAGGCTGAGATATCCTTGGCTAAGGCATTAATCGCCTTAACGTACTCCAGCGTTCCCTCATTGACATATGTCATCGGCGGAACGATGGTCTCTCGCCCTGTCAGTAAAGGTATCCACAAGCCAGCATCAGAGCCGATGATGGCGTTAGGGAGCCAAAAGGACGAATCGCTGAGGAATTTGGCCTCTTTAGGGACATTCCTTCGGATCCAATCCATGGCTTGCATATCCGATTTCGATATTAGAGCATAACTGGGCTCTATGATGTCCAGCATCCTCCTGGCACCCAGCAGGGCTGCTGATATCATCGCCAAAGCGATCGCCACTTTGCTTAGCCTTAACCATTGAGGACGCATTTTAGCCAAAACCTCCTTAGTTAAGCGATCCAGAAAATACCCGCCCAGTATCGAGCCCGGCAGATAGAGGCCTACGATCACCGCCCCATTGTTCACCAAGCCCGAAAAGGGCAATTTTAACAGATAGAGATTGGCCATTACGAAGAGAGCGATCAGCCAGAGCACTATCAGAATGATGGGTTCTTCCCGTTCGATTATCCCCCAGATGCAGCCGAGTAAGGAGAGGGCGATGAGATAGCTGTTGAAGCTGAGCAGAACCAGCCTCGTTGGGAAGCTGAAATATTGGCGGATGAGAGGATCCGAAAAGATATCGTTGCCGTTTGCCAGGCTGTGGTAGGCTTGGAGTTGCTTGGGGACGAAGTTGGACACCACATTCCATAACCAGGGGAGAGTAAGCAGAACTGCCAAGAGGGAGATCAGAAGCATCCTGAGGACTAATTCAATGAGCTTCCCCCTTCCGCTGGTTAGCCCTTGATAGAGGAAATAGACTACCATGAAGCACAAATAGAATGCGACGACTCGGTAATGGGTAAGGAAAAGCCCAGCCAAGGACACCGCTGCTATGATCAGGTATTTGAGGCTCCTCTCCTCATTTTCAAGGCCCCTTAACGTGATGATTAAAGCGGTCGGCAGTATGAGTTGCCCTGTCAATTGGGTATACCGGCCCCAATTCACATAATAAGCGGGCATATTGGAAAGCAAACCAACGATCAAGGCGCTGAACAAACCTGCCCCGGAGCTCCTGAGCAGCTTAACTGCCAGGAGATAGGCGGTGAGCGGTGATAGGGCGTTTACGATCTGCCCTACGAGTATGACTGAGCGCACGATATCAATGCCCGTTAGCCAATGGAAGAAAGCCACCAAGGTATGAAAGCCAAAATGGTAAGTGAAAGAGGGGAGATGAGCGTAAGGCTCATATGAGTCCGGGATATAACCCCGCTCGATGATCAGCTGTGAGATCAGGGTATGATGGTAGGAATCCGTCCACATGGGAGCGGGCAAATCGCGGACGATGAACAAGCGCACCCCGAGGGATAGAGCGAAAATGAAGAGCAATAGAAAATAGATGGGGTTTATCGCTAAGGATTTGAAAGGGGCTTTAATCGGCTGACCCCTCTTCTCTTTAACTAAACTCCATAGGACTATCCCTCCGAGAATCGCCAACATCGCTGCGGCTCTAAAAGCATCCATTTTAAACTTGACCAGGGTGCAGGCGAGGAGGAGTAGAGGGTAAAAAACGATGCTCAAACACGTTGAGATGATAAGGCGTTGAATGACGTCGAATTCGGATTTGGACAAGAAAAGGATAAAGAGGACATAGCCTGGAAGTAGAAAAAGCGCTATAGTGAGGAGGATAAGCGGAATGCTATGCATAGTGCCGTTCCACACGTCCCGCGCCATCGCCTCCAGGGTGTAATCATAATAAGTCCTGAAGGCCAGATCGCCTTCCCGCGGCTGGCCATCTATGTAGAGCCTCCCCTCCGCATAAGCATCATAGGGGCTGTGCCAGACGGTGATGGCATTGCCGGGCTCTGACTGCGGAGACTCGAGGAAGAAGTAATAGGATTTACCCTTTGAGTCAAGAAGGGGCGAGAAGCTGAACCGGTGATAGGCGTTGTCCTTGATCGCTATTGCATCCACAGTAATAGTGACTATATCGTCAGGGCTGGAGGGGCTCGACTTCAGATGGAAGATGAGGGGTTGGGTATTCTTCCTAGCGTAGGTGGCCAGGAGCACGTCCACCCTGCTCAGGCGCGCCTGGTGGGAAACGAAGGTCTGCCCCACCGTGTGAGAGCCATATATCTCCCCTACCGGCCTACTGCATTGGCTTTGTAAATTATCACTCAAGTGTACATGTCCTACGATTGAAAAGGATACAATAAGGAAAACAACACTCAAAATCAAAGCCTTAATTTTCTTCATTAGAGGCCTCTGAAACCATACTTTGTAAATGCTGATATCGTCTTAACACCTTTATAGGGTTTTCGATAGGTTCGAGATATCGCGCTAAAGCGGAGAAGGGGATTATCCTTCTGCTTTGAATCTCTCTCCTTTTTCTCAGAAATCGAACCAGCCCTCGCAACCCCGCTATCCTTCCCCTCAGGGGGTTAACATCCCTTCCGATTATCAGGGCGTAGAGGACCGCACCGAGATCATAGAATGTGATAAGGGGCAGAAACAGAAAGAGCTCGGGAGATGGGTAGTTCTTGACGATCGTCCATATTTTGTTTCGACCCAAAAGGTAAGTTTTGAGGGGAGAACCCTCTATCCCTGTCGCCGAGTGAACGTGATAGACCTTTGCTGTAGGGACATATAAGCATCGCCAGCCCATGAGTCTTGCCCGCCAGGCTAAGTCAACGTCCTCTAAATAAGCGAAGAAGTCCTCATCGAATAAGCCGACCTGCTCGAGCATCTCTCGCCGATAAAGGGCCGCCCCTGCACAGGGCCCAAATACCTCGATCGGTTCATTTTCATCGCCCTCATTTCGCTCCCCTCCTCGCCGATCCCAGGCGATGCACGCCTTGTCCAGGCTGATGCCTGTGGAGTTGATGATCTCAGGCCGGTGGAGGAAGAGCATCTTGGAGGCACACATGCCTATCTTGGGGTCGCTCTCAGCAGCGCTGACCAGCTCCTCCAGCCAATGCGGATCAACTTGAGTATCGTTGTTTAAAGTGGCGATATACTCGCCTTGGGTCGCTCTAATGGCGATGTTATTCCCCGCTGCGAAGCCCAGATTCTTCTCATTGCAGATCACCTTGACCTCTGGGAATCTCTCCCTGATGAACTCTACAGAGCCATCGGTTGAGGCGTTGTCAACGAGGATGACCTCGAAGTTAGGGTAGGTCTGCTTCAAAGTAGAGGAAAGGCATCGCTCTAAATAATGCTTGCCGTTCCAGTTTAAGATTATAACCGAGATTTTGCTTCGCATTACCATCCAAGGTTCTTGAGTATGAGGGGCAAGAATATCTTGCTGGAGTGCACAGAGCTGTTGCTCAGTGCGCCGGTTTCCTGTTGTTTATGACACTGCGCTGCTAGATCCGGCGAGAGATACCAGCCTTCTTCAACTTTCACATAGCTTTCCTCCAAATAACTTTGTAGACTGCGCAGATAGTCTCTGGTCTTATAACGTCCCCATATCTCAGCATCCGCGATATAAACTACTGCAAGTCCCTTGTCTGAGAGCGTGTCTGACAAGCAGTTTATCACATCAGGTAAGGCAATCTCAGCCACCCACGGCCACATGAAAATGTATTTTGAAACAGGCTTCATATCCGTGAACCAGTAGATGTATGGATTGCCAGGATAATAAGCAAGTAGCACATCGGAGCGACCGCAAGCTAATTCGGTTTGAATCCTTGCAGCTTCAGATTCATAAACTCCGAAATTGGCTTTATAGGAAAGCATCTGGCGATTTTCAGCAGTGTGTGCTGCCACACGAATCACTAGCCAGATTAGCATACATCCAACCAAGGCTCTGAATGCCATTTGCGATATCGAGATGAAAGTTATATGCAGTTGTTGCCGCATCCATTGCTTAACAATCAGTCCCGCTGCGGCAACTAAAGCGACCATAATGAAGCTAGCAGCACGAAAATCCCATTCGTTGATAACTAATAGTGCTGCGGCAAAAAGATAGATAAATCCGGCTGCGCGAAATCTTTTTCGTATTACAAAAGCCAAACTGGTTAAAATTACCGAGAGCCTGTAGAGGAAGCCTGTAAATATCCAGCGATCAAATTCGGTGTAGGAATTGCATATTGGTTTCATTGGATCGGTATTCATCCAGGTAGCATCAAAAATTTTAAGTCCTTTTATAGACATTTCAAAGAAATCATGGAAACGCACAGGGTTAGTATAAACATACTTACTATAAATTTGCGAGTTAAATGTGATTGCATCTCTTATAAAATCCGTAAACGCTCCTGAGATAAGCAAGTATCCAGCATAACCAGCGAGTCCGACCGCTATGATCAATCCCATGACAAATCCTTGCTTTAACCCTGTGGGTGGAGTGGATAAAAGGAAGATGAGGGTAACAGCAATAGCATAAATCGAAAGCGGATCAGACAATATGGCAATCGTTGAAAACAGTCCAATCGCAAGGATGCTCTTCCAGTTTCCGTCAATTTTTCGAGAGACAATGGCGAGTGTGACCGAGAAAACAACTACAAGCGATGCACCACAAAACATGTTGTAAAGTAGCATGTTGCCTTTGTATAGATGTCCAATAATGTTCCAAACCAGGCTCGCTAAACCTAATGACAGACGAAAGCGACTAAGCTTCATAGCAATTGCAAACGAAGTAACCTGGAAAAGCAGTACAGATAATCTTGCCGCGAGAATAGATTTTCCAAACAGGCTCACCACAGCTGCTGCCCAGTAGTATGCGAAAGGGAAATGGTGAGAGAAGATATCACGGTATAAGACATAACCACGTGTAAGAAGTGAACCAACAACAAGGTTGTCTGCTTCGTCTCCGAAGTTACCCCAGTATAGGACAATGCAACCGGCAAAGAGAGAAACAATTAACAGTACCCAACCTAGCCAATTATATGTCTTCTTTGTTTTCACCTTATGTATGCAGCCTTCATCATTGGTAATAGTGCGGACAAGGAACTAGGCACCGTCCAGCAGATTCTCTAGCGCTTTCAGCCAATTGTGGGCACAGCGAGCCAAGATACGCTCCATGTAGAGATATCGGATAGCGTTCTGAGCCATTTGGATTCTGAGGCTATCGTTAGAAAGCAACTCCTCCAATGCTTCTACCCACGCGTCAACCTCATTTTCAGCCAGCCACCCTGTTTGCAAATGACGCACGCTTGACTCATAAGCGGGGATACGACTGTAGATTCCCACTGCCCCAATCGCGCTGTAATCTAGGAACTTGATATCCGATTTACAGCGATTGAAAGGAGTGTCCTTTAGAGGTGAAATAGCAATATCCCAGTGGATACGGCTTGAGAACCACAGCATGAAAAGGGGATATTCTGTTTCTTCTGGCCTGGGGTTAACCACGCGCACCGGCAACTCTTTCAAAACCTGGAGGGTGTCTGCACGCCCTACACCACCCACAATCTGGAACTCGATCTCGCCGCGATGGCGCTCCCATATCGTTTGAAAGACAGGCAAGATCATCATCAGATCATCATCATGCGTCAGGGTGCCCATATAACCAATTATTTTGCGCCTTTGTCCAAAGGGGGAATCTACTCGAGGTGGCCCTCCTCCCACTAACAGGCGTTCGTCGAGCGCATGGGGCACGACCACAATGTTTGGATTAAAGTCCAAAAGTCGTTCCCGAAGCGCTTGGGCCGGCACTATGACGCCATCCGCCTGACGGAGGAAAAATTGCATTACCCAGAGATGTCTTTCTTTGAGCCAATCCTTACGTTCTGCTGGGAGATCCAGGAAATTATCGTCCAAGGCATAGATCAATCGCACCCCTGCCCGGCGAACACTCTCCACCAGGTTTTCGGCTAACGCCGGTGAGATATCCGGCCGCCAGAGGCGATCTACGATCACTGCGTCTACATCTTGGCCATCGTAGCTTAAGCCAGAGGTAACCTCCAGACTCTCACGGAGAGTGGGGTGCGTCAGCGGGCGGAGCAGACGAATATACGCGCTGCCATGAGGGCGCAGGTCAGTACCATATTCAAAGAGGATATGGATTCTCCGTCGGTTCATGAAACCTTAGGGTCCCCAGACTCGAAGAGGGCGTTCAGGATATTAAAAGCAGGGCGCTCGGGGAAGAGATCACACACGTCAACAAGCGCATTTCTTTGAAGACGTAAACGGAGATCGTGGTCCTCAATCAGACGCTGCAGGGCGCGCCAACACGCCTCAGGAGAGGAGGTATCTATCACCAAGCTGTTCTCCTCGTGTCGGGCAAAACTGACAGCCCCTCCTCGTTCAGGGACAATGACGGCGGCCCCACAAGCCATTGCCTCCAGAGCAGTCAATCCCATCGCTTGACGGGAGGAAAAATCCACAAAAATATCAACCTCGTTCAAAAGGCGAGCTACCTTCTTTTGGGTAAGCACACCAGCGAGATTCCAGGCAAAGTCACGGGGCAGCTCAGCAAATCCTGGATCGTCCAGAGAGGTCCCAAAGATCACTATTTCTACACCGACACCATAGTGCCGGGATGCCTGCCGCAGAAGTTCCATTGTCAATTTGGGGCTGCGGTAAGGGCTCTCAGGGCGAACCATGGCCGCAATCCTGAGAGGACGGTCCGGCCACTCCGGCCCGGAACGCGGACGCGGCCGAAACAGGTCAATATCCACGCTGGGCCCCACCACGCTGCACTCCACATCAATTTGTCTTTTCACCTCCTGGCGCGTCCATTCTGTCTTAACGAACCGCACTAGGTCGGGGAAGAGGGTGTAGGAGGCCCAGGCTCTCCGAAAATCCTTCGTCCCGAGTTCATAGAAGTAAGGTTCAAAATCCTGAACATAGTATCCCCTCACCGGATAGCCGTCCTGGCGATTAATAGAAGCCAGCCATTCCACAGAGGCATTATGGGTAGCAATGACTGCGTCATACTCACTAGCCAAAGCATTAAGGTGCTCTATTCTCCCATAAAGCACGGGTACCTCAAGCGCTGGATAGGCACGCTCAAAGCCCTGGCGGTGGGCCTCCAGGTTAAAAATCCTCGCGTCCACGCCCATTTCGCGCATCGCCATCGCTTCAGTGATGACCACGTTACCCCCACCTCCAGGGGCAGCGATCGGTAAGAGGAAAAGCACACGCCGCCCAGCAAACCTCTCACGCCCCTTCTTAATCCATTCCTGCCGGGCGATCATCACTCGACTCCGTGCTCGAATGCCCTCCAAAATTCGCCCCCTCCGACAGATAGCCACTCCCTCGCTTATAATTTGCCGCCCGTGCTTTTTGGCCAGAAGGGTATTAGCTCGCTTGGCCAGACGCTTCCGAGCCTCAGTGGAGTAACTGCGGGACTGCGCATGATAAACATATGCATCGTCAGCGAGGGCAAGCGTCCATCCCGCTTTACGAGCCCTAAGAGCATAATCGTTCTCCTCACCGTATCCCGCCCCAAAGGTCTCTTCATCAAAGTAGCCAATATCTTCAATCAATTCTCGTCGGATCAACAAACAAAAGCCGTTCAAAAAAGGCATGGAGGGATATAGGCGCGCCGAGTATCGAGCTACTAACTTCCCCATCTCTTCTATCGTCGTCCCTGCTGGCAGCGGGTTAACAGCCCAATCGCCCTGAAACTCCACCTCCGGGATGGATTGCCACGAGGCTGTGTTGGAGAGGGGCCCAACGAGTCCAATTCTAGGATCGGACTCGGCGCAAGCGATAAGGCGGTCCAGCCACTCCGGTGTAACAACAGTGTCGCTGTTCAGGAGAACTACGTAATCCGCCGAGGATCGCCGCAGGCCCTGATTCGCTGCCCTGGTATACCCCTTTGCCTCTTCATTTCTCAACAAGGTAGCTCCGTGTGAATTGGCGAATTCAGATAGATAGTTGTAGGTCTCTGACTCGCTGCCGTCATCCACCAGGATAAGCGAATATGGTGGAGTGGTGTAACGAACGACTGATTCCAGGCAACGCTGCACATCAGGTAAAGCATTGTGCACGCATACAATGATATCCACGCTTGCCTGATGAGTCTGCACAGGAGGACGCTCTTCAATCGGATTAATCCGAACCAGCTGCCCCTGAGGTCGGCGGTTAGCAAACAATTGTGCTTTCCGTGAGAGCATCCTTATCTGCCAGGAAATACCCCGCACGATAAGATGAACCAATTCAATGAATGCCTCTCGCTTCGGCATTTGTAACCCACGGAATACTGCATCCAGCAACTGATCCCTCCTGCTGCCAGGTGGAGCAATGCGCGACCGCAAATATTGAAGTCTCCGCAGGAGTGCCCAACCGATGCTCCTTTCAAGATGCGCCCAGCGCGTCTCCCAGTTGCTTAGCTGCACAGTTAGCTCTTGTACCTTCTCCCTCAGCGCTTGCAGTGCTTGCTCTTTCTCCGCCACCTGCGCTTTTAGCGTTTGCAGTCTCTGTTCTTTCTCCGCCAATTCCTTACGCTGCTCAAGCCCGAATTCACGGCGTGCCCGGTTTTCCTGCAACAATTGCCAGAAACGACGTTCGTAGGCAGCGATCACCCGTGCTATAGGCTCGCGCGTCCTTCGAAAGCGCACTGCCCAGGGAGTGATGAAAGAGGCATCGAAATCCACATCGCGGAAGAAGCCGTAGCGTGCAAACAGCTCGGCCCAATACTCCGGGGGTTGAACATTACAGTGGGTTGGCTCTTTATAATCAAACGGCGTGGAGGAAAATAATATGTCATCGCTATGCTGACAGAGGTTCTCGACCGCCTGCTCCGCCTCGCGGGACGGTAGGTGCTCTAATACTTCAACACAAACGATCAGGTCGTATTTCCGGGGAAAGGGCTCAGTCGCCGATCCTACCCAACAGTATGGCTGGATGTCTGGGTGCACGTTTTGGATAGCATATTCTGAAATGTCTACCCCAAACGCTTCTACCCCCCGCTTGCGCAAAGCCTCCACCAGGAACCCCATAGCGCAACCAACATCCAAGACTGTGGAAGGTCGGATATCTCTTGCAATGCGATCGGCGATCGAATCGAAGAAGCGCAGCCATTCCTCATCACGACGGTATGGTCGTCCGCAGCCGGTGGCAAAATAATAGACATCGTATAGATCCGACGGATTTTGTGGATCCATCTATTCACCTCTCCGGTCAGTAAGTCGCCATCTACAGGGGATGTAAAAGACCCCATAAGCATCCTTCACCCGGCCCCGTCGAACCTCAAAAGAGTACATCCTCTCATGGTGGTCATAGGGATGGGTGCAGGAGTAATCATATATTGCTGCTGAAAATCGGTACTCCCCCTCCAGAAGAGGAAGCGAGTCCACGATATAGTCTATGCTCCCTTCCCCTTCAATGTGGTCGATCTCGTAATTGGAGGCCTTAGTGTTCGGCCCGTTGATATGGACGCCGTCGCTGCGGTAGATGGCCACGCCGAAGACCGGCCTCTCGATCCTGCGGTGGGCCAGGTAGTGTATCCTGGCCAGCATCCGCTCGCCCGTCCTGAAAGTATGACAGGGGTTTCCATTCCCATCCAGGAACTCGACCTTGGTGATCTCCACCTCGCCGCTGCCCCAGCGGCTGGGAGGCTGCGAGGCGGCCCCCGCTGGTTCCTCTATGGGCTGGACAGTCTCCTCCTCCACCGCCGGCCCCACCTCCTCGGCTGGAACGGCCGGCTTAAGCGGGGCCTCCTCGCCGATGTCCCTCAGATATTGGACGATCACCTCGTCGGGCCTACCCCTGGCCCTGATGACGCCTTCGTCCAGCCAGATGACCCGGTCACACAGCCTCCGCACGGAGCCCAGATCGTGAGAGACGAAGACGATGGTCTTCCCCCGATGTTTGAAATCAGCGATCCTTCTCAGGCATTTTCGCTGGAAAGCCTCATCCCCTACCGCCAGGACCTCGTCGATAAGCAGGATATCCGGGTCCATGCTGGTGGCGATGGCAAAGCCCAGCCGCATCTGCATCCCGGAGGAGTAGTGCTTCAAGGGCATATCGATGAAGCGTTCCAGCTCCGCGAACTTGACTATCTCCTCGAACTTCTCCTCCATCTCCCCCCTGCTCATGCCCAGGATGGAACCATTGAGGAAGATGTTCTCCCTGCCCGTGAGGTCGGGATGAAAGCCCGCACCCAGTTCGATCAGCGCTGAGACCTTCCCATCGACGGTGATCCTCCCGGAAGTCGGCTCTAGGATGCGGGTGATCAGTTTGAGTAGAGTGCTCTTGCCCGAGCCATTAGGCCCGATGATGCCTAAGGTCTCTCCTCGCTCCACAGCGAAGCTGACATCCCTCAGGGCCCACAGCTCCTCCCGCGAGGTATCGTTGCGCTTGAGGAAGCTCACCATCAGCTCCTGGAAGGAGCGAGGCTTTTCGCGATGGACGATGAATCGTTTGGACACGTCTTCGAATTCGATTGCTGCCGCCATGAATCCTCTCACACGTATCTCTCGAATTTCGAATCACAGTTGTGAGCATGGCCATCGCTGCGGGTGTGGAGGTGACTGTCATCGTGGGAGCGCTAGTGATTTTTCACCACGAGAGGCAGGTAGATCGTGTAGGTTGGCAGGTCCCCTGGGGTTGGGAATTCTTGATCAGTGAAGTCCGCGCTGCAGTCGTCGGTGTCCCGACCGGCCGGCACCCTCTCTAGCGAGTGGCCTGTGGACACCCCAGGGTGAGGAGTGACCCCTGGGTAGCTGCCGCCTTCATAGACCACGACATCCACAGGGTTATCCGAGCCGTCGAGGAGAAGCACCTCGTCCCCAGTGTTCCCCAGGGCGATCTTGCCCGTGGCCCAGGCCGAGTATTTGATCATGTCGGGGACGGTGGCATCAGTATCAGTAACCTCGTAGTCTGGGTTGAAGCCATAGAGGGCGTGAAAGCCGGTCGCCTTGAGGGCGACGACGATGACGCCTCCAGGGGATATGCTTGCCCCGGAGGGAAATTGATACATCCCCTCGCTCCCGCCCTGCTCTTCCTCGTCGCCGACTTTGTAGTCGGAGAGGGGGATGGTGGAAAGGGTTGGATTGTATATCTCGATCCACTCCTCGTCCGAATCCGTGCCGGGAGTGTCGTAGAAGACCTCGCTGATGAGGAGGGGCGAGGAGGCCTCAACAATGAAGAATGGGAAAAGCGAAAGGAGCAGCGCCAAGACGAGCAAGCCAAGCAAAATCACATTTCTTAGGTCTTTACTAGAGGTCATCGGTACATCTCCTTGTGAGTTTGATTAGACAACTCGATATCCATTTTTTCGCCCTAGCTCCCTACACCTCCTCGCCGAAGACAGAGCTATAGCGGCCGAAGAAGAGGTATCCCACCACCAGGATGGCCAGCGCGGTGACGAAAGTACGAGCTAAAAAGTCGAAGGCTGGGGGCGCACCGGAGTAGAGGATGACCCGATAGGAGGATACGAGCGAGGCCATCGGGTTCACCCAGTACATTAACCTGGCATAGCGAGGAAGGAGGTCCTCAATGCGATAGAAGATGGGGGTGAGGAAGAACCAAGCCAGCATCACCGTCTCCATGATGATCTTCGTGTCCCGATAGAAGACGTTCAATGCGGCGAAAAACAAGGATAGGCCCAAGGTGAAGATCACCTGGATGAGGATTATCGCCGGCAGAAGCAGGGCCCAAATGGTGAGCTTGACTCTGAAGGCGAAGAGCACGGCGAAGAGGACGATCAGGGTTAGGAGGAAGTCCACTAGATTGGAGAGCACCGTGGAAAGGGGAAGCACCTCGCGCGGGAAATAGACCTTCTTGATCAGATGAGCATTGCCGACGATGCTGTCGATGGAATCCGTCACTGCCCTGGAGAAGAAGTTCCAGGGCAGGAGGGCGGAGAGGAGGAAGACAGGGTATTTGGGGATATCATTAGGCATGAGAATGGTGAAGACCACAGTGAAGACGGCCATCATTAACAGGGGGTTGAGGAGGCACCAGAAGAAGCCGAGAACGGAATTCTTATAACGGGCCTTGAGGTCACGGGCCACCAGGTTTCTCACTAATTCCCGGTATTTAATCAATCCAACCACCTTCTCCATGCATCACCTCAAGGCTATAACAGGAAACCAATAAAGAGTATACTATAACCTCCCTTCCCTTGCAACTTCCCCCTCTGAGGGTATCGGATGTTTAGCAGAGGCGCACTGACCCTATCAGCGTTCGACTTGTTCAATGTCTATGGATCAGATCGTATACTTCCACGATCTTCCGGCCTGCCCTCTCCCAAGAATAGTTCTCGATCGCTCGCTTGCGCAGAGCCTGGCCCAAGGCAGCCGCCCTCTCCTCATCCTCTAAAAGCGTGACCATCGCTTCGGCTAAAGCCATATAACTGCCTCGTTCGGCGTAGATCCCTAGATCGCCCAGATATTCCCGGCTGACCGGGGTATCAAAAGCCACTGTGGGCAAGGCCATAGCCATGTAATTCAGGAGCTTGCCGCTGCCCTCGGTGGCTGAGAGTTTAGGAGCCACGGCGATGTCGCCTAAAGCCAGGTAGTGCGGTGCCTGCTCATAAGGGACTTTACCGGTGAATGTGATATGATCGGCCAGCCTTAGGCTATGGGCATAGGCACGGTAGTTCTCCACGCCAGGGAAACCCATGATCAGAAAGTGCACTTCAGGATGGGCCTTGACCAGCTCAGCCGCTGCCCGGATAAGGAGGCCTACGCCTTGGTATTCAGCTAGGAGGCCTAAGTAGACGACCACCTTGCGTTTGAAGGGGATGCCCAACTGGCTTTTCAAAGCAAGCCTCTCCTCTTTAGTCAGCACATCGGGCCGGAAGGAATAGGGGTCGACGCAGTCGGGTACGACGTGGATATCCTCGGGGCTGCAACGGAATTCCCCGCCGAGAAGATCAGCGGCATGTTGTGAGTTGGCGATGATAGCGTGAGGGAGGCGGTCAATGACCTCCTCCAGGCGGCGTGTGGGGCCATAGAAAGGGCCATGGGGATTCAGAAAACGATGGTCAACCATCTCCCCGGTGAGGCTGCCTTGGAAGTCGAATACCAGGGGTATTCTTAACAGCTTCCCAACTGCATACCCGATCAGGGCGCCTTCGTGGAGGTGGCCATGGATGACATCCGGCTTTCGGCGTAAGGCCACCTTCAGCGACTTAATCAGGAGCAGGATATCGAAGGCGATCTTATGTTTGGAGCAGCCAACCTCATAGTCGTGCCGCCAGGGAATGGGCATCGTTCGTTCGATGGCCAACCCATTTAAATCCCGCCCTTTGTAATAGGTGACGATGGTGACTTGGTGGCCCATCCTTTCCAGGATCCGAGCTTCCTCAGCGATGCGAACATGGCAGCCGTAATCGAGGAAGAAGCTCGTTGGGGCGATCATCAAGACATTGTAGGCTCTTAAGCCCATCGGCAGCTCCTTGGCCTTTGACGTCCATGCCGAATCCAGGGGTTTTTAATTTTACACAATCCCTTGCATAAAAGCAAATTCACAGCCGTTCATTTGGCATCTGTAGGGATCTTGGTGTATAATAATTTTACATTGTAGATCCTCCCCTCCAGACCTGGAACAGGGCAAGTTTGCGGATGGCCCTGGACCTTGAAGGAGTTAAGCGTAAACCGTGGGGGAGCGATGCTTAAAGCCGTAAGGTTCGCTTTAATAGCAGCCATCGGGTTGGCTCTCTTCGGCTGCAAGGTGGCCACACCTGTGCCAACGAAGCCGCAACCTATTGTCCTGACGGTCTTACACACCAATGATACGCTGGGTTTCACTGAACCTTGTGGTTGAAAGCCGCGCAAGGGCGGGTTGGCTCGGCGAGCCACCTTGGTGAAGGAAGAGCGGAGGAGGGCGGCCCATGTCCTGTTGCTGGATGCGGGGAACGCATTTTCTGATTCGCGCTCAGCCAGGGGAAAGGTCATCGTAGAGGCCATGAATCTTCTGAACTACGATGCCATGGCCCTCGGCGATCGAGACTTTAGCCTGGGCCTGGAGGACCTGCGCCAACGCATAGCCGAGGCCGAATTTCCCATCCTCTCAGCCAATGCGATGTTGACCGCGACGGGGGAACTCTTCGCTAAGCCCTATGCCATTAAAGGGATCGGTGAGCATAAGGCAGCTATCATCGGCCTGACCAACCCTAAAGCGGCTCTGATGGCAGGCGGTGGGAGCATCACCGTCCTCGACCCCTTCGAAACGGCCCGCCGTTACCTGGCCGAGCTCGGCGAGGAAGCGGATATCGTCATCGTGCTCTCGAATCTGGGCTTGAAAGAGGACAAAAGACTAGCCTCCGAAGTGGAGGGCATCGACCTCATCGTAGGGGGGAATTCACGGACCGTCCTCAATCCACCGTTGCGCATCGGACCCACGGGCACTATCATCGTCCAGGCCGGTTATCACGGCGAGTGGGTGGGGAAGGTCGAGCTTTCCATCGACGAAAAGGGTAAGGTGACCAGCTATAAGGGCAAAACCGTGCTCCTTGGCCCCGATTTCGCCGACGACCCGGAGATGAGAACTCTCCTGAACGCATCCAAGTAAGCTCCGGATCGTGAATAGGCTTGACCTATTAAAGGTTTCGGCAATTCGTGAGAGATCGACTTGGCATTTGGAGGATTTTGTTGTATAATGCAAGCGATTTTGGAGTTGGTTTCAGCGGTGTGAGGAATCGTTAACGGGCATAACCCACAACCGAGCTTGGATAAGGCGGAGGGAGAAAGCGAGGAGATTAACGAGGGGTTGAAAAGCATAGAGGCTACCACAAAACGAGCCCCTCTTTTTGACGTTTGATGGTGTGATATCAAATTCATAGAAAGGAGGATCGATATGGCTGAACAGGAGATCACGGATGAGGAGGCCATCGAACATTTCAAGAGGAGGGTTCTGGCGGAGGCCTCGCCAGAAGAAGTGGAAAAGTTAGAGGTGGTGATCGAAGACCTCGTCTACCCGTTCAAGGAGATCCTCGCCCATATGGAGGCCAGAGACGAGATAGGCAGGAGGGAGATCGAGGTCGAAAAAGCCTATATGCGAGCGCTCCGACGAAGGGGGTTAGAGTAACATGGCCACTCTCGTGGTTGTCCAACGCCCGGACTGGACGGATACAGCCTGCCACTGGGGCCAATATTGGATGAAGGAGCACGTGGTGAAGCCGGCTGAGGAGGCTGGGTTTGACCTGGTCGACCTCTATGGGGACGACGCCGTTCGAAGCAAGGTCCTCGAGGCTTGCAAGCGCGAAAACTTCATCTACTTCAGCGGCCTGGGGCATGGAAACGCGACCATATTTACTGGCCAGAGGAGGGGAAAGGTCTTCTGGAAAGGGGACGAGGAGACAAAGGCCATCAGCAATGGTCACCATTTCAATTTTCTGTCCTGCGTATTTGGGAGGGAGGGTGCCAGGTGGATGCAGGAGGAGGGCAAAGCCGTAGGGGTGCACGGATACGATGAGAGCTTCATATTTGTAATTGAGAGAGGGAACTTCCCGGATAAATACGCAACGCCCTTCTTCGATTCGCATACCACCGTGGACCGCGAGCTGTTTAAGGGAGCGACCCACGGAGAGGCGCACCAAGCCTGTTTGGACCGCTTCGATTATTGGCTTGACAACGCCCCCCAGGCTTGTCGACGTTATTTAGCTTGGGATCGAGAGCACAAGGTGTTCTGGGGCGACCCCCAAGCGAGATTGCTGCCCTCCAAGCCCCCCAGCATCTGGGAGATCATCCTGCGCTGGATTCGTAAACTCCTGAGGCTTCTCGGCTTTCGTTGAGTGGGAGCAGGGAAAAGCACAGGCGGCCGCATAAAAATCTAGCAAAGCGTTGCTCAGCCCTCTTCTGAGTGCAATCTAGAGGCAACGGTTGTGCCTACTCCGCGCAGAGTGCCAAGCATTAGAGTGGAGTTTTGTTATAAATTCGATCGAACAGCGGTGATATGGACCTTAGGGACAGGGCATTTCCCAAAGAGTGCCGATGGAGTTTAACGGTGATGAGGGTTAGAGGGTTGTACCTTCTACTGACTTTAGCCATCGGCCTGCTGGCTGTAGCTGGGACGTTGATTCTGCTGGGGATGCTGAGCGACTGGCCGCCCACGGTTAAAGCCCAATCGGGCGCAGGGATCATCCGTGTGGCCCCCACTGGCGTCGATACCCCCGGCTGCGGAGGCGAAACCAACCCCTGCCGTACGGTGCAATATGCCGTGGATCAGGCCCTCCCGGGCGAGGAGATCCGAGTGGCGGCGGGTACTTACACCGACATCCATTTCCGCAATGGCATCACTCAAGTGGTCTACATCACCAAGAGCGTGGCCATTCGGGGCGGCTATACCGCTGCCGACTGGGAACATCCCGACCCCGAGGCTAACCCTACCACGCTTGATGCTCAGGGGCGGGGGCGAGTGCTTTACATCGCTGGCGACATCAGCCCCACCATTGAGGGCCTGCGCATCACCGGCGGCAACGCCTTTGGGTCGGCATCAAATATCGGCGGTGGGATATATATCTACGAAGCCGAGGCCACCATCAGTGGCTGCCGGGTGTTTAACAACACTGCCCGGTCGGCCAAATTCGGCTTCACTTACGGTGGAGGGGTGTGTCTGAGGCACAGCGACTCCACCTTGATGGGCAATACCATCATCTCCAACAGCGCCGATTATGGTGGCGGGTTGTATCTGTACGAGAGCGATGCTGTGCTCAGTGGGAACGACATCGTCTCTAACACTGCTCCAACCTACGGTGGCGGCGGTCTGTGCGTGAGCCATGGTGCCCCTCAACTCAGCGAAAATACCATTATCTCCAACACCGCTAGTTATGGTGGCGGCATGTGGCTGTGGAGAAGCCCCGCCCTGCTTAGTGGAAACACCATAGCCGCCAACACCGCTGCTGCATACGGCGGCGGGTTGTACGTGCATGAGAGCAATGCCTCGCTCAAGAGGAATCTTGTCATCTCTAACGTTGCTAACTATGGCGGCGGACTGTACCTTCATGGGAGCGATGCTCTGCTCGATGGGAACATCATCATTTATAACTCCGCCAGCCATGGCGGTGGACTGTTTCTGGTCGGCAATGAGCCCAAGCTGCTCAATATGGTCGTGGCCGATAATCAGGCCCACATGTCAGGCAGTGGCCTCTTCATCTGGGGTGAGTCGCCAGAGCTGCTGAACACCACCCTCGCCTACAACAGCGGCGGCGACCGCACGGGGGTTTTTGTCCGCTCTGGCAGCGCCGCCCTCACCAACACCATCCTGGTCGGCCACTCAGTGGGCGTCTATGTCTACAGCGGTGCAACGGCCAGGCTGGAAAGCACTTTGTGGTGGGCCAACGACACCAAGTGGACGGGTACGGTTTATCATAGCAACGATTACCCCGGAGACCCAGCCTTCGTGGCCCCCGATGAAGGCGATTATCACATCAGATCCACTTCGGCGGCCATCGACAAAGGCGTGGACGCGGAGGTATCCACCGATATAGATGGCCAACCTCGACCCATCGGAGCGGGCTTCGACCTGGGAGCAGATGAATGCACAGGGATAGATCTGTCTTCCTCCAATAAAGCCGCTACACCGGAGCATGTTAACTCGAGCGAGGTGGTGACTTTCACCATTACTCTGCTTAACAGCGGCTATCTGAGCGCCACAGATGTCGTCCTCTTCGACGCTATCCCCACCGGCACGGCTTACATCTCGGGCAGCGCCCAGGCTACATCGGGAGCGCTCACCGACACGGGTGGGATCCACTGGACGGGGATCCTCACACCCCACTATCCGGTCACCATCACTTTCCGCGTCACCGTTAATGGACAGTCATGCATCCAGAACACGGCTCTCGTCACTGATCAGTATGGGGCCGTCATTACCCTGACGGCCTACGTGAACCAGCGGCGGATTTACCTGCCCCTTGTCCTGAAGGAAGCGGAGTAGCCCTCACTTCTCCCCCGGCAGCTTCGCTGCCTCCCCCTCCTCTCTCCCAATTTTGGGAGAGAGGAGGGGGCGAGGGGGTGGAGTGAGGGCCAGGTGAGAACCTCCAATATGGAATGCGGAAGAGATGACGAGGAAGACCTTCCCGCGGATACGCGGTACTTCACAGGCGATCCAGGAGCAGGCACGGCAATTGCGAAGGGAGATGACGCCCGCGGAGCGGGTTTTGTGGGATCGTTTGCGGAACAGACGATTTCTAGGGTTAAAGTTTCGCCGACAGCATCCATTGGGACGCTTTATCGCGGACTTCTATTGCGCGGAACATCGCCTGGTTATCGAGTTGGATGGCGGCGTTCACCTCGCTCGGCGGGAACATGATCAAGCTCGCATGAATGCGTTGCAGAACTACGGTTAGCCCGCTAAATTGAACTCGCTCCATTTTCATGCTTCATGGTGCCCTAGATGGAGGTGCCTGATGAGTCAGGTAATCCAAGTATCATTAGATGAGTTGGGAAATATTCTCCTCCCCGCTTCTTTGCGCGAGCGGTTGCATTTAGCCCCGGGGATGATTTTGGTGGTGGAGAAAGGCGAGGATGGAGGCCTTCGGCTGCGCATTCAACGAAAACCAACGGTCCTTGTAGAGAAAGAAGGTCTCCTGGTGGCCCGGGTGACCGCTTTCAGCAACCTATCCGATGTCACGCGCCGTGAGCGCGACCGGCGCGTCTTCGAGCTCTTGCAGCGAGTCGGCTTATGAGAACCCTGTTGGATACCTCTGTCCTGGTCGCAGCGATGGTCGAAGCCCACCCTGCTCACGAACAGAGTTTGGCTTGGCTCAAGCGCGTGACCAGTGGAACAGACAAAGGGCTCGTTGCCGCACATTCCCTGGCGGAACTCTATGCCGTTCTCACGACCTTGCCGGTTCATCCTCCCATCTCGCCTTTGGATGCACAGCGACTCATCAAACATAACGTCACCGAGAGGCTCGAAATCGTGTGCTTGTCCGATCAAGACTACATCCAGATCATAGAGCACTTGGCCACGCTTGGCATTGTTGGCGGAGCGACATATGATGCGCTGATCCTGCGTGCTGCTGCAAATGCAAAGGTTGACCTTGTGGTAACCTTCAATGCAAAGGATTTTCAAAGAGTAGAGTTGTTGCACAATTGACTGATTTGCTTCGAAAGGGCAATTTTCTCCTACGAAGGCCAAACCCTGCGCAGAAATGGGGTGACCTGGCCTCCAAGATCGCTTCGCGGGGGACAGAAGTTCCCAAAGTTTAGGCGATTCCGGGATTGGTTTCAGGCCTGTCCACAATTGTGCAACAACTCTAGTGTATCCAGACCTTGCTGATAGAATCGTTGTGCCATAGCTGTCTCAAGTTGCCAAGTAATTCGGCGAGCTAACCGGGCTTGCATCCGACGCCGCTCCGCTACGCTTCGCGGCGCAGGTGAAGCATAAGCCGTTATCGGGTATTACGCTTTTCAAATGACGCTGTGCTCCAATGCCTTGATGAAGTCCTGGAGACGATAGCGGCGGCGGTGGGACGGGGTTAGGAGCCCTCACTTCTCCCCCGGCAGCTTCGCTGCCTCCCCCTCCTCTCTCCCAAAATTGGGAGAGAGGAGGGGGCAAGGGGGTGGAGTGAGGGCCAGGTGAGAACCTCCAATATGGAATGCGAAAGAGATGACGGGGAAGACCTTCCCGCGGATACGCGGTACTTCACAGGCGATCCAGGAGCAGGCACGGCAATTGCGAAGGGAGATGACGCCCGCGGAGCGGGTTTTGTGGGATCGTTTGCGGAACAGACGATTTCTAGGGTTAAAGTTTCGCCGACAGCATCCATTGGGACGCTTTATCGCGGACTTCTATTGCGCGGAACATCGCCTGGTTATCGAGTTGGATGGCGATGTTCACCTCGCTCGGCGGGAGTATGATCAAGCTCGTACGAATGCGTTGCGGAACTACGGTTATCGGGTATTACGCTTTTCAAATGACGCTGTGCTCCAATGCCTTGATGAAGTCCTGGAGACGATAGCGGCGGCGGTGGGACGGGGTTAGGAGCCCTCACTTCTCCCCCAGCAGCTTCGTTGCCCAGGGCGGAGTGAGGGCCTGGGGCGATTAAGCGTTTTTACCAGACATGTCCAAAGAAGAAGCCAAACTGATCCAGCGGGCGAAGGAAGGTGATCCAGCTGCCTTCGCTGAAATTTATGATAGGTATCAGCCGGCCATTTACCGCTATATCTTCTACCGTGTGGGAGACGCTGCCACCGCCGAGGATCTGACCAGCGAGGTATTCGTGCGCATGGTGGAAAGCTTCGATGATTTCACCTGCAGCCGCCCCCTGCTGGCCTGGCTGTACACTATCGCCCGCAACTTGGTTATCGATCACTATCGGAGCGCTGGAAAGACCATCATGGTCCCCCTCAGTGAGAAGTTGGTGGCTAACACTCCCCATCCAGAGGGCGCCGCTGAGCTTACATTAGACCAACGAAGGCTTGTAGCTGCCATCGAGCAGCTTACAGAGGACCAGCGCCAGGTCATCATACTCAAGTTCTTCGAGGAATTAGATAACGAGACCGTGGCTAAGATCTTGGGCAAACCGTATGGCGCAGTTAAATCGCTGCAACACAGAGCCCTGGAGTCACTGCGGCGTATCCTTGAGTCAGATGAGGGTTGATCCCCTCATTAAGCCGTATCTCCATGCTCTCTCCTTCGTTATTCAATATGGAAGGCGATCGGGATCTCCGATGGTTCGGGAAATTCCTGTTTCTCTAACGAAGATCACTTAAGAAAATCACGATTTATTGATCCTGGATGGTTATGGTGAAAAGGCAACTGAGCGACGTGCTGGATGAATGCTTAGCGCTTATGGTGGATGGCCAAGCTACCCTCGAGGAATGCTTGGCCCGTTATCCCCAGCACGCCGCTGAATTGCGACCCCTTCTGGAGGTCGCTTTAAGGATAAATCGCCTGCCTCAGCCAAGTTCCAGCCCAACCGCCTTTGCTGCCGGAAAACGCCGCATGCTGAGGGCTCTGGCTGAGAGGAAGCGCTACCTGGCCTATCCGCTCGAGCGGAGGCCTCGCCAACCTGGCCCGCTTTCCCGCTTCAGGGCCTGGATCATGGCCCTGCTCGGCGGAGGGAGGATGGCCCCAGCACGCGCCTTCGTCTTACCAGCGGCCCTGGCAGGGATCGCAGCGTTTATCATCGTTGGCGGGCTGCTGTTCCGCTCCTGGCAGGGGATGACCCTCGTTCGGACAGCCACGCTGGAGGCGATGGGCGGCGTGGTGGAGGTCCGACCCGCCGGCAGCGGGACCTGGCTGCCAGCCTCGCCCGTCCAGCTGTTGAAGCCGGGAGACCGGATTCGCACCGGCTCATCCTCCACTGCGGTGCTGGCCTTTTTTGACGGCAGCAAGACCGCTTTGGAGGCCGGGACGGAGCTGACTATCCTCGAAATGAGGTCGCGGCGGGATGGTTCAGCCAAAGTGATCGTCCTTTACCAGCAGCGGGGACAGACTTATCACCGTGTGCGGCCGCTGCCTGACCCCGCTTCCCGCTTCGAGGTCGAGACCCCCGCCGCGGTCACGGTGGTGCACGGCACCGAGTTCGCCGTTGCTGTGAAGGCCGATGGCACCACGGAGGTGAAGGTGCGGGAGGGGAGAGTTAAAGTGATCGCCCGGGGGAAGGCCGTCGAGGTCCCGGCTAAGCATGCTACCAGCGTGAAGCCGGACCTTCCGCCCGCTGCTCCCTTTGTGGCGCCCGCGCCGTCGCTGCCCTTGTTGATGGAGACCCCTGCGGCGACCTCCATGCCGAAACTGGCCAGGACTCCCACTCCAACTGCGACGCCAATGCCGACCCAGACGCCGGTGCCACCCACGCCAACCCAGGCGCCACCGTCTCCTACGCCGACTAAGGCACCTCCACCCAAGCCAACTCCGACCTTTACGCCAACGCCTTCATCTCAGCCAACTGCAACGCCTGTACCGACAGAGACTCCTCCACCTGAGCCGACCATGACGCCCACGGAGGTCTCTCCTCCGCCGACGCCTCTTCCACCTGAGCCGACCATGACGCCCACGGAGGTCTCTCCTCCGCCGACGCCTCTTCCACCTGAGCCGACCATGACGCCCACGGAGGTCTCTCCTCCGCCGACGCCTCCTCCACCTGAACAGTCCGGACCCCCACAATCGTAGGGGGCCGATCGAGACGATGGCGGATAGCCGATGAGCAATTCCTCGGCCAATTTGAGGTTAGTCTAACCTTAAAAATAGGGCCATTTCTCCGTCTGAGCCGTATCTTTCCTCCGTCATTTTCGTTATTCAATATGAGGTAAATCCGTCAATATCTAAAACCCTGTAAGGAGGTGAGGCTATGAAGTGAAACGATTCTGGAAGGAGATGGAAGTTTTTGGAGTTTACTAAGGAGGTTAAGAAGCTATGAGTACACAGGCGAAAAAGTTCATTAGGGTGTCGGCAATACTGATGGCCAGCGTGGCGTTGGTGCTGGGGTCTGTGGGCTCTACCTGGGCGCCGGCAGCATCACCACCCACAACAGAGGCCGTAAACACCCTTCGCGTCTATGGGTACGAGCAGGAAGATGCTGCTTCCCCCTACACCGACTACAGGGGGCCGTTTGTCATCTCCGATGCGGAGCTGGCGGACACGAGCAAGGCACCACAGATACCACCCAAGGACTTCGTGGTCTTCAACCCGGCCTACCTATACCACGGGGACTTCCCCGACATAAAGGCCAATAACTATGATGCCAACGAGAAGGTCCACCTGAGGATGTGGTATGTGCCCAGGCTCCATGAGCCAGTAGGTAAGACCGGGTTCGAGATCCCCTCGGAGAAGTACAAGAATCCCCATATCGTCATGGAGTATACCTACATGCTGCTTAATGTCCGCACCAACGATCCGACACATGGCGCAGCGGGTAGCACATATTTCCGCTTCCCCATGGCCGGCCTCGGTGGCCAGGTAGGCCTGGACCGCTACGATGTCAACGGCGACGGCACCCCAGAGACCATGGCCCTCGAGAAGGTATGGGATGTGGCTGAGAAGACCACTCTGGGTACAATCGCCGTCTCGACTAAGGAGACGGTGGGGCCCCTTGCCGTTCCCATTAGGATTGGGGAATCGATGCAGTTCCTCGACTACCAGGTGACTGTTCTGGACATCCTCCCCGGCGACCAGGTCCAGTTGGGTATCTACTACATCGGCAACCGCAGCCCCGATTACATCGGCCCGGCAAGACTGCAGTTGGATGACGGTGTTGGTACGCCTGAGAACGATACTGCCCTGGTCGAGGCCAGACACGGACCGATCTATATAGGTACAGATCCGTGGACAATGACCCCGGCGCCCACTCCGATATACCGCCCCTTCTGGGTGACCCTGGAGTTCGTTGGTCCTGACTATGTCACGCTGAGGCCGCACCGCATCCTGACGGCAGATGAGACCTTCTTCGTAGATGGCGCCGAGTACTATGTGGCCGCCATACTCATTGAGGATGCGGGTGATGCTCCTGCTGGGGAACCTTGGAACTCGCCGGATGAGTTCAAGTACATCACCCTCAGGAACCCGCTTCCCAAGGAGGATGTCAAGATCGAAGAGATCACGGTGGAGAAGGAGGGGATAGGCGCTGACGAGGTTATTCCCGTGCTTCCGCCCTTCAACCTGCCCCACGACATGATAGACGACATCAACATCCCGGACTCCCTGCAGGGTGATCCCAATAACACTGTCTACCCCGATGAGCAGCGGCCGGACAACTGCGGTGATCCGTACTCTTGTGCAAATGCCTGCGGCGGGCTGGACGGCTGCTACGATACCATCCGGGAGAGGTGGTGGGGCGATACTGAGCCCCCTGTTGACCCGTTGCGGATCACCTGGATCCAGGAGAAGAAGGAGCCTCGCTTCGACACCAACCTGCTGGAGGAGAAGTTCGTCCAGGATGGTAAGGAGGGATGTCCCGCAGGTGAAGAGTGCTGGATGTGGAAGAACATCGAGACCCTGCCCTGGGACTACACCGAGTTCAAGCTCCCGGAGCTCCCCGATGTCCCAACGGAGCCGGGCTACACCACCGGCGACTACATCCTGGTGAGCTCCTGGCTGACCGAGGACAATGTCAGGATGAAGTTCGTCTACGACGCCGAGGCGGGCATGGTCAACAGCGCCGACATCTACGTCCAAGACGCCGTCTACAATGCGCAATACCATCCCGATATGCCGACTGAATGCAAGGATAGCGCATCGCTTCGCATCTATGGTCGCTGCAATAAGCAGGCCGCCTTCCCCTACACTGACTACAGGGGGCCGTTTGTCATCTCCGATGCGGAGCTGGCGGACCCGGACAAGGCACCACAGATACCGCCCAAGGACTTCGTGGTCTTCAACCCAGCCTTCCTGGACAACAACGATCCCAATGCCCATGAGCAGTTCGGTGACTTCTTCAAACACATAGAGGCCGATGGGGATGCCTGCGAGAAGGTCCATCTGAGGACCTGGTATGTGCCCAAGCGCGTGGAGCCAAGGGGTGCTACCTATCCTACGGTGACTGCTAAGATCAAGACCGCCGACATCGTGAATGAGTACACCTACATCCTGCTCAATCCCAACTCATTGGATCCGACGCACGGCTCGGCCAACCACACCAAGATGGTCTTCCCCATGGCTGGCCTTGGTGGTCAGATAGGCCTCGACCGCTACGATGTCAACGGCGACCGCACCCCCGAGATCATGAACATCGAGGAGATAGGGGATGTATCTGAGAAGACTACCCTCGGTGAAATCACAGTCTCGCCCAAGGAGACGGTGCCGGGCGGCATGGACCTTAGGTTTGGGGAGTCGATCCAGTTCTTCGACTACATGGTGACCCTCAACGGGTTCTTCCCCGGCGACCAGGTCGAGGTGGGGATCTCCTACATCGGCCGCGAATACAACGAGCCCGAGTACATCGGTCCGGCAAGGCTAAGGGTAGGTGACAGCGCTGTGGTTCAGGCCAGATACGGGCCGGTCTACTGTCCGCTTTGTCCGGCTGGGCCTACGACGCCCGCGCCGGTCACCAAGCCCTTCTGGGTGAGCCTGGAGTTCGTGGGCACTGACTATGTCACGCTGAGGCCGCACCGCATCCTGACGGCAGGTGACGTCGATGGGGATGGTACACCGGACGGTGAGACCTTCTTCGTAGATGGCGCCGAGTACGATGTGGCCGCCATACTCATCGAGGATATGGGGATTGCGGCGAGCATCACAGATGAATCCCTGGGCATCGGAGACGGCACCAAGAAGGTCTTCGGCCCTGTCGACCATGACAACCCGGGGACGACGCTGGATACGAGGTACTTCGCCGACTGCAATAACGATGGCGCGGTGGATGTGAAAGATGTCACCGTCTACGTCGGCACGACCAGGGTGGAAGTTGACAGCATCGATCGGACCGCCGGCACGGTAACCCTTAAGGAGGCGCCTGCCGATGGAGCGGAGGTGACCATCGATTACTGCTGGGCGAATCCAGACGAGCTAAAGTACATCACCCTTAGGAACCCGCTTCCCAAGGACATTCCCGACAACAATTGCCCTGTGCAGATCCCCGACATCACGGTGTGGAAGGAATGCATTGCCGCTTGTGAGAGCCTGCCCATGCTCCCGCCCTTCAACTATACCCACGACATGGTGGACGACATCAACATCCCGGACTTGGTGATGAATGACCCCGATGGGCAGTATGGCGACAACCCGGCTCACGACATAGAAACGGGCTACAGATACATCGCCGACAGGGTGATAAGGGACGTTAAAGCCCTGGATGGAGACCTGCTCATCGCCTGGATCGACGAGGACAAGGAGGAGCGCTTCGACACCAACCTGCTGGAGGAGAAGTTCATCCAGGAGATCGCGGGCGAATTCCTGGGCCTCGGAGACGGCACGGAAACAACCTTTGGCCCAGTCTTCTATGCGAACCGCAATGGGACCTACTTCGCCGACTGCAATGGTGACGGGGTTGTGGACAAGGGAGATGTCACCGTCTACGTGAACGGGGTTGTGGTAGGGGTCGAGTCTATCGATCAGGATGCCGGCAAGGTAACCCTCAGTACTCCTCCTGCCGAAGGCGGTGTAATAACCATCGACTACTGCTTCGACGCCGAATACTGGCGCTGGAAGAACATCGAGACCCTGCCCTGGGACTACACTGACCTCGTGCTGCCGAAGCTCCCGGACATCACCGACCCAGACGCGGGCTATGAGGCCGATGATGGCGACTACATCCTGGTCAGCTCCTTCATCACCGAGGACGGTGTCAGGGTGAAGTTCTACCACGACGCCGCCTTCAGCCCGTATGATAAGACCGGCATCTATGTGAACACCATGAACACCTTGCTCGGTCATGTCGCCTTCCAGGGTGTGGCTGCTCCTCCGGCGGGAGAAGAGCTCACCGTCGAGTTCATCCAGGCCGGTGAGGTGGTGGACACCAGGACCACGACCATAGATGCCTCCGGCAACTTCATCATCGCAGGGATCACCCCTGGCACCTACGATATCCGGGTGAAGCACTTCAACCACCTGGCCAACCTTGAGAGCGGGGTGGTGATTGAGGAGGGTGGAAAGACAGAGGTCGACTTCGGAACCTTGCTGGCAGGTGACGCCAACAACGACAACGCCGTCCACATCGACGACTTCACCATCCTGGCGAGCACGTTCCTCACCGCTGGTCCAGAGGCTGACTTCAACTTCGACGGCCTAGTCAACATAGATGACTTCGAGCTGTTGAGGGCGAACTTTGGGCAGGAAGGTGCTTAGGCGTCACCCTTCGGCTTGTTCCGTAAGGGCAGTGGGGCCCTGTGGGGCCTCACTGCCCTTCGATTGACAGCCGTTGTGTAAGGAGGCAAGAAAATGAACTCCGCTAAACTGACCAAATCGTTCCTTGGCGTTGCTTTGGTCTTGGCCCTGCTGGCTGTTACTGCTTTGGTGGTAAGCGGCCAGCCTCAAACCCCCGACCCCGTCACCATCAGTATCGCCCCCCCGTTAAAGGAAGTGGTGGTGGGTGACATATTCACCGTGGATATCAAGGTCGATGCTGGCACTCAGCCGGTGAGTAGCATCCAGGCCTTCGTCAACTTCGATCCCACCAAGCTGGAGGTGCAGGACGACGATGAGACCAAACCCGGTGTGCAGATCACCGGTGGGGGTGTCCTCGACAGTGAGCTGTACAACAGTGTCGACAACGCTGCCGGGGAGATAGACTATGCGGCTGGCAAGCTTACCGACACTGCGCCGAGTGGCACCTTTACCCTGGCCACGATTCGGTTTAAGGCCCTCGAGACAGCAGCGGCAACGCCCCTTGAGTTCAGCACCACTCCGCCGCGCGAGACCAAGGCGAAGTATGGAACCGATGATCTGCCGGTTGAGCTAAGCGATGGCACTGCGACTATCTATCTCAGCATGATCGGGATCGGCATCGAGCCCAGCCTGAAAGAGGTTTCGATCGGCGACATCTTCACCGTTACGGTGGGGATCGAGGCTGGTTCACAGCAGGTCAACGGGGTCGAGGCTTACATGGACTTCAATCCAACCTATCTAAACGTCGTGGATGCCGCTGGAAATCCTACGGATAGGATCGATCCGGTGCCCGATCCTTTCGAGACCGTCATATTGAACAGTGCGGACAATGCTGCTGGGGAGATAGACTATGCGGCGGGCACGTTTGAACCCGCGCCTACTGGCAGCTTTGACATAGCGACCATTCGGTTCAAAGCCCTGACCACCACTACTGGTGTACCTGTGGCCTTCGTGCTCACGGAGCCGCGAAAAACCATAGCGTCGTTCGATGGCGAAAGGCTTGCTGTTTCTCCAACCGATGGCACCGTAGTGGTATATTCTCTCCCTGAGATCGTCACTGTCTCACTTCCCGAGGGGAAGGTGGGAGATGCCTACGAGGCCACACTCGAGGCGACCGGTGGGAAGCTTCCCTACAGCTGGAGTGCCACCGGGCTCCCTGCTGGCCTGAGCTGCTCAGCTGATGGGGTGATATCTGGGATCCCGACCGAGGCTGGCGACTTCACCGTCACGGTCACAGTCACAGATGCCATGGACAACTCAGACAGCGTTGAGCTATCCCTGAAGGTATATCCAGCCCTTGAGATCACCACCACAGAGCTTCCCGAGGGGAAGGTGGGAGATGCCTACGAGGCCACACTCGAGGCGACCGGTGGGAAGCTTCCTTACAGCTGGAGTGCCACCGGGCTCCCTGCTGGCCTGAGCTGCTCAGCTGATGGGGTGATATCTGGGATCCCGACCGAGGCTGGCGACTTCACCGTCACGGTCACAGTCACAGATGCCATGGACAACTCAGACACCAAGGAGCTCTCCATCACCATACACCCACCAGCTTTTAAGATCTACCTGCCTATCATTATGAAGAACTATGCTCCATAGCGTTCAACAAACTTGATGGAGAAGTCAGAAAGGGCGAGGGAGGATGGCAATGCTATCTTCCCTCGCTTGATATTTCAATGAAGGAGAGGCAAGAAAATGAGGTTTGTAGCTAAACTGATCAAATCGTTCCTTGGCGCGGCTTTGGCCTTAGCTCTGCCGGTTGCTAGTGCGTTGGCAGTTAACGGCCGGTCTCCTGATCCCGTCACCATCAGCATCGCCCCCCAATCAACGGAGGTCGAGGTGGGTGAGACATTCACCGTGGACATCAGAGTTGATGCTGGCTCCCAGCCGGTAAGCAGCATCCAAGCCTTCGTTGACTTCGATCCAATCTATCTGAAGGTCGTTGATGCCGATGGAAATCCCACGGACAAGATCGACCCGGTGCTCGATCCTTTCAAGACCGTCATGCTGAACAGCGCGGACAACACCACTGGGGAGATAGGCTATGCCGCTGGCACGTTTGGCACCCCGCCTACCGGCAGCTTCGTTCTGGCCACGATTCGGTTCAAGGCCCTTAATGGGGCAGCGGAAACTCGACTTGAGTTCAGCGCCACTCCGCCGCGCGAAACCAAGGCGAAGCATGGGACAACTGATTTGCCGGTCGAGACATACGATGGCACTGTGACTATCTCTGGCCCCACGCCGACCCCGACTTCGACGCCCACTCCCAGTCCCTCACCGACGCCGACCAAGACAGCTGCGCCTACCACTCCCGGCCCTACGGTAACCCCTACCTCAACACCCACTCCCGGCCCCTCACCGACGCCGACCAAGACAGCTGCGCCTACCACTCCTGGCCCTACGGCAACCCCTACCTCAACACCCACTCCCGGCCCCACGCCGACCAAGACGGCTGCGCCTGGCACTCCCACTCTGGCAACTGCTACCTCAACGCCTAAGCCGCATGCTCCAACACCTACACCGTCCTTGCGCCCTTCTGAGACGAGAGGTGAGGGTGGAAAGGGTCCTCCCTTATTCATGGTGATAGGACTGGCTGGGATAGTGGCTATCGCCTTGGCGGTATTATGGGGGAAGAGGCTGTGGGGTGGAGCTGGATAAGAGCCTATCCGGAAAGCACTCAGAGGGGCGTCCCCGTCGTCTCTAAACCTTAGCTTACCTGCCTCTAATCATGAGGAACACTCCATAGCGGTCAACAAACCTGATGGAAGAGCGAGCATGTAAAGGGCGAGGAAAGGTGGCATTGCTGCCTTCCCTCGTTTGTCATCTCGCCTGAAATGCTTTCGCTTCAAGGACATGGTGGGCAGGGCCTCGCCCCCTACCCCTCTGGGGCAGGCAGCACCTGATTCGGAATCCCTGGCCTCATCGGGTTTGACATCTGAGGAATTCTATGGTATGATAACTTCGCTTTCATTGGCTGCGTAGGAACTCCCAGGGGCGAAAAAGCTACCCTCCGCCCCTGTATTGCCTCAAATTTCCACATCCCCATCGGAGTTGCTCTTTGTCACGGATAGGAGATGAGTTCCTTAAGCTCCCATGCTGGCTCAAAAGCGGACATCCGATCTTGTAGGGAGGGGCTGAAATGGCGACAGAAAGCAAAAAGGGTGGGGCAGTCAGGAAATTGGCCCTGGTCTTGTTGAGCATAGCAATGGGCCTGTTGTGCATGGTGCTATTGATGGAGGCCTTGGCCAGCGCTGTCCCCCGAGGGCCAGGAGGTGGAGGGGGGGCCGTAGCTTCACCACCTGGGGAGATCATAATCGACGATGGAGATCCCGGCTTCTCCTTCACCCCCGCTACGGGGATCTGGTGGCCATATCCAGGCCCCCCGTACCCGCCCGGAGGGTGGAATGAGGATTACATGTTTGAGACGAGCGATGTGGCCACAGCCACAGCGAGGTGGACGCCGAATATCCCTGAGGCTGGGTTCTACAGGGTCTCCGTCCACTGGAGCGTCTACTCCAGCAGACCCCCCAGCGTTCCCTACATGATAGTGTGCAAATCGGGGGTCTTCACCCACCACGTTGACCAGACTAAGGACGCTAATGGCAATCCGGTGCCCGGCGGTGGTCCCTCCGGCTGGGAGGCCTTGGGGGTCTACCCCTTTGTAACCGGGACAATCGGATATGTGGAATTGAACACCTCCAGCCCTGGCCACACCTGTGCCGACGCCGTCAAATTTTCCTTCACCCCCGGCCCCCCTCATACCACCACAGTGACCGCCCACCCGAGGTCCATCCCGGCTGATGGAATATCCACCTCGACCATTACAGCTACGGTCGTCGACGAGTTCGGCTATTACGTTGATGATGGCACGGTGGTGACCTTCACCACTGACTTAGGCAGCCTGGGGAGCGATATGGTCACCAAAACCACTACCAGCGGTGTGGCCACGGCCACATTGACCTCGGGGCTGGTCCCTGGGGTGGCCACGATAACGGCCACGGCCAATGTCACGGCCACCGATGTGATCACGGTGTCCTTCCTTCCCCCGGAGGTTGGGGTGAGGAAGCTGGTTGTTCCCACCGGTTCTGTGGAGCCGGGTGAGCTGATAACCTACACATTGACCTACAGCAACTCGGGGGAGGGGACGGCCACGGGGGTGGTCATCACCGATATTGTGCCGCTGACCTTGACCAACTTGAGCGTGGTTACAAGTGGTGCAACGATCACTCGCACACCTGGTGTCACCTATGCCTGGAGCGTGGCCGATTTGGCTTATGGTGAGGGGGGTGTGATCACCATCACTGGGCGGGTGGACCCCAGCAAGCCGGTGAGCCAAAGTGCTGTTCTGAGCAACACGGTGGAGATAACGGCCACGTATGATGTCAGTGTGGCCAACAATGTCGATACGGTGAGCAACACGGTTATCCCAGGTGCTCCCTACAGTGTGGAGGTTAGTGCTGATCCTGAGGCGATAAGGGCTGATGGTGTTTCCACCTCGACTATCACTGCTGAGGTGAGGGATCGGTTTGGCAATAGTGTGTTGAATGGGACGGTGGTCACCTTCACCACTGACTTGGGCAGCCTGGGTAGCGAGGTGGTCACCAAAACCACTACCAGCGGTGTGGCTAAGGCCACGCTGGCCTCCACTACAACCTTAGGGACTGCGGTCGTCACAGCTATGGCGGACTCCAAGGTTGATACGACTACGGTTAAGTTCGCCTACATAATCGACGACGGGGACCCCGAATTCTCTACCATAGGAGCGTGGAGTGTCTACACACCCACCCCCAATGGTGGCTACGAGAATGATTTCCGTTATGCCGCCGCGCCTGCGACGGCCACGGCAAGATGGAGGCCCAACCTTTCCACCCCTGGCAACTATGAGATATTTGCCCATTGGAGCGTCTCTCCCACAAGGCCGATGAGTGTGCCCTACAAGATAACCTACGGCGGTGGATTTGTAGCCACCAGATATGTCGATCAAACCAAGGATGCCCAGGACATCGCACAGGCAGCTTTCACCCCCTCGGGATGGAAGAGCCTGGGCGTATACAACTTCATCGCTGGCACCAGCGGATACGTGGAGTTGGATGCATCCAAATGCAGTACTGGCACTGTCTGCGCCGACGCCATCATGTTCTATCTGACGGGCATTCCGGGTCCTCCCTACACGGTGGAGTTGAAGGCCGATCCTGAGGTTCTCTCGGTAGATGGTAGTTCGGAGCTGACCGCGGAGGTGAAGGATCAGTATGGAAACCCGGTGAGTGATGGCACGGAGGTCACCTTCACCACCAGTTTGGGGAGTGTGGGGAGTGAGACGGTGGTGAAGGAGACGGTGGGAGGGGTGGCCACGGCCACATTGAGTTCGGAGGAGCCTGGGGTAGCGGTGGTGACGGCGACCTCCGATTCTCGGCTTGACACGGTTGTGGTGACGTTCACTGCTGGTGCTCCCTACAGTATGGAGGTTAGTGCTGATCCTGGGAGCATACCGGTGGGTGGTTACACCTCGACTATCACTGCTGAGGTGACCGATCGATACGGCAACTGGGTGGAGGATGGCACGGAGGTGGTGTTCAGCACTGACTTGGGCAGCCTGGGGAGCGATATGGTCACCAAAACCACTACCAGCGGTGTGGCCACGGCCACGCTGACCTCGGGGCTAGTCCCTGGGGTGGCCACGATAACGGCCACGGCCAATGTCACGGCCACCGATGTGATCACGGTGTCCTTCCTTCCTCCGGAGGTTGGGGTGAGGAAGCTGGTTGTTCCCACCGGTTCTGTGGAGCCGGGTGAGCTGATAACCTACACATTGACCTACAGCAACTCGGGGGAGGGGACGGCCACGGGGGTGGTCATCACCGATATTGTGCCGCTGACCTTGACCAACTTGAGCGTGGTTACAAGTGGTGCAACGATCACTCGCACACCTGGTGTCACCTATGCCTGGAGCGTGGCCGATTTGGCTTATGGTGAGGGGGGTGTGATCACCATCACTGGGCGGGTGGACCCCAGCAAGCCGGTGAGCCAAAGTGCTGTTCTGAGCAACGCGGTGGAGATAACGGCCACGTACGATGTCAGTGTGGCCAACAATGTCGATACGGTGAGCAACACGGTTATTCCAGGTGCTCCCTACAGTGTGGAGGTTAGTGCTGATCCTGAGGCGATAAGGGCTGATGGTGTTTCCACCTCGACGATCACTGCTGAGGTGAGGGATCGGTTTGGCAATAGTGTGTTGAATGGGACGGTGGTGACCTTCACCACCGACTTGGGCAGCCTGGGTAGCAAGATGGTCACCAAAACCGCGACCAGCGGTGTGGCCAAGGCCATCCTGAGGTCGGGGACAACGGCGGGTATAGCTACGGTGACCGCCACCGCCGACTCCAAGTTCGGTACTACCACCGTCACTTTCATTCCGGGTCCTCCCTACACGGTGGAGTTGGGGGCCGATCCTGAGGTTCTCTCGGTAGATGATAGTTCGGAGCTGAGGGCGGAGGTGGAGGATCAGTATGGAAATCCGGTGAGCGATGGTACGGTGGTCACCTTCACCACCAGTTTGGGCAGCCTGGGGAGCGATACGGTCACTAAGACCACGCTCAGCGGAGTGGCTACAGCCACATTGAGTTCGGAGGAGCCTGGGGTGGCTGTGGTGACGGCGACCTCCGATTCTCGGTTTGACACGGTTGTGGTGACGTTCACTGCTGGTGCTCCCTACAGCATGGAGGTTAGTGCTGATCCTGGGAGCATACCGGTGGGTGGTTACACCTCGACGGTAAGGGCTGAGGTGAGGGATCGATACGGCAACTGGGTGGAGGATGGCACGGAGGTGGTGTTCAGCACTGACTTGGGCAGCCTGGGGAGCGATATGGTCACCAAAACCACTACCAGCGGTGTGGCCACGGCCACATTGACCTCGGGGACGACGGCGGGCACGGCTACGGTGACCGCCACCGCCGATTCTGCGTCCGGCACCTGTACCGTCAAATTCACAGCCGGAGAGCCGTCCACCATGACTATCACTGCCTACCCTATGAGCATCCGCATCGGCGGCTTCACCTCCACCATCACGGCCACAGTGAAGGACCAATACGACAATCCGGTGGAGGATGGGACGGCCGTGGACTTCTACACCACCTTACTTGGAGGGGTGCTTGATCCCTTCCACACATCCACGACCAATGGGGCAGCTGTGACCACCCTGACCTCAGGGTCGCAGATCGGTACAGGGAAGGTATGCGCCATAGCGGATTCACTGAGGGAGTGCACCGGCGTGATGACCTTCACCGTGGGGCTGCCGTACCATGTCGATGTCGAAGCGCATCCGGCGAGCATCGGCCTCAACGACTCCTCGATGATCGTGGCTGAGGTGAAGGATATCGGCGGCAACTGGGTGGAGGATGGCACGATGGTCACCTTCGCCACCAGCATGGGTAGCTTGGGCAGCGAGGTGGTCACCAAAACCACTACCAGCGGTGTGGCCACGGCCACATTGACCTCGGGGACGACGGCGGGCACGGCTACGGTGACCGCCACCGCCGACTCCAAATTCGGCATATGCACCGTCGAATTCCTGCCCGATCCGCCCTACACCGTGACGGTGACCGCCGATCCGGAGGCCATCCCCGCTAATGGCGTCTCCACCTCGACTATCACCGCCCAGGTGACCGATCGGTACGGCAACTGGGTACGCGATGGGACGGAAGTCGCCTTTGCCACTACCGCGGGCAGCTTCCCCAGCAACCCCTACATCAGCACCACCGCCAATGGGGTAGCCACGGCCACCCTGACCTCAAGCACTACGCCCGGTTCGGCCACGGTGACCGCCACCGCCGATGGGAGGCAGGGACAGACTGAGGTGGACTTTTACTACGTGTGGTGGCGCTGGATTTACCTGCCGCTCATCGTGAAGAACTACCCGTAGGCTCGATAGGCGGGAAAACAAGCGAAAAGCCATCCGCCCGGCGATCGCCAAGGCGGATGGCTTTCTTTTTAAGCTTTATTTCGCGCTTAGGAATGTTGTGATGCAGGGCGGCTACTAAGGGCCGGGCGTCTCCGTCGGAGTGTTAGTGGCTGTAGGCGTCTCGGTTGGAGCGCTTGTGGGTGTGAAGGTTGGCACCGGGGTAGGAGTCTCCGTCGGGGTTCTTGTGGGAGTAGGCGTCGATGTGCTCGTCGGCGTGGGGGTGAAGGTCGAGGTTGGGGTGAACGTCGGCGTAGCAGTCCCTCCCGTATCGAAGGTGACCACCAATTCGTAGGCTTCGCTCGGCTTGAAGTGCGCCCCATCGCTGTTCACGCTCACGTAGTGCATCCCTGTTTCCGCAGGATCATAAGTTACGGTGATCGAGGTCTCACCCCATTCGTTGGTCACCAATCGCATCTGCTCCTCATGGGGGTCATACAGTTTAAGGGTGTAGATCACTTCCGTCGGGACAATCAATCGCGCTTCGATGGGGGAGAGGGTGGTGACCTCGAATTTGAAGAAGTCCACGTCCTCGCCCGTGCTGATGTAAGCTTTGACCGACTGGCCTGAACCTATCCGCTTCGCCAGGCTGAAGGTGTTGTTGTTCTCCCAGGGGTCATACCCCGGGGTAGGCGTCATCGTCGAGGTGGGGGTCGGCGTGGGCGTTGGCCCCACCCCGAACTCGGCCTTCAACTTATAGGCCTTAGTCTGGCTGAAGGTGCCGTTAGGGCTCGATACCAAGATGTAATAATCCCCTATCACCTCGGGGGTATAGTGGATCTCCTCCTCGTCGCCCGTCCCCTCCGATCTTGCCACTTCCACATGATCATGGTTGTAGAGGTGGAGGTCATAGTCGGTGCCATCCGGGATATCGCTCAGCTTGATCTTGATTTCATTGAGGGCATAGATGTCGATCCTGTAGTAGTCCTTGTCGGTAGGCGACCAGATGTAAGCCCGATAGCTCTCCCCCGAATCTATAGACCAAGCTGTGGAGAAGTCATCGTTGGGCTCAAACACATCCTTCCCCGGGGTTGGCGTGGGGGTGACGGTGGGCGTGGGAGTGGGAGGAGGTGGAACCTCCTCCACGGTTATCTGGTACGTCTTGTCAGGCCCATGTTGATAACGGTTGTCTATGGTCACCAGGGCGGTGCCATCGGCAGCCGCCTGGAAGATGATGCTTGAAGAGAGGTCCGTCGGCGCCACATCGTCGTTGGCACAGTTAGGGGGATCGCAGAAGATGGCGATGGTGGGCTCCAGCCCCACGGAGATCATGGTGTCCACGCCCATGGCCAGGTCATGGGTCCAGACATGGTACCAGTGCCTCGCTTTGACCGGGAATTTCACCAGGTCGATGTCATCGTCGGGGCAGAAACTATGGGTCTGGGTCTCGCCCAAGGCTATCCAATTCTCCTGTCCTACAACGTCATCGGGTTCGTATTTATCTCCACAGGGCGGCCTGGTGGGCGATGGGGTGGAAGGCCTCAGCGGGCTCGGAGTGGGCGTGGGGATGCGATGCGGCGTTGAGGTCGGCTTAGGCGTGGGGGTTGGGGTAGCAGGCTTAGGCGTAACCGTGGGTGTCGGGGTAGGGGTTGGTGTGACCAGGGAGCTGATGACGACCGGCGGCCTCTCCCCCGTAGGGGTATCCAAGCAGGTCCAGCAGGTTCCCACCTCTCGGCGTACCAGGAGGACGTCATCGGCCGGGACCTCGTACACCCTCGGCCTCATCTCCCCCTCGACTTCCTTGGTCTCGTCGGGATAGAACACGTAGTATTTATCACCCCTGGTAAGCAATAGCCGCAGGCAATACTGGGGATGGTCTGGGCTCTCCTCACTCGAGGGAGGGGTCAATCCCTTGGAGTAGAGGGCGATCTGAGGGAGCGAACCGCCGTCACACATGTCCGCTTGGGCATGGAGCTTCCCCGCCTGCGTAAAGAAAGTAGGGAGGGCGACGATAGTGAATATCACCCAAAGCAGGGTCAGATACCTCTCCCGAAGGGTTAAGGGGTGGGTCAGCTTGAAAAGCCGAGTCCCTCTCAGGAGGGCGAGGAGCCTCCCGAGCCAGGGGAATCGCGATCGCAGGGATGGCTGAGCCTCCAACCGAGATAGCCCTTGGCAGATGAAGCGGTAGAGGATCCAAATGGGAGGGATGAGGAGCAAAGCTGAAAAGGCGAAAAACAGGGCCTTCTCCGAGGTTGAAATATCCCCCAGGAAGAGCTGGAATATCCGGAAACCTTCCCTGGCGAAGATGCCCTTGTCCACAAGCCAACCCCAGAGGGGCTTTATGACTGGGGAGAAGATCAGAAAAAGGAGGGCGAAGTAGGCCAGAAATGAGGCATAGGCGATCCACCAGCGCGCCGCCCGGGAGCTAACCACTCGGGGGAGGAACCGATCTCCAAAGTGGAGGATCAATCCTAAGGGTATCAGCAGGAAGATGCCCACCATGAGGATGACATAAATTAAAAGCAGAGCCAGCATCAGGAGGAACCCTAAGCTGATCCCCATAACCTGCAGGCCATGGATAGGATAATCAGCGGACAGGAAAGTGAGGAAGGAGGTCCAAGGGAGGCCGAATGCCTCCAGATAGAAGGCTTGATACAGCCATCCCCAAAGGTAGACCAGGATTACCAGAACCAGGGCAGAGCCCAGGATCGCCTTGACCCTGGCGAACTGGGATCTCAGGCGGCCCACGGGCCCAGCCAGCCGGCTGGAGAGGGGTTTTCCCTTTTTGACCCCGGCCAATGTGACCTCCGAGAGATCGACGCCGCTGAAGTCGGCTCCTTCGACATCCGCCCCGCTGAGGTCGGCCCAGCGCAGTTTGGCCATCCTGAGGTCGGCCTTGTACAGATTGGCCCCTCGGAGGTCGGCCCAGCGCAGGTCGGCCTCCTGAAGGACGGCCCAGGAGAGGTTTGCCCCCTCCAGGTTAACCCTCCTCAGGTCCGCCTCGCTGAGGTCAGCTCGGGCCAGGATGGCCCCATGGAGATCCACCCCGCTGAGGTCGATCTCCACCAGGTCCCTTCCCGAGAGGTCCAAACCTTCCGGTCCGCCACTCTCTTCGATCAGCCTTAGTATCTGCTCCCTGGTGTATTCGCTCAACTTATCCTCCTTCACTGGGATGGGACCCGCAGGTGACGAGTAAGAGGTGGTCAGGAGTTAAACGTAAGCAAGCGAAGTATACCATATTTCCATTCAGGCCGCAAAAACAAATTTCGGATCGGAAAATCCCCTTTTCGAACCAGAACCGCTGCCTTCACAGGCCCTTTAACTGCATAGGTGGCCATCAGGAGGATAGCCCATATGCTGCTTTTACGCCTTCGATGAGCTTCTTCCAGTTGAACTCCTTCAGGATCCTCCTCCGCGCCCCTTGCCCTAGCCGTGTTCGCAATCCCTCATCCAGCAGCAATTTGACCACGCTGCGGGCGAAGGCTTTGTCGTCTCCAGGAGGGATGAGGAGGCCGGAGACACCATGCTCGATGTATTCCCTATTCTGGCCCACATCGTCCGCTATTACGGGCAGGCCAGCACCCATAAGCTGGGTGAGCTTAGCGGAGCACTTGGCGCGGTTAATGAGGGTATCGTCGTAAGGGTAGATAGCCACATCCGCGGCGGCCAGGTAAGCGGGCAGCACATTAGGGTCAACCCAGCCGGCATAGACCAGGTGATCAACCAGGTCGGCCTCCCTCATCATAGCCAGGAACTCTTCCCCTTCGCCGGAAGGACCCTCTCCCACCACCAGAAGTTGCGCCTCCGGCACCTCGGCCAGCACCTGCCGAAAGATGTCCACCACCCGTTCGAGGCCATATTCGAGGAAGCGGGTGTACAAGAGCACCCTCAGCGAGCGGTGAGCAAGGGGCGGTGGGTGATGTGCTGCCTGCTGGCTGCTTTCCATCATCCCATTGGGCACGTAAAAGACTCGATCCCGCTTGACCCCTAAGCTCCAGGCTATCGTCTCCAACGCGCGGCTGGCCACGATGAGGGCATCACAGTGGGTCATGCACCACCTCTCCTGCCAGGTGAAGAGGCGCCTCTGGGCCCAGGGATAGCCTCTCACCTCGCTCCAACCCCCCTTCCCCTCCCAATCGTCGCTGTCGATGACCAGGCGGGTTTTGCTCAGTCGTAACCTCTTGAGGAGCCAGAGGGCCATCGCCGCGAAGCCGCTGTAGCCTATGGGCTTGAAGCAGTGGACGACGTCGGGAGCAGCTGCCAGAGCTCGGCGCACCAATCTCCAAACAATAACTAAATGCTGGATGAGCGGCAAGCGAGGTGGGAGGGCAATGTTGCAAACCTTCACCCCCTCCTCCACCCATTCCCGTCCCGAATCCCGGGGATGATCCCAAGGGGGCAATATCACCTCTACTCGATGCCCTTCGGCCGCCAGGGCCTTGGCCATGGGAAGGGCTCGCCTATTTACCGTCCCTTTCGGCATAAGGCCGAAAGGGCCTATCATGGCTATCCTCATGGCACGATCTGGATGAAACCTAAAGTCGCATGGTCCTTGCGCTCTCCGTTCTGGAGGGCGATCAGCCTCCGTCCCGTATGCTCCTCGTAAAGGGCGACGATGACCAGGTAGCGGCCCGGCTTTGCCCCTGGCCCTATCCTCAGCTTATGTTCGTCGGCGACCACTTCCCTCGGCGCCCATGCGGTGGTGGGGTACGTCCAATCCACGGGCACGCTGTCATCCTGCCCCACCAGCTGCATATCCTCGGTCAAGAGCTGCACCGTGACCTTGTAGCTGGTTTGCATCCGCTTCTGAGCTTGCCAGTAGAGGGTCACGGCGAGGGTCTGGCCCTCCCTTACCTCCTCCGCGCTGAAGTCGCACCCAAGCAGGGTCACCTCGCCGCCGAAATCCACGTCCAATCTCCTCTGCATGGAGGGTATGGCATAACTGCGCTGCCTCTCGAGGACGGTCAGCTTCGTTAAAGTGGCGAATTCTCCGTTTACTCCGACCTGGAGCTCGTATTCTCCGCTTGGCAGGGTGGTGGGCAGGGCGAGCCTATAGACGGCGCGATCGATCTCGCCAGAGGTCCAGCGGGAGGTGGGATAGCCATCTACGATGGGCCTCTCCGAGCTAAAGGCTATCCTTCCTTCCCCATCCACCAAGCGCACCTCGCATCGGCGATTATGAGCCATCTTGTTCATAGCTCGCCACCAGAGGGTGAGCCTCAGCTCATCGCCCTGCCTCAGCTCTGTGCTTGCCACATCGTAGCCCATCAGCTCCAGCTCGCCTTTGAAGGAGAGGTTGAGGACATAGGGTATCTCAGGCAGGAAGTTGCCCAGTCGATCCTTCGCTATCCTGATTCGCTCCAGCAGTACATCCCTGCCTTGAGGCCTGCCTTCCCTGCCCCACACGCCTAGATATTCACCACTCGAGGGGTCGAAGACCCCCAGTCGAACGCGATAGGGTATGTCCGGCAGATCACAGGGCAGTGCCACATCAACGCGCCCTCGGAGGGGCACATGGAGGGGCCATCCTTTGGGCAGGTAATACCAGGTGCATAAAGTGTCATCGACCTTCAAGTATTCGTTGCCGGCCTCGTCCACCAGAGTCAGGCTCAGGACGTAGTCACTCTTAGGGTGCTTTTCGGCTTCCCAATACAGGATGTAGTGCCTAACTCCCTCGTCCTGGCCGATGACATCGAAGCCCAGCAGCCTTATGACCTGGCCGAAGCTTACGCTTAAAGCCGTCTGCGGCTCAGGATAGGCTGTGATCTCATGGTCGTAGTCCTCTATGTCGAAGGCCTTAAGCTTATAGCCTTGGAACTCCTTGTGGAGGTGGACTTCACGTCCAACCCGCATCAACTCCGTGATCACCATATCCGTCGGATCGGCAAATTCGTGATGCCAGAGGACGAGCCATATCCGCCGTGGCCTTGAACTCAGTATCTCGTTTAGCACTTTGGCTCCGTGTGCGAAATCCTCGCCCACATGCAATCCATACCAAGGTGCCTCGCCGTGGTAGTAGTAGATGAAGGAGTGGTAAGCGTTCTCCACCAGCAGGATCGCATCATCCGCTCGGGCTTTCCTGTTCAGGTATCGAGCTACAGCCCTCACGTCATCGCGGGGGTTTCTTTCCCCTGAGATGACCGCTGAGGAGGCCTTCCAGGAGAGGAGGGCGGCCGAGGCTAAAATCAGGATGAAGAGAAGTCGAAGGGGGAACGAACGGCGCCACAGAAGGCGGGCGAGGCCGATAACGACGCTGATATAGAAGGGCACCGTCGAGATTATGAGATAACGGGTCCCGAATTTGGGCACCAAGCTCATTAGGAGGGAAGTTAAGGCGAGAGGGACGATCCAATTCAATACAGCCAATACCTCGCCTGCGGCGATATCGGACCTTTCGCGTATCAGCACCGCCAGGATAAGTACAACGATCGAGGCCGCCAGTCCTAAAGCGACCCCCTGGGGCGCATAAGGGGATATCTTCTCCATGAAGGCTCGTAGGACCATCATTGGGCTTAATCGGCTGGGCCAGTAATCGGGATGCTCAGACAGCCTTCGCATCTGCAGATATGCTGGCCTGAGCCAAGGCGAGAAGGCCATTAAGGCCAAAGCGGTGAACTTCAGCCACCGTTTCAGGTACTCTTGCCCTTTCAGACAGGCGAACAGGAAAAAGGCAGGGACCATGAACAGAGCGGAGTAATGGGTATAGAAGCTCAGGGATAGGAACAAGCTATAGATCAGCCACTCTTTTCGGCCGCCCAGCCGCGTGGCTCTCAATAGAGCCAAAGTGGCTGTTAAAGTGAGGAGGAGCAGCAAGGCGTACATGCGAGCTTCCTGGAAATAGTAGGTCAGAAAGGGCGATGAGCCTGACAGCACCGCCGCTGGCAGGGCGACGGCAAGGTCATGTCCTTTTGTTCCCCTATCCGTAGCGTAGATCTCGCGTACTAAAGCGAAGGTGAGCGGGGGCAAGAGTACAGCGCAGAAGAGGGAGATGAAGCGAACCGTAAATTCCTTCCTTCCGGCCGCCATCATCCAGAAGTGGAGGACCAGATAGTGGAGTGGGGGATGTAAATCTTCACGCACTAAGGTGTTGAGCATGGATGGAAGGGATTTCTGGGCGAAGAGGATGCTTAATCCCTCATCGAAGCTTAGGCTTTGCAGCTCTAAGGTGGACGCCAGGGTGGCGAAGACTAACGATATCACCAGAAGCAGAATAGCTCTTGCCAGGCGGATTGCTCTCTTTTCGTCGATCGGGCTTCGTTGAAACTCTACCTCCATCTTTCTCCCCGCAAGCTCAGCCGAATGGCCTCGCTGGATCTGAAGGCGGAAGGGGATCATAAAGTGACCGATAGAGGGTGGGAATCATATCCTTGGGGGTCTTAACTCAAGTGCCGTCATTCTGCGATGTTCACAGAGATCTTCTTGGTCGGTACTGGATGGCTTCGGCGAGATGAGGGGTATCGATCTCTTCCGAGCCGGAGAGGTCGGCAATGGTCCTGGCCAGCTTAATCACCTTGTGGAAAGATCTGGCGCTCATCCCCAGTTGTCTCATGGCCGATCTGAGGAGGGCTTTCTCCTCCTCCCCCAGAGGGCAGAACTCCCTCACCTCTGCTGGCCCCATCTCGGCGTTGCAGGTCAGGTTCGTCCCCTTGAACCTCTCCCTCTGGATCTCTCTGGCCCTCTTCACCCTCCCCCTTATGGTCGATGATGGCTCCCCCATCCTCCCATCAGTGAGTTTCTCGTACTCCACCCTGGGGACATCGATGTGGATGTCTATCCTATCCAGGAGAGGGCCCGATATCCTCTTCTGGTATCTGGAGATCATGGCTGGTGAGCAGGTGCACTCGTGGGATGGGTCTCCGTAGTAGCCGCAGGGGCAGGGGTTCATGGCGGCCACGAGCATGAACTTGGCGGGGAAGGAGAGGCTTCCCCTGGCCCTGGATATGGTTACCACCCCATCCTCCATCGGTTGCCTGAGGGCCTCTAAGGACCTCCTATCGAACTCCGGCAGCTCGTCGAGGAAGAGCACTCCCCTGTGGGCCAGGCTTATCTCTCCTGGCCTCGGCCAATGGCCTCCCCCGACCAGCCCAGCATGGCTGATGGTGTGGTGGGGGGAGCGGAAGGGGCGGGAAGTGATGAGGGGCTTGTCCTTGGGCAGCATCCCGGCCACGCTATATATTCTGGTCACTTCCATGGCCTCCTTAAGGGAGAGAGGAGGGAGGATGGAAGGGAGGGAGCGGGCCAGGAGGGTCTTACCCGCCCCTGGGGGGCCGACCATGAGGATGTTATGGCCTCCAGCGGCGGCCACCTCCAAGGCCCTCTTGGCATGTTCCTGACCCTTTATCTCGGCCATGTCCAGTTCGAACTTGGGGGTTATCTTCGGCTGGTGGATGGGTTGGAAGGGGTTGATAACTTCCTTCCCCTGGAGGTGGAGGATAAGGGAGGGGAGGTCAGGAATGGGGATGATCTTCACTTTGGGGATAAGAGAGGCCTCGGGGGCATCGTCCTTGGGGACGAAGGCGGTGGTGAGTCCCTCCTCCTTAGCCAGAATGATCATGGAGAGGATGCCGTTAACGTGGCGGAGGGTTCCGTCGAGGGAGAGCTCGCCCACGAAGAGGGAGGAGGGGGGGATGGATATCTTGTCCATGGCGGAGAGGATGCCTACGGCGATGGGCAGGTCGTAGGCTGGCCCCTCCTTAGGTAGGTCGGCAGGGGCCAGGTTGACTGTTATCCTCCTGTTAGGGAAGGGCAGGCCAGAGTTGATGATTGCCGACCTCACCCTCTCTTTAGATTCCCTGATAGCGGCATCAGGGAGGCCGACGATGGTCAAGCTAGGGAGCCCCCTGGATATGTCCACCTCCACATCGACGATGGCCCCCTCCAAACCGACCACCGCACAACTCGTAACCTTAGCCAGCATCCTTCCTCCTGATACGAAAAGTGTAGCATAAATGAAAGGATAATGCAAGCGAACGCTTAGCTAGGTTGGATGCCGATCAGCTTGGGTAAAGTTGCGACTGCAGAGGGGTGATGATATAATTTATCCTGTGCTGGGGGAGGATGGTTTGGGGGACACCCTCTCCCAGCGGGTGGTGCGGGGTGGTTTCTGGGCCTTCGCGCCAAGGATCGCTAGCTGTCTCCTCTATCTATCCTGTAATCCATCACGCAAATCAGGGGGTGAGAGATAAGCGTAAAGACCCTGAAAATACCATACCCGGAGGACCTGCCAGAGGCGTTAGGGGAGACGTCGGAGGAATTCGAGCGAGAGCTTAGGTTCCTGGTGGCTGCCAAGCTCTACGAGATGGGCCGTATCTCCTCAGGGCGAGCGGCGGAGTTGGCCGCGATGAGTCGCCAGGAATTCCTGGAAGCTTTGGGAAGATACCGCATCCCGGTCTTCAATTACTCCTTGGAGGAGTTGGAACGCGAGATCCAGGAGGCCCGGGTGCGGAAATGAAGCGAACCCTGGAGGAGCTCCCGTCGGGTCTGGGGAGAGGAGAGCGAGAGGCGATCGCCCTTGCCTTGGAAACGAGGGCCGATCTGGTGGTACTGGATGACCAACAGAGACGGCGCGTTGCTCGTGAAAAGGGCCTATCGGTCGCTGGGACCGTCGGCATCCTCATCGAGGCTCGAGAGCAAGGGAGAATCCCTTCGGTACGCCGCGAATTGGACCGTCTGATCGAGGCTGGCATGTGGGTTGATGGGGCGTTCTATCATCGGATTCTGCAGGAGTTTGGCGAATGACCGGAGGATGGGCAAGGCAGCGAAAAGGGCGAGAAGTCTGCTACTTGAGCCGAGGGCCAATTTCTGCCAGCAGGTGATGCGGGGGGTTCTAGCCCCTCCGATTTCGGCCTGATGGGGATTGCCCTGGTGGCCATGTCCGCCCTGGAGACCTTCTCCTGAGGGCGTTAGGGTGTATGTGGGTGCAGAGGAGCGGACGGGCAAGGGAGCAGGGGGTGTAGGGAAGCCAGGGAGCAGAGAGGAGGTGAAGAGATATGGACACGGTGGTTCGTACGCTTGATAAACTTCAAAGTTTAGAGCGACTTTACCGCCAGGGTTTCCGTAGTGAGGTGATTGATCGAGCCATTGATAAGCTGCTGGCTACGGAGATCAAGCGAGCACATGCGGAGCGGCGTGATTTAGAAGCTCGGCTAGCCGATTATGAGAAGCGATATAATATGTCCTCTGAGGAATTTTATCGTCGCTTCCGGGCTGGCGAGTTAGGAGATGGGATGGATTTCGTCGAGTGGAGCGTGTTCTATGAGATGTATCAGGCTATACTTGAGCGCTTAGAAGTGTTAGGGGTGGATAGGTAATGACCACACCTGCCGAATATGTGCTCCAGCTCAAAGCCAAACTGGCGATCAGCCCAATCGTTGTATCTTTCGACATCGTTGAGGAGAAGGTGTGGCCGGACAGGGGATACATTCGCATAAGGATGGCGCTGAGCAACGGGGACTTTCTGGAAGCAGCGGAGTATTTCGTGCTAGAGGATGAGGACTGCGTTACGCATCGTTATCGGTATCAGTGGATGGATGGGGAGTGCCGAGAACTGCGTAAGCGATGGGACAATGTCGAACACTATCCCGATTTGCCGAATTTTCCCCATCACGTGCATGTTGGAAGGGAGGGGGACGTCGAGCCCGGCGAAAGGCTTAGCATCGTTCAGTTGTTGGATGTATTGGCCGGCGAGATCCCGATGGAGGAGAGTTGATAGGGACGGAAAGGGTAGTTGAGGGCGTTGGAGTATGTGTAGGCGCGGAGGAGTAATCTGATTTGAGCTGAGGTGAGCGCTTTGATTGAGATGGGAAAGGAATGGGCGAAGAGGTTATGGGAGCCAGGCGGCACCCTCGCCCAGGTAGTGCGGGGTTCTAGCCCACCCGATTTCGGCCTGATGGGGATTGCCCTGCTGGCTAAATTTGGGTAGGAGGGGATTTGGAATGGATGCATTTGGTAAGCTGGAGGTTCTCAAGGACGTTTATCCCGACGAAGCTGAACTGGATCGAGTTATAGGGAAAGCGTTGGAGATAGCTCTCAGCCAACATCGGCTGCGCCTGGAGCGGTATGAGCGCGACCTGCGCGAGTTTGAGAGGCGTTACGGCATGGAATCGGAAACCTTTTATCGGCGTTTTGAGGCCGGGAAGCTGGGCGATGTGATGGATTTCTTCGAATAGGCCGGCTTGTACGAACTGCGCCAGGACCTCCTGGAGAAGGTTCGACGCCTGGAGTCAGCCCTGTGAAAGACGCAGCCGATTATCTCGCCTATATCAAAGCGCTTATCGTCGTGAATCCCCAGGTGGCGCACTGGGAGGTGGTGCGCGCAGGGCGATATGGGGCTGCTTCGCTATCGGCTTATGTTGCGTGACGGTGGCCTGTTGGAGATGTTCGAGCGCTTCCGGGTGGTGGAGGGAAAAGCGCGGGTGGCAAAGTACAGCTTTCACTGGCAGGATGCTGCCGGTCAGTTGCGTAAGCGGTGGGATAATGCGGCACATTATCCGGAGGTCTCGACACATCCGCACCATGTTCATGATGGTGGGGAGGCAAATGTGCTACCGCATGGGCCGATCAGCGCCGAAGGGGTGTTGGCTATTGTCGCAGAGGAGCGGACTGATTTGAGTTGAGGTGAGCGCTTCGATGGGATGGGCGAATTCCGGCAATAATTCCAGGGCAGGTGAGGGGAAGGGGATGGCAAAGGTGCGGCAAGAAGTGCTGGACGAGATTATCCGCCGTGTTGTCGAGGTGGCACAACCGGAGAAGATCATCCTCTTCGGCTCCGCCGCGCGGGGAGAGATGGGACCTAATAGCGATGTGGATCTCCTGGTGATCAAATCTGACGTTGTGCATCGGGGGCGTCTTGCGGAGGCCATTTATATGAATCTCATCGGCGTTGGCCAAGCTGTAGATGTCATCGTCGTTACCCCCGAGGATGTTGAGCGATACCGGAATGCCATTGGCCTAATCATAGAACCTGCTTTGAAGGAGGGGAGGGTGGTTTATGTCGCTTAAACGCTTCCCTCCGGACGATCCCAGGGAGTGGTTAAACCGGGCAAGGAGTAATCTGGCCAGGGCGAAGGGAGGGATCCGCATTCCGAACGTGTATCTTGAGGACCTCTGCTTTGATGCCCAGCAGGCTGCAGAGAAGGCACTGAAGGCGTTACTGCTGCATCGTGGTGTGCGATTCCCTTATGTCCACGATTTGGCAGAGCTTGTAGGGCTTTTGGAGCAAGCAGGCCAGGAAGTTCCAGGTGCGGTGCGAGAGGCAGCGAGGCTGACGCGATATGCTATAGTAACCCGATATCCGGGCCTCTTTGAGCCTGTTACATCTGAGGAATATGAAGAGGCCCTAGCCATAGCGGAAGGGGTTGTGCGCTGGGCCCAGGAGGTGATTGAGCAGGGGGAAGAAGGTGGTCTACGGTCGCAGGAGGATGGAGGTGCTGGAGGGGCTTAAGGTGAGGATGAACAAGGCGGCGAAAAGGCTGAAAAGCCTATTACTTGAGCCGGGGGACACCCTATCCCAGCGGGTGGTGCGGGGCGGTTTCTGGGCCTTCGCGCTCAGGATCACCAACCGCCTCCTCCAGCTCATCCGCACCATTGTCCTGGCCCTGTGGAATAGCAAAGCTATATTCCACAGGGCTGGCCCCATCCGATTTCGGCCTGATGGGATGGCCCTTTTAGCGATGTCCACTCTGCGGACTCTCTTAAGGGGCTTAGGAGATGCGTAATACTGGGAATCAAGGAGCAGGGGTGAGGGAGGGAACAGGAGATGTGGAGGGGAAGGGGTTTCGGATCACTCAGGCGGACTTGCATCCTCACCTGCAGGCACGGATGCATCAGCGGGGTGTTACTCTGGAAGAGATCGAACAAACCTTAAACGAAGGCTGGGAGGCTACTGATGCCAAACCCGGTACGCTGGGAAAGGCGATGGTGTTCCGGTATGAGGCGGAATGGGAGGGGCAGTTCTATCCGGAGAAGGAGGTGACAGTGTACTACAAAGTGGCGGGCGAGGAGGTCATCTTGTTGACGGTAAAGGCCCGATATGGGCAGGGTTTCCCGCGGGGATAGGATGAGGAGGTAATTGCTATGAAGATCGAGTACGACTCAGTACGGGATCTCCTGTACATTTGGTTTGGTAGCCCGGGGACGAAGGCGGCGAGGACTGAGACCGTGGAGCCTGGCGTATATGCCGATTTCGACAGGCGGGGGAGGTTGCTGGGCATCGAAGTGCTGGACGCTTCAGAAGTGTTGCAACACAAGGTCCAATTCGAGGTCACGTTCATGCCTTCACTTTCTGAAAAGGCCCCGGCTTAGCGGAGGAAGCGGGGAGTAAGGGTAAGGGAGGAGGGGTTTGAGGTGAGGGTGAACAAAGCAGCGGAAAGGGCGAAGAGTCTGCTATTCGAGCCTGGGGATACCCTCGTAATGCTGATTGCAGGAGGGAAGGGATGACGGTGAAAGTGATGAGAGAGCAAGAGGTTCTGCAAGAAGCGGCCAAGGTTTTGTTAAAATATCTTGAGCCGGCGAAGGTGGCCCGTTTTTGGGCTGCCTGGCAAGTGGATGGGGGGACTATCTGGCGATTCGTGAGGAATTGTTCGCCGGAGAGACGGTGGCCACTCTCTATGATAAAGTTCTGGCCTATCAAAGGGGCGCCGCTGAGGAGTAATTGCGGTGGGTATTCTCCCCCAGTAGTGTTGATGCAAAGATCGCCTTTTTTCCACCGCAGAGGCCGCCGAGAACGCTGAGAAATACCAAAAACTCTGTGCGCTGTACGGTGAAAACAAGGCATTAACACAAAGAGAAAGACCGCCCTGCAACCTTCAACCTGTGACCAAGGAGATGGGGAGAGGGGGAGACAAGGTGAAGTCTACGTGTCTCCTTGTCGGTGGATGTGCCGGTGGAGGCGGTGGAACCAAGAGGCGGAGAGGCAGGGGAGCGGAGGAGCAAGGGAGCAGGGGAGCGGAGGAGCAGGGGAGACAGGGTGACAGGGTGACAAGGAGACAGGGAGAGGGGGAGACAGGGGGACAAGGGGAGGGGGAGCAGGGGAGATTGGAAGTAAGGAAAGCCGAAAGGGTGGACATGGTCGAATTCAGTGATGGGAAGCCATAGAATTCGCTCTCTGAGCCTGTGCCTTTAATGTCTTTGGAGGTGTAATTATGGAAATAAAGGGCTTGACCTTACAGAAAGCAATTGAAGTCGTTGAAAGTCTTCCGCTTGATGATCAAGAAATGCTTGTGGAAGTTATCTACCGGCGCATTGCGGAGCGGCGGCGAGCGGCCTTGATTGCAGACGTGGCCGAGGCGCGGGAAGCTTATCGGCGAGGGGACGTCCGACGGGGCACAGTGGATGATTTGCTGAAGGAGCTCGGCGATTGAAGAAGCTGGTCTGGAGTGCGACGTTCATCCGGGCATATAAAAGGGCTGTGCGACGTCGGCCCGATTTGGGGAAGCGAATTGAAGAATCGCTTCGCCAACTGGCTATGGATCCATTTCACCCGAAATTACATAGCCACAAACTCAAAGGCGACTTGGCCGGGGCTTGGGCTTGTGCAGTGGGTTATGATTGGCGAATTCTCTTTGAATTCGTTCGGAACCCGGAAACTGGCGAGGAAGAGATACTGTTGTTGACTATAGGCTCCCACGATGAGGTGTATTAAGTCCAGGGGGAAGGGGAGCAAGGGAGCTGGGGAGTGGAGGGGCCGTGGAGCCCAGGACGAAGCTGAACATCGCCATCGCTGGGGTGCTGGGGTTGATGGTGGGGGTCTTCGGGGCGTTTATGGCGGAGTACTTTGAGGGATGGGGGAAGGAGGGGAAAGAAGGGGTCTGAGGGAAACAGGGGGTAATTTCGTTGAAACAACGCCGAGGGCTTGACGTCAATCTCTACGAGGCCCCCGCCAGGGGTTTTTCCACCGGGGTGATGGGGATGGTCTTGGCCGGGGAGGGGGTATAGGCGAAGACCTTTTTGAACGTCATCAAAAGGGAAGTTCTGGCTCACTCGCCGAACAAGGAGAAGGTTTATCGGCTTCTCCTCGCTTTGAAGGGCAGGATTGAGGATTTTTCGACCAGATTTGAGCTGAAATGAGCACTTTGATCATGATGGGACGGGCAAAGGAATGGGCAAGGAGGTTATTTGAGCCTGGGGACACCCTCTCCCAGCGGGTGGTGAGGGGCGGGTTCTGGGTATTTGCCTTGCGGATTGCCAGCCCCGTGCCCTGTGAACACTTTGTTCGACAGGGCGTGGAATACTCTATTCCACAGGGCCAGCCGGGGCCTAACCCTCATCCGCACCATCGTCCTGGCCCTGTGGAATAGCAAAGCTATATTCCACAGGGCTGGCCCGGGTGCTGGCGCCCAGCGATTTCGGCCTGATGGGGGGAGTGTGTTCTATGAGATGTATCAGGCCATACTTGAGTGGCTAAAGATGTTAAGAGCTGATATCCAATGACTACTTTTCGGAATCTTACGCCGTGCTGGAGGTGAGAGATGAGCCAAAAGGTTTCTTCGCCCTTTCAAAGGGCCATTGATGTTGTTGAAGCGCTGCCGCCGGAGGATCAAGAGACGCTGATAGATTTGATTCGCCGTCGCCTGATCGAGCGTCGGCGGGCGGAGATTGCTCGCCACGCGGCGGAGACCCTACAAGCCGTGCGAGAGGGTCGAGCCCGAGTGGGCACCGTTGAAGACCTTCGACGCGACTTGTTGGCTGAGCCCTGCAACCATACTTAGGATTTAAGCGATGAGGAGACTGGCCTGGGATGCCAGCTTTCGCCGCGCCTTTAAGCGGCGAACCCGTAAGGATCCGTATTTGCGGCAGCGTATATTGGAAGTGCTAGAGTTGCTGGCCCAAGATGCATTCGACCCACGGTTGAAAACGCATAAGCTTCGAGGGCAACTTGAAGGTCTGTGGGCCTGCTGGGTCGAATATGATTGCCGCATTGTGTTTGCTTTTGAGCCTGATCCAGAGTCAACAGAGGATATGATCGTCCTGATTGACATCGGTACGCACGAGGAAGTGTATTGATAGGGCCGATCGAGGTTGGAGGTGGCAGGCGAAAGTGATGGAGTGAGGTTAATCGAGGATTCTTCGACCAAAGGAGAGAATGGGGAGAAGGAGCGATGTCAACAGCTCTGGAATTGACTCGTGAGGGGTGGAAGCCTTACCTGGAGGCAGCACGGCGTCGGCCGGCTCCACCGGAGCCAACGCTGGCTGAGCAACGGGCGCGTGCACAGTTATTGGAGCGCATTTATAAGGCTGCAGATATGTTGAAGGCCCGCTTCGGGGTCAGACGGGTAGTGCTCTTCGGCTCGCTGGCCCATGCCGCCTGGTTTATGCCGGACTCTGATGTGGACCTAGCCGTTGAGGGCCTGGTGGGCGGTGATTACTGGGAGGCCTGGAGGCTGGTGGAGGAGGTGATCGGTGATCGCCCGGTGGACTTGATCGAGATCGAACGGGCCGGGGAGTCGCTACGACGGGCTATTGAGCGCTATGGGGTAGAGCTATGAATGCTGTCTACCGGGAATTGGCGGAGCGGATCCGTGGTGAGGTGCCAGACCTTGAACATGTCATTCAACGGGCGCTATCCTCCTGGGCCCAGGCGGGACGGATGCCAGACGAGAGCGCATACCTGGATTCGGTGGCCTTAAACCTGCATGGCTTCTATTCGGGACTGGAGCGCCTGTTCGAGCTGATCGCCAGACATGTGGACCGTACCCTCCCAAGCGGCGAGACCTGGCATCGCGATTTGCTCCGACAGATGGCCCAGGAATTGGCTGATGTTCGGCCTGCTGTGATCAGCCGGGACAATGCTTTGGCATTAGACGAGTTCCGACGGTTCCGCCATCTGGTGCGCAGCGTGTATACCATGAGCCTGGTGCCAGAGAAAATGGCCGGGTTGATGTCGGCCTTGCGCACCCTGTGGCCTGCGCTGCGCGCTGAGTTGCTGGCCTTTGCCGACTTTTTGGAAGCATTGGCTCAGGCGAGCCAGGCTGAGGGATAGAAATGGCATCTTCCATCTAACGCGCATCAGCCTCTTTCAGCCCATCCGCGCCATCGTCCTGGCCCTGTGGAATAGCAAAGCTATATTCCACAGGGCTGGCCCCAGCGATTTCGGCCTGATGGCGATCGCTATACGGTGGGCGCACTCGTAACAGGTGCGCTAATCAAATGGAGGTGAGCGTCAATGGCTCCTTTAACGGATCAAGCGATCCTTCTCAAGCGGGTCAATGCGTTGGAACGAGAGTTGGAGCGGCTCAAAAGGGACATCCTTCATGGTCTAGTGGCTCCAAGGCCCCAGGCGGTCGCACCGCGGCCCTCGCTTTTCGGCAGCGTCCAGGGTGGCGATATAACCGAGGAGATGATCGAAGAGGCTAAACGGGGCCTGTTTCGCGATCTGAGGGATCTCCAGGATGCTTGATATGGCCAATCCAGGGAGCATGCTCTATGTCCTCGACACCCATGTGCTGATCTGGTATTTCATCGGCAGCCGCCGTTTGCGCGAGGAGCTCAAGGAGCTGATTGACGAAACCCGGCGGCAAGGTGGGCGCTTGCTTGTCCCTACCATCGTCCTTGCCGAGGCACTGGACGTTGCCGAGAAAGGGCGGGTCAGGTTTGACTTCGCCGAGATGTACGGCTCATCCGCGAGGAACCGGAGTTTGAGGTGATCAGTTCCAGCCCGGAGATCTTTGATGAGGTAATGGGGGTGGAAGGGGTTAAAGAAGTCATGATCGGATCATCGTGGCTACGGCTCGGTTCTACCGCGCCGGCCTGCTGACTAAGGACCGTAACCCCATGTGCGAGTTTCTACAAGGCAATGGCCTGAGCGAACTGGAGGGGTGAAGGGAGGTCCAATTGTTGGCAGAACCAAACGGCGAAGGTATGGGCCAGGATCTTGCGCCCCCAGCGGGAGAG
>Ga0190286_1000028_pt1 | contig 85775 bp, 80 predicted proteins | sample 48691834_MG_FD_183241 | JGI IMG/M metagenome (GOLD analysis project Ga0190286, IMG submission 183241) | Hydrothermal vent microbial mat bacterial communities from Southern Trench, Guaymas Basin, Mexico - 4869-18-3-4_MG | ecosystem: Environmental > Aquatic > Marine > Hydrothermal vents >... | reverse complement strand
AGAATTCCACGCATTCGGGCACCACCTGAGTCAGCGCCCCCACCTTCAAGTGAATGGCCGTGATGCGTTTAGCGCCGTGCTTCCTCGCTTCATCCAAGGCGATGTTCAGGATCTCCCGCGTGATCGCCAGCTCATGCATGGCGATTTGGATTTTAGCACAGAAAGAGGGGCTTGTCAATGGACGCTTAAACGCTCATCCTTCTGGCCTGCTCTAAATCCTCCGGGGTGTTGATGTTAAAAAAGGAGAGGTGCTTTGGATCGAAGCGTTCGATCTCTTCCTCTCCAACATAGCGCACCCGCACTTCAGGGAGAAAATGGACGATTCTGAGATCTCTCCCTCGGATGAGCCGTTCGATGGGCTCGAGGCAGTTCTTGGAATAGATCGCGTGCAGCGGCTCCAGTTTGTCATCCCAACGGGGGATGACCACGTCGCAGCCTGGTGCCAGCTCCACCATGTACCGAAGCAGTTCCAGGTTCAAGAAGGGCATGTCGCAGGCCACTACCAGACTATAGAAGTTGGATGCCACCGTTAACCCGGCGTGGATGCCGCCCAAGGGGCCACAGCCGGGGTAAACGTCAGGTACCACCCGAGCATCCAAGTGAAAGGGAAAAGGGCCACCCGCGACGATCACTTCGTCGCTCAGGGTGGCCACTTTGTCGATCGTTGCCCTCAACAGCGTCTTCTCGCCCAGACGGAGGAGGGCCTTGTCGAGGCCCAATCGCCGGCTCCTCCCGCCGGCGAGGACAATGGCAGTTATCTTCCCCACCATCGCCAGCTTATCCATAGCACCTCAAAGTTCAGCACGAAAAGAGGGAAAAAAGCGAGTGCGCAGTATGGGCCACGCACTCGCTTAGGGCTGGACGGCCGATGGCTTATGCCTCCTTGAGGTAAAGATACCAGTAGATGCAGCCCACGAAGAAGGCCCCACCCACGATGTTACCCAGGGTCACGGGGATCAAGTTAGTGATGAAGAACTGCCCCCAGGTCACGTCCGCGCCCAGGAAGATGCCCAGCGGGATGAAGAACATGTTGGCAACGCTGTGCTCGAAGCCCAAGGTGACGAAGGCCATGATGGGGAACCAGATGCCCCAGACCTTGCCGATGATGTCATCGGAGGCCACGGCCAGCCAGACGGCCAGGCAGACCAGCCAGTTGCAGCCCACCCCGCGCCAGAAGAGGGCACCGAAGCTCTTGGACACCTTGCCCACGGCGATGGCCCGGCTGGCACTCAGCCAGGGTTCGCTGGTGGTAATGCCGGTCAGGTAGGCCAGGAAGTAGGCTACGAAGAGGCTGCCGGCGAGGTTGCCGATGTAGACAAGGACCCAGTTCTTCAACAGGCCGCTCCACTTTGCCTTGCCCGTCAGGCAGGCCGGAGGGATAAGCCCGCAGTTGCCGGTGAACAGCTCAGACCCGGCCATGACCACCAGCATCAGGCCCACCGGGAAGACGCCGCCGAATAGGAACTTGCCGATACCTGGCCCCAACGTCTCGGTGTTCACTCCCTTGCCGACCACGATGGCCAACAACGCGCCGAAAGCGATGTAGGCCCCGGCCAGGAAGCCCAACACCAGCATCTTGGGGATGCTCAGCTCTGTCTTCGCCTTGCCGATGCCGCAAGCCGCCTCGACAATGGCCTTGGGTGATTTGAACGCCATTTTTGTCCTCCTTTGTCAGTTATGTATTTTAGTGAGCCCTTCTGCAGCTTGCTGCGAAGTAGTTCACTTTCCGAGCTGCCTCTATCTTGAAGTAACCTCCTTCCTCGACCAATCAGACCAGACACCCAACCCCCTCGCCTGTGCGAGGGGGTAAAGGAAAGATAGCTATCTTGGGATCTATATACGAGTTACCATCTCCATGATCCGATCAATGGCGTCGTCCGCATACTTCCTCGTCTCTTCGGAGAGCTCTGTGCCAAAATCGAAGTCATAGCCCCGGATAGAGACAACGAAAGCCTGGGGTTCTTCCCGGTAAAGGCCCTTCACCAGGGCCAGGAGCGAACCAGGGTTCATGAAATGGGTGAAAGCCGAGGGACGATAGGCAGCCTCAACAGGAGCCATTTTCAGCTCCTCAGCGTACTCGCCGGCGTGAGCATCAACGAAGATGACCAAGTCGTAATCTTTGATGGTCTCGGCCAGCTCGGGCCCCAATTGGTGGAGGGCGAGGGTGGCAACTTTGTCGCCTACCAGTCGCTCAAGCCTCTCGACCACATAGTGGCCCACACCGTCGTCGCGGCGGCTGGGGTTCCCGTAACCAATGACGAGAGAGCGCTTCATTCTCCGCCAATTCCTCTCTCTGAGGGGTTAGGGGATAAGGGTTATCCCCTCCTCAACTCGTCAAGAACTTCACCCTCGGCGGAGACCAATCTCACTATCAATGGCATCTGCCCCAGAGCATGGGTGGAGCAGGAAAGGCAGGGGTCGTAGCAGCGGATGGCGGCCTCCACCCGGTTGAGCATCCCCTCGGTGAGCTTCTTCCCATCCACGTAAAGCTTGGCCACCTCCTCCACCGACTTGCACATGGCCCAGTTGTTGTTGCCCGTGGCCACGATGAGGTTCACTTTGGTTATCTTGCCCTCCTCGTCGGTCCAGTAGTGATGGAAGAGAGTGCCTCGTGGGGCCTCGAGCACGCCTATTCCCTGGCCCTTGAATTCGCCGGGCTCGGCGCGGATGTCGGTGGAGAGGATGTCCGGGTCCTCTAGAAGCTCCCTGGCCCTCTCGGCAGCGTAGAGCACCTCGATGAGGCGGGCGTAGTGGTAGTAGAGCGAGGGCTCCACCGGCCTGCCATCGCCCAGGGCCTTGAACTCTTTAAACTCCTCGTTAGCCAGAGGGGTGCTGATCTTATCGACCACGTTAAGGCGACCCAACGGCCCCACCCGATAACTCCCCTCAGGGTAGCCCAGCTTCCTGTAGAAGGGGAACTTGAGGTAAGTCCAAGGCTCGACGTGCTCGCCGATGTAGTCGAGGTAGTCGCCCCCGTCGAACTCCTCCAGGATGCTGCCGTCTTTGCCTTTGAGCCTCACCGTGCCATCATAGAGCTCCAGGGCGCCATCCTTGACCAAGCCCATGTAGCCGGTGGGGAAGCTGGCGAAGCGCTCCACCGTCTCCTTGTTCTCCTCCAGCCAGCTCTTGGCCACCTCGATGGCTGTCTGGACGGAAGAGATGACCTCGTCGAGCTGGGAGAGCATCTCATCGCGCTCCTCGATGGTGAGGGCCTTGTTCACCCCTCCTGGGACGGCGAAGATGGGGTGTATCCTCTTCATTCCCAGGGTCTCGATGACTTCCTGGCCGTATTTGCGCAGTTTTATGCCCTTGAGGGCCAGGTCGGGGTTGGTTTGGATGACGCCCACAATGTTGCGCACCGCCGGATCGGTGTCCATTCCCAGGAGCAGGTCGGGGCTGGCGAGATGGAAGAAGTGGAGGGAGTGCGATTGGATGATCTGACCCATGTGCATCAGCTCCCGTAGGAGCTTGGCTGGGCGTGGCGGGTCGGCGCCGATGAGGTCGTCGCAGGCTTTGGCCGAGGCCAGATGGTGGCTGACGGGGCAGATGCCGCAGATGCGCGGAGTTATCTGGGGCATCTCGAAGTACATCCTGCCCTCGCAGAACTTCTCGAAGCCCCGAAACTGGGTGACGTGGAAATAGGCCCGCTCTACCTTTCCCTCATCATCCAGGCGGATGGTCACCTTGGCATGGCCCTCGATGCGGGTTATGGGTTCGATGGTTATCTTACGCATAGCTGCTCTCCTTTTAGAGTAGGGGTTAAGGGTTAGTGGTTAACCCTTATCCCCTATCTCTTATCCACTATCCCCTTATCCCCTAATCATACCGCAAAAGCTCCCCTGTGAGGACGGGTATCCTCCCTTCCACGAGCTCTTTCAGAGCATGGTAGATAGCGTCGGCCGAGGGAGGGCAGCCGGGGATGAAGACGTCAACCTTCACCACCTCATTGACGGCCTTCACCCGCTCCAAGAGAGGCGGCACCTCCTCGCGGGGCACCTGGCCCTCCACGGTGCTCTCCGTCTCCACATAGCCGCGCCTCAGCACCTCCTCGGCGGGGAAGAGGTTGCGCATGGCGCATATCCCCCCGAAGACTGCGCAGTCGCCTAAAGCCACCAGAATCTTGCAGCGAGCGCGCATCTCCTTGGCCACCTCCTCCTGTTCAGTGTTGCCGATGGCGCCGGAGAGGATGCCCACATCCACGCCCTCCTCCGGCGGGTGCTTGAGGTCGGTTATGGGGCTGGACGTTATCTCCACCGATTTCAATAGCTCGACCAAACGCTCGTCAATGTCCAGAAAGGACATGTGGCAGCCGGCGCAGACCTCTAGCCAGTTGGTGGCTATTTTGACTTTTGGCATTTGGTTTACCTCCTGAGTTATGAGTCATGAGTTAGGGGTTAAAGGAATTCTGCCTCGTATTCAGCCATCTCCTCTTTGATCATGCCCTCCATTCGTTTGCGGCGGAGGGTGGATAAAGTGGCGGAAAGAAGTTTGAGTATTTCCACATTGAGGGCGATCAGCCTGTCAACGAGCTTGGGAGGGCCGAGGCGACAATCCTTCATGACATGCAACCAATGATCAACCTCGTTAGCTGAGCCCTGCGCATAGTAGAGGAAGCGCTCATACTCCTTGCCGATATGACGGCCATGCCCTTCGGCGATGTTGGCTCCGATGGAGGTCGCCGCAGCGAAAAGTTGCCGCGAAACTTCCCTCGCTTGCGGAGTGTTGGGTAGTAACTTGATGAGCCGATCCACCCCAACCACTAATTCCCTCGCCTTTTTGTAAACCGGCAGCTCCTTATAATCACCTCTCACCCCCTACCCCTTATCCCCTAACCCTATCCCTTATCCCCTAACCCCTAATCTTATCGCTCGCAATATCTCACCCTCACCTTTAACTTCCCCTGGCGGCTCGACGGCCCTCGCCACCTTCAGCGTGCGGCCCTCCAGGTTAGTGACGCTCCCCTCCTTCTCCGCCCAAAGGACGCTGGGGAGGATGACGTCGGCCACCTCGGCCCAGGGCTCGACGTAGCTGGATTGCACGGCCACGAAGTCGGCCTCCTTGAGCTGGGCCATCAGCTCCTCGCTGATTTTCCCTTGGTCGCAGGCCAGGATGTAGACGCATCGAGCTGCCTCGGCGTCGAAGGGCCCGCCCAGGCCGGCGGCCAATGCGCCTCGGGCGTTGGTGCCAGGGGCCATCCAGAAAAACCTGGCCCTGTCCGCCAACTCGCGGCGCAGCACCTCCAGCTCCTCCCCAGCACGTGCCCCGTAGATGACGGCCGGCTGGGCGGCGGCGTTGCAGAGGTGGACAGCCTCCTCGACCTCGTCCGGCTTCAGCCAGCGGCGGGCCAGCGGCACGAAGCCCGTCTCCTCCTCGTCAACGACCACCAGCCGCGCCCCTCTGTTGGTCACGCCCCGCTTGACGAAGAAACCGGCCACCTGGTGATCCTCGGCCAAGTCCTCACCTACCACGATGAACATGTCGGCCTCGTCCAGGTCGGCCAGGCTCAACTCCTTCTCAGGCGGCTCGGTGATAGGGCCCTCCAGACAGCCGAGGTTCTCCACGCCCATCTCTTTGAAGAGCTCGGCGAAGAGCTGGAGCGTCTCGTTGGTGGCGCGGGTGGAAGCCAGGGCACCGATGGCCTTCTTGTCAAAGCCGCGGAGCTTTTCAGCCACTAGATCGAGCGCCTCCTCCCAGCTTGCCTCCTCCAACCCACCATTTCGACGCACCAGGGGCTTGAGTGACCTTGCTCGCGTCTCGTCATAGAGGGGCTCGAAACGGCCGGCGGCGCAGAGGAGGCCCCTATTGGGCTCAGCGTCCCAATCACCCTCTACGCGCAGGATGTAGTCATCCCTGACCACAATCTCTGTGCCGCAGCCCACGCTGCAGAAGAGGCAGGTGCTCTTGACCCGCTTCACCTGAACCTCCCGCCCCATGTAGGCGCTCCTGCGGTCAACCAGCGCCCCGGTGGGGCAGACGGAGAGGCAGGTCCCACAGGAGACGCAGCTCGACTCACCGAAGGGAACATTTAGATCGGCGCAGATCATGGTCTCGAAGCCCCGGCCCCGCAGCCCAAGGGTGTGGTTGCCCACCAGCTCCTCGCAAGCCCTCACGCAGCGGCGGCAGAGGACGCAGCGGTTGTGGTCCATGATAAAGTATTTGCGGGAGGAATCCACGGGGAGCTTGGGATAAAAGCGGGGGTAGCGAATGTGGTCTATGCCAAAGCGGTAGGCCAGCTTCTGCAGCTCGCAGTCGCCGCTCATCTCGCAGTACATGCAGAAGTGGTTGCGCTCGGAGAGAAGGAGCTCAATGGCGGCCTTTCGGAAGGCGTTGAGCTTCTCACCATTGGTCCTCACCACCATCCCCTCGGCGGCGGGGGTGGTGCATGAGGTATCTATCCGCGTTCGCCCCCGCTCCTCGATTTCGACGATGCATACCCTGCAGGAGCCGATATCCGAGAGCCTCTCGAAATGGCAAAGGGTAGGTACATCGATGCCATTTTCCTGGCAGACCTGGAGGATGGTCTCCCCTTTCCTCCCCTTGACCTCTCTCCCGTCTACAAGAAGGGTGATCTCCTCAACCATAAGCCGGCCTCCTTTACACCATGCATCGTTTGTGCTCGATATGGTATTCGTACTCATCCCTGAAGTACTTGATGCTGCTGGTGACGGGATTGGTAGCGGCGTCTCCTAATGGGCAGAAGGTCTTGCCGTACATAGTCTCGCAGATGTCCAACAACAGGTCAATATCCCCGTCCCTCCCCTCGCCGGCCTCGACCCTTTCCAGGATTTTGAGCATGGTGTGGGTGCCCACCCGGCAGGGAGCACACTTGCCGCAGGATTCGTGCGCGAAGAACCTGGCCAGATGGAGCACGGCGTTCACGATGCAGGTGCTCTCATCCATGACGATGACGGCTCCTGTGCCCAGCATGGAGCCCACCTTGGGAAGGGTCTCGAAGGCCATGGGCACATCCAAGTGCTCCGGAGTGAGCATAGGGGTGGAGGCACCTCCGGGGATGACCGCCTTGAGCTTCCGCCCCTCCCAGACGCCCCCCGCGTGTTCATAGATTATCTCCCGCAGGGTGGTGCCCATGGGCAGCTCATAGAGGCCCGGCTTCTCCACGTGGCCGCTGACGCAGAACAACTTCGGCCCCTTGCTCTCCTCGGTGCCGATGCTGGCAAACCACTCAGGACCCCTGAGCACGATATGAGGCACACAGGCCAGCGTCTCCACGTTATTGATAAGCGTCGGCTGGCCGAAGAGGCCCACCTGGGTGGGGAAAGGTGGCTTCAGCCTCGGCTCGCCGCGCTTCCCCTCCAGCGACTCCATCAGGGCCGTCTCCTCGCCACAGATGTAGGCTCCTGCCCCACGATGCACATACACATCCAGGCTGAAATCGGTGCCCAGGATATTCTTGCCCAGGAATCCTCGGCCATAGGCCTCGGCGACGGCCTTGATCCAACGCTTCATGCCCAGGGGGAACTCGCCGCGGGTGTACATGAAGGCTTTCCTGGCGCCCACGGCATAGGCGGCGATAATGGCCCCCTCCAGCACCTGATGGGGATCCTCCTCCACCAGATAGCGGTCCTTGAAAGTGCCCGTCTCCCCCTCGTCGAAATTGATGCAGAGATACTTGGTGATGTTGGGGTCCTTGGGCATGAAGTCCCACTTAAGGCCGGTAGGGAAGCCTGCTCCACCTCTGCCCCGCAGGCCCGACCTTTTGATCATCTCGATGATCTCCTGGGGCTTATACTCCAGCAGGGCCTTGCGCACCGCTTGATACCCCCCGCGAGCGAGATAGACGTCTATGCGCTCCACGTGAGGGACGCCGGCATTCCTCAAAAGCGCTTTCTCCGGCATCTCATCTCCCCCCTGCCAGCATCTCGATGATAGCATCCACCTCCTCCAGGGTCAGGTTTTCATAGAGGTCATCGTTTATCCGCATGGCGGGCGAGGTGTCGCAGGCAGCCAGGCACTGCACTGTCTGCAGGGTGAACTTCCCATCGGGGGTGGTTTCGCCGACATCGATGCCCAGCTTCTGGCGAAGGTGGTCCACCAGATGCTCGGCGCCGCCCCTGAGGGAGCAGACGAGGCCCTCACAAACCTGGATGACATATTGACCAGGGGGCTTCATGTGGTAAAGGGAGTAAAAGCTCGCTGTGGAGCAGACCTCTTTAAGCGGCAGGCCCAATTCTTCGGCCACATGCCTCAGCGCTTCCTCGCTCAGATAGCCGTAGCGTTTCTGGGCGGCATACAACATATCGAGCATCCTTGAGCGCTTGACCAACTGCAGCTTCCTGTCCACCGCCGGAATTGCCATAACTCCTCCTTCTTAAAGCCGATCCAGCGCCTTCGCTGTGGCTAAAAGGGGCGCGATCTCCTAGGCGGTTTGCCCAGGAGATCGCGCCCTTCAGCTTCACATCTCCTTCAGGGCTATCTCGGCCGCGTTGGCGAGGGGATATACGATGGGTGAAGCAGTGAGTGCAGGGTGGGTGCCCATCTGGAAGGTAGCAACCTGATCGGCGGTCATCCCACCCTGGATCAAGGCGGCAATAACGTTGGCTAGCTCTCCGACGCTGACCCCTCCGCAGGCCTGGCCGCCGAGAAGCCTCCCTGAATCCCTGTGGAAGACGAGTTTTACCCTCAAGCTCGTCGCGCCGGGCATGGAGCCGGGGTGTTTGTCAACGGTCTCCACCGTTCCCACAGCGATGTCGAATCCGGCCTCTCGGGCCGTCTTCTCACGCATCCCCGCCATCCCCATGTACAGGTCGCCGATTTTGGTGGAGAACACGCCCACAGCTCCTTTGTTCTCCCGCTTCAGGGTGAAAAGGTTGGCGCCCGCGATCCTGGCTTCGGCCGCGGCAATGGAGGCCAGCCGGAGGGCAGAAGGCTTGCCGGTGAAGAAATCGGTCTTCTCTGCGCAATCCCCTGCGGCGAAGATGTTTTCGTCGCTGGTTCTCATGTAGCGGTCAACCCAGATGCCCCTCCTCTCCCCGATCTTCAGTCCGGCTTTCTGGGCCAGATCGGTGTTAGGTCTCACACCGACGCCGATGAGTACCGCGTCCGCCTTCAGCTCCTCCCCACTGTCGAGCTGAACACGTTCGGCCTTGCCATTTCCCAGAATGGCCTTCGCTTTGCTGTTAGTCATCACCTTAATGCCCAGCTTATCAAGCTCCTCCTCCGCCCGAGTGCAGATCTCCTCATCGAAGACCAGGAAGAGGCAGTGAGGGAGCAGCTCGACCACAGTGACATTTAATCCCTTCTTCCTGAATTCATCGGCAAACTCCAGACCGATAAAACCCCCGCCGATGACCACCACATCTTTGACCTGTCCCATTGTCTCCAGCATGTTGTCCAGATACTGGACATCCTTCTTGGCGACGAAGACATTATCCAGGTCTACGCCGGGCAGAGGGAGGATAATGGGCAGAGATCCGGTGCCCAGGATCAGCTTCTCATAGCCGATGGTCTCGCCCCCCTTAGTGGTAAGCGTCTTCGCCTCCCTGTCGATGGAAGTGACCTCATCGATGATGAGGTCGATGCCATTCTGGGAGAGCACTGCATCGGATATCAGGTTTTTGGAGGTAGAGCCTATGGTCCCGAAGAGATAAGGGATGGCACAGGGGATCAAGACCTGCTTTTCCCTTCTGATGAGAGTGATGCTGGCATCGGGGTAATGCCTCCTGGCTGTTATCCCGGCAACGAGGCCGGCTGCGCTGCCGCCTACGATCAATACGTCGGCTTTCTTCATCTTCACACCTCCTTAATGCAGTGATCTGTGAATGTTCTCGACATAAGATACAAACCGGGGCCAAGTTAACCCCTCCTGAGGATCACTTCATATCCATCCCTCCTTTCCCAGACTATTGGGAAGCTCTATTACCAGAGGTGAAGATCTCATCCACCACAGGGCGGATCTTTTCCCTGACGGGGATCAGGATCTGAGCTCCCCCTTCGGTAGTGGTGGGTATGGTCATGGAGCTGTCTATGGCGGCGGTCTTGATATGTTCGACGTCGATTTGAGCGGCCAATTTGGCTAAGCGAATGATCTCCTCCGGCGGCAGATCCGTCTGGATGGATTCCCCAGCGGTGCGTATCAGCCGGGGGAGCTTGGGCAGGAGTTGAGGCAGAAGGTCGAAGCGCAGGATCTTGTCGCGCACAGCCAGGATCACCTTCTGCTGGCGCTTAATCCGCTTGAAATCGCTTCCTCCGTGGCGGGTGCGGACATATTTAAGGGCCATTTCGCCGTTGAAGTGGTGTTGCCCCGCTGAGATGTACAAGGGCTCGTAGCCGTAGCCTTCGTCGGGGAATTTGGGGTCTCTGATCTCCTCCTCCACGTAGACGTCGATGCCGCCGATGGTATCGATAACCCTCTTAAATCCGTCGAAGTTGATTCGGACATAATAATGGATGGGAATGCCCAAGTTATACTGCACCGTCTTCATAGCCAGGGCCGGTCCCCCGCCAGGGTATTTTTTGGCTTCGCCTATGAAATGGGCAGTGTTGATGCGTCCCTCGCCATAGCCTGGTATGATCACCCACAGATCACGGGGAATGGAGAGCATCCCTGCCGTCATGCTGGCAGGATCTATGGTGGCCACGATCATAGTGTCGGTCCTCCAGGGGCCGTGTTCCCCCTTCCGCTCATCGGTGCCCAGAAGGAGGATGTTCACTCGCTCCATCTTCTGTGGCAAAGGCTCGCCAGAGGTCCCGATCTCGTTCCCTTTCACACTGACGGCGGGCAATTTCGAGGGGGAGGAAAGCTGGGCATGGGCCACTATGTCTTTCACTGTGGAGTAAAACATGAATCCCCCGTAAAGCCCTCCGGCCACAAAGGCGGCCAAAAGGATACTGAAGAGTAACCTGACCAAGCCATCGCTTTTCATCTCATTACCTCCTACCGTATGGATCCATCCGCTTCGGAGGAGATGTGAGCCACTAAAAGCTTATCGCCGCTGATAAAGTAGAGGGTCTTCTTCACCTCTTCGACAAAGAGGTCTTTCACCCGAGAGAAAGCTTCGCCCTTCTGAAGCTTGAATTGCTGGATGAACCGCCCCTCCTTGCTGAACTCCACGATCCGGCCATTGCCCGGATCGGCCACATACAAGTACTTGGTATCAGGCCCAGTGAAGATGGCTGTGGGGTCTCGCAGGGGTTCGGGGAGCCCCGCTTGGGCAAAGGGAGCGGGCTGGCCATTGTAAAATTTTGAGATGCGCCCATCGGCATAGAGCAGGTAGATGTTGCCATCGATGGCCATATCTACCACCCCTCCCAGGTCAACTTGCACCGAGGGAGGGAAATAGTCCTCCGGTTGGCTATACTCATCGTCCCCGGCTCGGAAGCGAAATATCTGGTTCGATTGTTGGTCCAGAAGATAGAGATTCCCCAAGTAGGTATCTATCCGTAAAGGCCGATATCTCTTGCCTCCAGATGAGAGGACGGTTAAGCCTTCCCCAGGATCATACCTCAAGAGCAGGCCATCGCTTCCCAGGATCAGGAGCCCGCTGGCTTGCTCCTCCTCGGAAGGCACCAGTGCCATATCCATCAGCTCGCCCACTGGCACCTCCCCCACTTGCTGCCCCTTCCCCAGGATGACCTCGCTTTGCTCAGGCCCCTGGAGTTCCATCCCCGCTTTATCGAGGTGGTGCTTGTAGAGCTGTGCCGTGCCTCTATCCAGCACATAGACCGTCCTGCCGTCCACAAGCACTCGGCAAGGGTCGCCCTCTGGCCTATAAGTCCACAACTCGCCGAGCCAATAGAGCCTGTTCACCCTATCGAGCTCATCCAGTTCCTTCTGAATCTCTTTCCGCAGATGTTCCGCCCCTTCGTCTAATTGCTTCAGAGCCGCTGCTTGGGCTATCAGGCTCAATGCCTCTTTCAGGTGTTTCCGCACCGCGGCTTTGTCCTCCGGATTTGAGAGGGCTGCTCTTTTCTCCACCTCAGCCCTCTGAACCAGCATCTCGAAGCGCGCCTCTCTTCTCCTCCCCTGTTGCCAATAGATGCCCAGCACAAGGAGAGCCACTAAGATGGGGATAGCCACAGCTATGCCCCTTCGAAGGGTTTGGTCCTCCTCGGCTATCGAGTGCTGGAATGTTAAAGGGGAAGCTCTTTGGCCTGGGAGGGTGCGCCTGAGGAGCTCCTTCATCTCCTGGAGCAGATAAGCCAGGGCGATCAACGTGCCGCGAGCTAGCCTTCGCCCCAGCTTAGCGATGGCTGGAATGAGGCTTCTATCCGGCCTGGGCCATTTTATCCCCCGCATGCACGTGGAGATTATCCTCTCCTCGGCTTTAACCCTCTTCTCGGCCACTTTGATGATCATGGCCGAGAGATCGCCCTGGCCGGCCAACCTTTCCAAATCGTCCAAGGCCTCGCTCATCCTCCGCCGAGCCAGGGCCATGCTTAATTCATCCGGAGTGGCCAACCTGGCCAGGGCGCTTTCCGCCACGAGGATGACATCGCCGGGGCCTACCTGGCAGTGAAAGAAGCCGATCTCCACATCCCTTTCCGATCCCAGGGGCGCGGTTCCCCTTCTTTGCCACCAGTCGGGTGGATAGGGGTGCAATTCAGCTGCGCTTCCCCCTCCTCCGTGGGCCACATAGGCCAGTGCCGGCCCCGCTTGGGCGATGAAGAGGTCATGGCCTCGCAGCACCATACAGGTGATGCCTCCACTCCATCGCTCTTTCGAGAGAGCGTTCAGGTTCTCCCGGAGCAGGTGGGCGTTGATGGCTTCGATCGCCTGGCGGAGGCCGGCGGTGATGCTGCCCGGGGCGTTAAAATATGCTTCCTTTCCGATCTCCAATAGCTTTTCACAAAGCCCTTCTCGGCCCCATTGCGGCCCTGTCAGCTCGATCAGAAGGTAGAGCTTTTCCTTCCCTCGCCGCGAAAGGAAGAAGGTGGGCTCGAAGACGGCCATGTTAGCAGTCCACTCCTGGCTGGCCCCTTCGAGGACGTTAAGTTGGCCTATGGTGGTCTTCAGTTCGGTTCTCACGCCGCTTATTCCCACTCTATCGTCGCCGGTGGTTTGGGGGTTATATCGTAGACCACCCGATTAACCCCCGGCACTTCGTTCACGATGCGGCTCCCAATCCTGGCTAACAGGTCGTAGGGAAGCCGCGCCCAGTCGGCGGTCATGCCATCCTGGCTGGTCACCGCTCGGATGGCGATCGCCGTTTCATAGGTGCGCTCATCGCCCATCACTCCCACGCTCCTGGCGGGGATGAGGACAGCGAAGTATTGCCAAATCTCCCTCCCCAGCCCAGCTCGTTCGATCTCCTCGGTAACGATGGCATCGGCGGCCCTCAGCATCTCCAGTTTCTCCTCCGTCACCTCGCCGATGATGCGGACGGCCAGCGCCGGCCCAGGGAAGGGTTGGCGGTAGACCACCTCTTCTGGCAGCCCTAACTCCAGCCCAACCCGACGTACCTCATCCTTGAAAAGGTAGCGCAGCGGCTCGATGAGTTTGAAGCGCATATCCGCTGGGAGGCCGCCGACGTTATGGTGGGTCTTGATACGCGCCGTTGCCCTGCTGGCGGTGCCTGCGCTTTCGATGACGTCGGGGTAGAGGGTGCCTTGGGCCAGGAAATCGAAATGGCCCAGCTTCGCTGCCTCCTCCTCAAACACCCGCACGAATTCCTCGCCGATGATGCGCCGTTTCTCTTCCGGGTCAATCACCCCCTGCAGCCGGCGCAGGAACCGTTCTCTGGCGTCAACGAAGACCACCTTGAGCCCCAGGCGGTGGAAGTGTGTAAGGGCGCGTTCCGCCTCGCCGCGGCGCAGGAGGCCGTGGTCAACGAAAATGCAGGTCAACCTATCGCCCACCGCCTGCCTCACCAGGGTGGCCGTCACTGTGGAATCCACACCGCCGGAGAGTGCACAGATGATCCGCCCATCGCCCACCTGCTTCCTGATCTCGGCTACGGCCTCTTCGATGAAGGAGGCGGGCGTCCATGTACCCTTCAGCCCGCAGATGTTGTAAAGGAAATTACGGATGAGTTCTCCGCCGTGAGGGGTATGCACAACCTCGGGATGGAACTGAAGGCCATAGAGTTTGCGCTCCTCGTCGCCCATCGCCGCTATGGGCGAATTGGCGGTGGAGGCCAGGGTGACAAACCCAGGGGGGAGCTTCTCCACGCGGTCGCCATGGCTCATCCAGACCTTCATGGAGAAGGGGAGGTTAGCGAAGAGGGGACTTGTGGGACGGAGGACATTGAGGTGGGCAGGGCCGTACTCCCGTTCGCCCGCAGGGGCAACTCTGCCGCCCAGCACATGGGCCAGGAGTTGCATCCCGTAGCAGATGCCCAATACGGGCAGGCCGCTGGCGAGGACATATTCAGGCAGGGTGGGTGCTCCCTCATCGTAAACGCTGGCTGGCCCGCCGGAGAGGATAAAACCGCGGGGATCGAGGTGTTCGACTCGCTCATAGGGGGAATCCCAAGGGATAAGCTCGCAATAGATACGATTCTCCCGCACCCTTCGGGCTATGAGCTGTGCATACTGGGAGCCGAAATCCAAGATAGCTACTGCTTCAATGGTCATTGGTTACCCCGCACCCGCTGCATCTCATCGGAGGTCCTCTACTCAGCGAATACGATACGACCATCGGACATGTCAGCGATGTCGACGAGCGATTTGATGGGCACTCCAAGCCTCTCTAAACGTTTTCTCCCTCCTTCGAAACTCTTTTCGATAAGCACCCCAATGCCCACTAGCTTCGCCCCTGCCTCCTCCACTAGCTTAACCAAGGCGGAGATGGTCTGACCGGTGGCTAAGAAGTCGTCCACAATGAGGATTCTATCCGAGGGGTGTAGGAATTCGGGCGAGACCATCAGCTCCACACGGCGCCCCTTGGTGTGGGAGGGGGCCGTCTGACGGTAGACGCATTCGGGCATGGTAATGGGTTTGGTCTTGCGGGCGTAGACCACAGGCACCCCTAAGGCCAGGGCCGTGGTCAGGGCGGGGGCTATGCCCGAGATCTCGGCTGTCAGCACTTTGGTCACTCCCAGGCTGGCAAATTGCTTGGCCAGCTCCTGACCAACCACCATCATCAGCTGGGGATCAACTTGGTGGTTGATGAAGCTGTCCACCTTAAGGATGCCGTCTCCTAGGTTGCGGCCCTCCCGCCTGATCCTCTCCTTTAGCGCTTCCATCGGCTTCTCCTTCGCTGCGAGGAAGAACTAAAGTTTGTAGATATTCTACTACAATCCAGCCGATGGAGCAAGCCTGCCCTGGGAAGGTTTGCTAAGCTTAGCTAATGGATGTAGAATAGGCGCGGAGGTCATCGGCTTATTTAAGGAAAGGAGGCTCTCATGAAGCGGATGCGCTGGTTCGATTATCTCACTATCAATATCTATTGGCTTGCCCAGAGCATGGCCTCGGCGAGCTTAACCCCCATTGTCCTGCCCTTCTTAGTCGCCTCATTCGTTCCCCCAGAGGTGAAAGGCACCTATTACGGCCGCCTCCGGGTCATCGGGCTGGCCATAGCGATGATGATCCAGCCTATGGCAGGGCTGTTCAGCGACCGCAGCACCCTTCAGTGGGGGAGACGGAGACCATACATCGCCTTAGGCACGCTGCTGAACGTGGCTTTCCTGACCGCCTTAGGGATAGTTACCAATTATTGGACGCTCCTTGCGGTCTGCATCTTCCTTCAATTCTCCTCCAACATCGCTCACGGTGCCCTGCAGGGCCTCATCCCCGACCTCGTGCCTGAGGATCAGCGTGGCCGGGCATCGGGTGTCAAATCCATTATGGAGCTGCTACCCTCCCTTTTAGCCATGGGAATCGGCCCGCTGATGGACAAAGGCTATCTCTGGGCTGTTATCGGCATCCTCATGGGATTCCGATTGATATGCATGCTTATCACTTTAGTAGGGGTGCATGAAGAGCCTTTACGTGAGAGACCCACCGCCCCGCTGGCGGGGCCTTTGCTCCAGATCGTGGCTCTCACCCTCATCTTTGTGACAGTGACCCAGGGAGCGGAGCGCTTAGTTGCCCTGGTGGGCAAATTTGCGGGGACGACGGCGACGCAGTTGGCTATCGTGGGGCTTGCTGGCTTGGCAGCGATGGCCGGCTCCGTCATCCTTGGGGTCTATTTCAGCGCCAGGGTTGGCCTGGGCAGGGATGCCCAGAAGCACTCCTCCTTCATATGGTGGGTGGTCAACCGTTTACTCTTCTTAGCAGCGGTGGGCTCCGTCCAGAGCTTCGCCCAGTATTTCTTGAGCGACGTGCTAAGGGTGGAGAACGCAGCCACTGTGACCTCCATCCTGATGGGGATCGTGGCTATCTTCCTCGTGACATCCGCGCCGATAAGCGGCTGGCTCTCGGACAGATGGGGGCGCAGGCAGCTGGTCATGGCCTCGGGCCTCATCGCTGCAGCTGGCACTTTCCTGCTCCTGTTCTCCTTCAACATCCCCATGGTTCTGGTCAGCGGATGCATCATCGGCATCGGCGCAGGGACGTTCATGGCCACCAACTGGGCTTTAGGGACGGACCTGGTGCCGCCGGAGGAGGCTGGGCGCTATCTGGGCATCTCCAACTTGGCCGGGGCGGGAGCGGGCATCGTGGGGGCAGGGATCGGCGGCCCCATGGCCGACTTCTTCAATGTCTATCGGAAGGGGTTAGGCTACATAGTGATCTTCGCCATCTACGGGGTGTTAGCCTTGCTTTCCACAGTCACCCTCCTCAAAGTCAGGCCAACGTTCGGCAAGGAAAGGGCGTAGGTATTCCAGCGACCTCTCAGCCTCCTCGATAGTCAGCTCGAAGATCACCGGCCCTTGGAATTCGACCTCTCTGAGGGTATCTAACAGGAAGTCGAGTGGCAGGTCGCCCTCACCCAGGGGGAGGTGATCCCCCCTGCGGAAAGTCCCATCCGGCTGGGAGCGGTAGTAGCCATCATGGAGATGGATCTCCGCCAGACGCGGCAACGACCTCCGAAGGGCCTCCTCGAAGGGCACAGGGCCAGGATATTGAGCCATCACATGCCCCGTGTCGAAGCAGAAAGAGAGGTCTAACTCCTCCGCCAGGGCTAAGGTGAGATCGAAGGGGAACTCGATAGTCTCCACGGCAATGGCTTTGGAGGGGAGCCCCGTGCGGAGGAGGAGCTCCTCGATGCTGTGGGCTGCGTGGCCTTTGAACATCTCCATCACTTGAGGACGGACCTCATCCGGAATGGCCTCCATTCGATAAAATTCGGCTGCCAGGGCCCCGGTGGCGTGTAGCACATACACCTCCGGCTCCAAAGGCTCCAGGCGAAGCACAGCATCCACCAGGGTTTCCACCGAGCCCGCACGCACCCAATCTACAGGGGTGGAAGGTTCGACCGACCAGAGGGGCAGGTGGACGGTATAGCTCAGCCCTCGCGATTCCTTCAGAGCCTGCAATCGTCGGATGGTCGGCATTCCGAAGCTATGGGGGAAGAAGACGTTGAGGTCGGTGTTGAGCTCGATGAGTGAGAAGCCCAGGTCGGCGATGCGCTCGACCAGGATGGAGGCATCTCCGCGGCGTCGCTCAGCTTGGGAGCCCGCTTGCTGAGCTATCTCCAGCATCAAGGCCTTCTGCAGCATCTCGATTCCGAATCGCAGCATAGCATCTCTCCTTTCGCACGCTTATCTTATCACGATTCGCTCTATTTACGAAGAAGAGGGGTTATTTTCTCTCGCCAGCTTGGTCAATACCGGGACTGGAACAGTGACCAACAACCTCTCTGGGCTCGGGAAATCGCCCTTTTGGAGCCAATCGGTCAATTGTGCAACAACTCTACTTATCCATTTCCAACCCTAATTCGCATAGCTTGTCCTTCTTAGGGATGCCCTTTTCGTCCCAGCCCCTCAGCTGGTAGTATTCGTCGAGCATCTCCTCCAGGGCTTCTTTGGTCACTACTTGCCCTTTGGCCTCGCCCTCGGGCAACGGTTCTTCCAGCAATCGAGCCGGTAAGATGTCGTCTCGGCGGGTTATCCCCTCCCGAACATTGAACATTCGAGTCAGGTTCCAAATCCTCTCTCCGATGGCAAGGTACTCCGCCTCAGTCAGATCGAAACCGGTGGCCAGGTTCAGCAGTTGGACGAAGTCCTCCACTGAGAAGGGCGCGAAGTCGCACAGTACCAGGGAGAAGCAGACCGCCCTCTCGTCCTGGGTCTCCTTCACGAACTGGGCCACTCCCTCGGCGGAGAACCTCTCCAAGGCACCGCTTAGCTCGGCAGTGGGGGTCCAACAGCGCTGGTGGCAGCCTCCCCGATCCGATGTGGCATATGCCAGGGCCATGCCCCATGCGCCCCTGGGGTCCACCCCCGGCAGCTCCAGCCCCTTGACGTGGATGGCGAATTCCTCCGCCCCCTGGCCGATGGCCTGGGCCGCCTTCCTCACCCCGTTAGCGAAGAGTGCACCGATGCCCTCCCGCCGGGCGATCTTCTCGATCATCGCCAAGAGGGCCTCCTCGTTGCCGAACTCGAGGTTCAGTCCATCTGTATCCCGTAACAGCCCTTTCCGATAGCATTCCATGGCGAAGCCGATGACGTTGCCGGTGGAGATGGTGTCCAGCCCGAGGTCGTCGCAGAGCATGTTGGCGTGGGCGATGGCCTCGATGGAGCCGATCCCGCAGTTCGAGCCCAGGAGGGCAATGGTTTCGTATTCCGGTCCCTCGACCTCCGTCCCTCGGTGCTTGCCCTCGGTTACCCGGCTGAGCTTCCCGCACGCGATGGGGCATTCGTAGCAGGCCTTGTTCTTGACCACGATCTTCCGCCTCATCGTCTCCCCGGAGATCTCATCGGCCAGCTCGAAGGTCCCGCTGGAGAAGTTCCTGGTGGGAAGGAACCCGGCTCGGTTGGCCTTAGCCACCCACATGGGCGTCCCGATCTCCCGTCTCTCCTTCATCACGGGGTGATCTCTGATCAGCTCTCGCAGACTTCTGACCTTGGCGGCGAAGCCATCTGGATCGGCGCAGGTGACTTTGCGGTTTCCCTCTGCCACTATCGCTTTCAGGTTTTTGGAGCCCATCACCGCTCCCGCGCCGCCCCTGCCCGCCTGGCGGTAGAGGTCGAAACAGATGCAGGCGTAACTCACCAGGTTCTCGCCGGCAGGGCCGATGGAGCCAACTTTTGAGCCTGGATGCCGTTTCTTAAGCGTTTTTTCAGTCTCGAAGACTCCTCTTCCCCATAGGTCGCCGGCATCCAGGATTTGGCATTGGCCGTCTTTCACGTGCAAGTAGACCGGAGCATCGGCTCTGCCCCGTACTATGAGGTAGTCGAAGCCTGCTCTCTTCAGCGCAGCGCCAAAGTGGCCGCCCACTTGGCAATCCAGGAATATACCGGTGTGGGGCGACTTGGTGACCACCGCCCAGCGCCCCGAGGTGGGGGCTGTGGTGGCTGTCAGAGGCCCGGTGATGAAGATGAGGGGATCTTTGGGGGAGAGGGGATCGAGGCCCGGCTTTACGCTCTCGTAGAGGATTTTGGCCCCCAACCCCTTCCCGCCGATGAACATCCTGGCCCATTCCTCGTCCAGCTCGACGATCTCGATCTCTCGCCTAGTCAAGTCAACTTCCAGGGCTTTTCCCATGTATCCTCGGAGCATGGATCACCTCTTTTGGAAACACTAGAGTTGTTGCACAATAGCGGAGGGATCTAAGACTATTCAGAAAACGACCCCTTTTAGGCACTTTTGGCCCGCACGAAGTGGTTTTTGGAGGCCAGAGCACTCCATTATGCGCAAATTTTGGCCCCCAGTAGGAGAAAATCGTACTATCAAGGCCAGTCAGCCAATTGTGCAACAACTCTACTGCAACCGTGGGCTGTACCGGCTCAGTGTCCGGTTAGCAAGCGATGGATGCTGAGCATGTCGGAAAGCAGGGCAAAGCCGGCCTCCCGTCCGCCTGCGCCGGGGCCGATGATCATCACCTCGCCTAAGACGTCGGTGTCGAGGACCAGGGCGTTTTTCACCCCACCGATGGCGGCCAAGAGGTCTCCCTGGTCCACCTTCTCGGGGGTCACCCTGGCCTTGATGTTACCATCATCCCTCCAGGCCCGAGCGATCAGCTTCCAACATTTGCCTTCCCTCTCGGCCTTTTCCACATCGGCCGAGGTGATCTCGGTGATCCCTTTCCTTTCGACATCGGCCACTTTAATGTCCCCGTCCATCAGGACATTGGCCAAGATGACGATCTTCGCCAGGGCATCCCAGCCTTCGACGTCCGCGTCCGGCTTGGCTTCGGCGTAGCCCAAGCGCTGCGCCTCCCGCAGTGCTTCCTCGTAGCTTTTCCCCTTAGCCATCTCGGTGAGAATGTAGTTGGTCGTGCCGTTCAGGATCCCCTTGATCTCCTTGACTTCAGCTCCCGCTAATGCCTCCAGGCCCAGATTGAGGCTGGGCGTACCCGATAGCACCGTGCCCTCGAAGCGGAGGAATACCCCTTTTGCCTTTGCCAGCTCCGACAACTCCCGGTAGGCCAGGGCGATGGGGCCCTTATTGGTGGTGACCACGTGCTTCTTGCTCCTTAAAGCGGCCTTGATGTGGCTGAGCCCTGGTTCGCCGGTCCGGATATCGGTCCAGGTCACCTCCACGATGATGTCAGCATTGGACTCCTCGATCGTCCTCAGGCTATCCCATCCCTTCTCCCCTTGGGGATACCCATCCACTCGACCTCCCTCCCTCACTAGGCTGAGGAGCTCGCTCAGCTTCAGCCCCTCCGGATTGTAGATCGAGCCTCTCAGAAGGTCGGAGATGGCCACTACCGAGTATTCGAAGCCATGCTCCTCCCTGAGGAGCTTTTCCTTCTCCAGGAGGAGCTCGGCCAGCCCCTGGCCCACCTTTCCAAAGCCGATAAAGGCAACGTTGTATTTCATCTTTCCCTCCTTAGTTTTCCCTCTGCACATCCGCATTATAGTCGGCTTCAGGGCATCCCGCAAACGGCGTACCCTGACAAGATAAACATCTATGTCAGCCAAGGGGTTAATTGGCCTTGTGGGCCGAGATGGCCGAGGCCTATGTTGACATCCCCCGTGATTCTGTTATACTAAAAGGCAAATAAGGAATCGGAACTTTCAGCCCTCCCCGGTGTTTTTATGAATGGAGTGACGGAGAACGAAAAAGCCCTAGTGGAAAGGGCGAAGAGAGATCCAGCCGCTTTCGGCGTCTTGTACGAAAAGCATGTTAAGAAGATATACAACTACATCTACTATCGAGTCGGCAATCAGCAAGACGCTGAAGACCTTACCGCCAGGACCTTCTATCGAGCTCTGAGCAGACTTGATAGCTACGAGCACCGCGGTATACCCTTCTCCGCCTGGCTTTATCGCATCGCCCACAACCTAGTGGCCAATTGGCATCGCCATCGAAACCGTCACAAGATGATCTCTCTGGACAAGCTCGCCATCGAATCCGAAAGGGAGATGGAGCCTGTTCGCTTAGCCGAAGCTAATGAGGAGAAGCGGGCCTTATTGGCAGCCATCGGACGCCTCAGCCCAGACCGCCAGCAGCTTCTGATCCTCAAATTTGTGGAGGGGATGACCAATGCAGAGATCGGTCAGGTTATGGGGCGGAGCGAGGAGGCCATCAAATCTCTCTACCACCGGACTTTAGTTGCCCTTAGGAAGGAGCTGAAAGAGGGCTATGAGGGGGAAGATCAAGATAGTAGTTGACAGTTGCTGTGACCTGCCCAGGGCCATTCGGGAGAGGTTCGACATCAGGACGGTGCCGGTTAACATCCACATCGGAAAGCGATCGTATGAGGATGAGGTGGGGATGAGCCGCGAGGAGCTCTACCGCAAGATGGAGGAGGGGATCGTCCCCACCACCTCCCAGCCGGCCCCTGGAAAGTTCCTGGAGATTTACAGGGAGCTGGCGAAGAAGGCCAGCACCATCTTCTCGATCCACATCTCCTCCAAGCTGAGCGGCGTCTTTCAATCGGCCACCCTGGCTCGATCGATGCTCCCCGAAGTGGATATCAGGGTCATCGATTCGCTCTCGGCTTCCATGGGGACGGGATTCTTGGCCCTGGCCGCAGCCAGGGCCAGCGAGGCAGGAAGGACGGCGGAGGAGATCCTAGCCAGAGTCGAGGGCATCAGATCCCGCATAAACCTCTTCGCCACCGTCTCTACCTTGAAGTACATTCGACTGAGTGGACGAGTGGGGACGTTAGGAGGGATGTTAGCTTCGCTGCTTAACATCAAGCCCATCATCACCATTCGAGATGGCTTGGTTAAAGCCCTCGGTGCAGTTAGAACCCGAGCCAGGTCCCTGGACCGGCTGGTAGAGCTGACCCGGGAAGCGGTGGGCGAAGCCGATCCGGTTAGGATAGCCGTCATCCATGCCCGTGCTCCTCAGGATGCACAGCAACTCAGGGAGAGGCTTGAGGCCATCCTTAAATGTAAAGAGATTCTAACGGTAGAGCTCACACCAGCGCTCGCTGTGCACGGCGGACCAGGAGCCATCGGGGTGGTCTCGTATAAGGTTACAGCGAAGGAGGAGGATGGTTAAGATAGTCACCGATAGCACCGCTGATATCCCTCCATCCCTGCTGGAGGAGTACGACATCCGGGTGGTGCCCATCTGCATCCAATTCGGCACTGAGACCTACTTAGAGGGCGTGGACATAGACCGTCCCACCTTCTTCCGCAGGCTGGAGGAGGTTATGCCCACAAGCACACAGCCTTCGCCTGGGCAGTTCCTGGAGGTTTATCGAGGGTTGGCAGAAGAGGGCCATTCCATCCTCTCCATCCATATCACCTCTCGCCACAGCGGAACCTATCAATCGGCACTGTTAGCCAGATCGATGATACCCGAAGCCGACATCGAAGTCTTCGATTCACTCTCCATCTCCATGGGCACCGGCTATCAGGTGTTGGCCGCGGCCAGAGCCGCTGAGAAGGGGAAGAGTGTGGGGGAGATCCTTCAACTCTTGGAGGGGATAAGATCGAGGATGAATATCTACTTCACCGTAGCCACCTTAAAATACCTCCGCAGGAGCGGGCGGGTGGGCAGGCTTGCTGGGGTACTGGCCTCCCTGCTTAACGTGAAGCCTATCATCAAGGTGGAGGATGGCCTCCTTGAGGCCTTTGAGAAGGTGCGCACCAGGGGTAAATCGCTGGATCGGCTGGTGGAACTGACGGCTGAGGCGGTGGGCACCACTGACCCCGTCAAATTAGCGGTCGTCCATGCCGAGGTGCCTGAGGAGGCGGATGCCCTCAGGATCAGGTTAGAAGCGACCTTCAACTGTGATGAGATGCACGTTGTGGACATGGCCTGCTCCCTGATCGTACACGGAGGGCCAGGCACCATCGGAGTCGTCTCATACGAAGTTTGAGGAGGGGGAGATGGCCGAAGTTCAGACATCGGCCCTGGTTAAAAAGCTTGAGGAGGTATTAGTGCCGGTAGAGCCATCGCCGGCTTTCGTCGAGGACTTGGGCCGGAGGCTCCTGGCTATGGCTCGCCAGAGGAGCATCCGATTGGCGAGGAGGCACAGGCGGGAGCTCCTCATCGGGGCAGCCTTGGGTTCCCTCATCTCTTTGGCTGGGCTCTACTTTCTGCACTCCCGGGCTAAAACTCAGCGCATTTCACCGAGTTGACCCATTTGACAGGCGATCTTTAATTGTGTATAATTGTTTTGAATTTTTAGGCTTTTATGAAGGGGCGATCCATGAAGCTGACAAAGCGGCAGATAAGGTTCCTAAGCAAGTTCCTCGACCTGTATCGGGAGGCTCAGCAGCCCATCCACTATTCTGCAGTGGCCGATACATTAGGGGTGAGCAAGATCACCGCCTATGACATGCTGCGCTTGCTGGAGGAGAGGGGATTGGTTGCCTCAGAGTATCTGCTCCCAGAGGGGGGCCATAGGCCTGGCCGCTCCATGATAGTCTTTTACCCCACTAAGAAGGCCACGGCTTTGCTCTCCCAGTTGGCTGGAGAGGAATGGGATGGAGGGGAATGGCATCGAGTTAAGGAGAGGATCCTCCAGGCGTTACGAAAGGGCAAGGGCACCAATTACGAGAGTCTGCTAAATGAGATCTTGCTGCGGATTCCCAACCGTAAATCCCCTATGCTTTACGTAGCCGAGATGATCACTGCAGCCATCTTAAGCCTGAATCAACTCCGGAAGGAGGCCGAGGCTAAGGAGCTGTTTAAACACCTTCGTGCTTTAGGATTCCCTGGGGAGTTAGGACTCAACGCCTTGGCCGGCCTGACTTTAGGCCTGACCCTAGTGGAAAAGGCGAATCGGCACTTTACCACCCTGCTCCTTTCCTATACCCAGAAGTACCAGGAGTACCTCTCCAAGTTGAGCTTTGAGGATAAGGAAAGGCTGTCGGACTTCGCCCAAGAGGTGATGAGGATCATAGAGGTTTAGTTCAGCCCGTTGGATATAACTGAAGCGATCTCGGTCATGCGCTCTGAAGATGAGCGAACCTCTTTTTTTGCCAAATTATTTTGTTTTTTTCGGAAATAAGATGGTTGAGGATAGAGATGGGACGGAGGTGGCGATGAGGATGTTTCTGTGGAAGCGACCGAAGGTAGGTTTAGCCCTCAGCGGTGGCGGAGCCAGGGGATTGGCTCACATCGGCGTATTGAAAGTCCTGGAGCGGGAGGGGATCCCCATCGACTTCCTGGCCGGCGCCAGCATGGGGGGTGCGGTGGCTGCTTTCTATGCCTCCGGTTGGAGTGTTGAATCCATGGAGGAGGAAGCCCTCCGTGTGAGCAAGCTGAGGCATTTGATTGAGCTCGTCGATTATGGCCTGCTCACCAAGCCTGGTCTCCTCGAGGGCCAAAGGGTCCGGAGATACCTTGTCGAACGGTTGGGGGATATAACCTTCGACGATTTGAAGATCCCTTTGGCCTTAGTGGCCGTTGACTTGGATAGCGGGGAGGAGGTGATCCTGAGGAGCGGTTCGGTGGTCGAGGCGGTAAGGGCTACCGGCTCTCTGCCCGGCCTCCTTGCCCCTCTCCGGCTGGATGGCCGTCTCTTAGTGGACGGCGGAGTGTTGAACAACCTGCCCGCCGATGTCGTGCGCAGGATGGGGGCGGACATCGTCATCGCCGTGGACGTGGGCATAAAGCTTGAGGATCTACCCCCTCTCTTGGAGGCGGAAAGGCAACGCCTCCCCCTCACCCAAATCCCTCTCATCATCGAGACCCTGCGCCGCACGGTGGGGATCATGGAGGGCTGGATCACCGCTCAGAAGCTCGCCCAGGCGAAGCCGGAAGTGCTTATCCGGCCCAAGCTGAGCAACGATGTCGTCCTGACCAGCTTCAGCCGAGCAGCAGAATGCATCGCCGCTGGGGAAGAAGCGGCCACCGCAGCCCTTCCCGGGATCAGAAAGGCGCTAAGGCGCCGTTTCTGGCGGTAAGCTTAGTCCAGAAATTGCAGGCGTGGAATGCGAATCGGCAAATGGGGAGAGGAGATGCTCATCTCCGTGGTGATACCAGCCTACAACGAAGAGAAATACCTGAGCCGTTGCCTGCGGGCGCTCGGCAATCAGAACTATCCTCGTTCCCGGTATGAGGTCATTGTGGTTGACAACGCCAGCACGGATTCAACAGCCGAGATCGCCCGGAGCTATGGAGCACGGGTGATACGGGAGAGGCGGAAAGGCATCGCGCGGGCCCGCCAGAGGGGGGCTCAGGCGGCGAAGGGCGAGATCATCGCTTTCACCGACGCGGATACCGCTGTGCCACCTCACTGGCTGGCCCGCATCGCGGCCCATTTCGCCGCTGACCCCAGCTTGGGTGGCGTTTACGGGCCAGTCTACTTCAGCGATGGTCGTCCTCATGAGAAACTCATCATGAAATATCCAGTCACATGGATGCTGGCTCTCTCCAATCGGGTCAAACGCACCTGCTGTGCGGGCAGCAACTTCGCCGTGCGCAAGGATGCCTTCTGGAAGATTGGCGGCTTCAATGGCTTCGATGGCACTGGCCTGATGGGGGAGGACGTTTATCTCTCCCTGCGGCTCAGCCGGGTGACCAAGATCATCTTCGACCCCGAACTGGCTGTGTACACCTCGGCGCGGCGGGCGCGCGAGGGCTATCTGAACTTCCTGCGGCGTAGCGCCGTCAGCACCGCCAGGGTCACGCTGCTCAAGCGGCCCCCTTTGCCAGCGCCGGACATAAGGTGATCGCCATCACTACTTTGCATCAACTTGCCGGAGGGAGGAGATGGCGGAGAGAGCAAGAAGTCCTGGGGAGTTGCGAAGGATGATACGCCGGTGCGAGGTGGCCGTGGCCCGCCTGGAGGGCTCCGGCGCGCAGGCCCTCTCATTCCTGAAGCTGCTGGATGAGATCAAAGCCCTGATGGAGTATTTAGAGGCGAGGGGTGCCGATCTGGGGCCCGAGAAAACGCGGATGAAGACAGTGGAGGGCCTCCTTCGCTCCAAAGCCAACGTCCTTGTGAAGGAAATGAAGGCCGTGGGTGGCCTGGCCCGTGCCCGCCAGGAAGTGAAGCCCGATCAATCCCACTGGTGGTGGTACCTGGACAGAACGGTAGCGGAGCGTCGCCGGCAGAAGATTCTCCGTTGGCTGGCCATCGGGGGTGCAGTCGCGGCCCTGCTCGTCGCCGGAGTGGTCGCATACCGCACTTTCCTGGCGCCCAGCCCGGAGGAGCAGATGCTACAGCAGCATCTGATGCAAGCGACGCAACTCCGCCAGGAGGGCGACCTGGCCGGCGCCTTGGCCGAATACGAGGCCGCCCGCGCTCTGGCCCCCGACGAGCCGGAGGTTCACCTCTGGCTGGGCGTGCTCTACGAAGCGGAGGGCAGGAATGAAGAAGCGGCCGCCGCCTTCGCCAGGGCCAGGGAGCTGATAGGGGACGAGGTCGAGTTCCTGGTGCAACGGGGGATGATCTATGGCCAGGCGGGCGATGCTGAGGCTGCCCTGGCCGATGCGAAGGCTGCCCTGGCGCTGGACCCCGAATCGGCCATGGCCCATTTTCTCCTGGGCAGCGCCTACGAGGCCCAGGGGGATTTCCCAGAGGCGCTTAAGGAGTTCGAAAGGGCCGCTCAGTTGGCTCAGCAGGCCGGCAACAACGAGCTCTTCGTCCAGGCCAGAATGAGGGCGGCCATGTTGCTCCAAAAGGCCCCGGCGTTACAACAACCGCTGGGAAAGCGGTAGATGGAGAGGGGAAGCAATCCTATGGATCGTACGGACTCTATGGAATGGTGTTAAAACTGGCCAGGCTCCCGCCGGAGGAAATGCGAGGGGTTTATGCCCTCTATCTCAGCCCGGGTAGATGATAGAAGATAAAGATGAGCAAGGTAGCCGTTCTCACCGACAGCGTCACTTGCTTTCCACCAAAGCTGGCCGAGGAGCACAACATCCACGTGATACCCGTCCACATCAATTTTGGCGCAAAGAGCTACCGAGATGGGGTGGACATCACCCCGGTCCAATTCTACAAGATGCTCCGCCAGGCTGTGGATCTGCCTACGACCTCCTCCCCCTCCGTGGGGGAATACCAGGCCTTCTACCGGGAGCTGGGCCGCGAGGCGGAGGCCATTGTCTGCATCACCTACTCCGGCAGCCTGGGGATGGGCTACAGTTCCGCCCTGGCGGCCAGCAAAACCCTCAACTCGCCCCGCGTCCACGTGGTTGACTCCCGCATCGCGTTGATGGCCGAGGGGTTCCTGGCGCTGGAGGCTGCACGAGCCGCGGCGGAAGGGGAGGATCTGGCCGGCGCAGTGAGGAGGGTCGAGGAGCTCATCCCCAAGGTGAACTTGTTCGTCGTCCTTGAAACGCTGGAGTACTTGCACCGGGGAGGGCGTATAGGTAAGGCGGCGGCTTTGATGGGCTCCCTCCTTCAAATTAAACCTATCCTTTGCGTGCCAACTGAGAAAGGCGTCGTTGATGTCCTGGGGAAGGCCCACACAAAGAAGAAGGCGATGAATCAGATGTTGGACCTGATGGCCAAGGAGGTGGGGGGTAACCCCGTCCACGTCGCCGTCCAGCACGCCGACGTTCCAGAGGAAGCCCAAAGGCTCATGGAGGAGATAGCATCGCGCTTCAACTGCGTGGAGCTTTACCTCGCCGATTTCAGCCCGGTTGTGGGGACTCACACCGGCCCCGGCGCGATAAGCGTGGCCTTTTACGTCGAGACACCTGAATAGGGAGGAAAGCGATGGAAGAGATCATCGAGATTCCGCGCCACATAGCGCTCATCATGGACGGCAACGGGCGCTGGGCCCGACAGCGCGGCCTGCCCCGCCTGGCAGGGCATCGCGCCGGGGCGGAGAACACTCAGAGAATTCTCAGGGCCTGCCAGAGGCTGGGCATCAAAATCATAACCCTCTACGGCTTCTCCACCGAGAACTGGGGAAGGCCACAGGATGAGGTGCAGGGCCTGTTCAGAATATTCGAGGAATGCATTGAACGATATACCCAAGAGCTTCACCGAAACGGCGCCCAATTGCGCCACCTGGGCCGCCTGGAAAGGCTGCCGGAGAGCCTAGTAGACAAGATAAAATGGGCCGTGGAACTGACTAAGGACAACGACCGGCTCATCGTCAACCTGGCCTTCAACTACGGCGGGAAGGCGGAGATCGTGGACGCGGCAAAGCGGGTCATCGAAGCCCATCGTCGGAGCAAACTCGGGCTCGACGCCCTCGATGAAGGGCTGTTCGAGCGCCACCTCTACACGGCTGGGCTCCCCGACGTGGACTTGATCATCCGCGCCGGGGGCGAGAAGCGCCTCTCCAACTTCCTGCTCTGGCAGTCGGCCCACGCCTACTTCTACTTCACCCCCGTCTACTGGCCCGACTTCGACGAGGAGGAACTCAAGAAAGCTCTCGTGGCCTATAATCGGTGGAAGCTAAGGGATTAATCCATAATCCAAACGGGCAACTGCAAGGGCTGCCCATATTACCATAAACAAAGGAGGCCATCATGAATAGCTTTGCACAGAGGTTGATGGATGGGAGAACGGGCAGGGCTCTGGAGGGGCTCGCCTATTGGCTTGCCCGCCGCGACTCCCTGCGGGGTTTCTATCTCCGGCGACGCGAGAGGAAGACGATCCAGGAGATCGCCAGGGGTCTGGAGCCGACGGAGCATCCCCCAGGGGTGCGCAGGGACAGGAAGCTATTGGGCCTGGCCATGCTCCATAGCTTTGATAAGGCCCTGCGAAGGGGGCTCATCGCCGATTCGGTGGCAAGGAAGTTCCTGCACAACCTGGTGCAATGGCACATCGTCGAGGATTATGGCCGGGAGCTCAAAGATAGATTCAAGGCTGAACATGGCGCCTGGCCACCCTGGTTTATCGTCGTCAGCCCCGGCAAGGGTTGTAACCTCCACTGCAAAGGCTGTTACGCCAACTCCAGTGCTAAGGACCCCGAGAGGCTGGATTGGGAAATCACAACTCGCATCATATCCGAGGCCAAAGAGCTTTGGGGTGTGAGGTTCATCGTCATCTCCGGCGGTGAGCCTATGGTCTACAGATCCCATGGCAAAGGCATCCTGGACATCTTCGAGAAGCACAACGATTGCTTCTTCCTCATGTACACCAACGGCACGCTGATCGATGGGAAAGCGGCGCGGAGGATGGCTAAGACAGGCAACGTCACACCAGCCATCTCCGTGGAGGGGATGGAGGAGAAGACGGACGCCCGGAGGGGGAAGGGCGTCTTTCAGAGGGTGTTGCGCGGCATGGCCAACCTCCGGGAGGCGGGAGTCCCCTTCGGGATATCGCTGACGGCCACCCGCGATAACTACCGGGAGATTCTCTCCGATGAGTTCCTCGACTTCTTCTTCGAGGGGCAGGGGGCGCTCTACGGCTGGATCTTCCAGTACATGCCCATCGGCCGAGGCTTCACCCTCAAGCTGATGCCCACCCCCGAGGAGAGGGTATGGATGTTGAGGCGAACCTGGGAGGTGATAAGGGAACGCAAGGTGTTCCTGATCGATTTCTGGAACTCCGGTCCCTCCGTTTTCGGCTGTCTCGCCGCGGGAAAGGCGAGCGGCTATCTGTACTTCGACTGGAACGGGAAGGTGATGCCCTGCGTCTTCTACCCCTACTCGCCGGTCAACGTCCTGGAGGTCTACAAGAACGGCGGGAATCTGATGGACGTTTGGAGCCATCCCTTCTTCGAGGCCATCCGCCGGTGGCAGTGCGATTACGCCTCAAAGCAGGGCAACTGGCTGATGCCCTGCGCTATCAGGGATCACCATGAGGTGTGCCGCCAGCTCCTGGAGACCTATCATCCCGAGCCCGAGGATGAGATGGCCGCCGCAGCTCTCCTGGATGAGGATTATCACCGGGGGCTGGTGGAGTACGACCGGAGATTGGCCGAGCTCACCGAGGGCATCTGGGAGAAGGAGTATCTGAGGTGAGGAAAGAGAGCATCAAGCCTTACAGAAAAGCATGGCGCATGGTGGGATTGATTTTCCCTCTGTTATACCTTTTGACTTCCAGAGGAGTGGTGCTGACCTTCAGCGCCGTCGTGCTCTCCATCTTCCTGATTTTGGAGGGGGTGAGGTTTAAAAGCTCGACAGTGAACGATTTCCTCTTCCGGAAAGCCTCAATGATTCTGAAGGGGAGGGAGAAGGGCCATATCACCTCCTCCACCTGGTTCGTGCTCGCCTCCTTCTTTGTTGCCCTGCTGTTCGAGAGGGACGTGGCCATCACCGCCTGGCTTTTTACCACCTTCGGCGACATGGCGGCGGAGGTGGTGGGCATCAAGTGGGGCAGGACCAAGTTCCTGGGCAAAAGCCTAAAGGGGAGCCTGGCCTGTCTGGGAACCTGCCTGATCGTGGGGCTGGCCTGCTGGAGCCTCTTGCGGCTGCCCTTCGCCGTTGTCTTGGCAGGGGCCTTGGCCGCCACAGTGGCCGAACTGCTCCCCTTGCCAGCCGACGACAATTTCACCATGCCCCTGCTGGCCGGAGCAGTGATGGCTTTGACCAGAAACTTCTGATGCGAAAGCCTGCTGAGCACTTGTCCAAGGTAAAGCGCTGGTGGAAGGAGCTCAAGGGGCGAGCAGGGGAGCTTTTGGAAGAAACCCTCCAAAAGGGATTGAAGGAAGGTATCATACAGCCGGAGGAGGAAGGGGAGCTACGGGATTTCTTTCGGGGGGAGGAAGGGAAGGCGTTGTTCCGCAACTTCCTCATCCACGTGGCAACCAACTTCATCCCCGTCCCCTTCGGAGGAAATGTGGGAAGGGTTGTTTGGACCTCCTTCTCACGGGCGCGGGCGTGGTGGGATTTCAAGAGGGGGAAGGTTGACGCTGAGAGGTACCACTATCTAAGAGAGCTTCACAGCCCTTTGGTGATATTCATCGGCATCCTTCCCACCATTGGAACCTATGCCTACTTCTTCTCGCGTCCCGCCGATCCCGTGCGAAGGGTTGCATCCAAGCTCTTAAGATGGCTGATTTCCCAAAGATGGGGAAGAAGCGGATAGATGTGAGATAGCCAACCTCCCGTAGGTTTCGAAACCTGCGGGAGGTTGACTGTTATTTGCCTTGACGAAGAAGGCCTTTGAAGAGGAAGCTTTTACCATCTCCCGCGAGAACGGGGCCTGGCGTATGCGAGGGGTCAGGGTCGAGCGCATAGCGGCGATACAGTCTACACCGGCGACGTCGAATTGGAATGGCGAAGTTTAAATCCCAATGACCGATGATCAAATCCCAATGATCAATGACCAAATCCCAATGACCAAATCCCAAATCTCAATGACCAAATCCCAAATCCCAATTGGTCATTGGTCATTGGTCATTGATTCATTGGTCATTGGTCATTGATTCATTGGTCATTGACCCAGAGGAAACCGTATCCTTCTACTCCCTTGGGTGTTACTAACAAGGAAAGGGGGTACAACGTGAAAGCCGTTCAATTCGTCTGGAGCATTCCTCGCTACCTCATTTCCAAAGCCCTCGGCGCCTTCTACCGGCCCATATTCTGGAGCCGGCTTTCCTGCCTGCGGTACTGCGAGGTGCCGGAACCCTCCTTGCCTAACGAGAATTGGGCTAAGATAAAGGTCAGGTATGGGGGGATATGTGGCACGGATATGGGCACCATTTTCCTCCACACCAGTCCCATCCTCTCCTCCTTCACCTCATTCCCCTTCACCTTTGGCCACGAGAATGTGGGCACCATCGCCGAACTCGGCTCGGGCGTCGAGGGCTTTGAGGTGGGCGAGAGGGTGGTGGTGGATCCAACCTTAAATTGCGAAGTGCGCGGATTCTCCGACCTCTGCCCTGCCTGTCGAAGGGGTGACACCAACCTCTGCCAGCGCTTCACCGAAGGAGACATCGCCCCTGGGTTGCTGATCGGCTACTGCCGCGATACAGGGGGCAGTTGGGGGCCGTTCTTCGTGGCCCACAAATCGCATCTCCTGAAGTTGCCCGCTTCGGTGAGCGATGAAAATGCGGTCATGGTAGAGCCTTTCTCCGTAGCTTTGCACGCGGTTATGCGAAACTACCCCCGTGACGATCAAACCGTTTTGATCATGGGGGCAGGGGTCATCGGCCTGGTCGTGGTCGCTGCCCTTCGAGCGCTGGGGAGCAAAGCTCGGGTGATCGTCCTGGCTAAATACCCCTTCCAAGCCGAGATGGCCGAGCACTATGGCGCCGATCGGGTGGTGCGCATGGCGAAGGGGTTCTACGATGAGCTGGCCCAAGCATTGGGGGCCATGCTTCATAAGCCTATCATGGGGAAACCGGCTGTGGTCGGCGGGGCCGATCTCGTCTTCGACTGTGTGGGGAGCGGCAGCAGCATCGACGACGCTTTGCGTTTCACTCAAAGCGGAGGTAAGATGGTGCTGATAGGCGCAGCTTCCCTGCCCAAAGGGATAGATTGGACGTCCATCTGGCTCAACGAGATCGAGGTCAAAGGCAGCTACACCTACGGCATCGAATCGTATCAGGGGAAGAGGATGCACACCTTCGAGGTAGCCCTGGACCTGATGGCCGAGGGCAAGGTGGATCTGGCTCCCCTGGTGACCCACAGGTTCAGGTTGGAGGATTACCAGCAGGCCTTGGCAACTGTGGCCAATAAGGGCCGAAACAAGCTCATCAAGGCCGTCTTCGTCTTCGAATAAGCTCTCGGAGTGCAGACGCAAGGGCGCTCGGAAGTTTAGGCCGCGTCTGCATTTCGTTTTAGGACAAGGATGTGGTCTCCAGGCTGACGAATCGGTCTCTTACGCATGATCGGAGGCGAAACCATGAGGGATGCGTTGTACTATGTCCGTGCGATTTCGGAGATGTTAAGGGGGAAGATCTCCCAGCGCATCGGCGTTAGGCTGCCTTCGTTGGAGTTAAATGTGCGCAGCAGAAGGGTGCGAAGAGCGCTGGACATGGCGATAAGGGGGATCGAAGTGGAGCCCATCCCTCCCTGGCTGGGGGAAGGAAAGAGCGCTATCCTGGTGAGCAATTACCCTTCGGTCTCAGAGACGCTGAGGGCGGTCATGAAGGTGGGCTGTCGCCTTCCTGGGGAGAGGCCTCGACTGAAGGCGATCGCCAGAAGGGAGCTTAAGGCGGAGGCGAACCCCTTGCTGAGGGCTCTTGGCGTGGACCAGTTCATCCTTCCGGCGGTGAAAGATGAGGCCGGGAAGTACACATTGGAGCCCAAAACCCTTAAGGAAGTCCTAACCCATTTAGAAGGCCAGGGGAACATCCTTTGGCTTTCGATCACCGGGAAAACCAGGGGCTACGGCCTGTTAGAGCGCGATTTGAGGACCGGAGCGGCTCTCTTCTCCCTCAAGAAGAGGATCCCCATTGTACCTATGGGATTGGTGATCGAGGAGAGGGGAGGAAGGCCAAAGGTGGTGAAGGTCAGGTTTGGGAAGCCGATAAACCCCTTGGACGGGGGGAAGGTAAGCGAGTTCGAGATGGGCGATTTCTTGGTCGACATCTCCAGGCTGATAATGTGTGAGATAGCGGCTCTATTGCCCCCCGGGCAGAGGGGCGATTTCGAGAACGTCGAGGAGAAGCTAAAAGAGGTCAAAAGCAGGTTAGGACGATGAGGAGGTTGGTAATGCCCAAAGTCAAGCGATCCCAAAAGGAGATCATCGAGGACTTCGCGCATTATGTTTCTCCTGGCAAGGTCAGGGTCTATCGTGAGCTGGGCTTCGAATTCGTGCCCGGGCGAAGGGAGGGCTGCCGCATCTGGGATGTCGATGGCGAGCGTTCGTGGATTAACTGCCGTTCCAGCGGCGGGGTATTCAACTTGGGACACCATCCGCCACGCGTCATCGAGGCCCTGCGGCAGGCTCTGGATTGGTTAGACATCGGCGACCATATCCTATTGAGCGAGCATCGGGCCGCTTTGGCCAAGCGGCTGGCCGAGTTGACCCCTGGCGACATCCGCTACTCCTTCTTCACCCCCAGCGGTGGGGAGGCTATCGATTTGGCCATCAAGCTGGCCCGGGGCTACACCGGCCGGCCAGGGATCATCTCCGCCGAGAAAGGTTACCATGGTCACACTGGCCTTGCCCTCTCAGCCGGCAATGACCTGTTCAAGAAGTACTTCGAGCCCTTAGCGCCGGGCTTTAGCCACGTGCCCTTCGGCGATATCGAGGCCCTGGAGCAGGCTGTGGATGAGCAGACGGCAGCGGTGCTCTTGGAGACCATCCCCGCCACGGCGGGCATCCTCATCCCTCCCCCGGACTACTACCCTGCTGTGCGGGAGATATGCGACCGTCATGGGGCCCTTCTCATCCTGGACGAGGTGCAGACCGGGTTGGGCCGCACGGGAAAGCTGTGGGGCATCGACCATTGGGGGGTGGTGCCGGACATCATGGTTTTAGGCAAAGGGATGAGCGGCGGGGTCTACCCCCTATCGGCGGTCTGCTATCGGGAGAGGCTCGATGCCTTCTTTCAGGAACACCCTTTCATCCATCTCTCCTCTTTTGGTGGAGCCGAGCTCGGCTGCGTGGCTGCCATGGCCATGCTCGATCAGATCACCGAGCCCGGCTTCCTGGAGCATGTGAACCGAATGGGCGAGCGCTTCGTCAAGGGTTTCCAAAGGCTAAAGGAGAAGTACCCGGATCTGGTGGCCGGATGGAGGCAACTCGGGCTGATGATGGGCTTCGAGCTGACGGAAGACCGGATGGGGCCTATGATGACCTATGCCTTAGGCCATAACGGGGTTATCGCCATCTTCGCCGATTTCCGCCCCTCGACGATCCAGGTCCTGCCGCCGCTGATCATCCAGCCTGAGGAGGTCGATGAGGTGCTGGCGGCCATGGACCGAGCCCTGACCATGGTCGGCGAGATGGTCGCCGCCGGCATGCCTGCGCCGGAGATTCCCACCTAAGGGATGCGTGATGCACCGTGCGCGTTAGAGAACGCGCACTCGGTTGGTATAGAGGAGAATGTGCTCGTGATGCGAGGAGTCGGCGCTCTTTAGCGCCGACGGATGTGTGATGCATTGCGCGTTAGAGAACGCGCACTCCTCGGTTGGTATAGAGGAGAACGTGCTCGTGATGCGAGGAGTCGGCGCTCTCTAGCGCCGACGGATGTGCGATGCATTGTGCGTTAGAGAACGCGCACCCTTGATTGGTGTAAGAGTTAAAAACAGGAGGCTGTATATGACCTTGCCCCACTTCAAGATCGAGGGACACGTGTATTACGTCACCATCGCCGTTTACGGCCGTTTGCCTATCTTCACACGTCCGGCTTACATCATACCGCTCCTCGATAGCTTGAATTATTATCGTTATAAACATCGCTTCAAACTTCTCGGCTACGTTGTCATGCCTGACCACCTGCATTTGCTGATCTGGCCCTATGGCGAGTCCGCTATGTCAGACATCATGCGGGATTTCAAGCGCTTCACCTCTGGCCGCATCACACGTCAAGCTCAGGTGGAGGGCAACAGCGCTTGGGTAGATGCGTTTCGAGTGGCTGGTGAGGAAACACGCCGTGCGGAATACAAAGTCTGGCAGGATGATTACTGGGATAAGAACCTATACTCCGAGCGCATGTTGCGAGAAAAGCTCAATTACATACACCAGAACCCTGTGCGGGCCGGCCTTGTGAAGCATCCTAGAGATTACCCTTACTCTAGCTATCGCAATTATGTCGAAGGCGATGAAACGCTCATCGAGGTTGACATGGGATGGCAGTGACTCGATATCGTGCGCGTTGGAGAACGCGCACTCGGTTGGTATAGAGGAGAACGTGCTCGTGATCCGAGGAGTCGGCGCTCTTTAGCGCCGACGGATGTGTGATGCATTGCGCGTTAGAGAACGCGCACCCTCAATTGGAGAGGAAAGATGGAACCCTATGTCCTATCCCTTGATCGGATCGGGGCCGAAGACGCACATCTGGTGGGGAGAAAGGCCCTGCGTCTGGGCGAGCTGCTTCGGGCTGGGCTACGGGTCCCAGCCGGCTTCTGCATAACCACGGCCGCCTACCGCTCCTTTCTCGAGCACAACGGGCTGGAATCCACCCTGAGGGAGGCCCTCTCGCAGCTGGACTATGAATCAGCGGATTTGGAAGGGCAGGTTAGGCCCCTGCGCGCCGCCATCGAATCCTGTCCCCTGCCCGACGACGTACGCAGAGCTATCGAAGAGGCCTATCAAGGTCTGGGAGGGCCGGTGGCGGTGCGGTCATCGGCCACATGTGAGGATCTGCCGGAGGCCTCATTCGCCGGCCAGTACGACACCTATCTTAACCTTCTGACTCTGGAGGAGGTTCTCGATCGGGTGAGGGCCTGTTGGGCCTCCCTGTGGAGCGCCAGAGCGCTCTCTTACCACCATCGCCAGGGGATTTCCCCTCTGGACATGGCTATGGCCGTGGTGGTGCAGAGGCAGATCCCGGCCGAGGCCTCGGGCGTTTTGTTCACTCTGAACCCCTCCACTGGCATGGAGGAGGAGATGCTGGTCGAAGCCAATTGGGGGTTAGGGGAAGCGGTCGTATCCGGCAGAGTCACCCCTGATCGGTTCATCTTAGATGCCTGGAACGAGCGCGTCCGCCTCAGGGATGTGAGCGAGAAACGGGTGATGATGGTGCCCGACCATCCATCGGGCGTGAAAGAGGTGGAGGTCCCTGAGGGGAAGGGCGCCGAGCCCTGCCTGACGGATGGGCAACTGCTGCAGCTCATGCAACTGGGCTATCGGATCCAGGAGATTTACGGCTATCCCCAGGACATCGAATGGGCCTTGCATGAGGGGGAGTTTTACATATTGCAGACTCGCCCCTTGACCTCCTACACCTTCGCACCGGGGATCGGCCAGTGGACATCAGCCAACTTCCGAGAGGTGATGCCCGGCTTCATTACCCCCCTCTCCTTTTCCATCAGCATCGGATACGAGTGGGGAAAGGCTTTGGAGGAGATATTCCAGCGATTGAAGATGATGCGGAAAGGGGAGAGGAAGGTGGAATGGGGACGCCTCTTCTTCGGTCGCGCCTACTGGAACGCCGGCGAGGTCAAGCGCCTGAATTCGATCATCCCTGGCTTCAAGGAGCGCGCATTCGACGAATCTGTGGGCTTAGAGCCCACTTACGAGGGCGATGGATTGGTGACACCGTGGACGCCACGCACCATCATTCGGGCTCTCCCCTGCCTCTTCGCCCTCCAGAACCTTTACAAGACCCTCTGGAAAGAGGCGGAGGCGTACAAGCGGGAATTCCTGGAGGAGGAGGTCGAGTATGCCAGGATAGACCCGGCCAAGCTCAGCGATGAGGAGCTGGCGGAGCAGGTCCGCTATGCCATTGAGCGCCACCACCGCACTAACAGGATAGCGTTGCTCATCAGCTTCTTAAACACGCAAGCCCACGATGATTTCGCCCCCATGGTGGAGAATCTGAACAAGCGAAATCCGGATGCTGAGCCCATCTCCACAGCTCGCCTCCTCACCGGTTTGATGGACGTGAGCACAGGGCGTCCCCTTGCGGAGCTGTGGAGGCTCGGCCAGGAGGCTCTCAAGCATGATCGCGTCGCCCAGGCCATCCTGGAGTCGGAGCCCTCGGAGCTTCCAGAGAGGCTGCATTCCTTCTCTGAAGGGCGTGAATTCTGGGGCCGCCTCCAGAACTACATCCAGGAGTTCCACTACATGGCGGAAAACGACGAGGACATGTCCTTGCCCCGGTGGGAGGAGGACCCCACCTTCGTTTTCACCACTTTGAAGTCCTTCGTGCAGGCGGGAGGGGGCGTAGATCCCGACGAACTCGTCGCCTATCAGAGGGAGGTCAGGCTGGAGGAGGAGCGACGGGCAGCGGAGCTCCTCTCCAGGGGGTGGCTGGACAGGTTGTTTAGGAAGCGGCAGTTCTTCTCTCAGTTGGAGATCCTGAAGCGGTATTGTTGGTGGCGCGAGGAGATGCGCCCCCTGCTCTCCCTGGTCCACTACCACTGTCATCGGTTCTTCGCGGAGCAGGGGAGGCGTTGGGCGGAGCAAGGGTACCTTGAGCGCCCTGAGGATATCTTCATCCTGACCTTGGATCAGGTTTTGGCCGCTTTGGATGGGAGGCTCTCCAGCGAGGAGGCCCGCGATTGGGTCAGGAAGTACAAGCGTATGAAGAGGTGTTATCGGAACTTCGAGCCTCCTTTGACGATCGGGCAGGGGCTCCGATCGGGATTGCCCGAGGTTCCCTCCAAAGTGGCAGTGCGGCGGACCTTTAAGGGTGTGGCCTGCAGCGCGGGCAAGGTCACGGCCAAGGCTAAGGTGGTGAGGGGCCTCAGCGAAGCCCACAAGCTCAAGAAGGGGGAGATCCTGGTCGCTCCTTATTCAAACCCCGGTTGGGTTCCCCTGTTCAGCCTGGCTGGGGGCATCGTGATGGAGGAAGGGGGGCTGATCTCCCACGGCGCCATTGTGGCACGGGAATATGGCATCCCAGCGGTGTTGCAGATCCGGGAGGCGACAAAGGTCTTCCGGGATGGGCAGATCCTGCATGTGGATGGCGATAGGGGGGTGGTGGAGCTTGTGACTTAAAGTCTAAGGGTTCCCCGACCGGCGGATCCTCTCGGCCTCTGCTTCGTGCCGATCGCGAGCTGCCCCTATGGTGTCGAAGACGTCGTAGATCATGTTCGCCCCCCCACCCACCAGTACGCCGGTTATGATCATCCCTGCGGGATACATGACCGGCTGGCCGATCTTCTCAGCTAAGGGGGTGATCAGGTCCAGCCTGGTCACCCAGCTGATGAGGAGGCCTGTCACCAAGGAGACATACAATTGGTACCTCTTATTCCAGCCTTGGGCCTCAAAGAGCGGGGTGACGAAGTATTCTACTATCTTAGCGTTTAGGACGGCCAGGAACGTCGCTAACCCTATTGCGCTGGTTATCATTGTGTTACCTCCTTTGTTTGACTTAGATCTTTAACCGGCGGCCTCTGCCTTTAGGGCGGTTGGATCTCGTGGCCACCTTGATCCGTCCAAATATCTCCCTTCGATACTTGATCAGCATGAGCAGGCCGCACACGCCACTGGCGAAGTAGGCGATATCGAACGTAGCCCCCAGCATGGAGAAGGTGCCCCCGCCGATGATCCCCCCATGGAGAGTGCGATGTAGATCACCTTGTTCATCCAGGGGATGGAGCCGATCAGCAGGCCGATGGCGAAGATCATGCTTGGGCATTCCGCGCCGAAGAAGACCCTCCTCACAAGCGATTGGGGTCTATTTCCCTCTCCACCTTCCTCTCCTCCTCCGTCAGCCCATACAGCCGATACACCAGCTCATCGATCTCTCTGTCCGCCCTTTCGAGTCTTCTCTCCAGCTCCTCCCTCCCCACCGCATCTTTGAGTCGCTTGTTCAGCTCCAGCATCCTCTCCACCAGCGCCACCAGGTCGTCGGGTATCACGGAGGCACGGAGACTACGGGGGGCACGGAATCGCCCTCTTCTGCGCTCTCCACCTTTCGTGTTTTCCCTCCATCCCCTGCTTACCCATATTGGCGTCCTTAAGACTTGGTCAAAAACAAAGGCTGGTCAGCTATGATCCAGCCTCTGCTACCCTAAAGGGACCCTTAGCCTTGCAGCTTTGTCTGTGAATACTTCTCTAAAAATTCTTCAGGGGTCAAAATAGGGATATGGGTTCGGCCTTTGAAATCTTTCGTATTCCAGGTGACCAAGTGAGAAACACCGTATTCCTCAGCAATAAATAGGATCTGGGCATCGGGGTATTTCATCCTTTTCGAAACCAGCCTGAACATCTGCTCTGCAAAACCCCTGAAATACTCCTCAACAGAAAGTACATCCGCGGCAATCCCGCATATTTCGAGCAGATTGTAGATGCTAGTGGCCGCGTCTAATTCGGGTAACTTTTCAATGAAATGCCTATTGACCTCATAGCGCTTATCGCGGGTGTATATGCGGTCAATGAGAAAGACATCACTGTCGCTCAAAATCATAGCGATATTTGCCTCGGATGAAAGCCATTGCCTCTTGCCAAGTGGCAAAGGGAGTTCTTTCGGCTATCTTCTTTGAAAGCTCATCCATCAGTTGGACTATCTCTTCGTGAGAAAGCTGTGTATTGAGAGAAGGGTTTCTTTGACGCATGCGCTCCTTAACCGCCTCGTGCAATCGGCGCGAACTTTCCACCGCTTTGTTAGTCATCTCTACCTCCAAACAGGTGTATATGGCTATGAGGTGCCAACTGATTGTATTTTACCATGACTTTCCGAAAATGTCTAACCAACCTCTCCTCCATCAGCCAGTTAAGGACGCGAGGTCTTTCGCGTAATTCGCCCATTCGCGATTCAGCCCCTTCACCACCCTCCTCTCCTCCTCCATCAACCCATACAGCCGATACACCAGCATAGTCGGCTGCGGCGAGGATTAGGTGACGTTTGTGATTCCAATCAAGGTTCGATTAACCACGCCGGTGTCGATGTTCCTGCCGCCTCATGCAGACGCCTTATTAGTTCAATTACGACGCGCACGGCCCAACCGGCTTCCAGTTGGTCAAGTGTGGTCTTGGATGGTACGGGTTTCTCGTCGTCTCTCAGCGAGTCCGTTTCAGGGCGACTTGCTCCAGCGTGAACTAGCCCATTACGATATTCGACGAGAGTTCGAACATCTTGCCACCAAGAATCCCCGAAATTGGGCACTTTTTTGATCCTATTATCCTTGTAGAGATTCTTAATGAGTTCCTTCCACCTGTCGCAGGTGCCTCGCCGATCTTTATCTGGGAAATATTTCGCGAGTTCATCGTACTTCCGGTTGAGAATCTCGTCGCGTACCCACTCAAACAAGTAACTCTCTACAAAGCAAACGGAAAACACGATTTCCCTTCGACGTGAGTGATGATCCTGTCCCGTTCGGGCCTCATTCAATGCATCTTTGAACCATTCAGGGGCGAAAGAATAAGTGAGCCAAATCGTAGGAGTACCAAAAGACTTCTCTGAGGGAATCGACTTTGGACGAATTACTTGGTGTTTGATTTGCGTATTCTCGTCTTGTCTGTGACTCATAGCAACCTCCTACGCACGCTGTCTAACTGTTTTTACACAGAAATGTCGGCAAACTTCTTATTCGACGAAATAATTGTGTCGTCCCCGATGGGTGGGGGAGAATGATCCCCAACTACCGTCGTATCTCCTTCAACCCTGCCTCTGCACCACTCTAATCTCCTCCTCCGTTAACCCATACAGCCGATACACCAATTCGTCAATCTCTCTGGCCGTCCTCTCGACACTCCTCTCCAGCTCTTCCCTCTCCCTCCCCACCGCACCCTTCAGCCGCTTGTTCAGTTCCAGCATCCTCTCCACCAGTGCAACTAATCTATCCTACTGAACTTAGCCAAAGTACTATGGATTTAGTCTACCTAAGAGCAAGTTTGTCACTATTGTGGTAAGAATGGCAAAAATCATAGAAATGATAGCTGCACGGATTTCTGTTCTGGCTCCACTCCACTGCTCCACCAACCATCTATACCAGCCGGGTTTTTGCATCCAAGCATAATATTCCAGCGCTTCTTGACGTAATAAAAGGGTTGTGACATCAAAAGCAAGTGGACCACCACCGATTCCTCTTCGGCCAAGTTTAACAAGCTCAAGATCAGATAATAACTCTACCACTTCCTTGGGACAAACTATCTTCTTACTGTACTCCACTTGTCTCCAGGGGAATATCTCTACCTCCCAGCCTCCACTTACCTCGAAGACGATTTCTTGACCAGTTTCAAGCTGCTGGCGAATAAGGGCAAATAAGGCTCGCTGCTGTTGAGAGGTTAGTTTTGGCCAAGCCATATTCGATGCCTCCTTGCCAGGAACAGGCAATCAAAATGCACTTTTGCTCTGTCTCTCTACTACCCTCCTCTCCTCCTCCGTCAACCCATACAGCCGATACACTAACTCATCGATCTCCCTATCCGTCCTCTCAATCCTCCTTTCCAGCTCCTCCCTCTCCCTCCCCACCGCATCTTTGAGTCGCCTGTTCAGTTCCAGCATCCTCTCCACCAGCGCTACCAGGTCATCGTGCATCTTCTTCTCTTCGGGGTTGTCGAAATCAATGCGACGGATGGGGAGTTGGGCAATGTATTGCTTGTTAGCCGCGAAATAACCTCCGTGGAACCTGGTGGTTACCTTTCTCAAGAAAAAGTCAAGAAGGCGGCTATTCAAAAGGCCAGTCACGTAAAGCAGAGAATAACGTTGGTCTTTCAAGATTAGTCCATAGCCACCAGTGGTCACGTTAACAAAGTAGTAATTGCCGTCAAGGTCGCAATAAGCAGCCAGGCGTTGTACCATATAAGGCACCATTATCTTCGGTTGTTCCCACATGTGCAGATTTTGTGTCCGCCCTAGACGATACCAGCCAGGCCCTCGAAACTTCCCTCCCTCACGGCTCTCAAGCCAACCCTTGTTCTCAAGGCAATATGCCCAAGCCTTTGGGAAGCGAGTGGCCATCTCGCCCTCGGGGATTAGTTCTGCTTTGTCTTTTGAAATCTTGTATGGGAACAAGACAAAGTGAGTCGGCTGTGCCCAGTAGCGGCCTATCTTACCGCTGCGAACCACAGGTTTCAGCAAGACCTGCTCAATTTCGACCTCTCTATTAAGCGATTCTGAATATACACGAACAAGTCCACCAGACAATGGCGTGCAGCCTTCAAATAGAAAGACCGGATCAGCGCCTGTGATGAGCGCTTGGAAGATTCGCTCCGCAATCTCCCCCAGCGTCGGCCCTGCTGCAGCCAGCCGGTCCATGAGCTCGCTCTCTCGCTTGGAGACGAAGACCCAGGGGGCGGCGGTGAGACGTTTGGGCTCCGCCGGAAAGGCTAACGGCTCCACCCCGGCCAGGTTTGGCCGGTCGGCGTGCTCTTTCAGATAGTCGCCCGCAGGGATGTAGAGGACTTTGGAACTGGGGGCCTTCTGCAGGAAGAGGAGACAGGTGTAGGTGGTGGCCTCCTCAAAGACCTGAGCATCCTCAAAGTTGACCACCTTCCACACGGCCTTGGCGTCAGAAAGGAGCTTGCGCAAGCCCCTGCCGTATCTGGCCTGCATGAACTTGTTGGGCAGGATCATGCCAAAGACGCCGCCAGGCCTCAACAGCTTCAGGCCCCGCTCGACGAAGAGGGTATAGATGTCGTAGTTGCCGGTGGCGGCTTCATAGTGGTCGTTGTAGAATGTCACCTCATCCTTGTCCAGGGTCTGGATGCGCACATAGGGCGGGTTGCCGATGACAACGTCGAAACCGCCGGAGGCCATGATCTGCGGGAACTCCTCCTCCCAGTTGAAGGGGTGTTTCTCCTCCCAATCCTCTCCGAAATACGCCCGTAATTCCTCCGGCGTGCCGGAGATGAGCGAGTTCCCCTGACGGATGTTGTTCGCCAGGTCTGGTAGTCGAGCCCGTTGACTGAGGGTCTTCAGCAGCAGGTTCAGGCGGGCAATCTCCACCGCCTGGGCATCCAGGTCCACGCCGTAGATGTTGCTCGTCAGTATCTCCGCCCGGCGGAAGAAGTCGAGTTCATCATGGTCGCCCCGCACCCGTCGGTGGTACTTGTCCAGCACATCGAAGGCCTCGATGAGGAAGGAGCCGCTGCCACAGGCGGGGTCGAGCACCTTGAGCTGCCTGACCTCGTTGTAAGTCCTCTCCTCCAGGAGCCTGCCCAGGGTGTTGGCCACGATGTAGCGCACCACGAACTGGGGCGTGTAGTAGATGCCGTGCTTCTTGCGCCAACCCTTCCGCTCGATGACCTCGACCGTCAACGGCTCTTCCCGCTTCTCCCGCCGCTCCACCACCTTAGCCACGTAGCCCAGGTACTGCTCGTAGATGCCGCCCAGCACATCCACGTCAATGGCGTTGAAGTCATACTCGATGATGCCATCCGGGGTGGCGTACAACCCCTCGATCACCTCCTCGAGAGGGCTAGGCTCGCAAGATAGTTTCTCACTGAAGTGGGGGGCGAAGAGACGAGCGTCATAGCCCTCGTCGAAGTCACGGAAGACGCCGCTCAGGAGCTTGACCAAGTCCTTGCGCCGTCCGCCATCCCGCCACTCCCTGAGGAGCGGCCTCAGCGTCGGCGGCTCGATGCCCCGGTCCTCGCAAGTCCTGATGAAAATCAGGCGGTCCAGGATGCGCTGCACCGCCTCGTCAATCTGGTCGTCAGAGAATTCGGGGTTGTAGCGGCGGAGGTAGTAGTGGAGCTTCTCCCGCCAGCGCACCAGCTCGCCGAAGAGTTGCTCGCCGACTGGGCGCTTCTTGAGCTTCTTCCCGACCCGCAGGGCCTCGCGGTCAATCAGGCCCTCCCGCATCGCCTCCTTGGAGAGGAGCCACAGGCGGTCGAACTCGTCCAGATACTGGTCGTAGGTGAGGTCAATGAAGATGTTGCGCAGGGGGTTTGCTTCCTTCCACTCGGCGTTGAAGACCTTGAGCCCTTCGAAGTCGGTGAGCACCGCCCAGGTGACGCCCTTGATCCAGGCGTAGTTGATCACCTGGCGCGCCCACTTGGGGTCGTTCAAGTCCACCCTGAACCGCTTCGCCTCCAAGAAGAACTTGGGGATGCCGCCCAGGCGGAAGGCGTAGTCCACCCGGCCGCGGGAGACCTTCCTCTCGGCGGAGACCTCAGCGGAATCGTAGACATCCCAGCCGAGGGCGCGGAAGAGGGGCAGGATGAAGTCCTTGCAGGTGTTAGCCTCGTTGTAGGCCCTGATGGCTCGTCTATCCAGCCGCCCGTATTTTTCGATCAGATCGGCGATCTCTCGTTTGGCCTGCTCACGAGTTACCGGCATCGGGATTTCTTCCAGTAGATCGAGTTGGGAGGGATACGAATCCTTACTCACCCAACAGCCCGAGGATCTCCTCCTGCCTGGCCCACATCTCCTTTCTCCCCTCTTCGTCGGCGTCGTCATAGCCCAGAAGGTGCAGGAGGCCATGGATGACCAGCAGCGCCAGCTCCTTCTCCACAGGGTGGCCCTGCTCCTCGGCCTGAACGAGCGCCCGTTCGTAGGAGATGATCACATCCCCCAGGTAGGGGGGCTCCTGGGGGGCAAACACGAAATCGTCATCTCCGCCCCTGCCGAAGGCCAGCACATCGGTGGGAGCATCCACGCCCCGAAACCGACGATTCAATTCGCGGATGCCCTCATCGTCGGTGACGACCAGGGCCAGCTCTACCTCTCCCGTCACTCCCTCGCGGCGGAGGGCCTCAAGCGCCGCACGGCGCAGGCCCCCTTCATCAACCGATCCCGCAAAGCGGGGGATGATCTGGACCTCGATTCGAGGGCCGCTCATTTCTCCCCTCTCTCAGGGTAATCCACGCGGGGGTGGAAGACCCCTTGCAGGATGCTGACGAAGGCGCTCTTGATCTCATTCAGGTCATGCAGGGTGAGGTCGCTTTCGTCCAATTCCCCCGCCAGCAGCTTCTCTCTGATGACCTTCTCCACCAGCTCAGCGATCTCCTCCGAGGAGGTGGGATGCTTCGCTCGCACAACGGCTTCGCAGCTGTCGGCCAGCATCACGATGGCCGTCTCCTTGGTCTGGGGCTTAGGGCCAGGGTAGCGGAAGTCATCCTCATCGACCTGCCCTTGTTCCTGGAGCGCTTGCCGGTAGAAGCATTCGGCCAGCCCCGTGCCGTGATGCTGGGCGATGAAATCCTGTACCTGAGGGGGCAACTTGTACTTTCTGGCCAGTTCTAACCCCTCTTTGACATGGCCGATGATGATCCTGGCGCTGGTCTCGGGGTCGAGATGCTGGTGAACGCTGAACCCCTCCATCTGATTCTCGCTGAAGAGGTAGGGATGGGAGATCTTGCCGATGTCGTGGTAATAGGCTCCCACTCGTGCCAGCATGGCATCGGCTCCGATGCGCTCCGCCGCTCGCTCCGCCATGTTGCCCACCAGAAGGCTGTGGTGGTAGGTCCCAGGTGCCTTTATCAGCAGTTGGTGCAGGAGGGGGTGGGTGGGACGCGTCAATTCAAACAGCTGAAGGAAGGTCGTGATGCCGAAGAGGTAGCTTAGGAGGAAGAAGCCGCCCAAAGCTAAGATCGCCGAGAAGGCACCGTTGGCTACCCCCGCCCCGGCTAAAGTGACCAGCCCTATCATGTCGTAGTTCTGGGTGGGCAGTCGGAAGGCCAAGACCGTGGCTATGTTGCTCAAAGCCACATAGATGCCCGACCACAGGAAAGCGTTCAGCCTTTCCACTCGGTGGAGGCTTAGGGAGGCGATCAGACCCCCCATCAGAGCATAGATCCCCAATTCAAGGGAGCCACCGGCTACGAAACCCACGATCGCGCTCACGAGGATGGTCGCCGCTATGGCCAGCCCTGGCCTGAAGAGGAGGGCGAGCAGCATGGAGAGGGCAGCCATGGGGAAAAGGTAGGACAGGATCGCATGCCCAGGCACCATCAGCTTGGCCAAGGAGACGAAGAGGATACTTAGCAGGAACAACAGGATTAAGGATCGCCCATTGGTCCAGACATCCCGGCCGAAGCGGGCGAGGTAAAGGCCCATGAAGATGGATAGGACCAGAACGAAGACCACGGTGCCAGCGATGCTCTGCCATCCGACGGCTGGCCGGCGCAGCCCTAAGGCCTCCAGGGCTTCCAAGTCCAGGGGATCAACGATCTCCCCCCGGCGCAGGATGATCTCCCCCTTCTCCAAGGTGACGCTGACCGGTTCCACGCTCTGGCGGGCCAGGCGTTTTGCCTCGGCCGTCTTCTCCGCGTTATAGAAGCTGTTAGGCTCAATGAAGCTCTGAGCCAGCTGGCTGACTACCTCGGCTTGATCCTCGGAGAGGTTGAGGCTGATCAGGCTGGGCAGAGCACGCTTGGCCTCCTCCAATTGCCCCTCGCGGATCTCCCTCCGCATGGCTTGGTCGACGACCTCCACGGTCTCGGCGGCCACTATCTGCCAGTCCTTCTCGGGGAGGGTTAGAATCCGGTCGATCACCGCAGTGGGAAGGACGGGATCGGAGATGGTTTCAAGCCATTCGGCCTTCTCCTCCGCTGAGGCGTAGGGGTCGTGGCGCACAGTGTCGATGTAGGCGAGGACCTCCCTGGCCCTGATCACCCGTTGGCGGGCAAGGCGGGCGTTGGGAGGATCATAGATGTCCTTGACCGCTTCCTCCGCTTTGGCCCTGGCCTCCTCGGTCAAGATCTGACTGACGTAGGTGATCCTGCGCGGCGCCCGGATATCGCGGGGGCTGACATCCCCCTCCTCTAAGATCACACGGTTGGTGGGCAGGAATTGGAAGGCCAGGATCGAGCTCGCCGCTAAGACGAAGAGCAGGCCGATGAGGATAGCTCGTCCTGTCACGGACCACGGTATCCCCTTGAACATGGCTGACATCGGCCTGTAATCACTGCTTTCTAACACCGCTTGACACTCCGTCCCCGCTGCGCTTGATAGCCCAATGCAGCTTCGATATTTTATCACATTTACCCCTTCAACGCCACCTTGTAGACCTCCCGCCTGGGCCATCGTGCCAGATCAGCCACGGCCCTGACGGCCTCCCTCCTGCTCACCCCCTCCCTCATGAATTCTGCTAAGGCTTCCCTCACCCTCTCCTCGTCCCAAGGGGGCTCAGGGGGAGCCCCCTCGATGACCAGAGTGAACTCACCGCGGGCTCCCTTCTCCTGGAAGTAGGCCAGGGCTTCGCTGATCCTCCCCCGCCAGACTTCCTCATGCAGTTTGGTAAGCTCCCTGGCTATGGCGATCCTCCGGTCCCCCAGGATGCTTTTCAGGTCGGCCAAGCTGGCAAGCAGGCGGTGAGGGACCTCAAAGGCGACTAAGGTGTGGCTTTCGTGGGCCACAGAGCGCAGGAGCTGACGCCTCTCCTTGGCCCGACGGGGCAGGAAGCCCAGGTACAGGAAACTGTCGGTGGGCAGACCGGAGACCACCAAGGCGGTGGTGAGGGCGGAGGGGCCGGGGATGGGCACCACCGGGATGCCCCTCTCGATAGCCGTTCGGATGAGCTCATAACCGGGATCCGAAAGGCCAGGCATTCCCGCCTCGGAGACCAAGGCCACGTCCTTCTCACGCAGAACTCCCAGCAGGATGTTGATCTTTTCCGCCTTGTTATGCTCTCCGTAGCTGGTCAGGGGAGTTGAGATCTCGTAGTGGGACAGCAGCTTGCGGGTGGTACGGGTGTCCTCAGCGGCGATTAGGTCTACCTGGCGGAGGATGCGCAGGGCCCGCAGGGATATGTCCTCTAAATTGCCGATAGGGGTGGCTACCACATACAAGGTGCCCATCGTTCCTCCTCGGTGAAGGCACGGCGCTGCTACCTGGGATCGCATTCGGGCATCCGGCCGCCGCTTCGTTTGAACCAGGCCTCTCTCGCCTCAGCAACCACAAAGGTGGAGCCAGTGACGCAGATCAAGCTCTGAGGGGTTGCCAGCTCCAGGGCCAAATTCAATGCGACATCCACGCCGTTGCTGCGGGTGACCTCGTAGCCCAGGGCGGAGGCTATCTCCTCCAGTCTGTGAGGATCGGCAGCACGAGGATGATGGGCCTTGGTGACGATGATCTCCCCCGCTACGGGAAAGAGCTCCCTCATCATCCCTGCGATATCCTTATCCGCTGAGGCTCCGAAGATGAAGATCAGGTCCTGGTAATCGAAGAGCTCCTTTAGGGCAACTCGCAGCTTATGGGCAGAATCCACATTGTGGGCACAATCGACGACCAGGAGGGGCTTCCGGCTCAGGATCTCCAGCCTCCCTGGCCAGCGGACACGGCGGAGCCCCTCCCTGACGCTTTCCTCGGGGATATCGATGCCCTGCTCGCGCAGCTTCTCCACGGCAGCGAGAACCACCGTGGCATTGATCAGTTGGTGCCTGCCAAGCAGGGGGATCCAAAATCTGCCACTTGCTCTTTGCCCTCCGCCCTTTGCTGCTTCGAACCACTGCCCTTCCAGGTTCGCCTCCCCTGCTTTCCACGTCCAATCACGCCCCACCACCGTCAATTCGGCTCCCTTCCGGCGGCAGACCTCCTCGATAATGGCCATGGCCTCAGGAGCCTGGGGGGCACTCACCACAGGGATGCCCGCTTTGATGATGCCCGCTTTCTCTCGGGCGATCTGAGCTAAGGTATCGCCCAGGATGGAGGTATGGTCGTAGCTGAGGGAGGTGATGATCGAGACCAGGGGGGTGACCACATTGGTGGCATCGAGCCTGCCGCCCAGCCCCACCTCCAGAATGGCCAGCTCCACTCCCTTCTCGGCGAAGTAGGCGAAGGCGAGGGCGGTGATGAGCTCGAAGGTGGTTAAACCCTCGATTGGGCTCGCTAAAGGCCGCAGGCGTTCGGTGAAAGAGGCCACTGCCTCTCTGGGGATCGGTTTCCCCTCCACCCGGATGCGTTCGCGGAGGGTATGGAGATGGGGTGAAGTGTAGAGGCCGGTCTTGTAGCCGGCGGCGCGGAGGATCGATTCGCTCATGGCCGCCGTCGAGCCCTTGCCTTTGGTGCCAGCGATGTGGATGGAGCGAAAACGGCGGTGGGGATTGCCCAGGAGGGCCAAGAGCCGCTCCATGCGTGACAGGTCGAAGAATTCGGGTGCATAGCAGTAGGGTACCTTCTTCTCGTAATCGGTGAGGCTGTAGATGTAATCGAGGGCCTCTCTATAACTCGCCATCAGGGCTACCTTTACGCTCTATTGTATCCCAAATTGAGCGGAAAGTAAAATCGAGTTAACCCTTGTTGAGGGGGGTGTGCGATTTGCATTTACAGCGCCCTTGGATTACAATACCCTTGAAGCAGCTAGCTACCCAGTGGCGTCTTCGCCATGAAACGGGGCGTGGACGCCCCTCTGTAGCAGTTGAGGAGGGTTGCCTTGGAGAAAAGCATCGGGTAGCTAGTTGAAGCAAGATTTTTAAGGAGAGTAAAGCAAATCAATGGGTGAAGTCAGACGTTTAGTGCTCGATGTTTTGAAGCCCCACGAGCCCACCATCATCGAAGTGGCCCAGCTGCTGAGCGAGCTGGAGGGCGTGAAGGCGGTCAACATAAGCATCTACGAGATCGATCGCCGGGTGGAAAACGCCAAAGTCACTATCGAAGGGGACGACATCTCCTTCGAGGAAGTCGAGAGGGTGATCCAGGAGAACGGGGGTGCGGTCCACTCTATCGATGAGGTAGTGGCTGGGGAGACCATCATCGAGGACGTTATAACCCCCCAGGATATCCGTCCTGGATAGAAGGCCGAGCTTAAATGAGATCCTTTTGGCTCCGCCTCCAGCAAGAGGTGGAGCAGTTTAGAGAGTACAGTGATCTCGCCGAGATAGGCGAAATCGCTCGCCGCCTCTTTGCTATGAACGCCTTCGATGGGGTATTGACCATCGTGGGTGTACTCATGGGAAATTACGTCGCTGGCGTGCGCAATGCGGCGATCGTCATCTCCACAGGGCTGTCCACCTGCTTTGCCATGGCCATCTCTGGACTTTGGGGGGCTTATCTCACCGAGACCGCCGAGCGGAAAAGGGCCCTGAACGAGCTGGAAAGCTATACCCTAACTAAGTTGGACAAGACCAAGATCGGCCGCGCCTCGGGGGTGGCGGCGATCATCGTGGCCCTCACCGACGGTTTAGCTCCTCTTCTGTCGGCCCTGGTGACGCTCTTGCCCTTCTTCCTCCACCTCGACGTCGTTATCAGCTACTATTCCTCCCTGGGCTTGGCCTTGGCTATCCTCTTCGCCCTGGGGGTGTTTTTAGGGACGATCTCCAAGGTGAACCTCCTCATCTCCGGACTGAGGATGCTGGGGGCGGGATTGGTGTGCATCCTGCTAAGTTACCTCCTGGAGCATTGAGTTCGCGCCCTCTGTGATTCAGTGGCCGTGCTCTAAGAGGTTAAGGGTTCCCGTTTTTTTCCTATGCATGAGTCGATCGAGCATCTACCCCATTTGGAGAGGATCGATAGCATTATCCTGGGCCTGCGTTGGCTGGCCCTGGCCTTAGTTTTCGTCCTCTCCCTCTTCGATCATTCGCTAGAGGGCGTTTTGATGCCCACCCTCTACGTTATCCCCGCTGTGGCCGGCTATAACCTGCTCGTCTTCTCCTTGCGTTACCCTCTGACCTGGTTTAGGCGTCTCCTTAACGTCCTGGCCTTGGACACGATCGTGGCTACCCTGGCTATCTACCTCACCGGGGGCTTCCATTCCAGCTTTTTCATCATCTACTTCTTCGCCATCATCGGGGCCGCCTTCCATCTGAGCATGGTCTCCACCATCCTGGTGGCTCTAATCATCGGCGTGATCTACGTGGCCGCTTGCTTCGTCAACCCGGCGGGCGTCTGGAACCCTTACGCTGCCTATATGCTCTCCGCTAAAGTGGCCTTGCTCCTGATAGTGGCCCTCCTCTGCGCTCTGCTCTTAGAACAGCTGCGTCGGGAGCACCAGGAAATCGAGCGTGAGAAGGCCCTGACCGCCCGCCTTTCGGCTTTAAACGAGCTCTTTCAGCGGCTCAGCGCCAGTTTGGATTTGGATTACATCCTGCAGACGGTGACCGACTTCTCTCGCCAGCTCTTGGATGCCGATGTCACCTTCCTCTTCCTGCGCGGCGACGGCGGAAACGACCTCCATCTGGCCGCCGCCAGTGGCATCAAGGGCCATCCTCCAATCGCCAATCTGGGGATCGATGGCAAATTGAACCGGCCCCTTGTCATCGGAGATCTCTCCCAGCGATCGGAGCCGGGCTATTCCTTCCTCGCCCGGAAGGGGATCGCCTCCTTCGCCTGGGTACCTCTGCCCCTGGCTGGGGAAGCGGAACCCATAGGTCTCCTATGTGTGGGCCGCCGCCAGCCTAACGCCTTCGGTGAGGAGGATATGGCCCTGCTCAGCTCCTTAGGGCGGGAGACGGCGCTGGCTATCCGCAACGCTCGCCTCTATGAGGAGGAAAGGAGGCAGGTTAAGCAGCTCCAAACCTTAGAGAAGATGCGAGATGGCTTCGTCTCCGCCGTCTCTCATGAGTTAAGCACTCCTCTCACTTGCATCAAGGCCTCGGTGGAACTGCTCCAGGAGACCGGAGCGGGGGCCATCTCAGATACCCAAGAGGAGCTCCTGCGCACCATCGCTCACCATACAGACCGGCTCGAAACGCTGGTGACCGAGCTTTTGGACGTCACCAAGCTGGAAGCGGGCCAGTTAGCTCTCTCCCCCCAGCCTACCGATCTACGGGTCATCGTGAAAAGGGCAGTTGAGGCCCTCTCCCCCCTCTTCGAGGGGAAGGGGCAGACCATCGGCTTGAACCTCCCCTCCAAGATCGGTTCAGTCATGGTGGATCGAAGGCGCATCGAGCAGGTTCTCACCAATCTCCTCTCCAATGCCCATAAATTCGCCCCTAAAGGGGGGCACATCGAGGTGACCTTGGTGGAGAGGGACGATTATTTGGAGGTCTCGGTCAATGATGATGGGCCGGGCATCCCCCCTTCTGAGCAGGAGCGTATCTTCGAGAAGTTTTACGTGATAGATGATGGGCGAGATCGGACCGGAGTGGGCTTGGGGCTTTACATCGCCCGCCGTCTTGTAGAGCTGCACGGAGGGCACATCTGGGTGGAGAGTAAATTGGGGGAGGGCAGCACCTTTCGTTTCACTCTGCCCAAAGGGGCGCAGACATGAAGGTCTTGGTCGTCGACGACGAGCCCGATGTGGTCAAGCTCATCGCCATGAGCTTCCATCTGCAGGAGCCGGATTGGGAGGTCCTTCCCGCTTACGATGGGGAGAGGGCCCTCGATTTAGTGGCCAGCGAGAACCCGGACATCGTCCTCCTGGATGTGGCTATGCCTGAGATGGATGGCTTCCGCGTTTTGAAGGAGATCCGCCGCTTCTCTGATGTGCCGGTGATCATGGTGACCGTCAAAGACGATGAGCTGAGCAAGGTGCGGGGGTTGGAGCTCGGAGCCGATGACTACATCACCAAGCCGTTCAGCCATTTGGAGCTTCTGGCCCGGGTGCGGGCCGTGTTGAGACGGGCTCAAAGCTTGCCCTTAGCTCACGAGGAGCCCTTCGTGTGTGGGGATATCCGCGTCGATTTCGTCCGCCGCCAGGTCACTTTGAAAGGTAAGCCTGTGGATTTGACCAATACGGAGTACAAGCTGCTTTACCACCTGGTGCGCAATGCCGGCCGTACCCTCTCCCACGAGGCTTTATTGGCTCGCGTATGGGGAAGGGAGTACATCGACGAGATCGACTACCTCAAGGTCTACATCAGCCGCCTGCGGGCCAAGCTGGAGGAAGACCCCAGCAACCCTCAGTACATCCTCACCGAGCGTGGCCTGGGCTACAGGTTCAGGCGGCCCTGAACCTCAATGGAAGGACTGGCCGCTCAGCTCCGAATTAACCGCCTCGAAAGGGCGGTTTTTTTCTTTTTAACTGCTAACCGCCAGGCCCCTTTCGCGTTTTTTAACGTATTTTTACCTCCTTTTTCCCCTTTCTTTAACCGATTTGATACACAATGGAGATGGAAGGGAAGCTCGATGCCTAAGTTGGGCCTCCGGACTATCGTTATCTTGCTTGTCTTGATCATGCTGGCCGCCAGCGCCGTCTTCGGTGTGCTCTCCTATCTGCCTGGCAGGTAGCAGGGTAGGGTTCGTCGCCTCTACGGGGGTGGTTACATGGGCAAGATCGCCGTGGTCACCGATAGTTTAGCCAACATCCCCGCCGAGCTGGTGGAGAGGTACCACATCCACGTCATCCCCATCCTGGTGATGTTCGGCCACGAGACGTTCCGCGATGGGGTTGATATAACTCCCAGGGAGTTCTACCGCCGCCTTAGGGAGAGCGATGAACTCCCTACCACCGCTGTGCCCTCCATGGAGGAGTTCGTGGAACTTTATCGTCGAGTGGGTCAAGAGGCCGAGGGCATCGTCTCCATCCACCTGTCCAGCAAGCTCAGTGCCACCGTGGAGGTGGCGGGAGCCGCTGCCAAGGTCCTTTCCGAGCTTCCGATCCATGTTATAGATACCCGCACCGCTGCTATGGCCCAGGGGTTTATCGTCCTTGAGGCAGCCAGAGCTGCTGCCAGAGGGGCGAGTTTGGAGGAGGTGGTCGAAAGGGCCAGGTGGATGATGCCTCGGGTATACATCTTTGCCGTTTTGGATACGTTGGAGTATCTCCACCGGGGCGGACGTATCGGCCGGGCAGCGGCCTTGATGGGTTCCATGTTGAGGATAAAACCCATCCTCTACGTAGCCGAGGATGGGGTGGTGGATGTTTTGGAGAAGCCCAGGACCAAGGCCAGGGCAGTGCGACGTATACTGGAGATTGCGGAGGAGAAAGTGGGATCAAAGCCAGTGCACATGGCCGTGGTCCATGCCGATGCCTTAGAGGAAGCGGAGAGGCTCAGGGATGAAGTGGCCTCCCGCTTCGACTGCGCGGAGCTCTATGTCACCGATTTCACCCCCGTGATGGGCACCCACACCGGTCCAGGCGTATTGGGATTAGCTTTTTGGACTGAGGAAGGAGGGAGAAAGTCGAGTTGAGGTAGAGATGATAGCTTTTGTGTTAAGTGGAGGGGGAAATCGAGGAGCTTTGGAAGTGGGAGCCTTACAGGTGCTCTTCGAGCAGGGCATTCGCCCCCAGATCCTCGTCGGCACCTCGGCTGGGGCGATGAACGCGGCCTACATCGCCACCAACCCCACCTTAGAGGGAGCGCAGGAGCTGGCTGAACTCTGGCTGAAGCTCACTAAGGAGGACGTTTATCCCGGCAATTACCTTACCATGGCTTGGCGGCTGATGAGGGGCAAGGACAGCTTATTCCCCAATGAAAATCTCAAGCGCTTTGTTGAGGCTCACATGCCACCAGGAGTGCGATGTTTTGGGGATATCAAGGGCGTTCGATTGTACATCACTGCCACTAATCTGAACACATGTAGGCTCGAAATCTTCGGCGATGACCCCTCGGTGCCGCTCATTGACGCCTTGATGGCCAGCGCTGCTATCCCGCCCTACTTTCCACCTTGGAATTACAATGGATGGCAATATGTTGACGGCGGCGTCACGGCTAATTTGGCGGTAGACGTGGCCTTGGAGAGGGGCGCTACCGAGATCTACGCCATCCACGTTGCTGGTTCAGAGAGGAGGCCGTCCGTCCGCGGCCTTCTGAGCATTGCCTCCCAGTCCATCGCCGCTATGCTCTCCCGGCAACTCTCACATGAGCTGGAGGAAGCCGCCAGCAGGCCGGGTGTGACGATCCACTACATCAAACTGGAGGCTTTTCAAAACCTCTCGTTCTGGGACTTCGACCATACCGCGGAGATGATCGAGGAAGGGCGGCGCGTGATGGAGGGATATCTACGCTCTCCGGAGCCGCTGGCTGCTCCGAGGGCATTGCCCCGTTGGGTGCTCCAGCCCATTTGGAGGATCGAAGGGTGGTTGGACGGGCTGCTCGTTAGGAAGGCCGAGGTTTAAGAGATGGGTAAGATCGCCATCGTCACCGATAGCGTCTCTTGTGTGCCTAAGGAGCTGGTGGAGAGATACGACATCCACATCGTACCCGTCGTTTTGATCTGGAACGGGAAGGAATTCCGCGACGGGGTGGATATCACGCCGATGGAGGTCTACCGCCGAATGCGGGAGGAGGATTTCTTCCCCACCCTCTCTGCTCCCTCTGTAGGCGATTTCCTGAGGGTCTATGCCAGACTGAGCCGGAAGGTGGAAGCGATCGTCTCTATCCATGTCTCATCGGTGCTGAGCGCGACCTATAGCGCGGCGCTCACCGCCTCGAAGATGGTTAACGGTGTGACCATCCAGGTGATGGATTCCTTAACGGCGACCACAGGGCAGGGCTTCGTCGTCCTGGAGGCGGCCAGGGCGGCTGCGGAGGGGAGGAACCTGCAGGAAGTGATAAAAAGGGCCAGGGAGGTGCGCCCCAAGGTGACCGTCCTTGTCGCTATCGACACCCTGAAGTACCTCCCTCGAACTGGGCGTATCCCAGCATTGGCAGCCCTCATCGGCTCACTGCTGAAGATCAAACCCATCCTCCACATCGCTAAAGATGGACGGGCCTACGTTTTGGAGAAGCCCAGGACCAAGGCCAGGGCGGTGCGACGTATGCTGGAGATCATGGAGGAGAGGGTGGGGTCGAGGCCCGTACACGCCGCCGTAATGCACGCCGACGCCCTTGAGGAGGCGAAGAGGCTCAGGGATGAAGTGGCCTCCTGCTTCGATTGCGTGGAGTTGTACATCACCGAATTCACCCCTGTGATGGGCGCGGCCACCGGTCCAGGGGTGATCGGTTTGACCTTCTGGGCGGAGTAAGGGAGATAAGGGGGAGATCATGGCCAAGATCGCCATTGTCACCGACAGCAGCGCCTGTGTGCCCAAAGAGTTGGTGAGGAAATACGACATCCATATCGTGCCTATCCTTTTGAACTTCGAGCGGAAGACCCTCCGCGATGAAGTGGACATCACAGCCGCCGAGGTCTATCGCCGTCTGCGGGAGGACAAGCATCTGCCTACCACTTCGGCGCCTTCGGTGGGCGATTTCCTGCGGCTCTATGCTAAGCTCGCCCGCGAGGCGGAGGCCATCGTCTCCATCCATCTCCCCGCGGAGCTGAGCGCCATCTACAACACCGCCCTGGCCGCCGGGAGGCTGATCGACGAAGCCCCCGTCCAGGTCATAGATTGCCGTACGGCCGCCGCTGGCCAAGGACTCATCGTCATTGAGGCGGCCAGGGCGGCGGCCTCGGGGGCAGACCTCCAGACGATCCTGCGGCGGATAGAGGAGATCGCCCCCAAGGTGAATCTCTTCGCCGCCATCGACACCCTCGAGTACCTCCATCACTCCGGTCGAGTGCCCGCCATAGCGGCGCTGATGGGCTCCCTCCTGCAGATAAAACCCATCTTCTACCTTAAGGACGGTCAGACAGGCCTGATGGAGAAGCCTAGGACCATCTCCAGGGCCATATCCCGCATGTTGGAGCTGATGGAGGAGAGGGTGGAAGGGAAGACGGTGCACGTCGCCGTCTTCCATGCCGATGCGCTCCAGAGGGCCGAGAGGCTGAGGGAGGAGATCGCCTCCCGTTTCCGCTGCGCTGAGCTTTACATCACCGAGTTCACCCCAGTAATGGGCGTCCACACCGGGCCAGGCCTGGTGGGATTGGCTTTCTGGGCTGAAGATGGAAAATGAAAGCCGCGATTCACGTCTCCCATGTCGAGTTCGAAAGCAGTGGAGTGCTCCTTCAAGGGAGCCTTTTTCTTCCTCAGGGAGAGGGGCCTTGGCCGGCGATCCTTCTCTGCCATGGCTTCGGCTCCGATAGGCGGGTTATGCGGGTTACCGCCCTGGATGCGGCCAGATGGGGGATGGCGGTGTTGACCTTCGATTTTCGAGGGCATGGACAGAGCGGGGGCGTGTATGTCGGTGACCCGGTGGATGACGTGTTGGCGGCCATCGATCACCTCGCCCATCTCCCCAGAATTGATCCCCAGCGCATCGCCTTAGTGGGCCATAGCATGGGCGCCCGCACAGTCCTTCAGGCTGCCGCCCGCGATCCCAGGGCGAAGGCGGTGGTCTCCTTAGCCTGCGCTCCTGACCTGGAGGGGAAGACAAAGGAATGGATGGAGCATTTCGCTGAGGAGCTGGCTAAAGAGGGACACGCTCTCTGCCATTATCCTCAGTTTGACCGCCTGCCGGTGGCTAATGCCCTCCAGAACCGTTGGATGATCACCTCTATGCAGCGGAACGGCTTTCGCCTCACCATCGACTGGCCGCGTGCTGTAGCCGCCTGGGGAGCGACGGGGGCTAAAAGGGCCGTGAGGGAGATGTCGCCCCGTCCCCTTCTCTTCGTTCACTGCCGCTGGGACAAGCTGGCCCCCTATCAGGTATCAGTGGAGCTTTATGAGTTGGCCTCCCCTCCCAAGGAGCTTTTCTTAGAGCGATGGGGTTTCCACTCCAGCCCCTACAGATGGCCCCAACTTAGACGGCGCTGGCTGGACTGGCTGCTATCGGTTTTAGGCGCTGATGGCGCTGCGAGGCGTGTTCATGGTGGCCATCTCTTGGTCTGGCGTGCTTCACGAGTTGCCCCGAGACGGGGCTAGGCATTGGTGGGAAACGCCCTGATGGTTCTGGCGATTAATCCCCGATGACCCCAGCAGCAAATCGCAGGGCTCCTCGGCTAGATAGGGGGCATCCCCAGAGGTGCGTCGTTCCAAGCTTCGGAATCGATAGGAGCGAATATGATTAGAAGCGATCTTCCCATCCTGGTAATGGCTTATCTTCTGGGTTCCATACCCTTCGCTTACATCGTGACCAGATGGCGCGCCGGCCTCGACATCAGAGAAGTAGGGGAGGGGAATGTGGGGGCCAGGAACGTGTGGCATGTGGTAGGGCCTGGCTGGGGTGCGCTAGTAGCTGCTCTCGATGCTTTCAAAGGCTATCTGGCCTTAGAAGTAGCAGAGAAGCTGGGTGCATCCGAGGGCACGCTCCTCTGGGTCGGATTCGCCCTGCTTTTGGGCCACGGCTTCCCCATCTTCCTGCAAGGGCGGGGCGGCAAAGGGGTGGCCGTCACCATCGGCTTTTTGCTGGGCCTCCTGCCCATCTCTACTTTAGTCGGACTAACCTTCTTCGGTTTAGCCCATCTATTGCTTCGGGATTTCAACCGCAGCGTGAACGTCGGGGTGGCGGCCATCATCTTCTTGCCCCTCGCTTTCGGCCAGTCTCCCTGGACGGTGCTCTATGTTCTCTCCCTCTTCCTCTGGATGGGGGTTAAGAAAATCCTCGACCTACCCCACGAGCGAGAGGTATGGGCCAGGAGCGGTTGGAAAGGGGATGCTAAGCCGGGTTGGTATCACCCCCGGGGTGAGAGGAAAGGGTATCGCAACAATGATGTTCACCCTTAGCCGAGGTTCTCAATGCTGCTTTTCTACCAGCTAAGCCTGACGGCGGTTTTGGGGCTTATCCTCCTCAACGCTTGCCATAACCTCCGCATCCTAAAGAAACCCCTCGTAAAGGGGCCATTGCCCGATCCTCCACCCCTGGTCTCAGTGCTCATCCCAGCTCGAAACGAGGGGCGGAACATCGCTCGATGCGTGAAATCTCTGCTGAAGCAGGACTATCCCCGCTTGGAAATCCTGGTCTTGGATGATGACTCGGCCGATCGGACGGCGGACATCGTTGAGGAATTGGCCAAAGGTCATCCTACACTCAAGCTCATCCGCGGGCGACCGCTTCCCCAAGGCTGGCACGGCAAGGCATATGCCTGCCATCAACTGGCCCAGGCAGCCAAAGGAGATTGGCTCCTCTTCACCGACGCGGACACCGTGCATTCCCCTCGTTCGGTCTCGTCTGTCATCGGAGCGGCGCTTCGAGAGGGGGCCGATCTCCTAACCCTCTTGCCTTATTGCATCACCGAGACCTTTTGGGAGAGGGTTGCTCTCCCTTTGGTCTCTTTTTTCTTCCTCAGCTACCTCCCCATTGGTCTGATAACTAAGAGCAAGGAGCCACTCATCTCAGCTGCACTGGGGCCATTCATGCTCTTCCGACGGGATTTCTACTTTCGGATCGGAGGGCACGCGGCCGTCAGACGGGAGATCGTCGAGGATATGGGGCTGGGCCGATTGGTTAAAAGGGCTGGCGGACGGCTGGTATTGATGGATGGCACGGATGTGATGGCAGTGCGATTTTACCGGGGCTGGCAGGAGATATGGTTGGGCTTATCCAAGAGCGCTTTTGCCGCTTTCGATTACTCGCTCCCTCCCCTCTTAGGATTGGTGGCCTTCAACTTCGCGGCCTTCGTTGCCCCCTACGGCTTCCTGGCCCACAGCCTGGGATGCGGGGAGATAACTTTAGCAGGCTGTTGGCTGCCCTTAGCGCAGATTTCCATCGCCTGGGCTATCAGACTCGTGCTGGCTCACCGTTTTCGGATGTCCTATGCGATGGCTTTCCTGCATCCCTTGACCGTGTTGGTGGGGGTGCTCATCTCCTTGAACTCGATCCGCTGGACCCTCACCGGCCAAGGCGTGATATGGAAGGGCCGTCGCTACCGGTTCGAATCCGGTCGATGAGGGCGAAGGGTTAAATGGCCCCTTCAGGCTTGCTATCTAAGTGTGCGGGGTGTAGAATGGAGGTGGAAAGGATAATCTCATGTCGCAGCTTGAAGGAGAGGGATCGAGATTGGTCACTATCTATTATGCCCCCGGTCAACTGCGGGCCCATCTGGTGAAGGCCAAATTGGAGAGCGCGGGCATCCCCGTCCTCTTACGCTATGAGAGCGCCGGCATTCTCTTTGGCATCACCGTGGACGGACTCGGCGAAGTCCAGGTGATGGTGCCTGAGAAGTTCGCTCAGGAGGCGCGGAGGATTTTAGGCGAATCCACCTGACCTTGCAGGCGATATTTGTCAAGAGGGGTGGAAATTGATATAATTACCTGCGTGAATGGAGTTGACACGGGAGCGCAGCCCTTCAGATCATCCATGCAATGGAGAAAACCATGGTCAGAAGGGAGACTCAGAAGCAGAGCTATTGGGAGAAATTCGCTGTCCAAGGATTCGACCTCGAATACCTCTATGGGGTTCTGCTGGAGAAGGAGGTGCCCTTAAGCATAGATGAGCTGGCATTAGCGGTGATAGAAGGGCGATGTAAGAGGGAGGAGAAGCTTATCAAGGGGAAGTTAGAGCAGGGACGCCTCTTCCAGCCTAAGGAGAGCTACGAAGTAGGTGAAAGGCTCGTCTTCCCCGCTTTCGATTACGCCTTAGGCACTGTGATCAACGTCCGGCCCGGTCGCAATCCCAAGTACGAGCCCTTCAAAGTCATCCGGGTGCGCTTTGAAGAAAGCCAAGAGGAGCGGGAATTCGCCTCTGAGCTTAAGGCTCCCGATGCCCTGAAGGAGGGCAGCGAGCTCGTTTTGGCTTCTCCGGAGGAGCTGTTTGCCCGCTTCGGCGAGGAGATCAAACCTAAGCTGATAGAGAGCTTGCAGACCAGCAAGGAGTTCGTGAACTTCAGGGATCAATGGTTTTTGGATGGGCTGCTGGCCGACATCCATGTGGGCCATTTGAACATCGCGGAGGCTGCCATCGAGGTCAAAGGGGTCCCGCTTTCCCCCGAGGAGCTGCTCAAGGAGCTGGACTTCCCCACCAAAATGAAGAGAGAGGCCCTCCTATTCTCCCTTAACTATGCCCTGTCCCATGACGATCGCTTCGATGAGGTGGGCACTAAGGAGCAGATCCTTTGGTTCCTGCACCGCCTGGAGCCTCCACAGGCTGTAGAGTTGCCATTTCACCTTCGTTATCGGCCCGAGCCTTATGATCGGTCCGTCTTGGACGAGGAGATGCTCGGGCTGGAAAGGGAGATAGCCGATGAGTTGGTGGAGGCACCCGCTCCGGGCGAAGGTTCGATTGGCCAGGTCACCATTGTCCTTACTTATCCTCATCGTCGTGCGGGGACTATCCCTTTGACGGCCGAGGTCAGAGGGCTTTTCCCCTGGGGTGACTCGAGCAACCAGACCTCCACTCAACGCACATTCGTCACCTTCATCGATGGCCATACGGGAAAGCACATGCCGGGATGGGTGGTCCACAAAGCCGGCTACGTCTATGGGCTGGGCGAATGGTATGAGGAGCATGAGCTCCCCACCGGGGCCTATATCCAGCTGGAGTGCACGGAAGACCCTCTCTCGGTGCGGGTGAGTTACCTTCCTAAGCCCAGGAGGAGAGGATGGGTGAGGGTGGCTAAGGCTTTGGAAGGGAAGCTGGCCTTCGAGCTGCAGATGAGGGCTTTAGCCTGTGACTACGACGAACTGATGATCGTGGATTGGGAGGATCCTGCGGAGCTCGATGAGCTCTCGAGGAAGGTCGAGGAGGAGGGTATTTCCCTCTTCCAGTTGATGTGCGATGTCTTCCCCGAGTTGGCTAAGCTTAGCCCCCAGGGCACCGTTCACTTCAGGACTCTCTACAGCGCTATTAACATCGAGAGGCGTTGCCCGCCGGGTCCTATCCTGGCTGAATTGGCCACCAGGCCCTGTTTCATCCCTGTAGGCGATGGCTACTGGATTTACGATGAAAATCTGAGGGAATGGTCAGACCGTTGAAGCCGGATATCAATACCAGATTTCATATCGATTTCGAGTGGTGGGAGAAGGAGGGGAAAGATTTCCGCATCTACCTCTGGGCTCAGCTCTGCCCCGAGTGTCGGAAAGTCTACACTACCCATCGAGGGACGGAGAAGATCGATTGGATAGACCCGGAGACGGCGGAGGTGAAGCAGGTAGATGGCCTTTGGCACTCCTTGCGTACCTGCTGCAGCAAGAAGCCCGATTACATCACCAAAGAGACCCCTCTGACCACGGCCATCTTTCGCGTCTTCTTGGCTAACGGCAATACCCCCCTCTCCCCTGTCGAGTTGCACCGGATCATCGATAAGAAGACGCCAGAGGTCATCCTGCGCACCCTGACCGGCGGGAGGGTTTACAAGGGCATCAGGCCTGTAAGGCTTGAGGAGGAGGGCGAGTGAGCCTCTCGGACCGAAAGCGGTTTGACTCATTCGGTCATTTGCGCTAAAATAGTAAACAGAGAACGCCCCTGTAGCTCAGCGGAAGAGAGCAGCTGCCTTCTAAGCAGCGGGTCGGGGGTTCAAATCCCTCCAGGGGCGCTGTGGTCTAAGCCCTTACGTTCGGTAAGGGCTTTTTATGTTAGAGCGGTTACCCAATCGGATAAGCGTGCAATATCTTGTTAAACAGAGCGAGGCGAAGGATCGCTAAGCCGATCTTTTCACCACTTTCCCTCCTTTGATCACCGTCTTCACCAGATTCACGCCGAAGCGATAGGCCAGGTGGGAGTAATTGGGGATGTCCAGGATGAGGATGTCGGCCTTCTTCCCCACCTCTAAGCTTCCCCCCTCCCCGCCGAGTTCGATAGCGTGGGCGGCGTTGATAGTGGCCGCAGATATGGCCTCGGCAGGGGTCATCCCCATCTGGCGGCAGGCCAGAGCTATGATGAACTGCATGGACTCACACCAGCATGTGCCGGGGTTGATGTCGGTGGCTAAGGCCACGGGGACACCAGCTGAGATGAAGGCCCTGGCGTTGGCGTAAGCTCTCCTTCCCAGGCCGAAGGATGTACCGGGGAGGAGAACAGCCACCGTGTCCGTCTTGGCCAGCAGCTCTATCTCCTCTGGCGGCGTGCACACCAGATGGTCAGCGGAGGTAACTTCCAACTCTGCAGCTAAGGCGGCTCCTCCTATGGAACTGAACTCGTCAGCATGGATCTTCAATCCCAGACCCAGATCCTTAGCTGCCGTTAGGAGACGGCGGGCCTCCTCCACAGTGAAGAGCCCTTCCTCACAATAGACGTCGCAGAAGAAGAGGGAGCGATGGGGAGGCATCTCTTTCTCCCAGATGGTCCGCCACTCCTCTTTGGTCACGCGAGGCAGCATCTCCTCGATGACGAAATCCAGGTACTCGCCTGGCCGGCCGGCGTACTCATCGGGTACGGCGCGGGCGCCTAGGAAGGTGGGAACCAGGTCCATAGGATGGGTTCTGTCCAAGATGCGAATGGCCTCCAGCATCTTCAATTCGTTTTCGATGTCCAGGCCATAGCCCGTCTTGACTTCGGCTGTGGTGGTCCCATAGGCGAGCATGGTGTCTAAGCGCTTCCGGCTTTGAGCGATCAGCTCGTCCAAAGTTGCCTCTCGAGTGGCTCGCACGGTGTTCATCACACCGCCTCTCCTGGCCATAATCTCCATGTAAGTTGCCCCTCTGATCTGCTGCTCAAATTCGCCCTCGCGGCTTCCAGCGAAGACCACGTGGGTGTGAGGGTCGACGAAGCCAGGCATCACCACCCTGCCGCTGGCGTCGATCTGCTCTTCCGCCTCTACCTGCCCCTGCAATTCCTCTGTCTTTCCCACCATGGCGATGCGTCCATCCTTGATGGCCACCGCCCCATCCTCGATTATCCCCAACTCCCCCATCTCCTCACCTCGCTTGGGGCCCTCAGGTGAGGCGACGGTGAGCAGTTGGGCCGCGCTGTGGACCAGCAAATCGGCTTGGATCATCGGTCTCCTTTCGCATTCTTTCGGGCCAGATCGGGGACACAGGCCGAGCGCTTTTGAGGCCACTGCCGGTGAGGGGAACCACCGTGATCTGGTCGGAGGCGAGGGCTGGGCTCAGCTCTCTCAGGGCGGCTGCAGCTACTGCCGAAGTGGGCTCGACATAAAAACCGCGAAGAGCTAACTCCTCCTGGGCCTGCTTGATCTCCTCCTCGCTCACCGCCAGCACTGCCCCGCCCGTCTCTCTCACCGCGGCAAGGACCTGGCGGCCACGAACCGGCTCGGCGATGCGGATGCCCTCGGCGATGGTCTCTCCCTCCGCTACAGGCTTAGCCTCCCTCAGCCCTTTTCGGTAAGCCTCATACAGCGGGGCACACCTCCACGCCTGGACGGCGAAGAAGCGCGGAAGGCCCTCGATGAGGCCTGCTTCTTGCAGGTCTTTGAAGCCCCGATAGGCTCCCAGCAGCAGGGTACCATGGCCTGCAGGCAGGATCAGGTTGTAAGGCGCTCGGCCTCCTAGTTGCTCCCAGAGCTCGTAGGCGATGGTCTTCAGGCCGTCGATGAAGAAAGGGTTATAGTAATGGCTGGCGTAATAGGTCCCCTCGGCCGCAGCCTTCTGGGCAGCTTCGGCTGTGTCCCTTCTGGTGCCCTTGTTGATTGAATCCGCTCGCTCATTGGAAAGCGGATGAGCGCGCCGCAGGCCCTCCACGGTTACCAGCTTGGCCCCGTAAGCGGAGATCTGGGCAAGTTTGAGAGGCGAGGCATGAGCAGGCACGTAGATCTCGGCCTCTATCCCGGCCCGGGCACAGTAGGCAGCTAAGGCTGCCCCGGCGTTCCCGGACGAATCCTCCACCACACTTCCCACGCCCATCTCCTTTAACTTACTGACCAGAACCGTCGCTCCCCGGTCTTTAAAAGACCCCGTTGGAGAGAGGAATTCCAGTTTCCAATGGAGGCTCAGTCCCTGGAACATCGCCTCAACCAGAGGGGTATAGCCTTCCCCCAAGGAGACGATGTTTTCCTCGTCCTCTACAGGGAGCATGGCGCGGTAACGCCAGAGGGTGAGGTCCTTGACTTCAATGGCCTCCTTGTCAAAGGGAGGCATACCCGTGAGCTCGAAGGGAGCGCCGCAGTCGCAGCGCCATAAGTATGTGGTGGGAGGATAGATTCGTCCACACGCCGTGCAGCGGAAGTTCATTCTAACACTATCTCCCCGCTCTTGCCCCCGCTCTTCCTGACCAAGCGGATGTTAGTGATGCGCATGGTCCTCTCCACGGCTTTGCACATATCGTAGATGGTCAGACCGGCCACTGTCACCGCGGTTAAGGCCTCCATCTCCACCCCTGTCTTGCCAGTAGTCTTAACGGTAGCCTCGATCTCGATGAGGCTTTCTTCCTCATTGGGGGTGAGATCGACCTTAACGTTGGTGAGGAGCAGGGGGTGGCACATCGGTATCAGCTCGGAGGTGCGCTTAGCAGCCATGATGCCTGCCACCTGGGCCACCGCTAGGACATCCCCTTTGGGAACTCCGCCCTCCTGGATAAGGGCGAGCGTCTCCGGCTTCATTCTCACCTCCCCTCTGGCCACAGCCACCCTGTTCGTGTCCGGCTTGCCTTCTATATCCACCATCCGGGCTCGTCCTCGTTCGTCCAAATGGGTCAACTCCATGATCACCCTCCCACCGGGATTATAGCATGAAAGTCCGCGCTCTGCCAGGGTATTGAGATATGGCTGCCTGATTGTCACAATCGCCAATGTGTAGTATAATCGCCATCGAACGGCCTTTGAGGTAGGGGGAGATGAGAAGCGAGTGGAAGGGGAGGGCTGTCTTCTTAATTATCCTCATCGCTATAGCTTACGGGGCATTTGTGGCGCTCATTTGGAAGGATGCAGTGCTCCCCAAACGGGAGACGCCGTTAATTCAAATCGCCTCCCCTTTCGACGGGGCCTTAGTTCGGGAGGGACAGGAGCTCATTGTCCACTCTGTCGCCATCGGCAGGGGAGTGGTGCGCATCGAACTGTGGGTTGACGGGATCCCACTCACAGCGACGGTCAACCCCCATCCGCAGGAAGGAGGCTTCTCGGCCACTCAGCGGTGGAAGGCGGAGGGATGTGGGCGTCACATCCTCTTCGTCAGGGCCTGCGATGAAGCAGGTCAGGTGGGAACCTCCCCTTCCCTCTCTATCACCGTTGTGCCCGAGGGCAAGATCGCCTTCGCCACCAACCGAGATGGCTTTTATCGGATTTACACCATGTTCACCGATGGGAGCGAGCAGGTCGCCTTCGCCTCCGGGAAGGTTAAGGGAAGGGAGCCGAGCTTCGCCTCTGATGGTCGCTTAGCTTTCTCCTCCACCTCTCAGGATGGCACCGATGATATCTGGCTTATGGAGGCCGATGGGAGTGGGCTGCGGAAGCTCACCGATGACTCTGCGGACGATCACGATCCTGTCTGGTCGCCCGATGGGGAAGCCATCGCTTTCTCCTCCGATCTAAGTGGGCGGTGCCAAGTCTATGTAATGGATAAGGAGGGGGGTGAGCGACTGAAGCTGACCCAAGGGGGCACTTACGCCGGGCAGCCAACCTGGTCTCCAGATGGCCTTGAGCTGGCGTTTACCTCCGAGCGAGACGGAAATTGGGACATCTACAAGGTGAGGGCAGATGGCACCGGCCTTGTCAGGCTTACCGACCACCCCGCTAAGGATTGGTTTCCCGCGTGGTCGCCTAAGGGGGATAAGATAGCCTTCGTCTCTAACCGTGGCGGCACCTACCAAATCTACGTGATGGGAGCCGATGGCTCCCACCAGACAAAACTGACCGATTTTCCATCGGGAGCTGAGCAGCCCGACTGGTCGCCCGACGGGAGCTGGATAGTCTTTATCGCCTACACCGGCCATGGGAAGCGCTTCGATGCCCGGGAGATCTATCTGATGCCTGCCGATGGAGGTTACCAGCTGAGATTAACGGATAACGCCTGCGATGATACGGAGCCCACCTGGTACCAAGGCCCCGGCGCTGCTGTGTCTCATGAATTGCCGTAGGTGGTGGCGAAGTGAGGATACAATTGCCGGGCATTGGTTATCCTCTCCAGGTGGAGATCGAATCGGCTGGGGTAGATGATGAAAGGATAATCCTGAGGGCCGCCCAGGCCCCCGTGACAGGCCATCTGATCTTCGAAGCAGACTACCTCGATGGGATCGCCATGCCAGGCTCCTAAGAGAATGAGGTCGCCGCTGTGGGGGAAAGAGGCTAGATTCCGTAGTTCAACGGCAGCGATCTCTGGCTCCGGCAGGGAGCGAAGGGGGTGTTTTCCTTTGAGATCCAGCTCCCGGTTCAGCATCAGAACACCTTCCTTGCCCATGATCACCACCTCTTCCCCTTCTCGGCCTACCACCAGTCCGATCCCTGGATGCTCGATGAGCTTTCTCAGTAGGCCAGGGTAAAGGGCGACGATCTCACTCAGATCCATGCGACGGGAAGTGATATTGAAGTAGACATGAGCCAAGGATCCTGAGCATTTGACCACGATATCATCCTGTTTATCCAGGTCCAATTCCCTCTCCGATGGATCGAGGGCTATCTTTTCTTCGAGGTAGCGGCGGGCGGCTTGCATGAGGACGGCCCCAGCTTCGGGCAGTCTCTTCTCTATCCCTTCGATCTCGCTAAGCAGGACCCGAGCTCTGAGGGCCGATTCCCCTTTGCCCTCAGCGAGGACCACTTTACCCGTCTGTTCAGCGATATAATCCCCTAACTGGTAGCCATAAAGGTCTTTAAAGGGGAGTGAAGGGGTCATGCCGTGGTCTGAGAGGATATATAGATCGTACTTTCGCCGCCGGCATCGGTTTCTCATGCGGTCGATCTGCTTGATCTGCTTGTCAATGGTTCGCAGAGCTTTGAGGGCCTCTATGCTGGAAGGTCTGTAATAGTGGGCTATCTCATCATAGCTGTTATAATTGATATAGATGGAGGGCATACCTCGGTAGATGTCAAGCAGGCAGGCGAAAGTCTGGATCTCGCGGATAAGCACATTGTTAGCGATTTGGAGGAAGATGCTGGGGGGATGGTGATGAGCGGGCGCCAGAAGGCGTTTGAAGAGGCAGATCAGATATTCCCAAAGGGATAGGAGGAGGATCCTTGCCACCCTCAGGGGGTTGAGCATGAAGAGGAGGAAGAAGCCTAATCCACGCACGTTTTCGAAGAAACGCTGGCTGCTCAGGGCGCTCAAGGTGAAAAGGGATAGCCTGGCCTCTCCATCTATGATGTTCGTATAGCTGGAGCCGCCTTTCAGGACCCCCCTTCGCCCATGGGAAATGCGGTTTTGCATGACCGTGGCGGGTCCGACCCTGTTACAGCTCATATGGGTGCGGGTTTCCTTTTCGTACCAGCGGAAGGCAGGGATATCGAAGTTATTGCCGAACATGATGCCCGCTTGAACAGCGGGAGTGGTGCTGGGCAGGCCGCAGCGCCAACGGGCCAGCTTGGCATCCCCTCTTTCCGCCATCTGCTTCATATAGGGGGCGAAACCCCGATCCATGGCCTCTAAAAGATGTTCGTAAGAGAGACCGTCTATCTGAACGATGATGAAACCCCGCTGATCCTCTCCAGCCTCCTCCCGCAGGCCCGTTCGTTTGAGGAGCGTTTCATACTTTTTAGAATAGTAGAAATTGGAGAGGGCGGTGAAAAAGTCGACGATTTTGGCGGAGAGCCAAGCCATGATCTGACCTCTCTTTCCAGATGCTGATTATATCAGCAAGGGGTCATCTTGACAATCCCGCGAAAGGAGGCTAAATGGAGGCGGATTTGATCTTGTCGGGTGGCACGGTGATCACTATGGATGATCGGCGTGAGATTTTTCCCGAGGGGGCAGTGGTCGTTAAAGGGAATGCCATAGCGGCTGTGGGGCCGGCTGCAGACCTAGCGGGGCGATACGAGGCGAAGGAGGTACTCGATTGCACCGGGCAAGTGGTCATACCGGGGTTAGTGAATGCGCATACCCATGCGCCTATGAGCTTGCTTCGGGGTTTAGCTGATGACCTACGCCCTGAACTTTGGCTGCACGGCTACATGCTGCCTGTGGAACGGGAATTTGTGAGTTCGGAATTCTGCTACTGGGGTACTCTGCTCTCTTGTGCGGAGATGATCCGCTCAGGGGTGACCTGCTTTGCTGACATGTATTACTACGAAGATGAAGTGGCCAGAGCGATTGCGGAGGCAGGGATGAGAGCAGTCTGTGCCGAGACACTCATGAAGTTGTCCACCCCTGACGCAGCCAGCTACGATGAGGGCCTGGATCGCTGCCGGAGATTTATCGAGCGTTGGAAAGACCACGAGCTCATCATCCCTGCTATTGGCCCCTATTCAAGCTACATGTGCACTCCGGAGCTCTTGGTGGAGGCAGCGCGCTTGGCTAAAGGATACGATGTGCCGCTGCTCATCCATCTCTCTGAATCGAAGGAGGAGGTGGAGGAGAGTTACAGGCTTAATGGTTGTGGTCCAGTGGCTTACGTGGACCGATATGGAGTGCTGGAGGTGAAAGCCGTGGCTGCCCATTGCGTCCACGTTAGTCAGGAGGAGATGGAATTAATGGCTCGCCGGGGGACGGGAGTGGTGCATAACCCTACCAGCAATCTGAAATTGGCTAATGGTATAGCTGATGTAAAACGGATGCTCGATCTGGGCTTAAGGGTGGGCTTGGGCACCGATGGCCCGGTTAACAATAACGATCAGGATATGTTCGAGGAGATGCGATTGGCAGCCCTGCTGGCCAAGGGCATCACCGGCGACCCCACAGCTGTGCCCGCTCAGGTTGCGCTGGCCATGGCCACTATCGGCGGAGCGTTCGCTCTGCATATGGAGGACATCATTGGCTCTATCGAGGTGGGCAAGCGGGCCGATTTGGCCGTGATCGATTTGGACGAACCCCATGTGATGCCCAGGTTCACCCTCTCGGATGAGAATCTCTATGGGCAGTTGGTTTACGCAGCCAAGAGCGCTGATGTATGCCACGTCGTGGTGGATGGTAAGCTTTTGATGAGGGATAGGGAGCTTCTCACTGTAGACTTAGACGCCGTCAGGGCCGAAGCTCAGCGTATAGCTGATGGGATAAGCACCTTTCTGATACATAGGGAGGAGGACCTTTTAGGGAAGTTGGTAACCATAGGTGGTCTGAAGGAGCACGAGACCTTTGAAGTGCAGGTTAAGGTGCGGTTGAAGGAGGAGTTGCCCATAGAGGAGGTGCTGGCCAGGCCAGATATCGATGTGTGGAAGCCCACGATCCGCGATCAATACGACACCTATCTGCTCTTCGAAGGAAAGGGGTGGATCCGCTATCGTGAGGATTACGTGCTGAAAGGGGAGGAGATAGTCCAATCCATCTACAGCCTGACGCTGGCCGGCCCTGCTGAGAGGAAGGAATATGGGAATTCTGTTCTTCTTTCCCGCTCCCGTTTCACTTCCCCTGCCGATCGGAGCCTCCGTTTCTACTTAGAGTACTTTAAGCCCGATGCGACTAAAGAGGTCAATAAACGCAGGAGGAGATGGCACATTGGCTACAAGGGAGTGGAGTTCGCCATCAACTTGGATGAGCTCACCAAGCCGGTTGAGGGCACCTTCTTGGAGATCAAGGCGCGCACCTGGTCAAAGAACGATGCTATCTACAAGGCCCGATTGATTGGCGAGCTGCTGGAGATATTCGGAGTGGAGCATGGTGAGTTGCTGAAGCAGGATTACGTTGAGCTGTAGTTGCTTCGTATAGCGGTTCCATTACACCTTAGACTCGTTTAACTAAAAATCACTGCAAAAGGAGTTAGAAGGCTATGCGAAGAACGATCTCATAGATATTTTCCGATGAGAAGCTTTAGTTTTTCCCTTGTCTCAGTGGGGATCATATCCCGCTGGGTAATGATGGCATTCTGGAGGGCAGTGGCACAGGCGCAGGTGCGCTTGGCAGGGATGGTAGGCAGCAGATATCGGATAGCTTTCTGAGCCACGGCAATATTGGCCTGAAGATTCTGAACTACCATCTCCACCGTTACTGGCCTCGCCCTCCTATGCCAGACATCATAGTCAGTGACATGGGCCATGGCAGCGTAGCAGATCTCCGCTTCCCGCGCCAGCTGAGCCTCAGGGGCAGCGGTCATGCCGATGATGTCTACCCCCCACTGCCGGTAGACGCGCGATTCAGCCTTGGTGGAAAAGCGAGGCCCCTCAATGGTTAGAAAGGTCCCTCCCCTATGCACTCTGGCTCCCGTCTTCTTGACTGCCTCGTAGAGAAGCCGGGAGAGCTCTGGGCAGAAGGGCTCAGCGAAGCTGATATGCACAACCAAGCCATTGCCGAAGAAAGTGTAATGGCCGCGCTCCTTAGTATAATCGAATATCTGATCAGGGATGACGATATCCCGAGGAGCGATCCCCTCACGCATACTGCCACAGGCAGTGATGGAGATGATGCGCTCCACCCCCAAACTTTTCAAAGCCCAGATGTTGGCTCTCGAATTGACCTCGGTGGGCATGATGCGATGACCTCTGCCATGGCGGGAGAGAAAGGCCACGCGCATCCCTTCGAGTGTCCCCACTACGATAGCATCACTGGGATCGCCGAAAGGCGTCTCAACCCGTACCTCCTCGACGTCCACTAAGTCCTCCATTTCATAGACTCCAGTGCCTCCGATGACTCCAATCTTTACCTCCTGAGCCATTTTCCCCTCCCTCAGCCGAGTTATTGACATAAAAATAGCGAGGGCTACCCCTCGCCCTTCTAATGGAGATGCCGGGAATCGAACCCGGGTCCAGGGAATTCGACCAAGGACGTCTACAAGCTTAGTCGGTTTTTCCTCTCACTTAAGGCAACCTCAACCGACAAAGTTGCCTTAAGCCAGCCGATAGAACTTAGGCATCCTTTATCGGCGTCCAGAATGCCGCACCCGACTATGTGGCGCCTAACCTGGTCCGTCGGGAAAACCAAGTTAGACGTAGCCACTCTCTCAGGTGGCTAACGAGCGATGGTTAAGGCTATGCAACCGCTCCCATCGCCCATGCTGGTGTTAAGTTGGCACTTATTTTTAACCCCTGTTTTACGAGGATAGGGCACCTCGGCTTGCAATCCGTGGTCAGCCTTCCCTGTCGAAACCTGTCATCCCCTTTTTATTTATAGCATACTTTTGAATTTTCCGCAACTATAACTTGCCTAACGAGCGAGATCAGGCGCTTGTTCGCCCTGATACGGGAAATCTGAGCAATTGTAGAGCCCTATCGATGATTCCTCCCCTGAGGGTTGGCCGAGGCTTTCCAACGCCTTAGCAGCGGCTCTGCATACATCCTCTACCTCGTCCTTAAGAGCAGCTCGGAGCGGTTCGACCGCCCGGGTATCGCCGATCTCACCTAAGGCATAGGCCGCAGCCTCGCGCACATATTCGTCCCAATCCTCAAGGGCAGCGATGAGCGGCTCAACTGCTCGTGGATCGCTGATCTCACCCAGGGCATAAATGGCAGCCTCACGCACATAACTGTCCAGGTCCTCGAGGGCAACGATGAGGGGTTCCACAGCCTGGGTGCTGCCGATCAATCCTAACGCGTAAGCAGCGGCACCGCGTACCCATCTGCTCTCGTCCTCGAGGGCGATGATAAGCGGCTCAATCGCTCCGGCATCGCCGATCAGCCCCAGCGAATAGGCAGCAGCGCTGCGCACATCATCATCTCCGTCTTTAAGAGAAGCGATGAGGGGTTCCACCGCCTGTGGATCGCCGATCTCACCCAGGGCATAGGCGGCGGCCTGGCGCACAGAAGCCAACTCATCCCTGAGGGCGGAGATGAGTGGCCCAACGGCCTGCAGGTCGCCGATTCGCTCCAGTGCATAGGCGGCAGCTCGCCTCACCATCGCCTCCCCATCTTTGAGAGAAGCGATGAGGGGTTCTACCGCCTGTGGATCGCCGATCTCACCCAGAGCATAGGCGGCGGCCTGGCGCACAGAAGCCAGCTCATCCCTGAGGGCGGAGATGAGTGGCCCAACGGCCTGCAGGTCGCCGATTCGCTCCAGTGCATAGGCGGCAGCTCGCCTCACCATCGCCTCCCCATCTTTGAGAGAAGCGATGAGGGGTTCCACCGCCTGTGGATCGCCGATCTCGCCCAGGGCATAGATAGCGGCCTCGCGCACATGCTCGTTCCAGTCCTTCAAAGCAGCAATGAGCGGCTCTACGATCCGTTGATCGCCGATCTCGCTCAGCGCCCGGACGGCGGCCCTGCGGATGTCTGGGTCCCCCTTATGACCCAGAGCTTCGATCAGCCCCTTGACGTCGCCCTCAGCTTTCAGCTTCTCAACGTTAGGTGGCCTGGAAAAGATCGGCATTACACCTTCCTCCTGCTCTAACACTGAAGGGCAGGGAATTTCAAAGCGTTATCACCATCGCCTGGCCAGCGCGCGCTCTGCCTCCCGCCTAGCTTCCCGCTCGCGGATGAGACGACGCTTGTCATAAAGCTTCTTGCCTTTAACCAGAGCTATCTCCACCTTGGCCCAACCGTTTTTGAGATAGAGACGCAGAGGGACGATGGTATAGCCTTTCTCCTGAGCTTTGCTCTGCAAGCGATCGATCTCCCGCCGATGCATGAGCAGCTTGCGGGGACGCTTAGGCTCATGGCCCTGCCGGCCGGCCAGCTCGTAGGGAGCGATGTGGGCGTCAATAAGCCAAAGCTCGTCGTCCTTAGCCTGGACGTAACTGCCTCGCAAATTCACCCGGCCATCTCGGATAGATTTGATCTCTGAGCCTGTGAGGACGAGGCCAGCCTCATAGGTCTCCTCAATGAAGTAATCATGATATGCCTTGCGGTTGGTGGCAACGACCTTTTCGATCATATTTATTGATTCAGAAGATACTGGATAGCTCGATCCAGTTGCGGATCGCGGCCGGCGGCCAGATCCTCTCTGGTCATCTTTACCACAATGTCCGGAATGAGACCCTGGCCTTCGATGTCACGTCCTTTGGGGGTAAGCCAATAGGCGGTGGTTACCCTGAGCTCTGAGCCATCGCTCAGAGTATGGGGAACTTGTACCGAACCTTTGCCGAAGGTCCTATCGCCGATGATGACCCCTCGGTGGTGATCCTGGATGGCACCGGCCACGATCTCCGATGCGCTGGCCGTGCCTTCGTTAACCAACACCACCAAGGGGATATCCAGGGCCAAGCCACCACCCTGAGCAAGATACCCCTTCTCCTCCCCGCCCTTACGCCTCTCCACCAGGATAGGGCCCTTATCCACAAACTGACTGCTCACCCCAATGGCTTCATCCAACATGCCTCCTGGATTGCCTCGCAAGTCTAAAATCAATCCTCGGGGTTCCTGGGCCAGGAGGTTCCGTAAGGCCTCCCTGAGTTTATTTGTCGCTCCAGTGCTGAACTCTATCAATCTCACGTAAGCGATATCACCCTCCAACATGCGTGCTTTGATAACGGGGATCTCGATCTTCTGGCGCACTATCTCCACTACGAAGGGCTCCTTCACCCCTGGACGAAGGATGGTCAAACGGACCTTAGTGCCTGCAGGACCTCGGATGAGCGAGACGGCTTCGGTCACGCTCATGTCTTTAATCATCGTATCGTCCACCTTCAAGATGATGTCGCCTGGCATGAGGCCCGCCTTAGCGGCTGGCTGTCCCTCGAAAGGCTGTACGATGACCAATCTTCCATCGGCACGCATCCTGACCAGGGCCCCAATGCCTTCGAAGCTGCCTTTCATATCCTCCCGGAAGACGGCTGCCTGCTTAGGGGTCACGAAGACGGTGTATTCATCATCTAAAGTGGCTAAGACGCCACGGATAGCTCCATAGGTCATCTCCTTGGGTGATGGCAGATCGCCGTAGAAATCCCGCTTCAGGATCCGCCAAGCCTCCCAAAAGAGATCGAAACCCTCCACCTCTGGGCCTGCACGCTGCTCAGCCGTCGGCGGTGCAGCGTGCAGGGATAAACTGGTTACAAAGCCAGCTAAGAAAGCAGCGCTGACTATCGCAATGGCCAGAACAGCTACAATCAATACCCTTAGGAAATCGCGCACAGTCTCAGACATCTGCCCCATCCTTTCCCTGCTGCTGATGAGCTCGCTCGCGGTAAGTTCGCGAAATTCTTTCACCCCAGTCAGCAGCGAGCGAGCTCATCACCCCGGCCACCAGCGAGCGAGCTCATCAGGTGAGGGGGTTTTGCCAACCTGCCGCGAGCCCTGTGAAATATTTATTTCACAGGGCGAGCGAGCTCATCAGCGGAACCATTGTAGCATACCTCACGGGCAAGGGCAAATCGGACTGATCTCGGGGTAAGCCTTTAGAAGGAAGCCAGCACGGCGGAGTTGCTGCTACCGGGGAGTTCGCATTCGTACCGCCGGTTTCATCACTAGAGTTGTTGCACAATTGGCTGACTGGCCTTGATAGTACGATTTTCTCCTATGGCTGAAATTTGCGCATAATGGAGTGCTCTGGCCTCCAAAAACCACTTCGTGCGGGCCAAAAGTGCCTAAAACAGGTCGTTTTCGGAATAGTCTTAGATCCCTCCGCTATTGTGCAACAACTCTACTCTTCCAATTCCTTCAACTCATCCTGAGGCGAACGGGTATAGGCGTCGAAGATCTTCCTAAGCGAAGTCTTGGAATAGTGAGCATAGACCTTCTTAGTGGTGCTGATATCAGCATGCCCTAAGAGTTCCTGGATGGCCTCCAGCGGGGCTCCCCTCCTCAGCATCTGACTGGCTCGGTAATGGCGGAAATCATGGGGGGTGACCTCCAAGCCTAGAGCCTTGGCAGCTTTCTTGACCGTATTCCAAATGCTCACCTCGCTAAGCCGTTCCCCTCTGTTCCGTTTGTGGCTGATGAACAGGGGCTGGTAGGAATCTTTCCTTGCCTGCAGGTAAGCGCGGATGGCTCGCTGCGCCTCGGGGGTGAGGAAGACTATCCGCTCCTTGTTCCCCTTGCCCTTGACGATGGCCTCCGACTTGCGGCCGTCGGCCACATCTTTACGGTTGAGGGCAGCTACCTCCGCTATGCGCCCCGCCGTGGAGTAGATGGTGTGCACGATAGCCCGGCTTCGCAGAAGGCACAAACGGGCGATGCGATCGTTTTTATTGTCTCCGGTGGGTAGTTTTAGCTTGTCATAATATTCGATGATGCGAGGCAATTCCTTATCTATCCGGGGGATGGGATAAGATAAGGGTTTGATGGCGGTGTTCAACAGGTTCTTAGCCCTCTCCAGCGAAAAGGAGGGGGCGAGGAGGCCCTTAGTGAAGAGGAAGGTGAGCAGGGCTTTGGCAGCGGCCAGATAGGTGCGGTTGGTGAACGGGGAATAGCCCCGAGGGTAAAGCCAGAGGTAGAACTCCTCCAGGACGTCTGAACGGAGTTGATCTGTGGTCAACTGAGCAGGGGATTTTAAGCTCTCCTCCAAGAAGAGCTTAAAAACCTTTAAGCCCGTGGCATAGGTGCGCTGGGTATGGGGTTTGGCATTCAGTGAATGGAGGAAGATATCACAAGCCTCTTCCAAGGTGGGAGAAGAGCGATCCGCCATCTCCGTCCCTCCCGGGGTTTCCATTAAAATTTAAGATAATGTATCTTATCTTAAATTTATTGGAGCAACCGACTTCCCTCTTCTCCCCCTATCAGACCAGATAGGGGCGGAAAGCTGCCAGCATCCTGCCTGGGATTCGACCCCAGAGGAGCGTCCCATTGCGATTGTGTTCCTCCCTCTCCACTACTCCTTGGAGATGGAAGAGGGAAACCAATTCCCACGCCCGATAGGGGATGAGCGCTTTGATGAACACTAAACTCTGTGCAAGCACCGCCTCGATGCGGGCCAGGAGTTCCTCCAACCCTATTCCCTCTTTAGCTGAAATGGCTAAGCTGTTAGGGAAGTTCACCAGCCTCCTCTGAATCGAGCTCGGATTCGAGAGCAGGTCTATTTTGTTGAGCGCTGTCACCACCGGCTTATCGGCGACCCCGAGTTCTCTGAGCGTATCCTCCACTGTCCTGCTCTGTTCCAAGGCGTTTTTGTTAGTTATGTCAACGACATGCAGGAGGAGATCGGCCTCTTCGATCTCTTCCAGGGTGGCGTGAAAGGCGGCTATCAATTGTGCAGGCAACTTCTGGATAAAACCCACGGTATCGGTGAAGAGCGCTACCTCCCCTCTAGGAAGCTTTACCCGTCGCGTAGTAGGATCCAGAGTAGCAAAGAGCTTGTCCTCCACTAAGACGTGGCTCCCTGAAACGGCGTTGAGGAGCGTCGATTTGCCGGCGTTGGTGTAGCCCACGATAGCCACCACCGGAATGCCCGCGCGCCTTCGGCGCTCCCGGTACCGCTGGCGGTGAGCATGTACCCGCGCTAACTCCCGCTTGAGTTGGACAATGCGCCGCTCGATCTGCCGCCTGTCCGATTCCAACTGGGTCTCGCCGGGACCACGAAGCCCTACCCCACCCACACCCTGGCGTGAAAGGTGGGTCCAGAGGTGAGTTAAGCGGGGCAGGCGGTACTCATACTGGGCAAGCTCCACTTGGAGGGCTCCCTCATGGGTATGAGCGTGCTTGGCGAAGATGTCCAAGATCAGCGCTGTGCGGTCTATCACTTTGACGTCGCCCAGGGCCTCCTCCAGGTTACGCTGCTGGCGGGGCGAGAGCTCATCGTCGAAGATGACCATGTTATAGCCCAGCTCCTCGCGCCGCTCCCGCAGTTCCTCCACTTTGCCCGAGCCGATGTAGGTCGCCGGATTAATCCGCTCCAACCTCTGGTAGGTCTGCCCTACCACCTCGACCCCAGCGGTCCGTGCGAGCTGGGCCAATTCGGCCAGCGAATCCTCCACGCTCCACCTGTGGTATCTGCCTTTCAGCTCCGTCCCCACCAGGAACCCCCGCTCGACCGGGGGCTCGGTGGCGATCGCTTCGTTAGCCATGATCCCCGCCCCGGGGTCCCCATGAGATTTCCCGGGATGCCCCTTTTAATGATATCACAAAGAGGGCCTAAGCGTCAAATTCGATTCCCCACCGGCGCTTGTTTAAAAGGCGATTTTGTGGTATATTTGGACAGGAAAAATAGACAGCCTTCGGGCTGTCTCTATGATTTTTAAGGAGGAAGAAAGCGATGCGCGCACTCGAGATAATCGCCAAGAAGAGGGATGGCCAAATCCTTTCATCTGAGGAGATAGACTTCTTTGTGCAGGGCTTCACCCGAGGTGAGATCCCCGATTATCAAGCCGCTGCCTGGCTGATGGCCATTTACCTGAACGGGATGAACAAGCGGGAAACCATCGATTTAACCATGTCCATGGCCCGTTCAGGCAAGATGCTGGACCTAAGCGAGATCGCCCCGGTGGTGGCTGATAAGCACTCCACCGGCGGCGTGGGCGATAAGACCACCTTGGTGGTAGCCCCCCTGGTCGCCGCTACCGGAGTGCCTGTGGGCAAGGTGACCGGCCGAGGCTTAGGCTTCAGCGGAGGGACGGTGGACAAGCTGGAATCCATCCCCAGCTTTAATGCCACGCTCGACGCTGAGCAGTTCCTGCGGGTCCTGGCTCAGCACGGCATCGCGGTCACAGGACAAACGGCAGATCTGGCTCCTGCCGACGGGAAGCTCTATGCCCTGCGGGACGCCACGGCTACTATAGCCAAAATACCTCTCATCGCCAGCTCCATCATGAGCAAGAAGATAGCCGGTGGGGCCTCTTGCATAGTCCTCGATGTCAAGGTGGGCAGCGGAACCTTCATGAGGACAGAGGAGGAAGCCGTCGCCTTAGCTCAGTTGATGGTGGAGATAGGGGAGAGTTTAGGCCGGAGGATGGCCGCCGTGATCTCGGATATGAACCAGCCTTTGGGCTTTGCGGTGGGGAATGCCTTAGAGGTGAGAGAGGCCTTGGATACTTTGCTCGGCAGGGGACCAGAGGATCTCCTCGAACACTGCATGGTCATCGCCTCTCAGATGCTCGTCTTGGCGGGCAGAGCTGAGGATGACCTAAATGCACGACGAATCCTCGAGGAGGCCTTGAACTCGGGCCGCGCTCTGGACAAGTTCAGGGAGTGGATAGCTGCCCAGGGCGGAGATATCTCCTTCATCGAAAACCCCTCCCTCCTGCCCCAGGCGAAATTCATTGAGGATCTCAGATCCCCGCGTTCCGGATACATCTCGCGCGTGGAAGCCTGCGAAATAGGGCTCGCTTCTATGCTCTTAGGCGCCGGCCGGGCCAAGAAGGGGGAATCTATCGACCACGCGGTAGGAATCGTCTTGGCGAAGAAGATCGGAGATTATGTTAAAAAGGGCGAACCACTCCTGACCATCCATGCTAACGATGAGAGGAAGCTGGAGGAAGTCAAGGGGAAACTCCTTGCCGCCTACGATTGGAGCGAGGAGCCAGTCCAGCCACCGCCGCTTATCTATCGGATCATCCGAGGTGATATGCCTGGCCATTAAGAGCAAGTGTTATGTTAATGTAGAGGTCGGCTCCGCTGCTGGGCAACCGCCCTGATGTGGACAGGCGGGTTTATCCAATTCCCGCAAGCGTCGAAGGAGATCTCCCCACTTAAGCCTACATAGTGGGTCTCAGCCAAGGCGGAGAGTATCCCCTCCCTGCTCGGCCTGCCGTCCCTCTCGACAGCCTTAGCCAGGGCCTCCAGGAGGATCCTGGCAGCATCATAGGCCAAGGTAGCCCTGGGGTCGGTGAAACCCCCCCATGTCGGCGCGGAAGTTACGCAGAGCGTCCCTTCTGCGGCCTCCCCTCCTATCTGGATCAGTTTGGGATCGCACAGCTCGCTCCCACCCATGAGCTGGGCGTTAAACCCCGCCCCTCTGATCTGCCGGGCGAGCTCGGCCCCTTCGACCGCTCCTCCTCCAAGGAAGATGAGCTCGGGCGAATCGGGGATTGCAAAGAACGAATCACAGATCGTGACCCGGGCTCTTAGCCCCTTCGCCTCCTCCACAAATGCTTCCATCAGATCGCCCTCTTTGCCCAAGATGGCCAGCTTGGTGGCTCCCAATTCGCGCACGGCAAAGCGCGCCGCCTCCGTCCCCAAGAGGCGGTTGGGGGCGAAGAGGCGAAAGACCTCGGGATAGCAACGCTCCGTTAATCCATCCGCTGCAGCTAAGGCAACGAAGGCCAGCCCATTCCGATGGTACTCTTCGAAAGCAGCCAATGCCGTTCCAGAGGAGAGGCCTCCAATAACCCCCATCACATCCGGATCGATGGCCATCTTCTTGGCCTGGATAGCGGCCTGTTCCGGATCGTTCGAGTCGTCTAAGGCCACCAGCTCGACCATGTAGCCGGCGGCTCCTCCCTCTTCGTTGCACTGGCTCACAGCTGCCTTGACGGCATGGAGCACCTCATAGCCCAGAGGCCGATACAAGCCCTCGAAAGGCGCTACCAGTCCGATCTTGACCACAGGCTTCGTGTTGACCGGCCAATCCGCAGCGAACGAGTTTGTCAGGGATGCCTTAAGCGGCGCACAACCAGCAGCGAGTAGTGCCGCAAGGCAGATGCCGACGCCGAAGGTGCGAGCCATCCTACGCCTCAGTAAGGCAGGGGGAGCTTTCCTCGTAAAGCGGCGATGGGCCCCCTGATAACCTCCACCACCCCTTTGGGCAGGGCATTGTATAGCTTGCCGAGGATCTCGGGGGGCAGGATGGCGAGGAGAAAGGCAAGTCCAATGAGGATGAAGAGGAGGTTTATAACCAGCCTGCTGAGAGCCCCTACTACCTTTCTCAGGATCACCAGAACGATGATCACGAGGATAAAGGCGAATAACCAGCTCACAGGCATCCTCCCGATTTACTCCCGGCCCCCCAGATGCTCTTGGAAAGTCTTAGAGAAGATGTGGGAGCCATCCCCCTTAGCCTGGAAGTAGAGGTAATCCGTTTGAGCTGGCCAGAGGATGGCCTGGATGGAGGCCAGTCCGGGATTGCAGATGGGCCCCGGGGGGAGGCCGGGGTGGAGGTAAGTGTTATAAGGCGAATCGACGCTTCGATATTCCTCTGGGGTCAGGGGTTTCCACCATTGGCCCGGCCGGCCGAGGATGTATTGGACTGTGGGATCCGCTTGGAGGTATCCCCATGGCTCCCTCTCGGTGGTTGCTAAGCGGTTCAGGTAGACGCTGGCGATCAGAGGACGCTCATCGGGGATCACCGCTTCTCTCTCCACAATGGAAGCCAGGGTAACCACCTGGTAGATGGTCATCCCCTGCTCTTCGGCCCGTTTCCTCATCCTGGGGGTGAAGCGCCGATCGAAGTTCTGCAGCATCCGCTCTATGAGGTCTGAGGCTCCGGCCTCCGCCGGCAGACGGTAGGTATCGGGGAAAAGGAAGCCCTCCAAAGTGGCTCCCTGGGGGCGATCGCGCAGGAAATCGAAGTCGAACTCACCTCCTCTCGCCAGGCTCAGGAACTCCTCGCCGTCGATATCCGTCCGTTTAGCCAGCATCTCAGCTATCTGCTCCATCCGCCATCCCTCGGGGATGGTCACCTCTATCTCCCCTGGCCGACCTCGCTGCAAGCAGGCGATGATCTCTTCCATAGTCATGGTGGCCCGCAGCTCGTATTCGCCCGCCTCCAGCTTATCTCCTACTCCTTTGTAGCGGACCAGGAGGCGGAAGAGATGGGCATCGCTTATCAACCCCAGCTGCTCCAATCGAGCGGCGATCTGAGCCGCCGTCTCTCCCGGCTCCACTACGAAAGCCACCGGCGTGCTATCTGTGCCCGCTGGCTGGGTTATCTCCGCCTGATGGAGGGATAGGTAAGCCCTTAGGGCTAAATCCTCCAAAGAGCCCAAGTTCACCCTGGCGCTGCCCGTCGGCATCGGGAAGTGGCGTATCCCCACAACGGCCAGCAGGATCACGGCCCCCAGGAAGATGAGGAACATCGAAAGCGAGACGATCTTCTTCACTCTGTCTGCTCCTTGAGCCTCTTCCGGGCGTCTAAGAAATCCTGTAGGATCACCGCTGCAGCCACAGCATCACCCCTTTCCCTCCTCTCCCTTCCGCCCTTGCCCGCCTCCTTCATCAGCCTCTCGGCGATGGTGGTGGAGAAACGCTCGTCCCAGAGGGAGATGGGGACCTCCAAAACCGTGGACAGGCGGGCCGCATAGGCCTCGATCCGTTTGGCTTGTCCAAAGCTGCCTCCGCTCAGGCTTCGCGGATAGCCGACGATCACTCTCTCCGCTCCGTGCTCTTGGACCAGTTGGGCTATGCGGGCGAGATCACTTTGGTGGGCAGGGATGACCGTCAGCGGCCTAGCCAGCGTTTCGGTGGGATCGCTGATGGCCACTCCGATGCGCCTATCCCCCACATCTAAAGCCATAATGCGTATAGTTAAACCTCCTTCCTTCAAATCCCAATGACCAAATCTCAATTTCCAATTGGTCATTGGCCATTGGTCATTGGTCATTGATTCATTGGCCATTGGTCATTGGTCATTGATTCATTGGTCATTTTGGAGACCTTGATGCGAAGGGGGAGCCAGGGCATCCTCCCCAGCCAGGGCGGATCGACGCGGATGAGTGGACTCCCTTCCAGGGGCAGTCCGCTTAAGCTCTCCCTCGCTTCCTCCACGCTTTTCCCTCGGACGAGCCCCCTCACGAAATCCCGATCGATCTCAGCAGCGGCAATCCCTTTAGCCCTCACCGTTAAGAGGACACTTTCCCCTTCAACTGTGGCTTTCTCCATCCTGAGCTGTAGGCTCTCAGGCACCGGTCGGAAGCCCTCCTTCGTCTTCATGCCCAATGCGCTGCAGGCCAATGCCTCGACGTCCCTCATGTTGATGGCCATCCCTTTGGCTATCGCCCTTATCTTTAAGCCTAAGGAATCGGCCACCTCGTCCACGAATTTGTCGTAGATTTCGTCTATAACCACCACCTCTATCGTCTCCGGGGGAACGAACTCTCCCTCCTCGAGCTCCCCCTCGAGCCTCGATAGGGCCTCTCGATGCAACCTCTTCAACAGGAGGGCTTTCAGGCGCTCCTTGTCGGCTTGGGTTACCACCCCCCTCCGTTTGACGCTGCCCCCAGAGGTTGGTGCCGTGTTTATGACCCTCAATTTCAGGGCAAGGGGGCCCTCGATGGTGTTGATCAGGAAGGCTTTGACGTTCCCCCTTAAACCGGCGTCCATGGCCTCCACTTCCACCTCGGCCCTGGCTCCGATCCCAGGGGGCACGGTTACCTCCTCCAGGGTGACGAACCTGATGATCGTCCCCGCCGAGGTGGCCACCACGGTCCCTTTGGGGACTTTAACCGTCTCCCCTGTCCTGTTGGTGAATACCACCCTCCCCTTAGCTCGTTCGTCGGGCACGTCCTTCTGGGAAACCGTCGGGATCTGGGCAGAGCCTTCTAAGCTTGCTTCCACCATTCGGGCGGGGATTGTGCGCGCTGCCCAATCTATCTTCTCCGCCTCCGGATCAGCTCTCACCTCGATGAGGGTTTCGATGGGGAAGATTTTGGGCATCAATTTCACCTCAGCGCTGGGGGCAACCAGGAAGAAGCCGGCCCCTAACAGGAGGAGCATGAACCCTAAGAGGAGCGTGACGGAGATCAGGTCCCCCCAACGCCCTGCAGCGGGCGACGGCTCATGCCATGCCCCCTGCTTCGCCAGCTCCAGCGAGGGGTAAACAGGAAAGCCGTGCCTCCGGGCCAAGGCCTTGATCCTCCTATCCCTGGTGACCAAAGCCACTTTCATGGCCAGATCGTCGACCTGGCGCCTCAACAGGACTAACCTGACAGGATTGGATAGGCCTTGACATCCCTTCGGCACGACCAGGATCGCCCTCTCCGCCCGGGCCTCTCCTAAGCGCTTCCTTATGCTCAGGATGTCATCGTCGGTTTCCAGGTGGATTATCCGCTCATCCGTGGGGCATCACCTCCAGGAGGCGCGATCAACGTTTGATCCCTTCTGCCACTAGGCTGGGGACAATCCGGAGGGCCTCCCCGATCTTGTCCACATCCCTGCCGCCCGCTTGCCCCAAGGTGGGCTTGCCTCCACCGCTTCCCCCCACAACTTTGGCCACCGCTGCGGCCAGTTTCCCAGCGTGCAAACCTCTCTCGATTAGGTCTGGAGTGATGGCGGCCACAAAGTATGGACGCGGTTCGATCGCTCCCCTGCGCTGGGACTCCATCACCATCCCTAAGACGACCACGCCGGATCCCACGCGGTCCCTGAACCAATCGCTCATCTCCCGCAGCAGGGGTTCGGTCGGCCATGTCCCTGCCACCTGGGCGCTCAGGACCTTCACCCCCTCGACCTCCTGCACCTGGTCCATCAGCTCCTCGAAGGCCCGTCGAGCGATCTCCCTGCGCAGGCGCGATATCTCCCTCTCCCGATCCTGAACCTCCTCCAGCAGGGCCGACACCCGCTCCTTGATCCTCTCGGGTGGGCAGGAGAGGAGCTCGGCCGTCGACCTTAGAATGCCGAGTCGATCCCGCATCAGCTTCAAGGCAACCCGTCCGGTCACAGCTTCGATCCTCCTCAGGCCAGTCCCCACCCCTTCCTCGGAGGTGATGAGGAAGAGGCCTATCTGGCCGGTATGGGAGAGGTGGGTGCCTCCGCAGAGCTCTTTGCTCACGGGCTTCTCGGGGGAGCCTATGGTGACCACGCGCACCCTCTCTCCATACTTCTCGCCGAAGAGGGCGATGGCCCCTTCGGCCACCGCATCCTGGTAGCTCTTCCACTCGACGTGCACGGGATGGTCGGCCAAGATGAGTTCGTTCACCCCCCGCTCGACCTCCTCCAGCTCCTCTCGGCTGAGGGGTTCGGGGTGGGTGAAGTCGAAGCGCAGCCGATCGGGGGCCACCAGCGAGCCCGATTGCCTCGCGTGTTCGCCCAAAATGCGGCGAAGCTGGGCGTGGAGCAGATGGGTGGCCGTGTGGTTTCGGGCTATGTCCAGGCGCCTCTCGCTGTCAACCACAGCACGCACTTTGTCCCCGACGCGAGGGGTTCCCTTAGCTACCCTTCCTGAATGGAGGATGAGCCCGGGCAGGGGTTGCCGCACATCCTGCACCTCCATCTCCCACAGCCGCGATCGGATCACCCCCGTATCGGAGACCTGGCCACCGCTCTCCACATAGAAGGGGGTGATAGGGAGGACGAGTTCCACCTCCTCGCCCTGTGAAATATCTATTTCACAGGGCTCGCCCTCCTCAGCGGAGGCCACCATCCGCCCAGGCTTCTTGCGCACGATGGCGGCAACTCGGGTTTCGACCTCGGTGGCTTGGTCGTAGATGTGCTCCACACCCCCCTCCGGGAGCTTTCCATCCCGCTTTAGCCCCTCCAGGAGCTGGCTGTAGAGCTCCAGCTCCTCGCGTTCGGGGAGGACGAACTTCTGAGCCGCCCGTGCTCGCTCCCGCTGCTCCTCCAGGGCCGTCCGGAATCCGGCCTCATCCACCTCGAAGCCGTGCTCCCTGGCTATGTCCCTGGTAAGGTCCAGGGGGAAGCCGTAGGTATCATAGAGGCGGAAGGCCTCCTCGCCGGGGATCACACTCTCCCCCTGAGCGCCAAGCTCCGTCATCAGCTCGTCCAGGAGCTCCAAGCCCACGCCCAGCGTCCTTTGGAAGCGTTCCTCCTCCTGAGTAA
>Ga0190286_1000025_pt1 | contig 90578 bp, 106 predicted proteins | sample 48691834_MG_FD_183241 | JGI IMG/M metagenome (GOLD analysis project Ga0190286, IMG submission 183241) | Hydrothermal vent microbial mat bacterial communities from Southern Trench, Guaymas Basin, Mexico - 4869-18-3-4_MG | ecosystem: Environmental > Aquatic > Marine > Hydrothermal vents >... | reverse complement strand
CAGTCTGGATATATTCATTTACCTTACCCTTAAAGAAGAAGGGTTTATTATAGATACAGGTAACGGGGATATGCCGGTATTAAAACAGAATATGGTTTCTTTAGAATTTGCGAAAAAATGTTGGCAGGACTACAAATTATATTCTGTTGACTTTTTCCTTATTTTTGATATTTTTAAAATAAGAATGCGAAGAAGAAAGATAAAGAAGGGAATATTTCTACTTTTATTTTTTATAGGATGCCAAACGCTTCCCTACCAACAGCAGAAAGATGTATCTCTAAAACCCGCTTCTCTGTTACGATTTGAAGATATTCCTATTCCAAGAAGCTTTGTTTATCTCCCCTTAAAATCTTTTGTATTCGAAAGAGGAAATACACGTGTAGGAATCCTAAAGTATGTAGGAAAAGCTACCTCTCCCTCTATAGTCAATTTTTTTAAACAGAATATGCCTTCACATAACTGGGAACTTCTAAGTATAGTGGAAGGAGGATCTGCTATCTTAAATTTCCGTAACCAAAAAGAGTCTTGTATAATTACTATAGACTATAGAGGGAAGAAGATATTTATAACTATCTCTTTATCTCCCTTAGAAGAGTCGAATCTCTAACCTATACTTTTATATTTAATCTTATGAGCTAACCGAAAAACTTTTTCTCGAAGGAGGTTTTCTAAATTAAATTTAAATAAAGAAGAGAATTTAGAGACTTCGAGAAGAAGAGCCAGTAAATTTTCTCTTTTCCTTCTGGAATCACTTAGCTTCTCTGCTTTGCTCTTTATTCTCTTTAGTATTTTTTTTACATCGAAATCCCTGGATAAACTTCTTACTTCTCTAAATAATAATTCTGCTAAAAGTAAAGAGGGGGCACATTTAGGGAGTCGTTGATAAACTGTTTTCCTTCGCTTTGCTCTTGCTTTCTTCTTAATCCAATACCTTAAGATATCTTCCTTAGTTTTTAACTTCTGAGAAGAAAATACATGAGGATGACGATTAACTAACTTGGTATTAATTTTTTTCAGGACATCTCTCACGTTGAACTTCTTTTTTTCATCAAAAATCTGAGCAATGAATACTAAAATCAAAAAGACATCTCCTAATTCTTCTTCTATCCTTTGAGCTCTTCCTTCCTTTAAAACATCGAGAAGTTCATAAACCTCTTCTAAAAGGTAATTTTTTAAATCTTCTAATTTTTGAGCTCTATCCCACGCACATCCTCTTTTAGACCGTAAAGTGCTAACTATCTTAACTAACTCTCCGAACTCTTTCATTTGATCGTATTATAGTGAAAAATTTTTTCTAACGGTCTTTTGGGTACATGGAGTCTCCCTTGTCTATCTAACCAGTAACGCACACTATCTTTATTTTCTAAAATAGGAAACTCTGCCGGTACCCCTACAGCTATTAATGAATCAATTACATACTTTTTGGGAATATTTAAAATTTTCCTTAACATCTTCCTATCAATCGAGACAATCCAACACCCTCCTAATCCAAAACAAAGGAGAGAGAGAAGGATATTTTCTGCTGCTGCCCCCACATCTCTTAAGTCTGGCTTCTTTGATTTCTCTTTATTGATAAGGAGAATAACATAAAGTGATGGACTCTTCTCTGGAGGAGGAACTCTTTTGGGATATACGTAGCCTCCCCATCGAGTATAAGGAAAAATTCTCTCTCTGAGTTTTTGGCTATCTATAACTAAGTACTCTAGAAATTGAAGATTAGCTGCTGAAGGGGCACACCGAGCTGAATCTATTAATTTTCTGATGATTCTAAAAGGTACTTTTTTAGGCTTAAAAAGACGAACAGTTCTTCTTTTAAGAATTAGAGAAAGAAGACTTCTTTGCTTCATCTATCAACTGCTGTATCTTTTCTTTATTCCTCTTATACCTCTGGCGAGCTTCCCAAGTTAAGGGGTCGTGGGCGAAAAGTGCCTTCCACATAGGATAAGTTAGCTCTTTATATTCCTGAGAATACTTATCCAAAAATTCTGCTATAGAACCACTAATTACAGATTCTGCTCCCTTATGGGTAGGATAAGCTTTATGTTTTTTAACTACCCCTCTTAGGATATAAGGATTATCTATAATCATGCAAGGAGAGTAAAGATTTTCATCATAAGGCTGAACACCTCTTATATCTCGGAAAAATCCGGAGAGGATTATCTCTTTCAAAGACTTTCTTCGTATATTATCTACAGCAAAATGCACGAACACACATGGTTCCACATCTCCTCGATAGTTTATGTGAAGATAACGTCTTCCTCCAGCAATACATCCTCCTACATAAGGACCGTGATTCCAAAAATCACCAATAAAGATGGGTTTAGTATTAAAAAACTCTCTGGTTCTCTGGGCGGTGTACATACGTTGCTGAGGAGTTTGCATAAGGCTTAAATCAGGATTTTTACCGATAGGAACATAAGTGAAGTACCAACCAAAGATAGCTCCTTTCCTAATCATTTTTTCAATGAATTCATCCCTAATTAGATAATCCGTATTCAACCTCGTAGGGGTGGCAGAAAAACCAAAGATAACTCCCTCTTCCCGTAAGTTATCCATTGCCTCCATCACTTTTCTATAAACCCCTTTACCTCTACGAGCATCGGTAAACTCTTGGTTACCCTCGATACTTATAGCAGGAGAAACATTACCTAATTGAGCTAACTTCTTAGCAAGGTTTTTATCAATTAAAGTCCCGTTAGTATAAATCTGGAAATAGCAGTCATTATGTTTAGCAAAAATTTCTAAAATATCTTCTTTAAAGAAAGGCTCTCCCCCAGAAATAGTAAAAAAATACATCCCTAAAGATTTCGCTTCTTTTATAATACGATGTATCTCCCCTATAGTAAGTTCCTCATCTTTATTTTTCTCATAGGAACCGGCATAACAACCTATACATGATAAGTTACAACGCATAGTAGGAGAAATGACCAGAAAGTAAGGAAGTTCAGTATTATGCTTTTTGAAGAATTCATCCCTTACCTTTCCCCCCACAAAGAAAGAGTTAATGAAGAGATTATTAGCAAATTTATAAAGACACTTAAGGTTAGGTTCTAAAATAATCCTTTTTATCAACTCTTTAGTAGAGGTTTTTACTTTGAATGATTCTCTAACGTGAGAGGCTCTTTGACGCATATCCTGATTAGGAATGATCCTTCGAGCTACATCGAAAAGTTTCAAAATGTACTCATCCTTTGCTTCTTTTTTCCTTAGATAGAGGAGAGTCTTCCAGATAAGTTTCCTTACCATCCACACTTTCATTTCTTCCCTCCTCTTATTAGGTGCTTTATCTCTCTTTCAATTGTACTATAACCTCGTAAAACTAAAAATATTACAATAAAAACGACGAAACTCCATATATAGTTAGGAACTCCTTCCTTAAATATTAGTATTATAAATAAAATTGTAGAAATCAAGATAGCTAAAATTAATCGTCTCAAGAAAAAAAAGATAACAGCAGTAGCTATGCCACAGAAGAGGATAGGTTTAAAAAACGTAAAAGAAAAAATACCAATAGCACTAGCTAACCCTCTTCCTCCTCGAAATCCTAAGAATAGAGGAAAATTGTGTCCTAGAATAGCAAAAAATCCCGAGACCAGAGTCATAAATTCATCGAGACTGAATACTTGCGAAGCTAAAAAAACAGCTAACCACCCTTTTAGAAAATCCAATACTAACGCTACTAACCCTGCTCCTTTAGAGACAGAAGAAAAAACGTTAGCTGCTCCTACATTACCTGTGCCGACTTTTCTTATGTCTACATCTTTAATAAATTTTGCTATTAAAAAGCTAAAAGGTATTGAACCTAACAGATAACTTACTAGGAAGCTTCCAACTTTATCCATATTCAAGTTAAGGGATATAACCAGTAAAGAGAAAATCTCTCCCTATCCTCTCTAATTTGATCTCCTGAATATCAAAAGTATTCTTTAGTGTTTTAGCTCCGTATCCTCCTACAGAAGGTAAAGCTTCTTTACCTCCAATTATCTTAGGAGCAAGAAAGAAATAGATCTTATCTACCAACCTCTGGTCAAAAAAACTCCCTATAGTAAAAGAACCACCTTCTACAAATAATGAACAAATTCCTCTCTCATAAATAACTTCCAAAACTTTTCTTAGGTCAAAAATACCATTTTTTGTATTTAAAAAATATATCTGACCGGCTCTAGTTAAGTAACCTATCTTTTTTTTCTTTTTCTTAGAAGCAGGAGTAGTAAAAATTATGAATCTTTTTTTCTTCACTATCTTGGACTCAAGAGGGATATCCAGATCAGGATCCAGAATTATTTTAAAGGGTATTTTTCTTAAACCCTCTAAAGTAGGATTATCAGAAATTACTGTATTTATCCCCACACAGATACCGTCGTATTTATCTCTTAAACTTTTTGCTAACATCCGTGCTTTTAGTGAAGTAATCCAACGGGAATCTCTGCTTCTGGTAGTAATCTTTCCATCCAAACTCTGAGCTACTTTTACTGTTACGAATGGTAGATTTTTTTTCACATTTTTAAAAAATACCTCGTTCAATTTTTTTGCCTGTTCGGCAAGGATACCTACCTTCACCTCTATTCCTGCTTTCCTTAACTTTTTTACAGATTTACCCTTAACCACAGGATTAGGGTCATAAGTAGAGATAACTACTTTCCTTATGCCAGCATTAATTATTCTATCTACACAGGGAGGAGTTCTTCCCCAGTGGCAGCAGGGCTCTAAGTTAACATAGAGAGTGGAATTATAGGCTTTTTTACCTGCTCTATTAATTGCCACAACTTCTGCATGAGGTGCCCCTGCTTTCTTATGATACCCCCATCCCACTATCTTATTACCCTTAACAATAATAGCTCCCACTAAAGGATTGGGAGAAGTATAGCCCTCTCCTTTCTTAGCTAACTCAAATGTTTTCTTTATAAAGTAAGTCTCGTTTGACATTTTTCAGTCTCTCCACCCAAGTGTAAGGAATCCAAACTTCTCCTATACTGGTAAACTCCTTATAACTCCCATGAGAATCAGAACCTCCACTTTTAAGAAGTCCGAGTCTTTCAGCTATTTGTGAGAATTGCTCCACTATAGAGGGGGTATAACGAGGATACCTAACTTCTATCCCATCTAACCCCCATTGAGAAAATTTCTCAATCCATTCCTTAGAAGGGAGAAAATGAGGATGAGCCAATACCGCCAATCCTTTTGCTTCTTTTATTAAGGCTATTGCTTCTCTCACAGAAAATTTAATCCTTGCTATATAAGCAGGCCTACCAAAAGAAAGATATTTTCTGAACGCCTCCCATATAGAAGCAACTTCTCCTTTCTCCACCATATAAAGAGCTAAGTGGAGACGAGTAGCAATCTTTTCATTTATCCGAGAAATTAGCTCATCGATATCAACCTTACCCCCCAAAGAGTTAATCTTTTCGGCCATCTTTATAAGACGCTCTTTCCTCAAATCTTTAACATTATCTAAAGCCTCAATCAAACTTTTATTAGTAGAATCTATAAAGTATCCCAATATATGGACTTCTGCATTATTGTATTCCGCACTAAGTTCTATCCCTTCTATAAACTCAATATCATAAATCTTACTCAAACTGAGTGCTTCCTTAATTCCTTGAATAGTATCGTGATCGGTGATAGATAAGGCATCGATACCCTTCTTTTTAGCTTGATTAAAGATTTCTTGGATGGATAAATCACTATCTGAGTAATAGGAGTGGATGTGAAGATCAGCTTTTTTGTTTTCCATTCTAGGTTTGGATAAACTTTCTGCTCTCTTCTTTATAAATTCGATCTAAGATTCCATTAACAAAGCGAGAAGAATCTTTGTCTCCAAACCGTTTGGCAAGCTCTATCGCTTCATTTATAGAAACTTTAGGAGGGATATCTTCCAAATAAAGAAGTTCAAAAATCCCAAGTCTTAAAATATTTCTATCAATAACTGCCATTCTCTCTATCTCCCAATTCTTTGCATATTTTTTAATGATACTATCGATGGAGGATAAACTTTTCTCTACTCCTCCCACTAAGATACGGGAAAAATCTATAACTTCCTGCTTCTGAGGATAACTTTCTAAATATATGTTAAGTAATTCTACAACTTTCTTTTTTGTTATCTCCATCTGGTAGAGAATACACAGAGCTATCTCCCTTGCTTTTGACCTTGCTCTCATTGAAGAAATATTAAGTTATTTCCTGGAAGAGATTTGCCATCTCTATAGCACTTCTGGCTGCCTCCCTACCTTTATTTCCTTGCTTCGTTCCTGCTCGCTCTATCGCTTGTTCTAATGTATCGCAAGTAAGAATTCCAAAAATTATAGGAATTTTGCTCTCTAAAGCTAACTTAGCTATTCCCTTAGCAACCTCCCCTGTCAAGTAATCAAAATGAGGGGTATCTCCTCTTATTAAAGCACCTAAGGCAATGAAAGCATTATATTTCTTTGTAATACATAGTCTTGCCAAAAGTTGAGGAATCTCAAAAGACCCTGGAGCCCAAAATACAGTGATATCGGCACCGGCTACTCCTTGCTTCTTCAATTCATCGATACAACCTTCCAGAAGTTTATCGCTTACCAGCTCATTAAAGCGAGATACTACAATACAAATCTTTTTCCCTTTACCCTGATAACTCCCTCTTACTTCCTTCATATTGTCCCTCCATCTTTAAATAATATGATCTAACTTGATTTTTTTTGTCCTCAAATACTCTTTATTTTCTTGATTATGTTTAATTTTAATAGGGACCCTCTCCACTATCTCTAAACCGTAACCTTCCAGACCAATAATTTTCCTAGGGTTATTAGTAAGAAGTCTTATCTTTTTTAAACCTAAATCTACCAGAATCTGCGCTCCGATACCATAGTCACGCAAATCAGAAGCAAAACCCAACGCCTGGTTTGCCTCCACAGTATCAAAACCTTCTTCTTGAAGCTTATAAGCCTTTATCTTATTCTCTAGGCCAATCCCTCTCCCCTCTTGAGCCATATAAAGCAAAACTCCTCCCTCTTTACTAATGAGCCTTAATGATTCCTTTAGTTGAGAACCACAATCACACCTCTGTGAGGAAAATATATCTCCCGTAATACACTGAGAGTGGACTCTCACTAAAGTAGGTCTATTTGTTAAACGCCCTCTTACTAGAGCGATGTGATTGCTCCCGTCTATCAAGGATTTATAAAGATACAAAGAAAATTCCCCATATTCTGTAGGGAGCCTGATCTTTTCTATAAGAGTTATTAATTTTTCTTTCTTCCTTCTGTATTCAATTAATGAAGCAATGCTACATATCTTTAGTTTGTGTTTCTTGGCAAATTCTACCAGGTCGGGAAGACGAGCCATACTTCCATCGTCATTTATAATTTCACATATAACCCCTGCAGGGTAGAGTCCTGCTAACTTAGCTAAATCTATAGCTGCTTCGGTATGCCCTGCCCTTACCAACACTCCTCCTTCCTTGGCTTCTAAAGGAAAAATATGACCAGGTTTAATCAAATCCTGGGGTTTAGTCTTAGAGTCAATTAGAACTTTTATAGTATGGGCCCGGTCATAAGCAGAAATTCCCGTAGTGATTCCCCTCGCTGCATCAACAGAAATTCTCCAGGCAGTACCGAAAGGATCTTCTTTACCTTTTCTTACCGGACGTATATCCTCTAACTCTAACTCTTCTATTCTTTCTCTAGTCAAGGGTACACAAACCAACCCCCTTGCTTCTTTAATCATAAAAGTTATAATTTGAGGAGTAGCAAATTGAGCAGGAATCACTAAATCTCCCTCATTCTCGCGAGACTCATCATCAACTACAATTACTGGTTTACCTTTCTTTATATCTTCTAAAATTTCCTCAATATCTACAAACATAATTGACCTCATTTATTCAGAAGGTAAAATACCTTAACGCAGATAACAAAAATTGTCAAGAATAACTTATATCTTAAGGAAAGAGAACTTTCTAGGTAGGTTTCTTTAAACCGCCTGTATCCTTCAGTAACTTATACTCAATAGAATCAACCAGAGCATCATAAGAAGCTTCAATTATATTTTCAGAAACTCCAACAGTGGACCAGCTTTCACTCTCGTCCTGGCATTGGATTAAAACTCTTACTTTCGCTGCCGTTCCACTTTTTTCATCAAGCACCCTTACTTTAAAATCAGTAAGGCGCATCTTAGCTAAACTAGGATAAATACCCTCTAAGGCTTTTCTCAAAGCGTTATCCAGTGCATTTACTGGCCCATCTCCCTCACTGGCGGTATGCTGTAAGCTACCTCTAACCTTTAGTTTAATAGTAGCTTCAGAAATTAACTTATTGTCTTCTCTCTTCTCCACAATTACTCTAAATCCTAAAAGCTCAAAAAACTTTCTATACTTTCTTAACTCTCTCTGTAAAAGTAACTTAAATGATGCTTCTGCTGCTTCAAACTGATAACCTTTCTTCTCTAAACTCTGAAGAAGACGATGAAGTTTTCTAGCTTGAGAGGACTTTTTATCTAAATCAAATTCTAAATCTTTTGCCTTTGCTACCAGAGTTGCCTTCCCTGCTAACTCGGAGATAAGGAAACGTCGCTTATTACCTACTATATAGGGAGAAATATGTTCATAGCAAGTAGGATTTTTTATTACTGCATCGATATGGACTCCTCCTTTATGAGCAAAGGCAGACTTTCCTACAAAAGGTTGATTATTTCGATGGGCCATATTACTAATTTCACTTACAAAGTAAGAAACCTCTGTTAACTCACTTATTTTTTTAGGGGGAATCAACTGATAACCCATTTTAAGCTGGAGAATTCCAATAATAGAAATAAGATCAGCATTACCACAACGCTCTCCATACCCATTAATCGTACCCTGGATATGATTACATCCTTCCTCTATTGCTCCTATAGAGTTAGCTACTGCTAACTCTAGATCATTATGACAATGGATACCAAATTTAGAAAGATTGAGTTTTTGCCTTACTTCTCGAAGAACCTTTTGTAAATCTCTAAGAAGAGTGCCTCCATTGGTATCACAGAAAATAATTAATTCTGCTCCCCCATCCAGAGCTGCTCTGATTGTTTTTAAGGTATAGTTGGGATTATGTTTATAACCATCAAAGAAGTGCTCAGCATCGTAAAAAACCTTCTTTCCCTTCTTTCTTAAGAATCTTACACTTTCATAAATTATCCTTAAGTTATCATCTAAACTAATTTTTAAGGCATCCTTCACATGAAGATCCCAACTCTTACCAAAAATAGTTACATACTCAGTATCTGCAGAAAGTAAACTTAATAAGTTTTTATCTCGGTAAACCTTTTTAGAAGGATGAGCAGTAGATCCAAAGGGAACTAAGAAGGAGTGTTTTAAGGGGTGCTTTTTGAAGTAATTAAAAACCTCCCTATCTTTAGGATTGGAGTAGGGCCATCCCCCCTCAATGTAATGAATGCCAAGCTTATCTAAACACTTAGCAATAGCTATCTTATCTTTAACAGAGTAAGAAATCCCTTCCGTTTGTGCTCCATCTCTTAAAGTTGTATCGTATATTTCTACTTTCTTCATCTATTCCATTTTATCTAATTGGAACTCATTATGCAAAACTTTTAATGCCCTTTTCCCTTCCTCCTTCTTTAATACACAAGAAATACTTATCTCAGAGGTGGAAATCATCTCAATATTAATTTTCCTTTTTGCCAAAGCAGAGAAGCATCTTGCTGCTACTCCAGGATATGACTTCATCCCTACGCCTACAATAGATACCTTAGCTATATTCTCATCCACTAAAACTTTTCCTGCTTCTATCTTTTTAGCGATTTCCTTAGATACTTTAACTGCTTTATGGATAATCCCTTTAGCTACCGTAAAGGAAATATCTGTAATATTCTTGTGACTCACATTCTGAACAATCATATCTACATTAACATTGTTAGTAGCTAATCTTGTAAATATCTTAGCAGCAATCCCTGGCCTATCAGGAACATTACAGATAGTAATTTTTGCCTCATTTTCTGTCAATACTATTCCTCTTACCACAGGTTCTTCGATAAAAGACGTTCTTCTCATAATTACTGTTCCCTCCTTTTTGGTAAAACTTGACCTCACATGAATAGGAAGATTAAACTTCTTTGCTACTTCAACTGCTCTGGTCTGCATCACTTGTGCTCCTTGGGAAGCAAGTTCTAACATCTCATCAAAAGTAATATAATCAATCTTTCTAGCTTTCTTCACTATTCTAGGATCGGCAGTATAAATCCCTTCCACATCAGTGTATATCTCGCACACGTCTGCCCCTAAAGCACAGGCTAAAGCTACCGCACTTAAATCAGAACCCCCTCTTCCTAAAGTAGTTATCTCCTGAGCAGTACTTATCCCCTGAAATCCTGCTACAATAACAACCTTACCCTTCTTCAGTTCTTCTTTAATTCTCTTCGTCTCTATCTTTAGAATCTTTGCCTTAGTATGATAAGTATCGGTGATAATTCCTACCTGAGAGCCAGTAAAGGAAATAGCATCACAACTCTTCTTATGTAAAGCCATAGCTAAGAGAGCAGAAGAAATTTGCTCTCCAGTAGAGATAAGCATATCTAGTTCTCTCTCTGAAGGATAAAGATTAATCTTCTTTGCTAAAGAAATTAATTCATCAGTAGTATCACCCATAGCTGATACTACCACTACTACTTTATTATTATCTTTCACATAACTAACCACTCTTTTCGCTACATTATCAATCCTCTCTACATTGGCCACAGAACTTCCTCCGTATTTCTGTACGAGTAGTTTACTCATCGAATATGAGAAATCTTTAATTTTAGTCTTATAAATTCATCAACAACTAATCCTGCCATAAGAAGAAGAACGAGAGAGATACCAAATAAGAGCCAGTTACCTTGGGCGAAAAACTTTACCATACTTAAGACTAAGGCTATAGTAGTAATAAGCAACATTATTATCGCAGGGATAACAGCAACCTTGAAGTTTTTCTTCTTAGAAATTAACCAAGCACTGATAACAATTAAAGCTAAAGCTGCTACTAACTGGTTAGAAGCTCCAAATATAGGCCACAGAATTTGCCATTGCCCAGTCACCCCTAAATAACCTCCTACTAAAATAACTATCGTTGTAGCGACAAACTTATTTTTAATGCCTACTAACTCCTGAGTAATGAAACGAGTAATCCTAGTAGCGCTATCTAAGGTAGTCAGAATGAAAGTGTTAAGAATTACCAGAGCAACTACCTTACCGTAATCTCCTAAGAAGTAAACTATCTTAGAAAATCCTAAAGAAAATAATTCCATTGGTGAAACATGAGATGGATTCTTTAAAACAAAGGCTACGGAAAACAAAGCAATTGTTGCCAATACCCCTTCCAATACCATAGCTCCCAAACCTATTCTCTTAGCATGGAGTTCAGAAGAGATCTGCTTGGAAGTAGTTCCACTGGAGACTAAAGAATGAAACCCTGAGATAGCTCCACAGGCCACGGTAATAAACATTACAGGAAATATAGGTCCTAACGAAGATGAATACTTAAATAACACTGCTCCCCTAATAGAAAAAGGTCTTGTAAATAATCCTATCAAAGAAACACCAATCCCAAAAAACAAGAGAAAACTAGAGATATAGTCTCTGGGTTGAAGCAAGATATTTACAGGAAGTATAGAAGCAAAAAAAGCATATAGAAAAAGAATAATCATCCAGAAAAGATAAGGGTTAGCTGAATTTAATCTTATTTTAAAAAACTCTCCTCCTACCACAAGAAGGAAAAGAAGTATTAACCCCACTAAGGTAGAGAAAACTGTATTGACTCTTAAATTGTATATTAGGACTCCCACAAAGATAGCTACGGGAATTAAACCCAAAGAAGGTAAGACTACTCCAGGCTGAGAAATAAAGCTCTTAGCACATAGAGAAGCAAAAACTGCAATGACGATAACTAAAGCGAACCACAAAAACCCCAAAAACACTTTACTTGCTCTATAGGAAATATACTCTTTAGAAATATTACCTATAGTTTGACCACCTTCTCTTATAGAAATAACCAATGACAAAAAGTCGTGTACCCCTCCCATAAAGATAGTACCCAAAACAATCCATAAAAGTGCTCCTAACCATCCCCAACTTATGTATGCAAGCACCGGTCCTACAATAGGACCTGCTCCAGCAATAGAAGCAAAATGATGACCGAATAGAATTAACCAATTCTTTGCAGGAACAAAATCACTCCCATCGTACTTTACCACAGCAGGAGTAGGATTATTCTTATTAATATCCAAGAGCTTAGATAAATAACCTCCATACACTATGTACCCCAAGATAAAGGTTACTAATACACCAACGAATAGAACCGTACTCATTCTTTAAGGAAGTATTGAAGGAGTCCTACTCCCCTATCAAAGTATAAACTACTGTTCTGTGCTTCTAATTCAGAAAAACAGCTAAATCCCCCCTTCTCTACTCCCTCCCCAGCAATCAAAAAAGGAACGGGCTCATCGGTATGAGTCCTTTTAGATATAGGGGTGGGGTGATCAGGAACAACTAAAATACGGAATTTCTCCTTTTTTGAATTCAGATTTTCTACAATAGTCCCTATAACGAATTTATCTATCCTTTCCAGACAGATTATCTTCATACGTAAATCTTGATTGTGAGAAGCCTCATCAGTAGCCTCTATATGTACAAAAACAAAATCAACTTCTTCTAAAGCACGCAGAGCAGACTCTGCTTTTCCTTGATAGTTAGTATCGTAGTATCCCGTTGCTCCTTCAACCTCGATCACTTTTAGATTAACTAACTTACCTATCCCTTTTATTAAATCTACTGCAGAAATTACCGCTCCCCTTAAACCAAATTTCTTTTGGAAACTCTCCATAGATGGTTTTGGTCCACAACCCCATAACCAAATCATATTAGCAGGGCTTTCTCCTAAATCTATCCTTACTTTGTTGATTTCATGTTCTCTGAGTACTTCCTTAGACTTGTTCATAAGGTCTATAATAATATTAGCATTATTACCTTTGGGAAAGTGAGGAATTATACTCTTACCTATGATATCATGAGGAGGCCAATATTTTAACTTATCTAACCCTAGAGGCAATCCTCCTCTATACACCATAAGATTACGATAACTTTTACCAAGGTAGAATCTAATCTCTCTACTACCTAAACTCTTATTGAGAGCATCTATGAGAAAGGAAGCTTCTTTATCGGTTATGTGTCCGGCACTATAGTCTAAGAGAATATCATCATTCTCTGTAATAAGATTACACCGGAAAGCTAAATCTTTTTCTCCCAAAGCTATCCCTAAGTTAGCTGCCTCCAGAGGTCCTCTACCGGTATAATATTTTTCCGGCTCATAACCCAGAAGAGAAAGATTAGCTACGTCACTAGAAGGGCTAAATCCTAAAGGTACAGTTTTCACTCTTCCTAAGATACCTTGGGAAGCTAACTTATCCATGAAAGGAGTATCAGCTACCTCTAAAGGAGTCTTCCCATTGAGGACTTCTAAAGGATAATCGCCCGCTCCATCAGGGACTACTACTATGTATTTCATAGATATAAAGTTTAATATAAAAAAGAAGAAAGTGCAAGCTCTTTATACGGACAGGTAAATCGTAGGTAAATTACTTTCTCTCTACAGAAATCTCTCCCAGCTCTACTTTTTCTGAGGATACCCTCTCTTTAGAGATAGTTCCTTTTGCTTTCTCAATCTGCGTCCGTAAACTCTCCAAATCATCAAAAATACCTGCTAAGGTATCTGCATACATGTTACGCAAATCATCTATGCTGTCAGTAATCGCTAAGAGTTTAGAAACGAGTTTCTTTCTCTCCATGTCTCCTGTATCTAACCTACTTTCAATTAAAGATAAATCCTTAGAGTAAGTATCTATCTGAGAAGATAAACTACCTAAAGAATTTCTTATCTTCTTTAGATTCCCAGTAAACTTATCAATTTTGCTCTCCAGGAGTGCTAACTTCTTATCGATAAGGTTGGAATGATTAGAAACTTGAGAAATTTTTTTACTCTGCTGGTTATAAAAATAGTAACCTGCTCCTGTAATTGCTCCTACTAATAAAAACAGAACTATAATTGCTATAGTTATACCTACACTTTTTTTCTCTTTCTCCATCTCTCACCTCCTTTTGCTTTGTTATTTTACTCTTTTTCTAAAATAAATCAAGCCATTTATCCTTGGGTTCTGTCAACAAAAGTATGTAAATTCATAAAGGCTATAACCACCTATTCCCATATTAAACCTTTCAACTAAAAAATAAATACCCTATTGACACTTTTTTCTCTCTAAATCCTGCCCTCTATCCTGGTTAGTTGTTCTAATCTTTTAAGAATCTCTCTATTAAATTGGTGCTTTTTATTAAGGAATGAAATTTAGCAGGGTATTTATAAAAAGTTAAAGTTTTGTCTATGTTTTTAAGTAAAATATTAAAAAATTTAGGCTCTTTATCCTGGTATTCTTTTTTGAAGGTATTTAATTTACTCAGGAATTCGTTCTTTGTTTTTACTTTATAGAGATTATAGGCCTTCTCTCTTATAGAAGGAAGTAACTTCTTATTTTTTATGTATCTTAGGGCTTCCCTTACATAGTGGACACAATATATTTGAGTATCTTTATCAGGATAAACAAACAAAAAGGCATTTTCTATTGTCTTTTTGCCATCAGAGATAAGCATTTTTAAGTTTTTTCCCTCTAGACCTTTTTCCTTTAATTCAAAGAAAAAGTTTGTATAGTTTATCTCATTTTCACTTGATACTATTTTAAAATAAAGGATTTCATAGCTTAAATCCTCTTTTATCTCTATGCAGAATAAACAAGGCCTCTTTCTTTTACCCTCTGGCTTTATCTTTATATATTTGGCATCTACTATTAAGAAGAAATAATCATCGGTTAATTTTTTCTTTAAGAATTGATTAACTAAGCTATCTAATCTTTTTAAAATATTAGATACTGTTTGATGGCTTATGCTTGATTCTGAGAAGAAATTATAGAAAAACTTAGCTGTTTTTCTTGTAGATTGCCCATTTAGAAAACAATTAAGTATGGCATAGTCAAATTCATCTAATCTTCTTTGATAGGCCTTTATGAGTTTAAATTTAACTTTTCTTCTTGCCCGAGGTACTAAAAAATTATCAATTCTGCCTCCAATATGGGTGATAAGGCTTCTTGGATGGTAGCCGTTCCTGTAGCCTTCTCTTAATTCACAGCGCTGGTATCTTTCTGCTTTCAATATGGCTTCTAATTCCTTATTTAGGCTATATTCTAAAACTTGCTTTATCATTTGCTTTACCTTGCCTCTTAAATCAAGCCAGAATATCTCTTTTGGCAAAATATCCTTGAGGTCAGTCCACCTTAGGAGTAAATTTTTACCAGAATCAAAGCTTATTTGTTTGCCGGCTTATCACCTCCTTTCCTTTTTAGGAGGGTATAGCCTTTTTTATTTAGCCTGTCAAGAATTTACACAGAATATTTTACAGTGCCTATCCTTTTTCCAAGTAACAAGCTAAGAAATGATTATTTTCAATCTCTATGAGAGTTGGTTCTTTAAGACATACCTCCTTCTTATAAGGACACCGTGGAAAAAATCTACATCCTTTCTCAGGTAAAGTTGGTTCAGGAATATCTTTTAATTTAAGAGCAGTGGCTTCCAGGAGAAGCTTTGTATAAGGATGAAGAGGATTTTTATAAATTAAATCTTTTGGAGCAAATTCTACTATCTTACCATAGTACATTACAAACACCCACCAGGCTAAGTGTTTTACTAACTTAAGATTATGAGATATAAAAAGAAAACCTACTTTCTTTTCTTGTTGAATCTTAAGAAGGAGATCGATAATCTTACTAGTGGTAGAGATATCTAAAGCAGAAGTAGGCTCATCCAAAATAAGAAGGGAAGGATTATTTATAAGACTCCGGGCAATACAAACTCTTTGCAGTTGACCCCCACTTAATTGGTGGGGATAACGCCAAAGAACATTTTCTGGCAACTCTACACTTTTCAACAATTCCTTAAAAAACGTGACTGCCTCTCTCTTATTCATCTTGGTAAATATAGAAAGTGCTTCATAGAAAGAAAAAAATACTCTACAACGTGGATCTAAACTAAGGTAAGGATTCTGAAATACCATCTGTGCATTCCTTCTTAAAAATGCTCTGTTTTTCTTAGAGGTTATCTCCTCGCCTCTAAGGTAAATTTTCCCTGCTTCAGGAGGATAAAGCCCTACAATCACCTTAGCGAGAGTAGTCTTCCCACAACCGGATTCCCCTACCAAAGCAGAGGTTTGCCCCTCTTCTACAAAAAGGTTCACCCCATCCAGAGCTTTAACTACCTTTCTCCTATGAATAAAGTATTTTCTCACTTCCTCTATCTGTAAGAGTTTCATCTACTCTAGTCTCTTAAATGCCTCTATTAGTTCTTTAGTATAAGGATCCTTGGGCTCTCTAAACAAAGCCTCTTTCTCCCTTATCTCTTTCATCTCTCCTTCATAGAGAACACAAATTCTATCACAGATAACCCTCGCTAAGTCCAAATTGTGAGTGATAAAAATAACTGAAAGATTAAGCTCCTCTTTTAACCTTAAAAAAAGATGAATGATTTGACTCTCCACAGTGATATCTAGATTACTGGTAGGCTCATCAGCGATAAGGATTAAAGGAGAAAGAGCTATAGAGAAAGCGATAGCTATTCTCTGCAGTTGTCCTCCACTCAAAGTATGAGGATAACTCCTTAAAATCCGCTCTTCTTCTACCAATTTTACCCTTTTAAATGAGTCATGTATTATTTGAGAAACCAGATTCTTCTCTTTTAAATTTAGCTTCTCTCGTAAAATCTCTCTAAATTGATAACCAATAGTTAACACAGGATTGAAAGAAGCGGCTGGCTCTTGAAATATTAATCCTATCTTCCTCCCTCTTATACATAGTAAATCTTGTTCTGACAAAGAAAAAATATCTCTACCTTCAAATATAATTTTGCCACTAGTGTAAGCTTTCTCATCCAGAAGAGAAAGAATCGAAAGCCCCAATGTAGTTTTGCCACTTCCTGACTCCCCCACCACTCCCAGAATTTCTCCCTCTTTAAGGGAAAAACTTACTTCCTTTAAAGCATAAATCTTTCTTTCCTCTACCTTATAAATCACACTTAAATTTTTTACCGTAAGAATCTCTCTCATATAGAGATTTTCTTTTTGGGGTCCAATATATCTCTTAAACTTTCTCCCAAGATATAGAAACACATTGAGCTAACTACGATGAATATACCAGGAGTAAGTATCCAAGGAAAAATTTTTATATTCACTATACCTAAGGCAGAACTAAGTAGGTTTCCCCAACTTGCCTGGGGCTCCTGAATTCCTAACCCTAAAAGACTCAAAGCTGCTTCTCCTAATATATACCCAGGAATACTCAACACAATTGCTACTAATGCATAAGAGAAAGTATGAGGAATAATGTGGCGCAAAATTATTTTGAAATCACTTACTCCTAATATCTTGGCAGCATAGATGTAATCTCTTTCTCTTAAAGATAAGGCCATTCCTCTTATTACTCTTGCTATTGATGCCCATCCAATGAAAGAAAGAATTACTATAATAAGAAGATAAACCTGGGTGGAGCTAAGGTTTGGAGGGAAGGAAGCTCTTAAAGCGAGCATAAGGTAAAAAGCAGGGACCATCATCATCATCTCTACTAATCTCATAATCACGTTATCTATCTTACCTCCAAAATAACCAGAAATTGCTCCCACCAAGATTCCAATGAAAAAGGAAATACCAGCACCAATTAACCCTATAGAGAGAGATACTCTTGAACCGTAGAGAATCCGGGAAAACAAATCTCTCCCTTTGGAATCTGCTCCTAAAAGAAATAGTTTTACCCCCGAAACACCGAAAAGATGAATATCTGTCTCCACTATCCCTAAGAGTTTGTATTTAAATCCGTGGACAAAAAACTTTACAGGGTAAACTTTACTTCTATCCTCATAATAAATGCGACGGTAATATTGATCTATATAAAACTTATACTTATAAACAAAGGGCTTAAAGAAGACTCTCTTATGGAAATCGAAAAAATGGACCTTTGTAGGAGGACACCAAAGATAATCAATATCATCTTCATGGTAAGAATAGGGAGAAAGAAAATCAGCAAAAATAGCTCCTAAGTAAAACAGAGAGAGAAAAACCAAAGAACCCATTGCTAACTTACTCTTAATTAATTCTTTAAAAATCCTCATCTACCTATTGGTTTGATATCTTATCCTTGGGTCAAATAAAGCTAAAAGAATATCGGCACCTAAATTTCCTAAAATAAGGAGCGCTGCAGCAATTAAAACTGTACCCATAACTAAGTACAAATCCTGAGAAACTACTGCTTCTAAGGTAACCTGACCCAGACCAGGCCAACCACAGATAATTTCGGTAAGGGCAGCACCACTTAAAAGAGAAGAAAACTGATAACCAAAGATAGTAATCATAGGGTTTAATGCATTCTTCAGGGCATGGATGTAGATAATCCTTGCCCGTGATAGTCCCCTTGCCTTAGCGGCTAAAATATAGGAAGAGCCTAAAACTTCGAGGAGATTAGCTCTTAATATCCTATGGAGGGAAGCTACCGTTCCAAAAGAAAGCACCAAAGTAGGAATAATAAGGTGTCTTAAAATATCTAAAACCTTTCTCCAAAAAGTAAATTCGTCAAACCTTAACGACCGCATCCCCCCCAAAGGGAGGAGGTTACTGAAACTGGCTAAGTAAAGAAGAAGGAAAGCTAAAAAGAATGTGGGAGTAGAAATCCCTAAGTAGGAAAAAAAAGATAAAAATCTGTCCATGAACCTGTTACGATAAGCAACTGCTAATACTGCTAAGGGTATAACCAGAATCCAGCTAATCACAATTACGGATATAGAGAGAACAAGAGTATTTAATGCACGAGAAGAAATCACTTTGATCACTGGAGCATTATAAGAAAAAGAATATCCCCAATCAAATTTTATGATATTTTTAAGCCAAAAGAAGTACTGGACAACTATCGGCTTATCTAAATTAAATTTCTCTCGATATAGTTCTATAGTCTCTTTAGAAACTTGTGGGTTTAATTTTAACTTATCAAAAAAATCTCCTGGAGCAATTTGGATAAACAGAAAAGTAATAAAGGTTATTCCCAAAATAAGAGGAATAGCTACCAGAAATCTCTTCCCAATAAACCTTATCATTCTTGAAGGTATATATACTCTACCTCTGAGAATGCTCCCCCATAAGCTGTAGGATAAAGATTCCCGAACTTTTCTCTTACTGCATAGATAGAATATGTATTCACCGTATAAATCAACGGGAGCTTATTGGATGCTATCTTTTGCCATCTATAAAACAGCTTTTTCCTCTCCTCTTCGTCCAGCGTCTTAGCTGAAAGATTAAAAATATCTTCAATCTCCTTCTCCCACTCATAGAGGGCAACTTTAGTAGGATTCCACATATGAAGTGCTCCTTTATAAGACCAAACATTTTTACCAAAGTAAGGCTCAATACCTCCAGTTAAACCAATCAGAATCATCTCCCAGTCAAAAGTAGAGACTAACTTATTTACGAGATTATTAAAATTCAAAGGAAGAAAGTTTATTTTCACTCCTATATCTTCTAAATCCTTCTTTATAAGTGTGGCTATCTTTACTCTTTGAGTATTATCACCATTGGTAAAAAAATTTATCTCTAACTTATGTCCTTGGCTGTCCTCCAAAATACCATCGCCATCGCGGTCAAAGAAACCTAACTTTTGTAGAATCTTTTTAGCTTTGGTAGGGTCATAAGGATATTTGGTTACATCAGGAGTGTAATAAATCTTATTAGCAGGACTTAAAGGTGAATACTGAAGGATTCCTAATCCATTTAAAACCACCTGAATGATTTTTTCTCTATTGATAGCGTAGGAGATCGCCTTACGGAATTCTTCGCTTTGGAACCAACGAAGTTTATAAGGAACAACAAAAGGTTTTTTAGTGTAAGGGTTTAACTGAGGATTCTGATTTAAAACGAGGAAGTTAGAACCAAAACTGGGACCAGCATTGTAAATAGAGAAGTTATCTTCTTCCTGTTTTGGTCCTAAAATTGCTAAGTCTTGAGGCCGTAACGAATAATAATCAATTTCTCCCTCTAAGAATTTTAGAAGTGCGGTATCTTGATTGGGAAGGATTACAAAGATAATTTCATTTATGTAAGGTAAGTGATTACCACAACTATCTTTTTTCCAGTAATAAGGATTTCTTTCTAGAACTACCCTCTCTCCGGGTAGATACTTTTTTAAACGAAAGGGACCTGTACCTACTATCTGGTGAGGTTTAGCATCCAATCCCATGCTAAAGTTAAACTTACTCTCCTTAACTAAGTGATAGTAACAGTGCTTGGGAAGGATTTCTTGAGAAAGCGCTCGCAAGAAAGGAGCAAAGACCGAAGGAAGAGTAAACTTTACTCGATAGGTATCAATCTTTTCTACTTTAATCTTTTTCCCCTCAATAGTAAATATATCTCTACTAGAATTGGGAATCTCTGGGTTATATATTAGATTATTAAAAGTGAAGACAACATCATCAGCAGTAAAATTTTCTCCATCGCTCCATCTTACATCATCTCTTAGATAGAATATCCAAGTTTTCCCATCTTGGGTTTGCCATTTCTTAGCTAAGTTAGGGAGGACTTCTAAACTTTTAGGATCAACTTTAGTCAATCCCTCAAAAAGTAAAGAAGTAATCTGAGTAGTAGAGGTTTCCTTAGCTAAAATAGGATTAAAAGACTTAGGATCACTAGTTGCTGGGAGAATTAGCTTTCCTCCACATTTTCCGCATTCAAACTCGTACTCCTTAAGGGGCTCCTTAAACACAGATTCTGCAACAATAGAGAATATATTTAAGGAGGAAATAAAAAAAAAGGGAGCAAGAAGAAAGAGTATATTTACTCTTCTCATTCGCCTGAGGGCGGTAAAGAACTTTTACTTTTCTGAGATTCACTCTTTGCAGGAATTTGATGACTTTTCCTCGGTGTTTCTAAAAGAGATTTACTCTTTTGTTTGGAAAGGTAAGCTAAAGAAATAGAGGTGAGGAAAAAGATTACTACTAGAGTAACTGTTAATTTAACAAAGAAAGAACTGGTCTTCGTCCCAAAAATTGACTCTACTCCCCCTAAAGCTTCAATTAATCCTCCACTCCTTCCTCGTTGGACGAGAATTATCCCTATTAAAGCTAAAGAGACTATTATGTGCAGAATTAAAATAAGATCGTACATAACTTACCCCTAAAGAGCGCCCTTTACGATAGCGATAAAAGAGGAAGCATCTAAAGAGGCGCCTCCTACTAATGCTCCGTCGATATCCTCCTCTCTCATCAAATCTTTTATATTATTAGGTTTTACACTTCCACCATAAAGAATCCTTAACGAAGAGGCACAACCAGTTGAGTATCTCTTCTCTATCCACTCCCTTATAAACTTTTGCACTTCTTCTGCCTGCTGAGGAGTAGCGGTCTTCCCTGTTCCTATTGCCCAAACAGGTTCATAAGCAATAGTAAGTTTTAGAATCTTGGCCTCCTCTATACCAAATAGTCCTTTCTCTAACTGGGTAGTTACTACCTCTATAGTTTGATTAGCCTCTCTTTCCTCTAAGGTCTCACCTACACACAAGATAGGATTTAAACCCTCTTCTAAACTGAGCTTAATTTTCTTGTTAATTACTTCATCGCTTTCCTGAAAATACTTTCTCCTCTCCGAATGCCCCACTATTACGTAATCGCATCCGCAGTCCTTAAGTTGAGGAGGGGAAACCTCTCCTGTAAATGCTCCTTCTCTGATGTAGAAAACATCTTGTGCTCCTAATTTTATATTCGTACCTAAGATCAACTTTCCTACACTCTCTAAAGCAGTAAAGGAAGGACAAACAACAATATCTACTTCACTCAAATTAGAAAGGTCTCTTTTTAAATGAGAAACTAACTCTCTAGCTTCTTCGATAGTCTTGTGCATCTTCCAGTTACCAGCAATTAATGGTTTACGTCTACTCATCTTTCTTTTACTTTTCAGGAATTACTGCTATTGCCGGCAATTCTTTACCTTCCAAGAATTCTAAAGATGCTCCTCCTCCCGTAGAAACATGAGCCAACTTATCCTTCACTCCGAATTCAGAAACACAGGAAGCAGTATCTCCTCCTCCTACAATTACAGTAGTATCTAAGAGGTTAGCTAAACTAGTGGCAATCTCCTTAGAACCGTTAGCATAGTGTGGATTTTCAAAAATTCCTAAGGGACCATTCCAAAGAACCGTCTTTACTCCTTCTAACTCTCTAAGGAATAAACTGGCAGTTTGGGGCCCAATATCTACCCCTATAAACCCTCCAAGGATTTCCTCTACAATCTTTTTGGTGTGAGGCAAGTTAATATCTTCTACAACCACATGATCTAAAGGTAAAACTATTTTAACACTCTTTGCTTCAGCCTTATCTAAAATCTCTTTAGCTAACCCAATTTTTTCCTCTTCTACTTTAGAATTACCTACAGAAACTCCTTTACTCTTAAGAAAGGTGTAAGCCATTGCTCCCCCGATTAAAAACTTATCCACCTTATCTATCAGATTGTTAACCACGCCTATTTTATCGGAGACTTTTGCTCCTCCCAGAATTACTACATAAGGCCTTTCGGGATTAAGTGCTTTACTTAAATACTCTATCTCCTTCTCCATTAGAAATCCTATACATGAAGGAAGAAACTTAGCAATCTTTGTGGTAGAGGCATGGGCACGGTGAGCGGTAGCAAAAGCATCGTTAACATAAATATCGGCTAACTCAGCTAATTTTTTTGCAAACTCCTCATCTCCTTTTTCCTCTTCAGGATGAAACCTTACATTCTCAAGAAGCACAACAATGCCTCCAAATGAATCTATTTCTCTTTTCACCTTCTCTCCCACACAATCATCTAATTTCAAAACCTTCTCTCCTAAAAGCTCCTCAAGTCTTTTTGCTACAGGCTCCATCCGCAAACTTTCCACAACCTTCCCTTTTGGCCGTCCTAAATGGCTTATAAGAATAAGTTTGTAAGGATTCTGTTTTAATATATAGTTTATTGTAGGCAAACTGGTGCGAATTCGTGTATCATCAGTTATTTTCCCTTCTTTTAAAGGAACATTAAAATCCACACGCACGAGAACTTTTTTATTTTCTAACTCTAAATCTTTAACGCTAATCTTGGCCATATCAACTCCTTTTAAAGATTTTTCCCCACATACTCAATAAGCTCTACCATACGGCAGGAATATCCCCACTCATTATCATACCAGCTTAAAATTTTAACCAGATTACCACCTACAACCCTTGTAGAAAGACCATCCACCAATGCAGAATAGCTTGAACCTACTATATCCTTAGAGACTATAGGTTCTTCCGTGTAACCTAAAATTCCTTTTAATTCTCCCTCAGCAGCTTCTTTTAAAACTTTATTGATTTCTTGAGGAGTAGTATCTCTTTTAGTAACCAAAGTAATGTCAGAAATAGAACCACAAGGGGTTGGGACACGCATAGCCATACCATCAAATTTCCCACTTAAGGAGGGAATAACCTCTACTGCAGCTTTAGCGGCATTGGTAGTGGTAGGAATAATAGATACTCCTGCGGCACGGGCTCTTCTTAAATCTTTATGAGGTAAATCTAAAATTCTCTGGTCGTTGGTGTAGGAGTGAACCGTGGTCATTAAAGCCTTCTCTATCCCTATTTTTTCTTCAATTACTCTCATCACAGGGGTAAGGCTGTTAGTTGTGCAGGAAGCATTAGAAATAATATTATGTTTTTTGGAATCATACTTTTCTAAATTCACACCTATATTTACCATAACTGCATCCTCTGCCTCCCCTTTATAACGAGCAGATAAAATAACTTTTTTTGCGCCTGCAGTTAAATGCTTACGGCAATCATCTAAAGCAGTAAAACGACCTGTTGACTCAACAACTATGTCCACTCCTAAATCTCCCCAAGGAAGTTGCGCAGGATCCTTTATCGCCAGAACTTTTATTCTTTTCCCTTCTACTATCAGGCTCTCTCCTTCTGCCTTTACCTCACAAGGTAGCACTCCAAAATTAGAATCGTATTTTAAAAGATGAGCTAAGGTTTTTGCATCAGTCAAATCGTTAACTGCCACAAAATCAATCTCCTTTTTCTCTTTTAAAGCAGCCCTAAAAACTAATCTCCCAATTCTTCCAAAGCCGTTAATCCCCACTCTTACTGCCATGACTACCCTCCTCCTTTAAAGAACTGTTCTCCTCTAACTTTACTTCTCTTAAATACTTAGCTGCTAACTCCGGAGGTGTAAATACCACGTAAAATCCACTACCCCACTCAAAACCCGCAACCCTAGTCAACTTAGGCATTATTTCAAAATGCCAGTGATAGGAAAAATGAGAATCGGTATTTACCGGAGAAGTATGAATTATATAATTGTAAGGATGATCCCCTAAAACTTTATGAAGTCTTCCTATCACCTCCCTAAGGATCTGAGCTAAATTGGATAGTTTAATATCGCCAATCATTCCGTAATCATCCAGATGCTCCTTAGGAATAATCCAAACCTCAAACGAAAAGCGAGAAGAAAGAGGACAGAAAGCTAAAAAATCCTCATTTTCGCATACTATCCGCTCTCCTGCTTCTAACTCATAAGCAATTATATCACAGAATATACACCTTTCTCTAAACTCATAGTACTTTTTTGCTCCTTTTACTTCTTCTTTGACATTTTTAGGAACCATAGGTAAAGCTATAAGTTGGGAATGACCATGTTCTAAAGATGCACCTGCTTGAACTCCTACATTTTTAAAGATAAGAATATATTTAAATCTTCTATCTTTTCTTAAATCTAAACTTCGTGAACGATAGGCTTTCAATACATACTCTACCTCTTTGAGGGAAAGCTGATCAAGTCCTTTGTAATGTTGGGGACTTTCTATAATAACCTCGTGAGCACCTATCCCATTGGAAAAATCATATAATCCTATTCCCTGCTTATCCAAATCTCCCTCAATCCTTAAAGCAGGAAATTTGTTAGGCACCACTCTTACTTTCCATCCTGGAGTATTGGGAGCTCGCTCTTTTTCAGAAATTGCTTCAATCTCAGGAGGAGTCATAGCTTCATTATTATAGCAAAAGGGGCAATCTTTATCACCCTTCCATTGGAAAGGAGGAAGATGAAATTCTTCCGGTAAAGTAGGATTCTCTACATCTACTACTACCCACCTACCGACAATAGGGTCTTTCCTTAATTCAGGCATAACTTTTTACACTCTACACTTCCACTTCTCTTAAGAACTTTGCTGCCTCTTCTGGCAAAGTAGGACATATATAGAAACCTGTTCCCCACTCAAATCCTGCTACTTGAACTAGCCGGGGAGTAATCTCTATATGCCAGTGATAATCTTCGTCTATCGTTGACCAGTATCCTGGATAAGGTCGCCTAAAGGGAGCGGTATGAATGATATAATTGTAAGGAGGATCAGCTAACAGTATTTTTATTTTTAGAAGAACCTTCTTAAGTAGACTGGCCAAAGAAAAAAGGTTTTCCCAAGAAGTTTTGTAGAAATCAGGGGAGTGTTCTTTGGGAAGAATCCACACCTCAAAGGGAAAACGGGGAGCAAAAGGAACTAAAGCTACAAAACCATTCTCCTCTAAAACCACCCTTTCCTGTTCCTTTAACTCTTGCCTTATCAAATCGCAGAATACACATCTTTCATGATAATCATAATAAAATTTAGCTCCTTCCAACTCTTCTTTTACACGTTTTAAGTTAACAGGGGTAGCAATAATTTGTGAGCGAGAGTGTCTCACTCTTCCTCCTCCTGCATCCCATCCGTAGTTTTTAAATACCAAAACATACTTTATCCGCATATCTTCCTGTAAAGCTCTTATTCTCTCACAGTAGGCCCAAAATACATCTCTTATATTTTCTATTTCTAAGTCTGCCATATTAGCAATATGTTCAGGAGTATCTATAACAACTTCATGACTACCCACTCCTTCCATCAAATCATACGGTCCTTTTCCCTTCTTCCACGACTCTTTATCAGGCTCCAAAAAAGGTTTAATACTAGGAACGACTCTTACTCGCCAGTTTCCTTGATCATCTTTTATGGAATACAACTCTCCAGGTGTTAACGCTTCTTTACCTCGACAGAAAGGACACTCTTTCTCAGGGGGAGAAGTATCTATATGAGGAAAATCCTTTGGTCTTTTAGCACGTTCAGTAGAAATTATCACCCATCTTCCCAGAATAGGATCTTTTCTTAACTGAGGCATAATTTTACCTCTCTTAATTAGCAATTATTATAGCAATCCCATTTTTAATTGCAAGAGTTTATTTTAAAGAAGGTTAGGGGTGAGCTTTTTTTAACCACTCTTGGTAGGCGTAATCTAGAATCTCTCCCTTAACTGCAGGCGGAAAGAGTCTTAGCTCTACTCCTACTTCCCATTTTTCTTCTTTGTGTGTTCTCCAAACTATCTTTCCCTCTCCAGGAATAAATATATCTTTGTGAGGCCTCTGGATCTCTAACTTCACTAACTCTTGAGGTTGAAAACCAAACTCATCAAAAACTGCTCTAAATCCCTGGCGAGAGAAATCTAAAATTATCCCGATAAATAAAAGATCGTCCTTCTTTATCTTTACTTTAAGAGGAGTAGAAAATCGCCATGCTCTTCTTTTATCCATACAAATTTAATATATCATAAAAATTTCATCTAGCAAATATTTTGTTTCTATTCCTTCTAATCTATCAACTGAAGCTTTTGAAACTATTTTAAAAGTAAAACTACAACTCCACCAATTCTAGCAATTAACCACGCAAGCAAAGAAACAAATTATAAAATCTATCTAAAATTTATATAGAAAAAGATACTTAAAAGAAGATAAACAAGCTTTAACTCCTTGGTGGTTAAAATATTCTCGAATATCTTCTTATGTAATTAACTCGAACTCACTTTTTTCCGCCCCACATACAGGACAAACCCAGGACTCAGGAATATCTTCGAAGAGAGTACCAGGAAGGACCCTAGAATCGGGGTCTCCTAAGGTGGGATCATAGATATAACCGCACACTTTACATTTATACCTATTCATATCTCTTTTGTAACTAGAAAGAGTGAAGTAATTTTATCATAGGAATAAAAAGTTGTAAACCATTCTTCTTTTCATTTAGTTATCTTAACCACCTTCTTGCTATATATTTTTTCCGAAGAAGTAAAATTTATGATGCTAACCTAATCCTTAAATCTATGAGTACCTTCCAAATAGCGAGCTATAAAATATAGAAGAGTGGATAGTCCATTTAAATAAGGAAGGATATACTTATTTTCTAACATTTTTCTTCTCTTTAGAGTTACTGTCCTTCTCTCTAATCTTCTGGTTACTGCCCTAGCAACATCTACGATACAAGAAGAGAGGTTTCCTCCAGGAATAATAAATCCTTTTTTAGATAAGCTAATTTTATTTTTGAATTCTTCTATATTAATTTGAATATACTCTAAAGAATTCTTCTTTATTCTCTCTCTTAACCTCTTAAACCATTTTTTCTTGATAGCTACTTCACTCCCAATTTTAAAAAGATCCCTCTGAATATTCTCAAGGATATTTTTTAGTTTCTTTTTCTTGATCAAACTCTTTGCTAACCCTACAAAAGAACATAGTTCATCTATCGTACCACACACTTCACATCTAATATCATCTTTCATAACTTGTTCTTGGAAACAAAGAGTTGTAATCTCAGGTTTCTTCATATCTATTAAAAGTATAATCTTATAACTACACATGGTCAACAGAAATTAAAACACCATCCCCCAAATGAAACAAAACAAATCTGACTTACTTTGTCTCATTTGGAAGGGTTGACGCCAAGGTATTATTTTCTAAAATATATTTTATGAGTGTAATTACTCTATTTGATCCTTGGCGTAGCGAAATATGCACCTGTCCTAAGAAATTCACACTCTCTCCCTATACAGGGTGTGGTCATGGCTGTCTTTACTGTTATGCCTCTTCCTATATAAAAAATTTTTATTTTCCTAGAGAGAAAAAAAACTTTCTAAAAAGACTAGATAAGGAAATTAAGAAAATCCCAAAAAAATCCCTGATAACCATGGCTAACTCTTCTGATCCTTATCTTCCCTTAGAAAAAGAATTAATGTTAACCTCCTCTACTCTAAAATTGCTAAAGAAATATGACTTTAGAATACTTATCGTTACTAAATCTTCCCTTATATTAAGAGATATTGAAATCTTAAAGGAGCTCAAAGTTGTAGTAAGCATATCGTTGACTACTCTGAATGAAAAATTGGCTAAGCGGTTAGAACCATCTGCTCCCCCTCCTTCAGCGAGATTAAAAACAATTGAAGTTCTCTCTAAGTATTTAAATGTAGTAGTAAGATTTGACCCTATAATTTATCCCTTAAATACTAAAGAAACTAAAAATATAATCAGAGAAGTAAAAAAAAGAGGAACAAAACAAATAATTACTTCTACTTATAAAGTAAAGTCTGATAACTTTAAGCGAATGATAAATGCATTCGGAGAATACAAAAAACTCTGGTATAAACTTTACTTACAAGAAGGAGAACGAAAAGGACGATATATCTATCTGGCTACTCATCTTCGTAGAAAGATAGTGGAAGAAGTAAGGAATTGGAGTTTAAAAGAAGGAATGGCTTTCTCAAGCTGCCGAGAAGGATTTAAAGAGTGGAATACAAGAACTTGTGATGGCTCATCTTTCTTCTCAACATAGTTTATTGATACAATTATGCCTCTACTCCAAAGATGTTTCTAATTAAAAGCTTATGAAAATTAACAATTACTTGGGTAACTTTTCTAAAATGTTTTATTATTTCTAACAAAGTTTTAAGATTAAAATCTTTATTTATCTTGATCTTCATCTAGAAGGATTGTGATCTCTTCCGTATTCATTATGGTATTGTGCACAGGACAATTACGGACAAACCTAAGAAAAGATTTTTTTCTCTCACCAAGATAAGCATCAGTGAAGATGCTTACCTTTATATTAGTAATTTGAAAAGGTAACCTTTCCCACTCTCCAGACACCCTTACCAGAAGCTTCTGGAAACTTATACCTATATCTAGAAGGTATTTTTTAGCATAATATAGAATGCATCCTCCTAAAGAAGCTAAAAATAACTCTGAAGAATTAGGAGCTTGAGGTGTATAATTTTCTCTTCGAGAATCAATATAGGTTTTAGCTCCACTTTTTAAAGATATTACTTCAAACTTATCTTGTTCTAGAAACTTTACCTCGACTTTTAAGGCCATAACTCACCTTTATTTAAAACATTTAATATCTTTATCAAATCGGGGATAGACTTATCTCCTACTCTCATTCTAAACTCTTCTACTGAAATCTTCCTCATCTCTTCATTCACTTATCTAGGAACTATTGGATCTACAAACACCTAGGAGTCTCGAAAGTACTTAAGCAATCTTAATTTGGTACAACCAAAATCATCATATTAATCTAAATCGATAAGGTGAACTATTATCTCTGCCTCTCCTAACCTAAAATTATTTATTCTGTATTTCTCATACCCGAAAGTTAAATTAGTCACATCATCGGGAGAAATCTTTACAAAATCACAAGAATAAATTGCTCTTATTCTCCACAGAATCATATTCCCCAATTAAAGATTAGATAGTCATCAGAAAAACTAACTAATTTTACCTTTCTTAGATTATCTTTGTGTAATATCTCAATTAATCCCAAAAGCTTACCTCTTCTCTAAAACCTTTTAAACAGCAATAACTTCTCTATTCCTGACAACTTCTTCTTTTAATCTTTGTTCAATTCCAATCTTTAAGGTATAGATACTCATTGAACATGTCTTGCAAGCACCAGTAAGTTTAACCTTAACTACTCCATCTTGAATCACATCCACTAACTCTACATTACCTCCTTCTATCTGAAGGAAAGGTCTGATTTTCTCCAATATTTTTTTCCACGTCATCTCTTATCATAATTATCCTTTTTTGAAACTCTTTAAACTCACTCTGTGAAACCCCACAGACAGGGCAATATTCCGGTAACTTCTCTTCTGTCGTATATCCACAAACAGAACAAATATATATTTTATCCAAATCTAGATCTCTCCCCGAGGAAACAACTTCTTTTGCTTTCTTATACAACTGGGCATGAATTTTTCTCTGCCTCTAAAGCATAGCGAATAGATTTCTCAGCTTCCTTTTCATTTTGCAATCTTGCAACTTCATTATAAGCAGAGCGCATCTCTTCCACTTCGAACTTCTCTCCCCCAATAGCAGTCTCTAAGTTATTCTGTGTATTATCAACTCCTTTCAAAACTTCCAAATGATTTTTAGGGTGAACTAGCTCTGCATAAGCAATTGCTCTAAATAATCTAGCAATATTAGGCCTTTCTTCTTTTTGAGCAACTTCTGAAAAAATTAAATACTTCATATGTGCTTGAGACTCACCTGCAAATGCAAACTGCAAATTTTGGTGAGTAATTCTATGTATTCCACCTCCTTCCTTAACTTCCACAAATTAATAACCTAAAAACTCCTCACTTTTTATTTGTGCTTTTATTATACCTAACTGAGTAAGAGCATCAACTATACTCCTTATTCAGAGCCTTATCTACGATATATTCCAAAATAGAAACTACCGGAGTAATTCCTATTCCTCCAATTTTATGAAAGAGAGCTTTTTATAAGTTTCTCTAAATACACAACTTCCTAAGGGCATTCGTATTAAAACTTTATCCCCTGCCTTTAACCATTCCAACTTTTGGGAAAATTCACTACTAGAAATTCTTTTGGTAAACTCTATATAATCCTTAGTTGGCGAAGAAGAAAAGGAGAGAAAATGTCTTGACCTATCTTTGTTCTTATCAAAGATAACTTCCATAAACTGACCAGGAATAAAATCTACCTTCTTTGAAATAGTAAACCGGAAGCTCTCTACAGAGGGAATCCTTCTTATTCTCTCTACTAACCTAACTTTTACCTCCATCGCTTTCCCTTTTATTCCTATCATTTAAATCTATTTTTCGTATCTTATTAATTATTTAAGCATAATACCTTTTAAAATATCAAGAATTATTTTTTCTCTCTGCTTTTTTAATTATCCACTTATCAACGTAATAAATTTTAAAAATAAAGCTTTTATAATAAATATTTTCATAGTTTATCCTCATTAAGAAGAATGTAGATTAAATGAGGCAAAACAATTATAGAAGAAATAAAAATCAAAAGAAATCTAAATTTAGATACTCCTAAGACTTTCGCTAAACAGCTAAACCCTAATGATAAAACTACTGCTGATAAATCTAATATAGTAGGTTCTGGTTTACCCGGATAAATTCTCAACAAACGTAAAACTAAACCTACACCAAAGGCTATGGCAATTAAAAGATAAATTTGAGGTAATTTACTATTAAATATAATCATAATGAACTCTCCTCCTAAGACCGCGGTAAACCAAAAATAGAAGTATCTTAACTGGACTTTAGAAAGATTAGCTTTTCTAAAAAGAAAAAGATTTATTAACATCTTAACTACTTACCTCTCACCATAGGTACGAATCGCACAGGAGCGATGTTTTTTATTTGCAATCCTTCTTTATCTTTTATTATTAATTTTAGATATTGAAAATGTTTCCCCATAGGAATAACCATTCTACCTCCTACCTTCAGCTGTTGAACGAGTTTAGAAGGAATAGAGGAAGGAGCACAGGTCACTATAATAGCATCAAAAGGGGCAAACTCATCCCATCCTAAGAATCCATCTCCACACTTTACTTTAATATTCTGATATCCTAATTCTCTTAATCTCTTCTCGGCATTGAGAGCTAAAGGTTCTAAAATTTCGATAGTATAAATTTCCTTAGCTAACTCTGCTAAAACAGCGGTCTGGTAACCGCTACCTGTACCAATCTCCAACACTCTCTCATCTCCTTCCAACTGAAGAAGTTCGGTCATCAAGGCAACAATATAGGGTTGAGAAATAGTTTGATTATAACCAATAGGTAAAGGACTATCAAAGTATGCTAAATTTTTAACTCCTGAAGGAACGAATCTATGACGAGGGACTTTAAGCATCGCTTCTATAACTCTCTTATCTTTTACTCCCCGAGCAATTATCTGCTCTTCTACCATCCTCTTTCTCAGAGGGAAAAAACTATCTTGAGTATAACCAATGAGGGGAAAAGATAAAAGACTTAAGATTAGTAAACCCCGAACCACGCCTTTCCAGGCGTGGCTTTGGAGTATACCCTTCGGGTCTTTTGATATGCATTCATCCACGGCTTTACCTCGCCCTTTCAAGGAAAGGGCGAGGTGGCTTTCTGTGGTTCGGGGTAAACTCTTCCTCACTGTCTTAAAACCTCGCTATTGAAATAACAAATACTTACTAGCCTAACTAATGTGATTTATTATATCATAAATTGTATACTTTTAATCTAAACTTACTGATACATAACAAAAAGTTAAATCTCTACTATAGTTATGGAAAGAATAAACTCAACAATAGTCTTTTTATGATATTTATTACATTCTTACTTAGAAATATAAAGAAAAGACTATCGATTAACTAGAAAGCACCTCGGAAGGTAAAACTGGTTACTAAAGCTCAAAACTTTCTATTTGTCTATTGAAAACATTCCTCTCTGTTATACGTAATAGAACAACTCACCATTTAGATTTAGAAAGAGTTTAGAGGATTAAATTCATAAAAATGACTATCCTTATATCTCTTCTATTATTGTAGGGGATATCTTAGCTATTTACCTAGAGCTTGCCTTAAATCCATGGCGTGTTCCTGCTCCATACCTAGTATATTTCGTAATTGTTGAGCAAGAATAAACTCTCCCAGTGCTTCCGCTTGCTCTATTCTTAGTTTGTATCTTCTTATCGCATCTTCCTCTCCTTCTAAATCCTGATTAAGCATTTCTATATTATCGTCTGAAGTGTATATTTTACCGATATCAACGGTAGGAACTCCTCCTAGAAAATCTATCTGTTCAGCTAAGACTACCGCATGTCGAATCTCCTCAGTAGCATGAATTTTTAATTCCTTAATAATATCACCATACTGGGCTCCCGACATAACCGCAGCATGTTGGATATACTGGATCGCTGCAGAATATTCTAACGATAAATCTGTGTTTAGTAACTCAATTAATTCTTTCTTAGTTATACCCATTTTACCTCCTAGATAACTTAAGAATACTTACGAAATTTAAATATTGTATTCATAAATCTTTAAATCACTATCTAACATAACAAACCCCTTTGTCTCAAAAACCCCTTCTTAAAAAACTTTTGATACCAGAATATTTTAGAGAGGTCTATTATTGAGAGAAATATCTAGAAGATCCCCACCCATCCCACCAACATTGACAGATTCTTCTTTTTTTCTTTCTAAAGAAAAATTTTTTATTCATTATCTTTTATATTTTTATTCATTATCTTTTATAAATCTCCCATCGTCTTTTGTGTCCTTAAGTCTATGTACTCTTCTCTCTAACCATCCTATCTTGTCTACTTTTCTTATATCAAATTCAGGCACATAAGGCTTTATATCTAAGAGGGGTGTGCCATCAACAATATCTACATCTCTAATATATAAAATATTTCTTCTAATCCTCAAGAGTCTTACCACAGAAATACCTATGGGATTCGGTCTTTTTGGAGCACGTGTAGCAAACACTCCATGAAAGTTATTATCCATATAAGGTTTAACGAGCGAGGAGTATCCTCGAACTAAATGAAAATGAAAAACTAAAATTATGTGAGAAAAACCTTCAAGATCTTTTAATCCTTCTATATACTCTTTATTTACAACAATTCTCCCTTTAGTTTCTTCTGCAGACTTTGGTTGAATGGGAGTACCTTTAGAAGACTTAAAAGGCGTATAGATTACACCAATTGGTTTATAAGATATACTTTTTAAATACATCCTTTTTAACTTCTCTTCTTTCTGCACCCTTTTACTCTACACTTCTTGTTGTGCTCACCTAATTAAATGTTAATAAATTATAAACCAACGTCAAGAATTTTCTATAGCTATATAATTATTTATAAAAGTCTCCTCAAGTAGATTTTTTCTTCAGTTTATATTCTTACTTAATTTAAACAAAACCTTAATCTTTTACTGGTATTTAAGAAAAAAAATTAGAAATTAGGGACGGGGTCTTGAGGTTTTGTTCTCTAAGGGATAAGCGCCGGATGAGGTACCTGAAACTTATAAATCCAATGTAACTTCGTTGTTTTTCTCATTTATCTCTTTAATTTGATTGTTGGGGTCTACTTTTATCTTTAATTTGTATTTACCGGAACTTTGAGGCACCCATTTGAAACTCAATTTCCTCTTTTCAAACCCTTTTATATTCCATAAGGAAATACTCTTATACTCATGGTTATTAATAAAAATCTTAACTTGGGTTCGTCTAATTAAGTTAGACGAATTATTTTTTATAATAAATGAGATAAATTTTATTATAAATCACTCAGGAAGATCGTTTAGAATATTGCCTTCTTCGTTTTTTCTTTTATCTTATTATCTAGATTAGGAAATCTTGAAAATTATTATAGATTTTCTTAAAGGATCTTCTAAAGCTTACCCCGAATTAAACTCTACTTTACTTTGGAGTTAATGGATCAAAGATTCTTTTTTCTATTGGAACTTATAACTTGGGAACAAAAAATCTTTACTTTTTCATTATTGATATTTAAAAGGAGATGGCCTCACATTCATCATAGTTTAAAAGAACTCTTCGTATGTGCTTGATTTATAAAAAGTTCAGGAAGTCAATAATTGCTTTGCTTTCTGTAACTTCTCAAAGAAAAATTCCTTATATAGCTGTACAGTCCAAGATCTTACAATTCTTTGGCCAATGATACGAAAGACATAATTACGAGATCTTCGACACCATTTCTTCCATCCTACTCTGATCCTGTTAAAATAGAAAGGTAAACTAATAATAGAAATCAAATTCAACAAAAATATGAATAAGTATCTTATATGATAAAAATGTCCCATAATTTTTCGTATGGCAGACTGCATCCCTTCAGGAGTAAGAGGATAATCTGGTTTAAAGAGAGGAAAAGTGCCATCATAGTATTCCCAGCCCAATACAGAGCGAGGATATACTCGGCTGTTAGAGAGGAGTCTTGCTCTTAACTCCGTACCAGGTAGGGGGATAGGCAAGAGTACCTGGATGGTATCAATCTTTGCTTTTTTTATAAAATTCCTGAAATATTTTATTCTTTCTTCAACCCTCATTCTAAAATTAAGTTTCTCTTTTGTGGGATAACCAAAAATAAACATACCATGTATGAAGAATCCAAATCTGTGAAAAACCCTAGTCAATTCTAACATATCTCTGGATCTTAAAGACTTATTCATAGCTTTAAGCTCTTCATCTATTGGGGACTCAAAACCAATACTTACAACCTTGATATTAGCTTGCCTCATTGCCGTGAGTAACTCTTCATCCTTAGCTTTATCTAAGCGGATTTGAACTGTAAATCTCAAAGCCACACCCCTTGATGTTTGATATTCTGCTAACATTTTACATAGTTTTAAAGTTTCGTCGCGGTCCTGACCAAATAGGTCATCGATAATAAAGAATTCTCTTGCACCCATTGTCTTTACAAGCTTATCAACCTGCCTAATTAGTTTTTGGCTGGATGCATAGCGAGGCTTACCTTTAACTGTACAAAACTCACAATTCATTTTACATCCTCGAACTCTTCCCACGGGAAACAGTTTTATCCTAGCGTATTTAAGAAGAGAGAAATCAGGAAGAGGAAGGTCATCAAGATTTTGGATAGGAATCCGTTGAGTGGTATAAATTATTTTGTCCTCCTTCCTAAAAGCAATGCCAGGTATCGAAGACAAATCACCTCCTTCAGAAAAAGCACAAAGGAGTTCTCTTATACTCATCTCTCCCTCTCCTCGGACGATACAATCTATACCTGAAAATAAAGCCTCGGGTATTGTTTCATCCACAAAGTGTTGACCACCAGCAATAGTTATTACTCCTCTCTGTTTATAAAATTTAGTCAATTCATAGATTCGAGGTAAAGAACAGGTTAATCCTCCATAGAACCCTACCACGTCCGCTGGTTTCTGCTTCTGAAGTAATTCATGGTTTATGTTACCTGAAAAATTTCTTAGATGGGGATTACGAAAATTATTTTCATCGATAACCTCTACATCCCATCCTTTGACTTCCTGTGCAGAAACAGCAATGTAGAGAGGTCCCAAAGTAGTTGTTTTGTTAGTAACAAAAGAATATACATTAAATCTAGAATAAGCCGGGATGATTATACGTAACAAATATTTTTTCTTGGACTCTAATGTATATTTCATGTTATCTTAACACTTAAACAGTAGCTTAATCCTAAAATCTCTAAAGCAATCATTGTGATTATCCAGACTATTTTTAAATAAAATAAATTTGTTACTATTAAGCTGGAATTTGATTTAGAGCTCCCTCTACTTAGAAGGTTAGTTACTCCTATCCAAGAACATAGATTCACAAGGTTTGACTTAATTGATTTCTTCGTTATAAATCTCCTATAATGACTAAGGTTACCATAAACCTCATTACAAATAGGGAATACCTAAAGATTAGGTATTATATATAGAAGCAATTTTAAAGATGGATGGACTAACTACTTCAAATATAAAGAGTTGTAGTTGATATCCCTATTTATCGCCACCCTAAAATGAACTTCTTATATTAACTTTAAGGCTAAATTATTCCTACACTATACACCCTAATACTTTTCAGTACTATTGTCAAGATAAAAATGTTTGGAGTATGTGTCAAGTATTTGGGGGTAGCTTTTTTAATGTTAGTTTGTCAAAAGGTTTAATGTAGACCTAACCCAGCCTGTCTATCATTCATCGTCTTTTAACGTTTTCACGTTCATACGTTTATACGTTCCCACGTTCATACGTTTACACATTTTTACGTTCTCACGTTTACACGTTCCCATGTTTATACGTTCTCACGTTTACACGTTTATACGTTTTAACGTTTATACGTTTTAACGCCTTTGACATATTATTTTAAAAACATTTTCCCAAGTTAAAGGGCATCCAGAAAAAATATAACAAAATTTATTGCGATAGCAATTAAAATTGTTAACATTTGATTCCTAAGCTAAAGGTTTATTTATTAAAGGTTTGTTCCTTCTCTCCGGCTAAAATCCTTAATCTTATGCAACATTTCAGTTTCAAACAAAAATGTTGCACATCATTTTTATTTCCAGTGAATCCCTTTTACAAATTTCCCATTATTCACAAAAAAGAAAAACTACTACTATTCTTCCCTTCCTACTACCTCACTAAATTTTACACTAACCAACAAAATTTCTGAAGATGCAGTTCGTTAGGTAAATTTTATGATATTCCAAATTCTTCAGCTCAACCTCGCAGGTTAATTTGGTTGTTTCCACTCCTGGGGTGGAAATTGCAAATTTTTATCTCTGCCATAAAAGCTTCAGATAATTTGTAAAACAGAATTATAGTTAAATACATTTATCTTTTTGCTATTGCAATGTAAAGACGATAGAGACCTCCGTTGTTAAAGAAGATACCTTCATTTCTTCAGGTATAGGTGGAAAAGGTTGGGCTCTTTTTATTGTAGAGATTGCTTCTTTATTTAAGATATTAAAACTTGATGACTTTATAATTTTGATATCTCTGGCAAAACCTGTAGATAAATATGAATACCTACTGCTAAAATATGTGCTACAGGACTTCTTGATTCTTTACATAACTTTTCTGCTTCCTCTAATTTGCTTTCCAGCAATAATTTCTTTACCTGAGCAGTTAGATTACCTACATTGGTCTTTATCCTGTAAAAGTGCCACAGTTTTCCTAAAACAATAACAAACCCCGAACCACAGGTTTATACCCGTGGCTTTGGGATGCCTCCTTCAGGTCTTTGATATACATTCATCCCCGACTTTACCCCGCCCTTTCAAGGAAAGGGCGGGGTGGCTTTCTGCGGTTCGGGGTAAAAGCTATTACTGAACATAACAAAATCGGCTAAATTAAAAGGCCACCTTTTAAGAAGAATTTGAGCATAAAAACCTTTTTTCTCCGGTTATCTATTTAACAACGGCTGGAGGGTTATTTTTTATAAATGATTGCCTCTTTACCTAAAACTTCATTGATGCCTCACCAAAAAAGTATTAAGGTATTATCTCCATTTTCTTTGATACTCTTCTTAAAAAATGAGGCAAATTAAACTTCTTCTAAAATGTCCACATCCCTCCACATTTAATCACAAAATCCTCCTTCCAACCTTTCTTAGCCTTATAGTCCCAATCAATTCCTACAAATACTTTTTTATGATGTCCAGCCTCTCCTCTTAATGGAGAATATACAAATTTTAAAGCCAAAGCATGCCTATAACGTTCAATATGTGATTTATATTGAGGGTTACCCGGAGCTGTTACTCTTATCTTTTCTTCAAATTCATTAGGTTTAATTTGTATCCATCCTATAGGACCACCTACTAAGGTAAATTTTTTATCAGGAAAAGGGGAATATTCTACAAAGAACTTATAGCCAATTATATCTCCAACTTCCTCATCAGATTTACCCCAACCACTCACATCTCTTCTTTCTCCTATCAAATCATAAAAAATATGGTTACAAAGTTCAACTTTATCAGTAAGCTCTTCGGTAGATAATAAAGCTATTCTTAACACATTAGCTCCTCTGCTCTCATTTCCTAACTCATTTTTTAATCCTTCTTTTTCAGTAACATCAAATTTATAACCTAACCCAATTGCTGCATCTATATTTTTGAAAATTCCTATAGTCTGTTTATCTATAAATTTATATTTTCCTGAAATCCAAATTTCGGTTAAACCATTATCTTTTTTAGTGCACCATTTACCTGAACCCGGCCTTTTACCTCCTTTGCAATTTAGCTGGTGAGTCTCATACTTTCTATCTATCCATTCATAAGTAAAGAGAAGCCCTACATCAAACTTATCAGTTAAACCATATCCTAAACGAAGGTCTATCTTATCTCTTTTAGAATTCCAGCCCGAAGGCAAATCTTCTATTTTTCCTGTAGCAGGAGACCAGTACTTTTTATGTTCAATATGCCTGTAAAGCACTTTTGGCCAGAATTCTCCTTTCTTTAATCCATGGGGGCAACCGGTTACTCTTTCTGCAATTGCGTTCTCTGAAAACAAAAAGGAAATTACAATTGTTACCACCCCAAACAAAAATACCGAGTTTCTAAACAGATATCTCATCCTGAACCTCCTTTCAATAAAAATTCTAATTTAGGGAACAAAGTGAATGTATTTACCTTCATCTACACTCCATAAATTGGGAGGTCCCCGACCATAGATAACTCTACAATTATTCATTTCTCTATCTGCCTTGCTTTTTTCCGTAACCTCTTCAGGCTCAAAATAACCTTTTTAAGGGAATTTGAACAGTCATACTCTTGAGGAAAACAAAGCCTGCTTTTATCTTTTAAACCCTCTACTATTAAATTTAATTTCCTGACTTCTCCTTCCAACAATCGGGCAAAGGTAACTCTACTCATCTTTATAAAAATCTTCTTTAATTAAATCTTTTAAATTTATATCCATAAGTTTTGAACTTGCCTCTTTAATCATCAAACTAAATTCTTCAAAAGCTTCTTCTGTAAAGTGTAAAGTTATGCCTTTAACACGAACGTGAATTATTCCATGGGGACACTTAAAAATACTTCCCATCCTGTTTTTAGCAAGTTCCATATATTCTCCTCCTTTTAAGGTATCTCAAAGGTTAAAGTGGCTGTGTAACTTAATTTATTACATTTATCTTTTAAATTATCTAAATTATCTTTTTGTTAGGCTCACCTAACATTTTCTTTAAAAAAATTATCCTGTAAAAATCCTACCTATCTGATAGAGAAAAACACTTAAAACCCATCCTAAAATTAAACTGTAGGAAACTGCTAAAGCAGTCCATTTCCAGTTGGTTTCTTTTTTTATAGTAGCAATTGAAGCAATACAGGGAATATAAATTAAAGTCATTATTAAGAAAGCGTAGGCTGATAAAGGGGTAAACTGTTGCAATAAGACTTCTTTTAAACCTTCCTCAGATGCTCCATATAAAGCCCCCAGAGTCCCCACAACAACTTCTTTTGCTAAAATTCCAAACAAAAGGGCAACAGATGCCTGCCAGAAACCGAATCCTGCAGGTTTAAATAAAGGAGCTAAAATTTTCCCTAACTTGCCAATTAAAGAGTTTTCTCCTGCATATTCAACCCCAAAAGGAAGACTTGATAAAAGCCAGATAAATACAACCGCCAAAAATATAACTGTTCCTGCCTTTTTCACAAATAAAGAAGATCTCGTCCACATAGATAAAAAGACACCTCTTGGTGTTGGCACTCTGTAAGGTGGAAGTTCCATAACCAAAGGGGCAACTTCTTCTCTAAAAAATATATGTTTAAAAATTTTGGCTACAAAAATTGCTAAAACTATCCCTAAAAGATATAAAGAGAATACAACTAATCCCTGATTCTTAGGGAAAAAAGCTGAGGCAAAAAGGATATAGACAGGAAGACGTGCTGAGCAACTCATCAAAGGGTTAACCAGAATCGTTAAAATCCTATCCTTTCTTGATTCAAGAGTCCTTGTTGCCATAATTCCAGGAATATTGCATCCAAATCCTAAAAGCATAGGAATAAATGATTTTCCATGCAATCCCAAAGCATGCATAAATCTATCCATAACAAAAGCAGCTCTTGCTAAATATCCAGAATCTTCTAAAATTGATATCCCCAAAAATAGAAGCATAATATTGGGTAAAAAAACTAAAACTGAACCCACTCCACTAATTATCCCATCAGATACTAAAGAACAGAGCCATAAAGGAAGATTTTGATTTTCAAAAAATAGTTTTGCGTTTTGGGCTAATTTGCCAAAAAATCCATCAATTAAATCAGCAAGAGGTGTTCCCAGACTAAATACCAACTGAAACAATAAATACATAAAAAATAAAAATAAAGGGATTCCCAAGATACGATTGGTTAAAACTTTATCTAATTTATCAGAAAAAGTAAGGCGAGTCTCTAAAGAGATTTCTTTTTTAACACATTCTTTAACCATGCCTTTCAAGAAAGCATATCTTTTCTCAATTATAAATGTCTCTAAATCCTCTCCACTGATATGAGTAATTTCTGTCTCTGCTTTATCTTTTATCTTTTCTATCTGGGGAATAACCTCTTTTACTTCATTTAACAGGTCAAAATCTCCCTCTAAAATCCTTAAACTCAAGCCTCTCTCAGGGACATCAAAAATCTTTTTATCTTTAAAAAGCTGACTAATTTCTTCTATTATTTTTTCTAAATCGTGATAATCTATTTTAAAGATTCTCTTTTCTTTTTTTCTTAAATTCTCTATAATCTTTTCTCTTAACTCTTTAATACCTTCTCCTTTTGAGGCAACAGTTTCTACAATATCTATTCCCAAAATTTTGGAAAGTTTTTGAGTATCAATCTTAATATTAGCTTTTTTTACTCTATCCATCATATTTAAATCTAAAAGAACAGGCTGTCCTATCTCTAAAAGCTGAATTACAAGATAAAGGTTTCTTTCTAAATTTAAGGCATCAATTACACAGACAACTAAATCTGGTTTTTCTTTAATTAAGAAATCACGGGCTATTCTTTCATCAACAGAATATACACTTAAACTATAAGTTCCTGGCAAATCCACAACCTCTATTTTCTCATCCTGATAAGTAAAATACCCTTGTTTTTTCTCAACTGTAGTTCCTGGCCAGTTCCCTATTTTTTCTCTTGCTCCACAAAGATAATTAAATACTGTAGTTTTCCCTGAGTTAGGATTTCCTGCTAAAGCAATCTTATACATACTCAACAAAGATTTTAAAAGAGGCTCCTCTTCCCAAAGCTATCCTTGAATTACCTAGAGAAATCAAAATAGGCCCTCTTGTATTATTTAACACCTTTATAATTTCTCCTTCATTTATTCCCATATTCATAAGTTTTAATACAAGGCCTCTTCCTCCAGCTATTCTTATAATTCTTACCAATTTATTCTCTTCTACCATGGATAAAGGTATCATAAAATTTCAACAATTACTTTTTCTGCTTCTTCCTTTCTTAAACTTATATGAGTATTTTTTACCAAGACATCAAAAGGTGAGCCTAAAGGAGCAATTTTTTTTATCTCTACTGTTTCACCTTTTATAAATCCTAAACTTAAAAGTTTGCTTTTTAAAATGCCGGTATCAGTTATCTTCAATATTTTTGCTTTAGTGCCAACTTTTAAATCACTTAATTTAACCATATTTAGAGATTTTGGTCTTTAAAGCTCTGATTTTACATCCAGGAGGTCTTTTTCTATGCTCAACAAAATAATAAAAGCTATCTAACCAATCGGGTTTGCCGTGCGGACAGGTCTCAATAAAATTTATAAACTTAACGATTCTCTCAAGTGTCTCTCTACTTAAATAATGCTCAATTCTACAGGCATCTTCTTCTGAAGTTTTCTCGTTTATCCCTAAAATTTGATGGAAGAATTTCTTTAATGTAATATGTCTTTCGTAAAGTTTTTTAGCTAAATTAACACCTTCTTGGGTTAACTCAATATAGCCGTAATGTTGATGAATAACTAATCTTTTTTCTTTTAATTTCTCTAAAGCCTCGACAGCAGAAGAAGCTTTTACTTTTAGGTGTTTCGCTAAATCTTTAACCCTTGCCACACCTTTTTCTCCTCTAAGGATAAAAATCCCCTCTATATAGTCTTCTAAAGAAGGGGAAATACCTAAAACTTGAGCCTTCATCCTTCACCTCCTATATTAGGATGTCCTAATTATATTAGGCTAACCTAACTTTGTCAAGAAAAAATTTGAATACTTTCCCATTCTTTGTGCAACTTTTTTAAGATAAGAGAAGCTCTTTGAAAAGGTGGAGGTCTTAAGGGCAAAATGCCTGAATCCCTCATGCCCTATAAGGTCTTTTATCATACTTCCCGAAGGCATAGAGAAATTTGCCCGGGCCACAGAGAGACTAAAGAAGGAAGCGTTGTGTGGAATCATAAATGATAATTCCACTACCCCCAGGATTTCCCGGCGCTTTGAAAGGGTGTTTAACACCACCGGCTCCAAGTCTTCCATTGACCGTTGGAAGCATGAGGCGGCGGATAAGCTGAGTGCCAAGGAGATCATCGCAAGATTGAACTTCTCCGGTATCCTCTGTATTGATGAATATAAACCCAAGCGGTATAAGGGCTATGACTTAATAGACTCTGATGCTAAAACCTCAAGAATACTCTATCTTGAAAAGGCCTATGGTTTAGGCAGGGGCGTTGTCAAAGAGCATTTTCAGACAATAAAATCGCTGGGTATTGAACCTTGGGCAATAATCTTTGATATGCGGGCCTGCTTCCCTAAAGCAGCCAAAACTGTCTTCGGCAAAGATATTATCATCCAGCATGACTACTTCCATGTAATGAAGATAATCCACTACCACCTAAATAGGGCGATGGCTGAATATAGAAGAATCTTAAAAGAGCAAGGCATAGATACTTTAGATATCTGGCTTGCCCGCTGGGTTATCCTAAAGAATATGGAACGCTGGAGTTTTAAAGAGTGCAGAATCATCGAAAATCTTCTTGCCAAATATCAGGGAACAACCATTGAAGATATCCTTATCTTAAAACAAAAGATTAGAGATATATTCATTGCGTCTAAAAGCCAACAGGAAGCCTATTTAAAACGGGATGCTCTTACCAAAGAAAACTGGTATTTTAAGAATAAACACTTTGCCAATATCATTAAATTCTTAAATACACCATACTTCAGATACATAACCACATTCTTAGATCATCCAGAGATACCCAAGAGTGGCAATTCAGAGAATGTAATCCGTACCTGAAGGCAGATGGAGAAAGTAAGATATGGATTTAAGACAGAGAGAGGAAGGCAGAACCACTTGAAACTGTATCAGATTTACCGCTATCTGGGAGGTAAGTTAGACTAGGGACAATTTTTCTTATCTAACTCGTTAATCATCAAGTAGTTATCGTGAAAAATTGCACAAAATTTAGAAGCTTTCCCAAATCTATCGCAAATATTTTATATAAGGCCCTTGCTTCTGTCATAAGTTAAGATAGCCTTCTTTTAAAAAGGAGGCTATTTATGGGGAAAGAAGCAAGAGTAAAAGTTATTAAGAGTCGTGTTCCTAAATGGGTTATCTGCCCATTTTGTGGAGTAAAACAACCTTTTAAGAAAGAAAGAGGAAATTGGCGTATGGTAAAAGATATTAACCTTGATAAATCTCTCCTTCTTAAGGTCCAAACTATTTATGCTAAATGCTTAAATCCTCATTGTCAAAGAAATAGCTTTGCTTTACCAAATGGTTTTGAAAAATATCAAAGAGCAACAGATAGATTTAAACAAGAAGCTTTGAGTGGTTTAATCTGTGATAACTCTACCTTACCCAGAGTAGCTAAAAGATTTAATCGCATATTTAATACTACTGGCTCTAAATCTACCCTTGATAGATGGAAGCGCAAAGAGGCAGATAAATATGATTTTAAACAGATTATCTCTAAATTAGGTTTCGGTGGCATTCTCTGTATTGATGAGTATAAGCCTAAACGCTCTAAAACCTATGACTTAATAGCTTCTGATAGATTAACTGAGAGGATACTCTATTTGGAGAATCTGCCTAAAATATATTCTCCTAAAGCAAAAGGTGGTATTGTTGCTAAAGGCTTAGTGGAAGATTTTGCTTATAAATTAAAGGATTTTGGCTTAAATCCTTTTGGGTGTATAGTGGATTTAGCCAGTGTCTACCCTAAACAGCTCAAAAAAGTTGAGCCTGGTGTAATTATCCAGTTTGATTACTTCCATATAGTTAAGATAGTATACTGGTATCTTAAGAATGCTATTAAGAGCTTCAGGGTATCCTTAAGAGAAACTGATGAAGTAGCTTATTCTGATATTTGGAAGCATAAATGGCGAATATTAAAAAACTTTGATAAACTATCCCTTAAAGAACATCTAATCTTAGAATACCTTATGAAGCGTTATAAGGCAACTTTAATAGAAAAAGTATTAATTTTCAAAGAGCAGGTAAGGGATATATTTAATTTATCTCAAACCCCTTAAAGAGGCTTATCAGAGAAGAGAGGAACTTATAAAAGAGCATTACTGGAGAGATTCTTATCATTTATCTAAGATCGTTAAGTTTTTATCTACTTACAAATTTGAGTATATGATTAGCTACCTTAAATATCCTAATATACCCCGTTCAGGTAATTCTGAAAGCTATATAAGAGTATGGCGATAGATGGAGAAAGTAAGATATGGGCTTACCCCTAAAGGTAGACAAAATCATCTTAAATTATACCAGATTTACCATTATTTGGGTGGAAAAGTTTAACAGACAAAAATTTTAAGCATAACTTACTGGTTATCAAAGAGTAAAAGATATTTTTTGCGATAAAATTGGGAAAGCTTCGAAGGTCCACTATAGCTTTCTACATAACCTTTTATTCACCGCACCCTTTAACTCTACCTACTGTCATTTTAAAAACTTTAGTCTTAAACAACTCTTCTTTGACTGCTTCTAATCTATCTGGCTGAATAATAGCTTCTATTTTTTCATCTTTATTCACCTCCTTCGATTAGAGTGCTTCTTCAGGATATGCTTCGATTCTGTGGATACTTAAATCTGCTTCCATTATCTCTTCTTGTTCAGAAAGTCTTATTCCTACAGTAGATTTCAATAGATAGTAAATAGTAAATCCACTTGCAAGAGCAAAAACAATTGCTATTAAATTTCCTATAAGTTGAGCAGTTAAGTTTACTCCGTCTACTCCCCCCAAGTGCTTTTATTCCAAAAATTCCACAGGCAATCCCTCCCCAAGAACCAGCTACACCATATAGAGGCCATACCCCTAAAACGTCATCAATTTTAAGAATTTCAGTTTCAATATGAAAATATGAAAAAGTTTTACGAAGATTAAACCAGCTATTCCTTTAATAATTAAAGCACCGAGAGGATGTACCACATCAAATCCAGAACATATAGCAATAAGTTCAGCCAAAGCACCGTTATGGATAAAGGCAGCATCATTTTTAGAAATAATTAGTGTTACAACTATCCCACCTACTATTACTATAAGAGAATTTACTGCTACTAAACTAGAGATGTTAGTCAATTTTCCTGTGCTCATCACATTAAAAACAAACCACCCTACACATAAAAGCCAACTTCCTAGAGCAAGAAAAGGTATGTTACTTACCCTTGTAGGATGCTTCTTCTACCAATGTATCTCTTGATATGAGGATTTAAAAGGAAAATAGCAGGAAGAGCGAGCCAACTTCCCATAGAGTACACTACTACTAAACCAGCATAATCATGAAAGGGAACGCCTGTTAGATTCGCTAACCATGAATCAGGTTGTCCTAGAAAAGTATTTTTTCCCTACACAAAGGATTCAAAAAGGGGATAAATAAATCCTACCAGTACTCCTCCTGCTAATGATTGAGCCCAGAATTTTGCTTGTTCCACGATTCCTCCTGAAATTATTGCTAGAATACAGGCAGCAAAAGTCAGTAGAAAGAAGAAATGGATAAGGTTAAATCCTTAACTTCCATTCAATAATTGCTGAGCAGTTTTAAAGAAAGAGATACCATAAGCAATAGGGAAACTGATGAAAAAGTAAGCAACTGTAGAGATGCCCCAATTAATGATAATTTTTACTAAAGCATTAACTTGATTTTTCTTCCTTACCGAACCAACTTATAGGAAAACAAAACCAGTATGTATAGAAAAAATTAGAGTTGCTCTCATTAATAGAAAAAAGATATTTCCACTATGGAGAAGGTTTCCTAAAGCCTTGGATAATGCACCTACATCCGTTTTTTCATCTCTCTTTTACCATAAAATTGTAAGTATTTTTGCTTGTGTATTTAGAAAGTATAATTAATCTTTGGGTTACCAATAATCCCTTTTCCATTATTTATTTCTTTTATCTCTTTTTATGTTTATTACATACATTTTTATCAGAATATTGAACCGGTTTAAAAGGATTATTTATTTGACTAAAATTCATATCTATTCTATATAAAAAATAAAAGCATTTTCTAAGCTATTTTTGCTTAAAAAAGGATGTCTCTGCCTAGCAAAAAAAGCCCACACTTTCTCACTCGGCCCCCTTTGCCTTATTAACCTCTTTGTTACCTACCTTATAACATTTAAAGAACATTTTGCCAAAAGGAATCTTTTATTTTTTTCTTACTTCATAGGCAACAATGATTGCTTCTGCGATATTCTTCATAGGCAGGCGTCTGTCCATACTAGATTTCCTAATTAAATTGTAAGCTTCCTCCTCTGTTAGATTTTCCTCTTTCATAAGGATCCCTTTTGCTTTTTCAATCTTTTTTCGTGCCTCCAGTTCTTCTTGGATGATTTTAGTTTTAACCATAAGCTCTGTATTCTCAATTGCTATTGCTGCTTGATTTGCTACTGTACTCAAAAGAGCGATATCACTTTTTGTAAACTTGTAAGGAGTAGTTGTGTAGCAATTTACTACACCTATTACTTTGTTCTTCACCATCATAGGAACACTTAACATAGAGATTAATCCTTCTTTTTTTGCTAAAGCCTTTTCCTTATATTTGGGTTCTTTCGACACATCTAAAATTACTATGGGTTTTCTTTCCTTTGCTACCAGTCCCACTATACCTTCTCCAACTTTTAGACTCCTTTCTTTCAGATAATCCTTACTCATTGCCTGTGTAGCTCTTATCTTTAACTCTTTGGTTTCATCATCTAAGAGCCAAAGAGAACAAATTTTTGTCTTCATCACATTGGCAGTCACAGTGACAATAAGTTTGAGAACATCTTCAAGGTAGAGATCGCTGGTTATTGCTTTACTTATTTTATTTAAGGTTTCTAAGTAGTTTTTATAAGAGACCTTTCTCATTTTTCTCTTTTTAATTAAAGAGGAACCACAACCTTATTACTCCTTGGGTAGCTAATTCTACTATGATTCCTGCCGTCATCACTCCTAGTAAGATGCTTAGTATGGTTTTTAATATATTGAATCTTAATAAGTTAGCTATAAAAGTCCCTGTCCAAGCTCCTGTAGTGGGAAAAGGAATACCTACAAAAAGTATTACTCCTATTACTCCATAAGTAGAGATGAGTTTTGACTTTTTCTCTGCAATAGTAAACCATTGTTTTAGAAAATTTCCTAAAAAGGGAACGTCTTTTAATTTGTGGAAGAGATAACTAAAAAATAGATACAGGGGAATAACTGGCAACATATTGCCGATAATAGAGAGAAGATAACTTTTTAAAGGAGAAAGTCCTTTAGCTATAGCAAAAGGGATAGCTCCTCTTAATTCTACTATAGGAGAAGCAGCTAAAGCGATTGTAATAATTTCACTTTCTTTCAACATATTTTCCAATTAAAGGAACAAAAATGCAACTTCCTGCACTTCTTCTCTTAACTTCTCTATCAGTGATTTTATCTGCTATAATAAGCTCTTGTTGAAAAGCGCCACCTATAGGCATTACTAATCTTCCCCCAATTCTTAATTGTTGTATTAAAGGAGAGGGGATATCTTTAGCAGCAGCAGTGACAATTATTTTGTCAAAGGGTGATTCTTCTTCCCATCCCAAAGTACCATCGCCTATCCTTATTTTTACTTTAAACCCTAAAGATTTTAAAATTTGCTGAGCTTTCTCAGCCAGTTGAGGAATTCGTTCCACAGTAAATACTTTACATCCTAAATAGGCTAATATAGCTGACTGATAACCACTGCCTGTACCTATTTCTAATATTTTTTCATCTTTTTCAGGATCAAGGAGTTGGGTCATTAAAGCTACTATAAACGGTTGAGATATTGTTTGTCCCCATCCTATAGAGAGAGGATAATCTCCATAAGCGTAGCTTCGTTTCTCTTCAGGTATAAAAAGATGACGCGGAATATTTTTAAAAGCTTCTAGAATTTTTTTGCTATTTATAGCTCGGGGTATCAATTGCTCTTCAATCATCCTTTTTCTAGAAAGCATATAGTTATTTTCTTTCATTGAGAAAAAATATGAACTTTAAGAATCTTACGGTATCCATTATAGGGTTTATTTTACTTTTGGCATTTTTAAAATAGATACTTTTTATGGGTATAGATTTTATGTTTACTCCTTTTTTAGCAGCTTTTATAAGAATTTCTGACTCTATTTGATATTTATCGGTTTCTATATTTATCTTTTCTAACACATCTCTTTTAATCAAACGGAAACCACATTGTGTGTCAGGTATCCTTTGTCTTACCATTTTAGATATAAGCCACGACATCAACTTGTTGGTAAAAATCCGGATCTTAGGCATTCCTCTAGGATCATTCATACGATTACCTATAACAAAAGTTTCTCCTTTTTCGGCTTCCTTTAAAAATTTCTCTAAGTCTCGTGGAGAGTGTTGGTTGTCTGCATCCATAGTAATCAAATAATCAAAATTTTCCTTATCTAAAAGGTATCTTATTCCTCTTTTTACAGATAATCCTTTACCAAAATTTCTTCTGTTTCTAATTACCAATACACCCTTATCTTCTGCTATCCGAGAAGTATTATCCCAAGATCCATCATCTACTACTAATACAGATAGATATTTCTTCTTCAATTCATCTAGTATTTGTCCCAAAGTATCCTCTTCGTTATATGCAGGAATTAATACCCAAACTTTCATTACTCTATCCAGTATTTCTCAAACATATACCACTGCTCAGGATATCTAGCTATATACTTCTCTAATATTTTAGCACATTCTTGTATAATTTCCTCTTCAGATTTTTTCTTATTTCCTTGGTAAGGAGATATAGGAGTATCAAAAATTAAACTATAAGTATATTTGTTTTCTCTTATTAAAAAAGAAGGAATAATGTAGGCGTCTGTTTTTAAAGAGAAGTTCGCTGCTCCTCTTGGAAGGATGCATGTTTTGCCAAACATTTTTACTTTTTTCCCCTTTCTTGAAAAATCTCTATCTCCCAAGAGAGCAAGGATTTTTTTCCTGTTTAATGCTTGGAAACACTTCTTTATTCCTATACCTGTAGAAGTTACTTCTACCCCACATACTTCTCTTTGGTGATTAAAGAAGCTATTTGTTCGTTGGTCTTTATGAGGTAAAGCAACTGCATACACCTTATATCCCAGTATAGAGGTAAGAGCCCCTCCTAATTCATAGTTTCCTAGATGAGCAGTAAGAGCTATTATTTTTTTATTCTCTTTAATTAAGTTTTGTAAGAGTTCGATTCCAATTAATTTTACATATTTCTCTATAAATCTAAAATCAATTTTAGAAAATCGAAAGAAATCTACTAAGTAATAAGCAAAATTTTCCACAATTTTTTTAGCACACCGGTAGGCTGTTTTTTTGTTTTTCAGGATAGGTAGAAGATTATATATCAGATTTTTTTTATCCTTTCTACTAAAAAGAAATTTTATTTTTGCTATAATCGAAGCTAATAGATATGATATCTTTCTTGGCAGAAGTATAGCTAACCATCTTCCCAATAAGAAGAGATAATACATTTGCCGTCAATTTAAATAGTTTAAAATTAGATTAACTATTCTTAATGATGAATCTACTATGGCATTTTGTAGAGCATTTTTCTTCAGAGAAAATAATACATTTTTATTTTTTAAAAGTGCGTTAATCAGATTCCCAATTTCTTTTACAGAATTTACTCTCAATATAGTTTCTTTTTTCTCTAGATATCTTACATTTCTTTCTTCTTGACCTGGTATAGGATTTACTACAATCGTTGCCATTCCTTTAGCTAGAGCTTCAGAGATTGTAAGCCCCCCTGCTTTAGTTATAATAATATCTGAAAAATCCATCAATTTATTTACGAAATCAATATATCCAAAATAAAATAATCGTTTTTTAAAATATTTTGCTCTTTTCTTAAACCAGCTAAAGAGTTTTTTGTTTTTCCCGCAGATCACTATTAGTTGAAGTTCTTCCTCTACTTCATCTAATGTCTTAGCTATTCTTTTTATAGGACCTATACCTAGACCTCCTCCCATAAGTAAGATAGTATTTGTATTCAAAGCAAAACTAAATTCCTTTGCTAATTCCTTTTTATCATACACTCTTAGGAAATTTACAGAAATAGGAATACCTAGAACTCTTACTTTTTTAGGATTTACTCCTTCTGCAATAAATATTTCCTTTGCTTCTTGGCATGCTACTACATAGAGATCTACTCCTTGATGGATCCATAGCCGATGAGGGTAATAGTCAGTCACTACTCCTATTAAGGGTACATCTATTCTCTGATTTTTTTTAAGTTCAGCAATAATTCCACAGGGAAAAGCTTGGGTAGCTACAATCACCCCAGGATCTATTTTTCTTATTAAAGATAAAAACTTAGGTACAGCTATAAGATTTATCAGTTTACTAAGCGGAGTTATAGTTTTTATAAGTTTCTTTTTATCATAGATTTTTCCCCATAATAAAGGAAAGTACTTTATGGTAAGAGTGTAGATAAAACTAATAAATTTTTCTATATGAGGGCTTAAATAAGCAAAACCATTTAAGTTAATTACCTCTAAGTTAGGTTCTTTAAAAATTAGGGCCTCTTTTATATTTTCACTAGCTTTTTTATGTCCTCCGAATTGAGAGATATGGAGAATAAGAACCTTTTTCATCTTTTCGATTATACTTCTCCATTATTGAAAGCATTAAGGAAAGCCTTAACTACTAAGGGGTGGAATTGAGTGCCACTATTTCTAACTATCTCTTCTTTTGCCTCAATTCTTGTTAAAGCTTTACGATAGGGTCTTTCCGTAGTCATAGCATCATAAGCATCAGCAACAGAGATTATCGCTGCCATTAAAGGTATTTTTCTTCCTTCTAATTCCGAGGGATATCCTTTTCCGTCATACCTTTCATGATGATGTTTCACAGCTAGAATTATTTCTTTTAAGTCTTTTATAGGAGAAAGTATCTCCTCCCCCACTAAAGGATGGGTTCTTATCAGTGCCCAGTCCCTGGGAGTTAGTGGACGTTTCTTGTTAAGAACTTTTTCTGGGACTCCTATCTTACCAATGTCATGTAAAAGAGCAGCTATCTTTAAATCGTTCTTAAAATTTTCCCAATTTTTTATCCTTCTTATTTTCTTAAGCTCTTGAGCAATCTTTAGAGAAAAGGTTACCACTCTTTCTGTGTGTCCTTTTGTATACTTGTCCTTAGCTTCTATAGCTTGAGCTAAGGCAGTAATAGTTTGAATAAAGAGAGCTTGATTTTTTTCTAGCTGGATTTTTAAGTCTTCGAATAAGGAAGCATTGCGGATAGCCATGGCTACATCTGAAGAAAGAATAGATAGAAAAGTTAACTCTTCAGCAGGAAACACTCTCCCATTTAGTTTTCTTCCCAGAATAAAGATTCCTAAAAGTTCCTCACGAAAAAATATAGGGAGAGCAACCTCTACCTTATATATAAAGAGCTGATATAGTAACTTCTGGAAAAACTCTTTAAGTTTTTCGTCTGTCTTTTTTCTTTTTAGGAATCTCTTTACTCTCTTAAGAAGAAGAAAATCATCATTCCATTGATTATAGTGCTTATTGTAAGAAAAATACTTTACTAAGGGCGAGTCTTTAGAGATTTTTACTAATCCTGAAGGGATTTTTATACCTTGTTTTCCTCTAGATATAGTCAAAATATAACTGTCTTTATTCTTATCAAAAAGAAAAATTCCTGCATGAGAGACTCGTAAATTTTTTATTATTGTTCTTATAATAAGCTTAATAAGAGTTTCGGTACGATGAATAAGAATCATTTGGCGAGCTGCTCTTTCTAATTCTTTTCTGTAAGAGATACGCATTATTTTTTAGGTTTTATATACTTGGAGATAACGGTATCTAGATTTTCTAATTCTATAGGTTTTACAAGATAGTCTTCTGCGCCCATTCTTTTCGCTTTCATGATAGATGGTTTATCATCTCTTGCAGTAATCATTATTACTCTAACATCTTTAGAAGTTTCTTTTACCCTCTTTAATACGAAGAAACCATCTTCTCCAGGCATTTTCACATCTAGGAGTATAAGGTTTGGTTTTTTCTGGACAAAAATTTCTAAGGCATCCTTGGCATTATTGGCTATAAAAGGTTTCAATCCTTTTCTTTTTAAGAAACTACTTAAGAATTCTGCAACTTCTACTTCATCATCTACCACAAGTACTTTTTCCATCTTTCTCATCCTCTATGCTTTAAATTTTTAATATTATACCATAGAAATTATAATCTTTTCAATTTAATTAGAAGCTCTAATTTCAATCTTTTAGGAAGGAGGAGATAATCTCTGAAAGAGTGGGATGGATAAAGATGCAATCCTTTATTTTATCTATAGTGAGATGGTTTCTTATAGCTAGGGAGAAGATGCTTATAAGTTCGCAAGCGTATTTGGAAATTATAGTAGCTCCTAGTATCTTTCCTTTGGAATCAGTAAGAAGTTTAACAAATCCATCTTCATCTTGATAAACATAAGATGAGGAAAATCTTCTAAAGTTTGTTTTTATAATTTGATAAGTAAGATTCACTCTTTTTGCTTCGTCTTCATCTACTCCTACTTTTGCTATTTGAGGTATAGAGAATACACATTCACTAATACCTTCATAATTAATAGATTCTCTTTGACCTAAGATATTCTTTAAAATTATATGTGCCTGATACTCTGCTACATAAGCATACATTTTGTGAGAAGCAACATCTCCGCAGGCAAAAATGTTGCTTATGTTAGTTTGCATATACTCATTAGTCTCTATTCTTCCACTTCTATCTGTTCTTACTCCTATTTTTTCCAGATTTAAATTTCCTGTATTAGGAATTCTTCCTCCTGCTAAAAATACCACATCAAATTCTTCCAGATTGAATTCTTCTAAAGTTGTAGAAGTTTTTATCGTTGTACCATTTTTTTCTAATATCATTCTTAAGCGTTGGCTAATCTTTCTTTCGAAATTAGGTAAAATCTGTTCCTCTTTTTCTATAACTACTACTTTCTTAGATAAATTATTAAGAAAAGAAGCGAGTTCTAATCCTATACTACCTCCTCCTACAATAAGAATATTAGTAGGAAGATTTGAAAAGTTAAATATATCTTCAGCAAAAAATATCTTTCTCTCATCAGGTTCTATAATTCTTTTAGGAATGCTGCCTGTAGCAATAATTATGTTCTCTGCTACCACTTTCTTTTTATCTATCTCTATTGTGTGCGTATCAGATATTTGAGCTTTTCCCCATACGATTTCTATTCCTTTGTTATCTAAATAAGAGAGTGCTTCTTTTCTTATAGACTTTACTATCTGATTCTTCTTCAAAAAAATATTTTCTAGATTATGATTGTGTTTTGTCAACTGAAGATATAATTTGGTAGGAATGCAACCTTTATTTAAGCAAATACCTCCGAAGTTTAAAGGAGACTCTTCTATAAGAATAGTTTTCAGATTATTCTTGATAGCTTCCTTGGCTGCCTGTAGTCCTCCTGCACCAGCACCTATTATTGCGAGTTCATACATTCTCTAAAGTAATTCAATGATTCTGAAAGTTTCCTCTTTTCCTCTTTACTTAATTCCATTTCAATTATTTTCACTATACCCTTCCTGCCAATAATGCAAGGTACACCTATACATACATTTTTCAGTCCATATTCTCCTTTAAGATAAGTTGATACACATATAATTTCTTTTTTGTCTTTTACAATAGCCTCGATTAGTTGATAACCAGCAAGAGAAGGAGCAAAGTGAGCACTTCTATTCTTTAGAAGTTCAACAATCTCTTTGCCTCTCAATTTCGTTCTCTCTGAAATTAATTTTATTTTTTCCTGAGAGATAAATTTATCTATGTTTATACCTTTAACTTTACATCTCCTAGTTAGAGGAAGCATATCTTTACTGTGGATACCTAATACCATTGTTTCTATAGAGGAAGGGCTGATTTTTATCATTTGGTAAATAAGATTAAGTAGACGGGCGGAATCTAAAGAAGACCCCATCCCTATAACTCGCTCTCTTTCAAAGTCAGTCTCTTTTTTAATCACATAAGTAATAAAATCTACAGGATTAGTTATTACTATCACTAAAGATGTAGGTGATAGCTTTTTAATTCTTTTAGCAATATTTTTAGCAATTTCTTTGTTGATGTTAACAAGATCGTATCTTGTCATTCCTGCACCTCTTGCCTTTCCTGCAGCAACAACGACGATATCAGAATTTCTAATGTGGTTTATATTGGAGGTTCCTAGTATCTTTGTAGAAAATTTTAAAAATGCCCTAGTATCTTCTAAATCTAAAGCAACTCCTTTCGCTAAAGAACCAGCAATATCTATAAGATTTAATTCTTCTATATCCAGATTCTTTAGGATATTAAAAGCTAATGTACTTCCTACTGAGCCTACTCCAATAATAGAGATCTTTCTGACCCTTTCCATTATTTTTTCATTTTGTTGATTTTTTCTATAATTGCCTGAGCCATTTCTTTTGTTCCTACTGCAGTAGGATCCTCTCTTTGCTGTTTCAAATCGTAGGTTACGAATTTACCTTCCTTTATTACTTGGTAAGTGGCTTCTTCTAGAAGTTTAGCTTTTTCTATTTCCCCTAGATATTTTAACATCATTACTCCGGAAAGAATTGTAGCTGTAGGATTAACTTTATTTTTTCCTGCGTATTTAGGAGCAGCTCCATGAACTGGTTCAAATACAGCAAATTCTTTGCCAATATTAGCTCCTGGAGCTACCCCCAATCCTCCAATTAAACCTGCACATATCTCCGAAATAATATCTCCATAGAGATTGGGTAAAACTAATACATCAAAGATTTCTGGTTTTAAAATTAGTTGCATACATAAATTATCTACAATAACATCCTCAGCTATTATGTTAGGATATCTAGATGCTATTCCTTTAAAACAACTTAAAAATAATCCGTCAGTAGCTTTCATTATATTTGCTTTGTGTACACAAGTTATTTTCTTTCTCTCTTCTCTTTGTGCCCATTCAAAGGCGAATTCAATAACTCTTTCTGAGGCTGATTGCGAAATAGGTTTTATAGATATTGCTGAGTCTTTTAGAATATTTTTTCCACTCAATCGACTTAGTTCCTCTATTAAATTTTCTGTGGAGGATTCTCCTTTAAAAAATTCTATTCCCGCATATAAATCTTCACTATTTTCTCTTATCACCACGATATTTACGTTTTTATGTTTAGAGGGTATTCCTGCAATAGATTTAGCAGGTCTTACGCAAGCAAAGAGGTTTAAAGTTTGACGCAAAGCTACATTTACAGAACGGAAACCACTTCCTATAGGGGTGATTATAGGGCCTTTTAAAGCTACTTTATTCTTTCTGATAGAATTTAAAGTTTCCTTAGGAAGCAAGGAGTTTTTTTCTCTGAGTGCAGGTTCTCCAGCTAAAGCAATTTCCCATTCTATTTCTATTCCCAAAGCATCTATGCATTGCCGTGCTGCTTGAGTAACCTCTGGTCCTATTCCATCACCAGGTATAAGAGTAATTTTATAGCCCATTACTGTTTAATTTGAAAATCTTTATATTTTTTTAGGTAATTAATAATTCCCTTTTCTTTTATAAGGTTTTTGCGAAATTCATCCAAAGGGTGAAAAGATATTTCTCCTCCTCTAGTTATATTTTTTATCGTTCCTTTATCGATATCTACACGGATAATGTCCCCTTCTTGTAAGGAATCGGTATCTGCCTCCACTAATGGTAGTCCTATATTGAATGCATTTCTATAAAATATCCGCGCAAAGCTTTTAGCTACTACACATACAATCTTAGCTTCTTTTATTACCCAAGGTGCTTGTTCTCGAGAAGAGCCTAATCCAAAATTTAGACCCGCCACCACTATGGATTTGTTGGGAATGATTTCTTCAAAAAAATTAGGCCTTATATCTTCAAAAATATGTTGAGCTAGTTTTTTCATATCAGTAATAGAAAATTTATATCTACCAGATATTATCCAATCAGTATTTATATTGTCACCAAACCTAAAAACTTTACCTTCAAAAATCATAAATTTTCAAACTCCATTATATTTTTAACTTTACTTATAGCTACATCTCTAGTAATTATTCCTTTCTTATACAATTCCTTTAGGCACTTATCCATCGTATGCATTCCGTATTGAGCTCCCATTTGAATTAAAGAAGGAATTTGCGCTATTTCCCCTTCCCTTATTAGGTTTCTTATTCCTGGGGTAGCAATCATAACCTCAGTAGCTAATACTCTTCCTAAACCGTCTGCTCTTGGTAAGAGAAGTTGGGAGATTACTCCTTGAAGACAATCAGCGAGTTGAACTCTTATCTGCTTTTGCTGATGGGGAGGGAAAACATCAATAATTCTTTGAACGGTTTGAGGGGCATCAGGTGTATGTAAGGTAGCTAAAACCAGATGTCCCGTTTCCGCAGCTGTTAAAGTAGTAGCGATAGTTTCTAAATCTCGCATCTCCCCTACTACAATTACATTAGGATCTTGTCTTAAAGCTCTTCTTAAGGCTTCGGGAAAAGAGTGAGTATCTGCGTAAACTTCTCTTTGTTTTATTATACTTTTCTTGTTATTATGGTAGAATTCTATAGGGTCCTCTATACAAATAATTATTTCTTTTCTTTCTTTGTTTATTACATCAATCATTGCTGCTAAAGTAGTACTTTTACCTGTTCCTGTAGGACCAGTTACTAATACTAAGCCATTAGGTTTTCTTATTAAATCGTAAGCTACTAAAGGAACTCCTAACTCATCTAGAGGGGGAATTTCTCTAGGGATACGCCTTAAAGCTGCTTCTACATTCCCTTTTTGATAGTGGACATTTACACGAAATCTATCCATATTAGGAATAGAAAAAGAAAAATCCAACTCTTTGTCTTTTTCAAATATAGCCTTTTGATCATCAGTTAAGATACTATATATGAGAGCCTTTGTTTGTTCTGAATTTAAAGGAGGTAGATCTGTAAGGTGAAGTTTTCCATCGATCCTTAACACAGGAGGAGAGTTTACAGTAATATGTAAGTCACTAGCTTCTTTCTCCATAGCAAGTTTTAAAAGACTAGTCATGTCCATCATTGTTCTACCTCCTTCTTAATAAAGATATCTTCGAGGATCAGTTATTTTACCTTTTATAACAGAGCTAGCTACCGTGGCAGGGGAAGCAAGGTAAATAAAACTATTAGGATTTCCCATTCTCCCTTTAAAATTTCTGTTAGCGGTAGAGAGAACTACTTCCTTATCTGCTGGTACTCCTTGGTTTGTTCCTACACAAGGTCCACATCCAGGAGGGAGAACAATTGCTCCTGCTTGAATAAGGATTTTTATGATACCCCTCGCTAAAGCTAATTTAAATACTTTTTTAGATGCAGGAGCAACAAAAAGCTTTACTTCAGGATGTACCCTCCTTCCCTTTAGTATCCGTGCAGTTATTTCTAAATCTTCTAATCTTCCATTAGTACATGTTCCAATATAACCTTGGTTTATAGAAAGTCCTTCGATTTCTTCAACAGGCACACCATTATCTACGCTATGAGGTTTAGCGATGTAGGGAGAAAGTTTAGAGACATCAAATTCTACAATTTTTTCATATTTCGCATCTTTATCAGGATAAAAAGTTTTATATTTTCTAACTCCTATTCTCTCTAAATAATTAAACACTTTTTTGTCAGGAGCTATAATGCCACATTTCGCTCCAAATTCAATACTCATATTTGTTATGGTTAGTCGTGCATCCAGGGATAGTGCTTTAATTACTTCTCCATCAAATTCCACACACCGATAAGTAGCCCCCCAACAAGTAAATTGTTTGATTATATAAAGAATAATGTCTTTACTAAAAACCCCTTTAGGTATTTTACCTTTCACAATTATTTTGTAAGTAGAAGGTATCTTAAACCAGTTTTTTCCTGTAACTAAACTCACTGCCAGATCTGTAGAACCTACGCCTAAACCAATTGCTCCTAAAGCTCCACATGTTGATGTATGAGAATCTGCTCCTAAAATGAGCGCTCCCGGATAAGCAAAACCTTCTTCAATTACTAGTTGATGAGATATACCTTCCCCAACATCAAAAAGTAAACTTTTCATTTTACTAGTAGCTTCTCTCATTCGAATATGAACTTCCGCTACTCCTATGTTGGGAGCAGGTATACTGTGGTCGATAAATTGAGCATATCTTTTAGGATATTTTATATTTTGAGAGAACTTCTCTAAAGCATCTAGTACTAAAGAGGTAGTTCCATCTTGAGAAAAACAAAAGTCTACTTTACATACAGCTACGTCACCACTTTTTAAAGATTTTTTAGCGTGATGAGAAAATATTTTCTCAGCGATAGTTTTACCCATTCAAATCCTAGTTAAAAATTCTTTAATGCGCTGTGCTCCTTTTAGTATATTTTCTTCATTAGTAGAAAAACTCACTCTTATATACCCCTCTCTTCCAAAGCCTATAGAAGGTATAACTGCTACGAGATATTTATTTAAGAGTTCAGAAGAGAAATCCAAACTACTAAGATTAGTATCTTTTATGCTACAAAATAGATAAAAAGTACCTTGAGGTTTTATCAGCTTCAATTTAGGACACTCTAAGAATTTCTCATAGATTAAATCTCTTCTTTTTTGAAAAGTATCCTTTACAAAGTTATACCAATCTCTATTATTTTCTAACGCCTTAATAGCAGCTATTTGAGCTAAACTATTAGGACAAGAAGTAGTATGGTCTACTATTTTAGAAGCTTCTTCCACAATTTTTTTGGGAGCGACCATAAAACCTATTCGCCATCCAGTCATAGAAAAGCTCTTAGAAAATCCATTTATGGTTATTGTTTTATCTCTTAACCCATCTAGAGAAGCAAAACTAGTGTGGATGAGATTATCAAAAAGTATCTTTTCGTATATTTCATCACTTAATACAAAAAGAGGCGAATTTCCTATTACTTGTGCTATTTCTTCTAATTCCTCTTTAGTATAAGTTATCCCTGTAGGATTGTTAGGATAATTTAAAATTAAAATTTTAGTCTTGGAAGTAATAAGTGCTTTTAATTTCTTAGGATTTATCTTGAAATTTTCTTCTTCTTGCGTAGATAATATCTTTACCTTTCCTCCAGCAAGTTTAACCATTTCAGGATAGCTTACCCAATAGGGAGAAGGAATAATTACTTCTTCTTGAGGATTTAGAAGAGTAAGAAGAGAAATAAATATAGCGAATTTTGCTCCTGCAGTTACAATTATGTTCTCTTCGTTACAGGGAAATCCGTTTTCTTCGTTTATTTTCTTGGCGATAGCCTTTTTCAGTGAGAGTAGTCCTGTAGAGGGAGTATACTTAGTCGCTCCCTCCTCTAAGGCTTTTTTTGCTGCTTCTTTTATAAATTCTGGTGTGTCAAGATCTGGTTCTCCTCCAGCAAAGTTTACTACGTCTTTACCTTCTTTTTTTAGTTTTTTAGCCAATGACGTGAGAGTTAAAGTGGGAGATTTATTTACTAATGGGAGATAACGGTTTATTACCTTTCCCCAATCCATTATAAAACCAAACTTACAGAGAATCTCTTTCTTTCTTAAAAATTGATCTTACTCCTTTGATAAAACTTCTTCTAGGTTTTTCTTCTTTTTTAGGAGGGTGTAATTCCGATTTCTCTGGTTTTTCTGTAGGAGTTTTTTCTCTCTTTTCTCTCTTTTTTTTCTTCATCTTTTTCTCTCTATGAGTCAATTCTATTAGAGATAGTTTTGCGCCATCACCTTTTCGAGAAGTTATATCTATTATTCGACTATATCCACCATTTATATCTTTAAAGCGAGGGGCAATCTCTGTAAAAAGTCTCTTTACTAATTTATGGTCTTCTAATATCCTGTAAGCTAAACGACGATTATGGAGAGTGTCAACCTTACCCCACTCAATTAATTTATCTATCCAGCCTCTTATTACTTTTGCCTTTGATTTGGTAGTTCTTATTGCTTCCCAAATAATCAAAGATCTAACTAGATTCTTTATTAAAGCCTTTCTTTGAGCTCGGGAACGAGACAATTTTTTAGTTTTTTTTCTGTGTCTCATATCATTTGGAGTTTTTTTCTGTCGATTTTCATCCCTAAGGAGAGCCCCATACTCTTCAGAAGATTCACTATCTCATTTAGTGATTTTTTTCCAAAATTCCTATAAGAAAGCATTTCTGCTTCTGTTTTTTCCACAAGATCTGCCAGAATCCTTATATTCGCTTCCCTTAAACAATTAGCGCTTCGTACTGAAAGTTCAAGTTCAGAGACAGGAATTTTGAGTTTTTCATATAAAGAAATTTCTTCGGGAGTGAGTTCCTCTACTTCTTCTTCGGGGATTTCTCCCAAAGTAAAGAATAACTCCAGATGTTTACTTAGAACTTTAGAGGCATAAATTAAAGCTTCTTTTGGTTCTATGCTTCCATTTGTCCATATTTCTAATATCAGTTTATCATAATCAGTCCTCTTCCCCACTCTGGCATTTTCTACTTTAAAATTTACTTTTTTTATCGGAGTGAATATAGAGTCAATGGGGATAGTCCCTATAGGCATATCCTCACGCTTATTCATCTCTGCAGGAACAAATCCCCTACCTCTACCAACTTCCATCTCTATTTGAAGATTAGCATCTTTAGAAGTTAAAGTAGCAATATGGGAATCAGGATTAATCACTTCTATACTCTCATCAGTTATAATATCACCAGCTTTTACCTCTTTTTCTCCCGAAGCTTTTATATATATTTTTCTAGATCCTTTAGAATAAGATCTTAGCACAACATTTTTTACGTTGAGCACAATTTGAGGTACATCCTCTTTTACGCCTTTTATAGTAGAGAATTCATGAGGTACTCCTTCTACTTTTATCGCTGTGATAGCTGCTCCTTCAATAGAAGAAAGGAGAGCTCTTCTTAGGGAGTTTCCTAAAGTTACCCCATAACCTCTCTCTAGAGGTTCAGCAATAAATTTTCCATAGTAAGGAGTATAGGATCCTTCTTCAATAATTATCCTTTTAGGAAATTGGAAGTCTCTCCAGCTTATACCCATTTTTTTGACCTCCTATCTTTTATTACTTCGAATATAATTCAACAATTAACTGTTCACTTATAGGAATAGTCAAGTCCTCTTTTTCAGGTAGTCTTTTTATTTTTAATTTCAAGTTCTCCTTATCTACATCTATCCAAGTGGGTATACTTCTTTCTTTAGAGTTTATCTCTATATTTTCTTTTATTCTTTTTATCACACTTTCTTTAGCTTTTATTTTAATTTCTTCTCCCTCTTTAGTAATATAAGAAGGGATATTTACTCTTTTCTCTCCGACAAAAACAAAACCATGTTTTACTATCTGACGAGCTTCGTTTCTAGAAAGAGCAAATAATGCTCGATAAATGAGGTTATCTAACCTCCGTTCCAAAAGTTGAATGAGCTTTCTACCAGTAACTTCTTTAGATTTAACAGCTAACCTAAAAAAGCGTTTAAATTGCTTTTCTAGTATTCCATATATTCTTTTTACTTTTTGTTTTTCCCTCAACTGAAGACCATAATAAGATTGTTTTGTTTGTTTCTTTCCATGGATACCTGGAGGATAAGTTCTTCGAGAAAGGGGACATTTTTCTGTGGTACATTTGGATCCTTTTAAAAAAAGCTTTGTTCGTTCTCTTCTACACAGTTTACATTTAGGCCCTAAGTATCTTCCCATATTTTACTCCTTATTTACACTCTTCTCTTCTTTCTTGGTCGACACCCGTTATGAGGAGTCGGAGTTACATCTTTAACCCTCTTTACATTAAGACCTGCACTCTGTAAGGATCTAATAGCTGCTTCTCTCCCTGGACCTGGACCTTTTACGAAGACCTCAACATCACTTAATCCCATTTCTTTAACTCGTTTAGCTACATCTAAAGCAGCTAATTGAGCAGCATAGGGAGTGGATTTTTTTGTTCCCTTAAACCCGATAGTTCCTCCTGATGACCATCCAATAACGTTGCCATTTGTATCTGTGACAGTAATGATAGTGTTATTAAATGTAGCTTTTATATGCACCATCCCTATAGGAGAAGTTAGATGTATTTTCTTCTTTTTTTCTCTTCTTCTTTTTTTAACCAAATTACCCCCTTTCTTTTTATCTAACTTTTCTTCTTTATACCTCCTACACGAGGCCTGGGGCCTTTTCTCGTTCGGGCATTACAACGAGTACGTTGTCCTCTTACAGGAAGATGTTTTTTATGTCTTATTCCTCGATAGCAACCTATATCCGCCAATCTTCTAATATTCTGGGTTGTTTCTCTTCGTAATTCCCCTTCTACTTTATAATTTGCTTGGATAAATGAAGCAATTTTAGATATTTCTTCGTCACTAAGTTGTGAAGCCTTTTTCTCTGGATCCACTCCTGTATTCTTTAATACTTCTAAAGCATTACTAGGACCTATTCCATAAATGTAACGAAGAGCTATCTTTAATTTTTTCTCCTTAGGGATATCTACACCTAAAATTCTTGGCATTTTTTCTCCTTTTGCTTATCAACCCTGTCTCTGTTTGTGTTTGGGATTCCTACAAATAACTCTTATTACACCTTTCCTCTTTATTATTCTACATTTGTCACAAATCTTTTTTACAGAAGATTTAACTTTCATGATTACTTGTATCGATAAGTTATTCTTCCTCGAGTTAAATCATAAGGAGAGAGTTCCACTTTAACTCTATCCCCAGGAAGAATTTTTATAAAATGCATTCGCATCTTTCCACTCACATGAGCTAGAACCAGATGTCCATTGTCTAATTTCACCCTAAACATAGCATTAGGGAGAGTCTCTACGATTTCTCCTTCAACCTCGATTAATTCCTCTTTACCCATCTTACTACGTAAGAATCCAAGGACCTCTTTTAGTTACTGCTACTGTATGTTCAAAATGTGAACTTAAAGAGTTATCTTTAGTTTTAGCTGTCCACCCATCTTTTAAAAATTCTATATAGTAATTTCCCGCGGCTATCATTGGTTCAATAGCTAAAACCATTCCTTCAATAAGGGTTTCTCCCGTATTTTCTTCCCCAAAATTAGGCACTTCTGGAGGAAGATGAAGTTCCCTTCCTATTCCATGACCTACAAAACTTCTTATTACCGAAAATCCCTCTCTTTCTACGTATCTCTGAATAGCATAACTTATGTCCCCTACTTTTCTTCCTATCTTAATTCTTTTTATTCCTTCCATTAATGCATTTTTGCATACTTTTACCAATTTCTTCGCTAAAGATGAAGTTTTACCTACCAGGTAAGTGAAAGCAGTATCTACAAATAAACCATTATACTTTATCCCTAGATCCACACTTACTAAATCGCCCTCTTTTATTGTCTTTTCTTTCGAAGGTATTCCATGAATTATTTCTTCGTTCACTGAGACACATAAAGAAGCAGGATACCCTTTATAATTTTTAAATGCTGACTCCATTCCAGGATGCTTACTAATTTCTTTCTCGAAAAAAATTTCTATATCTTTAGTAGTAATCCCAGGTTTTATAATCCATTTCATCTTCTTAATGATTTCGCCTGCTACTTTTCCTGCGTAAGAAGCAACTTTTAATTCCTGATAAGAAAGAATATTATCCATGATTTATTTTTTTTAATATTTCTTGAAATACTTCTTCTGCATTTCGATTAGCATCTACTATGATCAGTCTATTTTTCTCTTTATAGAAGTTCATTAAAGGAGTACTCTCTCTCTGAAATACAGACCATCGATTTTTAATTACCTCAGGCTCATCATCTTTCCTTTGGACCAACATTCCTCCGCAGATATCACAGATTCCTTCCTTTTTAGGAGGCATGTTTTCTATATGATAATTAGCTCCACAATCTTTACATATTCTTCTTCCTGAAAGTCTTTTTATAGCAGTTTCCTGACTGACCTCCAAATAAATAGCTTTATCCAAAGAAAGATTCTTTTTACTCAAGATATTATCTAAGTCCTTAGCTTGATTGGTGTTTCGAGGATATCCATCGATCACAAAATCTTCTCTATCAATATTCTCTTCAACTACCATAGAAACAATTTCATCAGGAACTAGTAATCCTTTATACATATACTCTTTTACTTTCTCTCCCAAATAAGTACTCTTTTTAACTTCTTCTCGGAGGATATCTCCTAAGGAAATTCTTTTAATATTAAGCTTCTCACTAATAGTTTTTGCTTGGGTTCCTTTTCCTGAGCCCGGTGCTCCTAACAAAATTAGCCTCATCTCCTTCCCCTCAACTCTTTCCCTTTTATAAATCCTTCATAGTATCGGATAAGAAGTTGTCCTTCTATCTGGCGCATAGTATCTAAGATTACTCCTACCATAATCAATATAGTTGTTCCTCCAAAGAAGGAAGCTATAGCATAAGAGGGAATATTAAATAACTTCATAATAATACCAGGAAGAATCGCTATTATCGCTACATAAATCGCTCCTACAAAGACAATCCTTGTAGCTACATAATCTAGATATTCCGCAGTTTGCCTTCCTGGTCTTATTCCAGGGATAAATCCTCCGTATTTCTTTAAATTATTAGCTATCTCCTGGGGATTAAATACTATCGCAGTATAAAAATACATAAAGAATAAGATGAGTGCTACATAAATCAAGTTATACCAAAGTCCTCCTTGTCTGAAGATGGTTTGGAAGAATGTGGCTAACTTCGTGCTTTTAGGAAAAAAAGTAGCCACAGTTCCTGGGAAAAGGATTACGCTTTGAGCAAAAATAATAGCAATTACTCCTGCCATATCTACCCTTATAGGGAGATAAGTACTTTGGCCACCATATACTCTTCTTCCAATGATTCTTTTCCCATACTGGATAGGAATTCTTCTTTGAGCTTGGGTAAAAAGTACTACTGCTAGTACTACTAAAAACCATAGGACTATAAGGCTAGCAACAGTAACTGTGCTAATTTGTCGCTTGCTAGGATCCAAAGGAGAGTAAAGCATCCATAGTTGATAGAGTGCAGAGGGGATCCGAGAGATAATACTTGTAGTAATAATTAGAGAAATTCCGTTGCCTATCCCTCTTTCTTGAATCTGTTCTCCTAACCACATAATAAATACTGTTCCGCAAGTAAGGGTAAATACTGTAACGAATCTAAACAAAGCTCCAGGGTTAGGAACAATCACTACCCCTCTAAAGTTTTGAGGATTTTCTAACCACAGCGCCAACATAAACCCTTGGATTAGACAGATAAATAAGGTTAAGTATCTAGTATACTGATTTATCTTTTCATACCCTGCTCTCCCCTCCCTTGCTATATTTTCCAAGGCAGGAATAATCCCTGTTAGGAGTTGCATAATAATAGATGCAGAGATATAGGGCATTATTCCTAAGGCAAAAATACTCAAACGCCTTAAGGCTCCTCCTGTGAAAAGGTTAATTATTCCTAGGATTGTTTGCCCTTGGATTTTAGAGAGTTGCTCAAAAAAATTAGATAGAGCTTGACTATCTATCCCAGGAGTAGGAATGAAACATCCTATTCGATAGACAATTAAAAGAGAAAGAGTAACAATTACTTTCTTCCTTAGTTCTTCTACTCTGAATATATTACTCAGTTTAGTAAACATAGTTTATTCGGGTAGATACTCTATCCTGCCTCCTCCCTTTTCTATGATTTCTTTAGCTTTTTTAGAAAATTTCTGAGCTTTGAATACACTATCTAGTGAAAATTTTTCTTCAACCTTGGCTAAAATTTTTACAGGCTTTTTCTCCTCTTTTATGAGATTTACTTCCTTCAATTCTTTTGGAGTTATCTCTTTTTTATCCTTTATTCTTTTCACTATATCTTTTAAGTTAACAATTTGATACTCCTTAGGTCTTTTAGAGTTAAAGCCCCGTTTAGGTATTTTCCGCAAGTAAGGAACGTTGCCTCCTCCAAATCCAATATAGTACATTCTTCCCTTACGTTGACCTGTGCCTTTATGCCCTCGGGTACTGGTCTTTCCATGACCAGAACCAGGACCCCTTCCTACTCTTTTAGGTTTCTTATGCTTCTTGTTGGGTCGAAGTTGAGATATATCCATCTTCTCCCTTCTTAAGGTTACTTAAAGCAGAGAATGTAGCCTTTACTACATTTATGGGGTTAGTAGATTTCTTTAAAATCTTAGTTAAGATATCTTTTATCCCTGCACATTCACAAATAGCTCTAATAACTCCTCCAGCAATTACCCCTGTCCCTCTCCCTGCCGGTTTAAGAAAAACCTCTACTGCACCAAATTCTCCTTTCACTTGATGAGGGATAGTTGTATCCTTTTTAGGTATTTCTATGAGATTCTTTTTTGCCTTCTTTATTCCTTTTCTTATAGCATCAGCTACTTCATTTGCCTTACCTAAAGCATAGCCTACTTTATTTTTCCCATCCCCTACCACCACTAGAGCAGAGAAGCCTAAATTCTTCCCGCCTTTAGTAACTTTAGTTACTCGATTTATAAAGATGACCCTTTCGATAAATACCTCTTCTTGATCTTTTATAGTTATCTCTTCTTGTTCCATCTTAGAATTCTATTCCCTCTTCTCTTAATCCTTCGGCCAAAGCTTTTACTTTTCCATGGTATTTAAACCCTGCTCTATCAAAAGAAATCTTATTTATCCCTAGATTAGCAAGCTTTTTTGCAAGTATCTTACCTACTTCTTTTGCTGCTTCTTTTGTGCCAGATTTTATTTTATTTTCTTTAAACTCTTTACTTAAAGTAGAACATCCTGTAATTACTTTCTGTTCTTCATCGTTAACCAACTGAGCATAAATATGTTTGTTACTCCTAAATACTACTACTCTTGGTCTCTCGTGTGTACCTTTTATCTTTTTTCTAATTCTTCGATGTCTTCTTTCTCTTCCAACTAGTTTCATTTTGCCATTGCTTTACCTAATTTTTTTCTCACTACTTCCTGAGCGTATCTGATTCCTTTTCCTTTATAAGGTTCGGGAGGATAAATAGCTCTCAGTTGAGCAGCGAATTGACCTACTCTTTGTTTATCTATCCCTTCAATAGTGATCTTATTTGCTCCTCCTAAAGTAACTTTTAAATCTTCAGGAATTGGTATTTCTACAGAGTGAGAGAAACCTAATTGAAGAATTAAATTAGTCCCTTTTAACTGTACTTTGTAACCCATACCCACAATCTCTAATTCTTTTTTAAATCCCTCAGTAACCCCTATTACCATATTATTAATTAAAGCTCTGAATGTGCCATGAAGACTTTTGGTCTTTTTATCTTCCCCTGCCCTCTTTACAATGATTTCCTTTTCTCTGATTTCTACGCTTATAGGAGAAGGTAATTTTAAAGAAAGGTTACCTTTTGGACCACTTACAGATACACTTCTATCTTTAAGTTCTACATTTACTTTCTCTGGAATAAGTATAGGTTTTCTTCCTATCCTAGACATAATTCACCATACATACCCAATAACTTCCCCCCCTATCCCTTCTTTTCTTGCTTCTTTATCGGTAAGAACCCCTTTGGAAGTAGAAATTATCGCTATACCATAACCTTGAAGAATGTGGGGGATATTTTTTCTCTTAGTATAGATTCTTCTTCCTGGTTTAGAGATACGTTGGATATCGTTTATAGCACTTTTTTTTCCATCATACTTAAGATAAACCTTTATCATTTTTCGGGGGGGTACATCCATTTCTTTGAAGTTTTCTATATATCTTTCGTTTTTTAAAATTTCTATTATTTTTAATAAAGTTTTAGAGTAAGGAATTATTACCTCTTCTTTTTTTGCTCTTATACCATTCCTTATTATTGTAAAGGCATCAGCTAAAAGGTCAGTTCTACTCATCTTACCAACTCGCTTTTTTTACTCCAGGAATTAATCCTTGCCAAGCAAGTTGACGAAAACATATTCTGCAGAGCTCAAAGTCTCTTATATATCCTCGAGGTCTTCCACAGAGCCTGCAGCGATTTCTCCTGCGTGTAGAGTACTTAGCTTTTATTTTTTCTCTTTTCCACTTTTCAATTTTCGCTTTAGTTGCCATCCTTCACCTCTTAAAAGGAAATCCTAATAATTTTAATAGAGTATACGCTTCCTCGTCATCCCTACTGGAAGTACATATAGTGATATTCATACCTTGAGTGCGCTCTACTTTATCTATATTTACTTCGGGGAATACTGTCTGTTCAGATAGACCAAAATTATAGTTACCTTTACCATCAAAAGAGTGAGGAGAGAACCCTCTAAAGTCTTTTATTCGAGGAATAGCAGTAGTAATTAATCTGTCTAAGAATTCATACATCCTAGCTTTTCGTAAAGTAACACAACACCCTATAGCCATGCCCTTTTTTAATTTAAAATTAGAGATTGGCTTTCTTGCTCGAGTGATTTTTGGTCTTTGTCCAGTAATAAAAGCTAATTCTTCAGCAGCTTTTTCTACTAATTTAGGATCACCAGTAGCCTCTCCTATCCCCATATTTACTACAATTTTTAATAAACGAGGAACTTGCATTCTATTTTTGTATTTAAACTCCTCCATCATTTTAGGAATAATCTCCTCTCGATAGATTTTTAAAAGCCGAGGAATATATTTTTCTTCTAAATCTCTTTCTGACACTTCTTGCATATTCTTACTTTAGTTTTATCTTCTAATATCTTAATTTCAAAACGAACTCCTCTGTTACAATAAGAACAAAAAAGAGCTAAGTTAGAAATATCTATAGGAGCGGGTATGTCTTTTATCCCATAAGGTTCATCTTCTCGACGGCGTCGCATATGTTTTTTTACTAAGTTTATTCCTTCAACGATTGCTCTATGCTTGGAAGGAAATACTTTTAAGACTTTCCCGATCTTGCCTTTGTCTTTACCTGCTAAAACTACTACTTTATCTCCTCTCTTAATTCTTAGACTCATTTTATATTACCTCGGGAGCTAAAGATAAAATTTTAGAAAAATGTTCTCTTAATTCTCTAGCGATAGGACCGAAAACTCTTGTCCCTTTAGGATTTCCCTGTTTATCAATAATAACACAAGCATTGTTATCAAATCTAATACATATTCCATCTTTTCTCTTTATAGGCGATTTGGTTCGTACTACCACAGCTCTTACTACCTCTCCTTTCTTGACTTGTGTGTCGGCACTAGCTTCTTTTACGCTAGCACTAATTACATCCCCCACCTCTGCGTATTTTTTATTTTTCTTACCTATAACGTTGATACAGGCTACTATTTTAGCTCCAGTGTTATCTGTAACAGTTAATCGGCTTCGTAAATAAATCATTTTATTACCTCAAGAAGAAAAAATCTTTTTTCCTTAGAATAGGGACGTGATTCAATTATTTTTACTTTATCTCCTTCCTTAGCTTCCTGTTTTGGATCGTGTGCTTTAATTTTCTTAATTTTTTTAATTGGTTTTTTATAAATGGGATGAGGAAATAACTTCTCTACTCTTACTACAATGGTCTTTTGCATTTTAGAAGAAACTACTATACCTTCTAATATTTTCTTTCTTGTTTTTATATTTTTCATTTCTGTTTTTCTCTAATTACAGTTAAAATTCTAGCTATATCTTTCTTTATCTGTTTAAATTGATGAGGTTTTTCTACATGAGCAGTCTTTTTCTTAAAATTTAATTCCATAAGTTTTCTTCTCAACTCTTCTAGTTTATCCTTCAATTCTTCCAAAGATAAATTCCTAATTTCTCGAGCTTTCATTTTCTTCTAACTACAAATCTAGTTCTAAAAGGGAGCTTATAAGCAACTAATCTAAACGACTCTCGAGCGTACTCCTCAGGTATACCTCCTAATTCAAATAGAATGGTTCCTCTCCGGACTACCGTTACCCATCCTTCTACTTCTCCTTTTCCCTTTCCCATACGTGATTCTGCTGGCTTCTTAGTTATAGGCTTATCAGGAAAAATTCTTATCCATAATTTTCCTCCTCGGCGTAATCGTCTAGTTAAGATTACTCTTGCTGCTTCAATTTGTGTGTTTTTAAGCCATCCACATTCTAAAGCCTTAAGCCCGTATTCACCGAAAGCTACACTATTCTCACTTTGTGCAATCCCTTTTCTTCTTCCTCTCTGACTCTTTCTGTATTTTACTCTCTTGGGTAGAAGCATTTTTAACCTTCTTCTTTCTCCTCTTTCTCTTGTTCTTCTTTTACAAGATAATATCCTAAGTTCTTTTCTCCTTTATATATCCATACTTTAACTCCAATTGTACCATAAGTAGTCTTTGCTAAACCAAAACCATAATCAATGTCCGCTCTAAATGTCTGTAGGGGGACTTTACCATATTTGTAAGCTTCACTTCGGGCAATCTCCGCTCCTTCTAACCGTCCAGAACAGCGAATCTTTATACCTTGGCAACCTAGATTTACAGCTTGTTGAATCGCTCTCTTCATCGCTCTACGAAAATTCACTCTTTTGACAATTTGAAAGGCGATTATCTCCGCTACCAGCTGTGCCTCTAGAGCTGGTTCTAAGACTTCCTCTACATCAATTATCGCTTCTTTTTTTGTTAATTCAGTTATTTCACCTTTAGTTCTCTCTATATCTTGACCACGTCTTCCAATAATTATTCCTGGTCGAGAAGTTCTTATCTTTATCTTAATTACATTGGTAGAGACTCGTTCTATAATTATTTTTGCAATAGAGCCTAAAGGATAATTTTTCTTTATCAGTTCTCTTATTCGCAAATCTTCTTCTAAAAAGTCCGCATATTCCCTTTTTCTTACTGTGAACCACTTTGATATCCAATCTTTACCAAAGCCTATCCTCAAAATATAGGGGTGAACCTTTTGCCCCATTACCTGCCTACCTTTTCTAATATTTTCTCCGAACTGTCTAACTCGATTAAAATATGTGAAGTTTTTCTCCTTATCATTGTAGCTCTGCCAAAACTTGCCGCACGCCAACGTTTAAGTACCGGTCCAGCATTGGTAGTAATTCTAGAAATAAATAACTTTTCTTCTTTAAAACCTTTATTCTTAGCGTTGGATATGGCGGAATTTAAAGCTTTATAGAGAAGCTTCGCTCCTTTTTTGCTCATATTTTGCAAAATGCTTTGTGCTTTTAAAATATCCTTACCTTTGATAAGTTCTGCTACTTGAGTTATTTTCCTAGGAGATATTCTTAAATATTTTATATATGCTCTTGCTACCATAACTTTACTTTTTCTGAAGTGCTTTCTTTGCTTTTATGCCTCCATGTTGTCGAAAAGTTCGTGTAGGAGCAAATTCTCCCAATCTATGGCCTACCATCGCTTCAGTTACAAATACAGGTATATGTTTTTTTCCATCATGGACAGCAAAAGTGAGTCCCACAAAGTCAGGGGTAATCATACTTGCTCTTGACCAGGTTTTAATAGGTTTTCTATCACCTGTCTCTTTTGCCTTTTTAATCTTCTTTAGTAACTTCTCATCTACAAAGGGTCCTTTCTTTAATGATCTTCCCATAAATTACCTCTACTTTTTCTTTTTACTTCTTCTTTTAATGATATATTTGTTACTCATCTTATTAGGTTTTCTAGTCTTACTTCCTTTAGTAGGTTTCCCCCAAGGAGTAACAGGATGGGGGTTTCCCTGTCCAGCTTTACCTTCTCCTCCTCCATGAGGATGGTCTACTGGATTCATTGCTACACCTCTTACCTTAGGACGTCTTCCTAGCCAACGGACCTTTCCTGCTTTACCATGCATAAAAGAGCTGTGTTCAATATTACCCACCTGACCAACCGTAGCTCGACATTCCAAATTTATCAGTCTTATTTCTCCTGAAGACATTCGTATATGGGCAAATCCTTTCTCTTTAGCCATTACCTGTGCCCAACTTCCAGCACTCCTTATTAATTTTGCTCCTTTGCTCGGTTCCAGTTCTATATTATGGATAATGGTTCCTAAAGGAATATATTTTAGTTTCATTGCATTTCCTGGTTTGATATCTATTTGGGAATCATAACTACTTAAAATTTTGTCTCCTACCTTTAATTCATTTGGCCATATTATGTATCGTTTTTCTTTATCAGGATATTCAATAAGAGCTATACGAGCAGTTCTATTGGGATCGTATTCGATAGCAATTACTTCACCTTCTACATCAAACTTATCCCTTTTGAAGTCAATAATTCTATATCTTCGTTTGTGTCCTCCTCCCCTTCTCCTTATAGTAATTCTTCCGTAATTATTTCTTCCACCGGTTTTCTTCAAAGCTATTGTTAAGGCCTTTTCTGGTTTCTTTTTAGTAATTTCTGAGAAATTAGAAATTACTCTAAACCGCAGACTAGGAGTAACTGGTTTAAATTTTTTTATTCCCATATTTACTTTTTCTACTAAGTGATCTTAATCTCATAACCACTTTTTAATGTAACGATTGCTTTTTTCCAAGTAGGCGTTTTTCCTTCTTGATTCCATCTTATTCTTTTTGTTTTTCCCTTCACGTTCACAGTATTTATTTTTTCTATTTTAACATTATAAATTTTTTCTATAGCATTTTTGATTTCTATTTTATTAGCTTTTCTATCTACCCAGAAAGAATACTTATTATATTTTCCTAGTTTGGTAACTTTCTCCGTAAGCAATGGCGATTTAACTACAGTATAAATACTTTTCATGAGAGAAACTTCTTTATCCTTTCTTGAATATTTTCTAAAGCTTGTTTAGTAAAGATTATTTTTTTGCAATCTAAAGCTGTATAAGCATTTAGATTATTGGAAGTTTCTGTATTAATCATCTTTAGGTTCCTAGAAGCTAGTTTTAAATTTTTTTCTATTATAGGAACTACTAGTTTTACTCTTTGAGAATTAACTTTCAGTTTCCTTAGAATAGAAAGAAGTGATTTTGTTTTGTAGTTTTCTAAATTGATGCTATCTACAACTATTATTTCTTTATCTTTTAGCTTAGCATTGAGTACACTTTTTAAAGCGCCAATCTTCATCTTCTTAGGGAGTTTTTTAGTATAACCTCTGGGTTTAGGACCAAATACTATTCCTCCTCCTCGCCAAAGAGGAGAACGAATAGAGCCTACTCTAGCACGTCCTGTTCCTTTCTGTCGCCAGGGTTTAGTTCCCCCACCTCTTACTTCGCCCTTAGTTTTAGTAGAAGCGGTACCTTTTCTCTTATTAGCCAAGTAAGTTACTACCGCTTGATGGATAAGAGTTATATTCACTTTTCCATCAAAGACCTTTTCATCCAGATTAAAATTCCCTACTTTTTTACCTTCCTGATTTAATATTTCGATTTCCTTCATTTCTTTATTTTTCTTATTGATACAATGGAATTAGTCCCTCCAGGAAGTGAACCTCTTATGAGAAGAAGATTATTTTCTTTATCCACCTTAATTATTTTTAAATTTTTTATTGTACATTTTTTATTTCCTGTATGCCCTGGCATTCTGTGCCCCTTTACAATTCTTGCTGGATAAGTGGAGGCACCCGCAGAACCAATTCTTCGATGTGTCATAGAACCATGGGTACGAGGTTGTCCTCGCCAGTTATACCTTTTTACTCCTCCCTGAAACCCTTTTCCTTTAGTATTTGCTGTTACATCCACCAACTCCCCTTCTTGAAATATCTCTACACCTATCTCTTTTTTTAAAGGTAACTCTTGATCTATATCGTAAGGCACTTCCTTTATCATTTTATAATATTTAACTCCTAACTTATTAAAATATCCTAATTGTGGTTTTTTAACTTTCTTTTCATCTATCTTAAAACACCCAATTTTTACAGCCTTCTTTGTAGGGTAATCAACCTTCTCTAAGAGGCACACCGGTTCTACCTCTATTACGCTAACTCCTATCAACTTTCCTTCTTGATCAAAAATCTGAGTCATTCCTATTTTTTTTCCTATAATTTCTTTAATCATCCTTAAAGTTCTTGTTTAATCTCTACATTTACTCCGCTAGGAAGATTTAATTTACGTAAAGCATCTATAGTTTTAGGTGTAGGATTATCCAAGTCAATGATCCTTTTATGAATTGCTAAGATAAATTGTTCTCTTGATTTTTTATCGATGTTAGTTGATCTATTTACTGTATATATTTTTTTCTTAGTTGGTAATGGTATAGGGCCGCTTACTTTCGCTCCTGTACGCAGTGCTACTTCAACAATCTCTTGAGTAGATTGGTCTAATACTCGATGATCAAAAGCTTTTAACTTAATTCTTAACTTCAACATAAAAAAGTATACCTCTTCTTTTATTAACTTCTCTTTTTAAGTATCCAGGAAGTGGAGTTAATTTTATTCTACAATCTGAGTTACTACCCCCGCACCTACAGTTCTTCCTCCTTCTCGAATAGCGAATCTTAATTCCTTCTCAATCGCTACTGGTTGAATTAATTCTACCTCTATCTCTACATTATCTCCTGGCATAACCATCTCTACTCCTTGAGGAAGTTTAATTGTTCCAGTAACATCGGTAGTTCTAAAGTAAAATTGTGGTCGATATCCAGAAAAGAAAGGAGTATGTCTGCCTCCCTCCTCTTTCTTTAAAGCGTAAATTTGTGCTTTAAATTTTGTATGAGGAGTAATGGTTCCAGGAGCAGCTACAACCATTCCTCGTTCAACATCCTCTTTCTCTACTCCCCTCAAAAGTAAACCTACGTTGTCCCCCGCTACACCTTCATCAAGAATTTTCCTAAACATCTCTACGCCTGTAACTACTGTCTTTCTTGTTTCAGAAGCTAATCCTACTAATTCCACTTCATCACTTATTTTTATTTTTCCCCTTTCAACTCTTCCTGTAACTACTGTGCCACGTCCTGAGATAGAAAATACGTCTTCCACAGCCATTAGAAACGGTTTATCAACATCTCTTTTTGGTGTAGGTATATATTCATCTACTGCTTTCATCAACTCCAAGATTGGCTTGCAATTTGGACAGTCATCTTTACCACAGCCACACTCCATAGCTTTCAATGCTGAACCTCTTATTACTGGTATATTTTCTCCAGGGAATTCATACTTAGAGAGAAGCTCTCTTACTTCTACCTCTACCAAATCGATAAGTTCCTTATCATCCATCTGGTCTATCTTGTTGATAAACACTACAATTGCAGGAACATTAACCTGTCTAGCTAGAAGAATATGCTCTCGAGTTTGAGGCATAGGTCCATCAGTAGCTGCTACCACTAAGATTGCTCCATCCATCTGGGCAGCACCAGTAATCATATTTTTGATGTAATCAGCGTGTCCGGGGCAATCAATATGAGCATAGTGTCGGTTATCCGTTTCATACTCTACATGAGCAATGTTAATAGTGAGTCCTCTTTCCTTCTCTTCGGGAGCCTTATCGATATCTTCATAAGCTAAGGCTTGAGCTTTTCCTCGAGAAGCTAAAATCTTAGTTATCGCAGAAGTCAAAGTAGTTTTCCCATGGTCTACATGTCCAATAGTTCCAATGTTTACATGCGGTTTAGTTCTTACAAATTTTTCCTTCCCCATACTCCACCTCCTTTACTTTCCCAAAATTTTCGCCATTATTTGTTCAGGAACTTTCTCATAATATAAAGGCTCTATTGTATAAGAGGCCCTACCTTGTGTCAAGTTTCTTAACACATCTACATAGTCAAAAACCTCCCCTAAAGGCACTTCTGCTCTTATTACCTTAACATTTCTTCTTTCCGATATAGAAGTTATCTTGGCTCTACGAGAATTTAAGTCAGCAATTACTTGGCTTAAGTAAGTTTCGGGAGTTACCACCTCTATACCCATTATTGGTTCTAAAAGAATGGGGTTTCCTTTTCTTAGCCCTTCTTTAAAGGCAAGTTCAGCGGCAATTTTAAAAGCCAGCTCACTAGAATCTACTTCGTGGTAAGAGCCATCTACCAGAGTGACTTTAATATCAGTAACTGGATACCCTCCCAAAATTCCTGCCTCAGCCGCTTCTATAATACCTTCTTTCACTGATGGTAAAAATTCTTTTGGAATTACGCCCCCTTTTAATTTGCTTTCAAAAATAACCCCTCTTCCTTTTTGGTTAGGAGCCATAACTATTACTACATGTCCATACTGACCCCTTCCTCCAGTTTGTTGGATAAATTTTCCTATCGCTTCTGTCTGTCGAGTTATAGTCTCCTTATAAGCCACACAGGGTTTACCCACCTTTGCTTTTACATTAAAGTCTCGCAGAAGTCTTTCCACCATTACTTCTAGATGCAGTTGACCCATTCCTGAAATTATATTCTGACCAGTTTCTCGATTATAAGTAAATCTAAAAGAAGGATCTTCGTCAGCTAGTTTTCTTAAAGCAGTTAATAATCTCTCTTGATCTTGATTAGTTTTAGGCTCAATAGCTAAAGATACTACAGGTTCAGGGAAATGTATTTCTTCCAGGAGGATAGGATATTCAGGATCCGTAAGGGTATCTCCGGTTACAGTTTCTTTTAAACCTACTAAACATACGATGTCTCCTGCCTCCGCACTTCTGATAATTTCCTGTTTGTTAGCATGCATCCTTACTATCTTATTTATCTTTTCCTTTGTCTTTTTAGGAACATTAAGAATCTCATCCCCTACACTTACTCTCCCTGCATAAATACGAGTATAAAACAATTTACCTACAAAAGGATCAGTAAATATTTTAAAGCATAATCCACAAAAGGGAGCGTTACTAGAGATTTCTCTCTCTTCAAACTCTTCACCGTCAGGAATAAACCCTTTCACTATCTTTAAGTCTTTGGGAGAAGGAAGCCAATTGCATATAGCATCTAAAAGTAATTGGATTCCTTTATTCTTTAAGGCACTACCACATAACACAGGAGTAATTCTATTAGCAATAGTATACTTTCTTATAGCAAGGATTATCTCTTCTTCAGAGATCTCTTCACCTTCAATAAACTTATGCATAAAGTTGTCATCTAACTCTGCCAGTTTCTCCATTAACTGATCTCGGTATTTGGTAGCTAACTCTATATCTTCTTGAGGTATATCTTTGTATACGAGATTGACTCCTAACTCATCACTGTAATAGATTGTTTTCATTTTTATTAAGTCGATAATTCCTTTAAATTCATCCTCTTCGTAAAGAGGAAGTTGAACTACCACAGGAGTCGCTCCTAATTTTTCTTGAATTTCCTCTACAACTTTGAAGAAATCTGCTCCTATTCTATCCATTTTATTTATAAAAGCAATTCTAGCCACTTTATACTTATCTGCTTGACGCCATACTGTCTCTGACTGGGGCTCCACCCCTCCTACACCACAGAAGATGACGATCGCACCATCTAACACCTTTAAGGCACGCTCTACCTCTATAGTGAAATCGATATGTCCTGGGGTATCGATAATATTTATATGGTAATCTCTCCATCTACAGTAAGTAGCTGCACTAGTAATAGTAATTCCTCTTTCCTTCTCTTGAGGCATCCAATCAGTAGTAGCTGTGCCTTCGTCAACCTCTCCTAATTTATAGACTCTGCCACTATAAAAAAGAATTCTTTCAGTAGTTGTAGTTTTACCAGCATCAATATGAGCAATAAACCCTACATTTCTTGTAAATTCCAATTTTTCCTTCTCTTTCATATCTATCTTAATTGCTCTCACTTATTACCTCAAATTATTAATTACTATGAAGCTAGTTACTCACCATCTAAAATGGGCAAAGGCTCTATTTGCCTCAGCCATTTTATGAGTATCTTCCTTCTTTTTGATTACCGCTCCTTCGTTTTTATAAGCAGAGATTATCTCTTCAGCTAGTTTTACACTCATAGGTTTACCCTTCTTACTTCTTGCAAAATCTCTCATCCACCTCAAAGCAATAAAAATTCCTCTTTCTTTAGGTACTTCCACAGGTACCTGATAAGTAGCACCCCCGATCCTTCTAGGTCTTACTTCTAATCGAGGACGGGCATTTTCTAAGGCCGAGAAAAATACTTTCAAAGGGTCTTCTTTTAATTTCTCCTGTATCCTACCCAAAGCCTGATAAACAATCTTTTGAGCAACAGTCTTTTTCCCTTCCCGCATAATAATATTTATAAATCTACCAATAATTGCGGAATTATATATAGGGTCAACTTGGGGTTCTCTCTTAGAAGCTCTTCTTCTTCTCATTTCTCCCCTTTCCTAACTACCTTTTGGTCGCTTAGTCCCATACTTAGACCTTGATTTTTTTCTATTTTGGACACCCTGGGTATCTAGAGTTCCTCTTACGATATGATATCTTACTCCAGGTAAATCTTTTACTCTTCCTCCTCTTACTAAAACGATAGAGTGTTCCTGTAAGTTATGACCTTCTCCAGGAATATAAGCAGTGACTTCTTCTCCATTAGTAAGTCTTACCCTAGCTACTTTCCTTAAAGCGGAATTAGGTTTCTTAGGAGTCATTGTCCTTACCTGAATACATACTCCTCTTTTTTGGGGGCAACTCCCTAAAGCAGGGGATTTAGAACGTCTCTTTTTTGCTTCCCTTGGTTTTCTTATAAGTTGGGCTATTGTTGGCATTTTTCCACCTCTATCTCTCTATGTACTTTTAATCCTGTTCCTGCGGGAATGAGATGTCCTACGATAACATTCTCTTTTAATCCTTTTAATTCATCTACTTTACCACTAGCAGCTGCTTCTGCCAATACCCGAGTTGTTTCCTGAAAACTAGCTGCAGAGATAAAACTCTTTGTACTTAAGGAAGCTTTAGTAATTCCTAAAAGAAGAGGTGAAGCAGTAGCAGGTTTTCCTCCTTTTTTAATTATCTTTTCATTCTCTTTACGGAAATCCCATTTATCTACAGCTTCGCCAGGAAGAAATGTAGTGTCTCCTGGATCTAATATCCGTACTTTTTTAAGCATCTCCCTTATAATAAGTTCTATATGTTTGTCATTGATTCTTATCCCTTGTAGGCGGTATACCTCCTGTATTTCATTAACTAAGTATTCTTGTAGAACTTTATCTCCGCATACTCTAAGAATATCTTGTAAGACAATAGGGCCCTCAGTAAGTTGTTGTCCAGCGGTTACCTTATCTCCTCGGTAGACGATAGGATGTGTTCCTTGAGGAATAGTATATTCTCTTTTCATTCCTGTAGGACTTCTTACAATAATTTTCCTTTCCCCTTTTTCTTCTTTAAATTCTACAAATCCATCTATTTCACTTATAATAGCAGGATTTTTTGGTCGGCGCGCTTCAAAGAGCTCAGCTACTCTTGGTAATCCTCCAGTAATATCCCTAGTTTTGGCTACCAACCGAGGAGTTTTAGCTACCACATCTCCAGCTTCCACCATTTGATTTTCCTCTACCATTATATGAGCTCCCGTAGGTAAAGGATATATTCCTAAAACCTCGTCCTTTTCTGAAAGGATGATTATTTGAGGGTGGTAATCTCCTTTAAATTCTATAACTACTCTCTCTTTTCTACCGGTAGTTAAATTCATTTCTTCTTGAATGGTAACCCCATCAATAATGTCTTCGTATTTTACTTTCCCAGATACTTCGGTAAGAATGGGAGAAGAGTAAGGATCCCATCTTACAAAAAATTTGTTTTTCTCTACCCAATCGCCTTCTTTTACATAGAGAAATGCTCCTTGAGGAATAGGGTTTCTTTGAAGTTCGATTCCCTTTTCGCTATTTATGCTTATCATACCATTTCTATTTAGAACTACGAACATTTTTCCTTTAGGAGCTACCTTCAAGTTATGGTACTTAATGTAACCTTCTTCTTTAGTTTTAATAAAAGACCGTTCGGCAACTCGAGAAGCTGTACCTCCTATATGAAACGTTCTCATAGTAAGCTGAGTTCCGGGTTCTCCTATCGATTGAGCAGCAATTACTCCTACCGCTTCTCCTACTTCCACCATTTTACCTGTAGCTAAGTTTCTTCCATAACACTTCACACATACTCCTCTTTCTGACTCACAAGTAAGAACACTTCTTATTCTTATTTTTTCTAATCCCAATCTTTCTATTTTTTCTGCCTTCTCCTCAGTAATTTCTTCGCCTGCTTTTACAATAATCTCATCAGTAATTATATCTACAATATTGTCTAAAGCTACCCTTCCTATAATTCTTTCCTTAAGAGGGACTACCACTTCGTCCCCTTCTACAATTTCAGAAACAGTTATGCCATTTACTGTTTTACAATCTTCTTCTATTACAATTACCTCTTGAGCAACATCTACTAATCGTCGAGTAAGATAACCGGCATCAGCAGTCTTTAAGGCAGTGTCTGCTAATCCTTTTCTTGCTCCATGGGTAGAGATAAAGTATTCTAAAACCGTTAGTCCTTCTCGGAAGTTAGAAATAATTGGGTTTTCAATGATTTCTCCCGATGGCTTTGCCATTAATCCTCGCATCCCTGCTAATTGTCTAATCTGTAGTTTAGAACCCCTCGCTCCTGAGTCTGCCATCATGTAGATAGGATTAAAGTCATCTAGATTTTTAAAAACTAAATCAGAGACTTTATCTGTAGTTTTTGTCCATATATCTATGATTTTATTGTGCCTTTCTCGTTCAGTGATTATTCCTTTTCTGTACTGGTCTTCTACCTTAGCTAATTCTTCATTTGCTTCTTGAATACAATCTTGCTTTTGAGGAGGAATTTGTAGATCTTCCATTCCTATACTAATTCCTCCTAAAGTAGCATATTCAAAGCCAATGTCTTTTAAAGCATCTAGTAAAACTATAGTAGCGTGATGACCGAATCTTTTGTAGCACTCACTTACTATATTAGCTACTTTCTTTTTGTCCAAAACTTCGTTAATAAATCCAAAACCTTTGGGTAGAATTTGATTAAAAATTATCCTCCCTACAGTAGTATCAATAATCTTGTCTTCTCCATTTTCTTGAATTCGAACTTTGACTTTAGCGTGAAGAGCTACTTCTTCATCTTGATAAGCAGTGATTGCTTCATCAAACGAAGAAAATACTAAACCTTCTCCTTTTTCACCATCTTTTTCTAAAGTAAGGTAACGACATCCTAAGATCATGTCTTGGCTAGGAGTAATGATAGGACGGCCATCGGCAGGAGAGAATATATTATTTACGGAAAGCATAATAATTCTTGCTTCCGACTGCGCCTCTAATGATAAAGGAACATGGACTGCCATTTGGTCTCCATCGAAATCAGCATTAAACGGTGCACAAACCAAAGGATGAAGTTTAATAGCCTTCCCTTCAATCAATTTAGGGAAGAAAGCCTGAATGCTGAGACGATGTAAAGTTGGAGCACGGTTTAAGAGTACTGGATGACCTCTTATTACTTCTTCTAAGATATCCCACACTTCTACTCTTGCACGTTCTACCATTCGACGTGCACCCTTTATAGTATGCACGAACCCTTTTTCTCTTAACTTTCTTATAATATAGGGTTCAAATAGTTCTAAAGCCATCTGTTTGGGTATTCCACATTCATGAAGTTTTAACTCTGGACCAACAACAATCACACTTCTTCCTGAATAATCTACTCTTTTTCCTAAAAGATTCTGACGGAACCGGCCTTGTTTGCCTTTGAGCATATCAGAAAGACTTTTTAATGGTCTATTTTGATGGCCCATTACTGGACGACCATGGCGACCATTTTCTATAAGGGCATCTACTGCTTCTTGAAGCATTCTTCTTTCATTTCTAATTATAATCTCGGGAGCTCTTAGAGAGATGAGTTTCTTTAAACGATTATTTCTGTTAATTACTCTCCGGTATAAATCATTCAGGTCAGAGGAGGCAAATCTCCCCCCTTCTAAAGGAACAAGAGGACGTAAATCAGGAGGGATTACTGGAAGAACTTCTAAGACCATCCACTCTGGACGATTACCCGAACGTTTAAAATCTTCTATAATTTTTAATCTTCTTAAAAGTCTTTTATTTGTTCGATTGTTTTGTATTTCCTTTCTAATCTCTCTACTCAATTTATCCAGGTTTATTTCTTTGAGAAGTTCTTTAATTGCTTGTGCTCCTATATCTGCTTTAAAGTTACCTTTATACTCTTTTAGTGCTCTTTGGTATTCTTCTTCATTAAGTAATTGTTTCTTTTTCAAAGGAGTATCTTGAGGATCAATCACTATATACTCCTCATAATAAATTACCTTTTCCAATTCTTTAACGCTTAAATCTAAGATAGCTCCAATTCTTGAAGGAATTACTTTAAAGAACCATATATGAACACAAGGGCTAGCTAGATCTATATGTCCCATTCGTTGCCTTCTCACCGAGGAATGTAGAACCTCTACGCCACAACGGTCACATCTTAATCCTTTAAACTTTATACCTTTAAGCTTTCCACAGTGGCACTCCCAGTCTTTTACAGGACCAAAGATTTTTTCACAGAAGAGTCCATCCTTTTCTGGTTTAAGTGTTCGATAATTTAAAGTTTCTGCTTTTTTTACTCCCCCACTAGACCAACTTCTAATAATCTGTGGGGAAGCCAACTTTATACTTACACGATCAAAAAAGGCACTTTCTTCAATCATATTTTGGACTCCTTTTTTGCCCTTATATCTAAACATAAACCTTGTAATTCCCTCATCAGAACATTGAAAGATTCAGGAACCGATGGTTTAAATTTTTGTTCTCCTCTTACAATAGCCTCGTATATTCGAGTTCTTCCCTCAACGTCATCACTTTTAACAGTAAGAATTTCTTGGAGAGTAAAAGCAGCTCCATAGGCTTCTAAAGCCCACACTTCCATTTCTCCAAAACGTTGTCCTCCAAATTGCGCTTTTCCTCCCAATGGTTGTTGAGTAATTAAAGAATAGGGTCCAATTGCACGAGCATGGATTTTATCATCTACCATATGAATAAGTTTCATTATATACATATATCCTACAGTAACCCTTTGGCTAAAAGGTTTTCCTGTATAACCATCATAGCAGATAGTTTTTCCATCCTCAGGTAAATTAGCTTTTTTAAGTAAATTTTTTATCTCTCCTTCTCTTACTCCTTCAAATACAGGCGTAGCTATTTTTATCCCTAATTTCTGAGCTGCCCAACCAAGATGAGCTTCCAAGAGCTGACCAACATTCATTCGTGAAGGTACTCCTAAAGGATTAAGCACTATATCTACAGGAGTTCCATCTTCTAAGAAAGGCATATCTTCCTCAGGAAGGATTTTGGCAATTACTCCTTTGTTTCCGTGTCTTCCTGAAAGTTTGTCTCCTACAGAAATCTTTCTTTTCATAGCTACGTATACCACCACTCTCTTTAACACTCCTGCAGGAAGCTCATCGCCCTTCTTAATTTTTGTTATTTCCAGTTCTTTCTCTATTTCTAACTCTTGTAAACGTTCTTCATAGATATTAAGTATCGCTCTTGCATCTTCATTACCTTCCAAATCTTTCTTACGTATCCTATCCTCACTTTTTCCTAAAAGCGCAGAGATTCTTTTCATTTTTTCTTTTTCTAAGATCTCTTTCTCTTCTTGATAATATTTTTCAATCTCTTTCAATTTTCTCAATTCTTCGGTTTTTTCTTTTTTAGATTTTCTACCTCTTTCTTTTCTTTGGAATACTTCCACATTAATAACTACTCCATAGACTCCTGGAGGTACTCTTAAAGATGTATCTTTTACATCGGCTGCTTTTTCTCCAAATATCGCTCTAAGCAACCTTTCCTCAGGTGAAAGTTCTTTTTCTGTTTTAGGGGTTACTCTTCCTACCAAGATGTCATCAGGCATTACTTCTGCACCAATTCTTACGATTCCATTTTCGTCAAGATTCTTTAAAGCCTCTTCGCTTACATTAGGAATATCTCTGGTTAACTCTTCGTTTCCTAATCTAGTTTCTCGAGCTTCTATTTCAAATTTCTCTATGTGAAGGCTGGTTAGAATATCCTCTTTTACCAACCGCTCACTTATTACTATAGCATCTTCAAAGTTATAACCTCTCCAAGGAAGAAAAGCTACCAAAAGATTTCTCCCTAAGGCTAATTCTCCATTCTTTGTCGCCATTCCATCAGCAATGATATCCCCCTTTCTTACATAATCACCTTTCCTCACTAAGGGCCTTTGGTTTATACAAGTATCAGCGTTAGAACGCTTAAACTTTTTCAAATAATAGGTAAATTTACCAATCTTGATATGCTCAGCATCTACTTCCTCTACGTACCCTGCCTCTTTTGCTATCACTACTGCTCCTGACTCCCTAGCCACCTTCTCTTCCATTCCTGTAGCTACAGTAGGTTCTTCGGTAAAAAGTAAAGGTACTGCCTGCCTTTGCATGTTAGACCCCATAAGAGCGCGGTTAGCATCATCGTGCTCTAAAAAGGGAATTAAAGAGGCAGAAACAGAAACTATCTGTTTAGGTGAAACATCCATATACTCTACTGTTTCAGGTTTCACTTTGGGGAATTTCCCTTTGTAACGGCAATATATCTCTTTATCTCTTATCTTCCCATCATCTCCAATATTGACTGTTATTTGAGCAATCATTTTATTTTCTTCTTCGTCAGGAGTAAGATATTCTATTCTGTCTAATACTCTTTTATCTTCTACTTTCCTATAAGGAGTAATTAAAAACCCTAAAGGGTTAATCCTTGCATAGGTAGTCAGAGAAGTAAGTAAGCCAATGTTAGGGCCTTCAGGAGTTTCAATAGGGCAAATTCTTCCATAATGGGAAGGATGGACGTCTCTTACTTCAAAACCTGCTCTTTCTCGAGACAACCCTCCTGGCCCCATAGATGAAAGTCTCCGTTTATGAGTAATTTCTGCTAAAGGGTTAGTCTGGTCCATGAATTGAGAGAGGGGGCTTCGAGCAAAAAAGTCGTGAATTTGCATAGAGAAGGCACGGGAGTTTATAAGATGCTGGATAGAAAAGTCATTGGTAGAGACTAAAGAGCATCTTTCTAAAAAAGTACGTTCTACTCTAAAAAGCCCAACTCTTACCTGATGCTGAAGGAGTTCTCCGATTAATTTCACTCTTCGATTACTTAAGTGATCAATATCATCGACTTCTTTTTCTCCATTTTTAACTTTTAAAAGATTCTTAAGTATTTCCACTATAGTTTCTAAATCTAAATTTCGTTTATTCAAAGATACATTCATGTTGAGTTTCTTGTTAAGAAGATATCGTCCCACTCTAGCTAAGTCGTATCTTCGAGAGTCCAAAAACATCCTCCTAAATACTTCTTTAGCTGCTTCTAAAGTAACAGGTTCAGTAGGTCTCATTCGCTTATAGAAATCTAAAAATGCTTCCTCTTGATTTTTGGTGGAATCCTTTTTTACAGTATTCACAATTTCTGGATAAGGCTTATCAGAAAAGGCTTTGTAGATATCATCATTAGTAGAGAGTCCTAAAAGTCTTAAAATCTGTGTAGCGGGGAACGTCTTTCTCCGATCAACAATTGCAGTAATAGTATCGTGAATATCACACCTAAATTCTAACCAATACCCTCTGTAAGGAATTATCCGTGCGTAATATATCCTTTTTCCTGTGGGATGAGTTTCTTCTTCAAAAAATACTCCTGGAGAACGCTGAAGCTGACTTACTATAGTTCTTTCATCACCATTAATAATAAAAGATGCTACTTCAGTCATTAAAGGAATATCTCCTAAATAGATTTCCTGTTCCTTAATTGTATTGGAAGGACCGAGTAAACGCAGTCTTACTCTCAAAGGTGCACAGTAAGTTTGGGAACGACGTTTACACTCTTGGGGAGTATATCTAGGTCTACTTAAAGAGTAAGATACAAACTCCAATCTGTACTGTTTATCTGGAGATTCCATAGGGAAGACCTCATTAAAAATTTCCTGAAGTCCAATATTCCTTCTCCTTTCCGGAACTACATCCATCTGGAGAAATTCTTTAAAAGAATTAAGCTGATGTTCTAAAAAGTGAGGCATATAAATATCTTTTTTACTTTTGGAAAAATATTCTCTTTTTACCCATTTCATTTTCCGTTCCCCTATAGAATTCTAAATTATTATTACTTTAATTCCACAGCAGCTCCTGCGGCCTCTAATTTCTTCTTAATCTCCTCTGCCTCTTCTTTAGAAACATTTTCTTTTACAGGTTTAGGGACAGAATCCACTAATTCCTTAGCTTCTTTTAATCCTAGATCAGTGATTGTTCTTATTTCTTTAATTACTGCAATCTTATTTGATCCAGCACTGGTGAGTACGATAGTGAAGGATGTCTTTTCCTCCTTTTCTTCTTGAGCTGGTGCAGCTCCTACTCCCGCAGCAACTACTGGGGCAGCGGCTTTTACGCCAAACTTTTCTTCGCATTTCTTTACCAGCTCAGAAAGCTCCATCACTGTCATCTCTTCCAGCATTTTTAATACTTCGTCAACCCTTGACATATTTACCTCCCTTTTAGCTACCTCTCTTTTTCTTCAATTCTTCTACTAACCATACAAATTTTAAGATAACCTGATTTAGACTGTTGATAAACCCGGTTAAGGGAGAAGCTAACCCCATTACCGCCATCCCTAAAAGGACCTCTCGTGAGGGTAATTTTGCTAACTCTAGAATCTGGGTTTCTTCTATTCTCTTATCCTTTAAGTATCCTCCTTTTAAAGTCATAGAGCCTTCATTTTCCTTACTAAAATTAACTAAAATCCTACAAACTTTAACTATGTCCTCATCAAATATAAATACTAACCCTGTGGAGTCTTTTAAGAAACCATTAAAATCGACTACTATTTCTTGCAAGGCTCTTTTGATAAGTGAGTTTTTAGAAACAAAGATAATGGCATTTGTCTTTTTTAATTCATTCCTTAATTGATTAAAAGCAAATGCTTTAAGTTTATTAAAGCCGATAAATAAATAACCTTGTGATTGGGAAACTTTTGTCTTAATTTCCTCAACTATCCTTTCACGAAAAAGTAATCCTACTTTTTTAACTATCATTTCACATCAACTTTTACACTCGGACTCATAGATAAAGATAGATGTACCGATTTTATAAATTCCCCTTTCACGTTTTGAGGTTTAGCATTCTTTAGAGCATTTAAAAATGTTTCTATATTCTCTTTTAACTTATCTGCAGGAAAGGATATTTTTCCTATTCCGGCATGAACACAGCCAGTTTTGTCTATGCGAAAATCCACCTTACCTTTTTTGACTTCCTTAACACTAAAAGTTATATTTTCTGTTACTGTTCCTATTTTAGGGGAGGGCATGAGTCCCCGGGGCCCCAGAATTCTTCCTAATTTACTCACTATTCGCATCATTTGAGGAGTAGAGATGCAGTAATCAAAATCTAGCCAGTTCTCCTTAAGAATCTTATCTACTAAATCTTGCCCTCCTACATAATCTGCTCCTGCCTCTTGAGCTTCTTTTTCTTTTTCAGGTTCACAGAAAACCAAAACTTTTTTCTTTTTACCTGTACCATGAGGAAGCACCACCGAACCTCTTACCATTTGATCTGATTTTTTAGGATCCACATTCAATCGACAAGCTATTTCTACCGTTTGATCAAACTTCACAGGAGGCATCTTTTTTAAAACTTCTACTGCTTCTTCTATAGGATAAGTCTTGCTTTTCTCCAGAGTTTGGGTTGCTTGAATATATTTTTTCCCTCTTTTCATTCTTCTTTTACTTTTATTCCACAGCTTCTTGCTGTACCTTCAATAATCTTTATCGCTTTTTCTAAATCAGTAGTATTTAAATCTACTATCTTTTGTCTGGCAATTTCTATTATTTGATCCCTGGTAACTTCACCAATTATTTCTTTCCCTGCTTGACCACTTGCTTTAGCTAAGTTAGCTGCTCTCTTTAGTAACACTGAAGCAGGGGGGCTTTTAATAATGAAATCAAAACTCTTATCCTCATAAACATTTATTACCACAGGAAGGATTAATCCTTCCTTCCCTTTTGTACTATCGTTAAATGCCTTACAGAATTGCATAATATTCACCCCATGTTGGCCTAAAGCAGGACCTACTGGAGGAGCAGGGTTAGCACTTCCTGCAGGAATTTGAAGTTTGATTTGAGCTATAGGTTTTTTCTTTTTCTTGGCCATAATTTAACTTTTCTCTACTTGCCAGAATTCCAACTCTACAGGAGTAGTTCTTCCAAAGATAGAGACGCTGACTTTCAATTTACCTTTTTCTATGTTTACTTCTTCTACTACTCCAGTAAAATTAACAAAAGGGCCCTCAACTACTCTTACTGTTTCTCCCTTTTCGAAAGTAACTTTTGGAGCGGGTTTGCTCTTGCTCTCTTCTGCTTTCTTAAGAATTTTATTCACTTCTTCTTCTGATATAGGAAGAGGTTTTCTACCCGGACCTATAAAGTTAGCTACACCAGGTGTTTTCTTAACAAACAGCCAAGTATCATCGTTCATCTCCATATGGATAAGAATGTACCCTGGTAAAAATTTTCTTTCTAATAATCTCCTTTTTCCTAACCTTACTTCAGTTATCTGTTCTTTAGGAATAACTACTTTATCTATTATTTCTCCCATGTTAAATGCTTTTATCCTCGCTTCTAGATTTGCTTTTGCTTTTTCTTCTGCTCCACTGAGGGTGTGAATAATGAACCACTTCTTCATACTGTTCTATTTAAAAAGGCCTTGAATTATTTTAGTAAGAATTATGTCGATACCTGCGATATATAGAGTGAGGACAGCTGAAGCAATAATTACTACCACGGTAGCTGTTATTAATTCTTCTCTGGATGACCAATTGACTTTTTTTAACTCTTCCCTAACTTCTTTTAAAAAACGAGGAAATCTTTTTATTTGTCTAAACATCTCTTATAGTAGAATTCAGGCGTGGAGCGAATCGAAACAAATCTCCGCTGAAAGCGGAGTGTGCAAAGCGCATATTTGTTCCGATACTATCTTTTAGTTTAAATTTACCACTCTTAGATACTTCCCTATATCCCATACTCAAATGTAAACTCAGGCCTGGGGCGAGTCGAACGCCCAACTCCTGGTTTTGGAGACCAGTGCTCTAGCCAATTGAGCTACAGGCCTACAATATCTTTTTTCATCAATCATTTTTTAAACTTTAGTTTCTTTATGTTTAGTGTGTTTACGACAAAACCTACAGAATTTATTAATGGTAAATTTTTCCTGATGCCGCCTTTTGTTTTTGGTAGTATAATAATTTTTTCTACCGCAGGTAGTACACTCAAGAGCAATTAGTTCTCTCATAATAACTTAAATAAAATTTGGCTTTCCTATGACAAAAAAAGAGGTTAAACCCCTCCCTTTCCCTTTTTATTAGGTTTTTTCTTTTACTTACCTTATTGTTGATTTTATAACCGGTTATCCGGCCTTCTCTCTTTTTTGTTAGCCTGGAGTGGGAATTGAACCCACGACCACCTCCTTACCAAGGAGGTGCTCTACCTCTGAGCTATCCAGGCGGTAAATCTCTCTTAAATTTACCGCCTAATTAAATAAAGAATAGAGTCACGTAAGTAAGAATGATACTATAAAAAAATTTTTTGTCAAGGAAAAAAATTATGATGTTGTTACAATAACAAAATGTTAAAAATAATTACTACAATAAAATGTTTTCGCCAAAGGCGAATCCACCTCAGGTGGAAAATTTTTAGTTAAAGGCAACCACCTCAAGAAGTACAATTTAAGCTATTTAAAGATAAAAGGAGGGGGTTGCCTATGGAGTATATTGTTAAGATGAAAGATATCAAAAAATATGAAGTTCTACAACAGCTAATTAATAAGCAAATCAAAGGATACGAGGCTGCTTCTTTATCAGGTTTATCTCAG